>QWCN01001275.1_pt1 | contig 39881 bp, 28 predicted proteins | sample 1972711 | NCBI WGS metagenome assembly QWCN01 (sample SAMN09866707, study PRJNA288562) | Human gut metagenome isolate term1_stool, whole genome shotgun sequencing... | isolation source: gut | host: Homo sapiens | place: USA: California
GACACTTCGGCGGTAGTCCGCGGCGGCGAGCGGGTGGGGATTTACTATCTGGAAAAGGGAATCTCGGAGCGCGGGAGCAAGGTGATCTACGACAGGAAACATTCTTCGTTCGCGGAAGCCGAGCCGTCCGATTTCGACTGGGAAAAAATTTTCGAGGGCAGGGGGTGGTTTCATCTGACGGGGATCACGCCCGCGCTTTCGGAAAATACGGAAGCGATCTCGTCGGAGGCGGTAAAGAGGGCGAAAGCGCAAGGCTGGATCGTTTCCTTCGACCCCAATTACAGAAGCGGCTTATGGGGGAAGAAGCGCGCGGGAGAAACGCTGAGAAAAATGAGCGGGTACGCGGACGTACTGATCACGAATATGGGACAGGCGGAGGACGTCTACGGGATCGCGGACGAAACGGAAGAGGAAACCGCGAAACTTCTGGCGAGCGAGTACGGATGCCGATACGTAGCGCTGACGAGGCGAAAGACGCATACGGCCTTGAAGCAGGAATACGGCGGAATGTTGTGGACGAAAGGGCAGGGGTACCGTTCGAGGACGCACGAGATAGAGGTCGCGGACAGGGTAGGCGCGGGCGACGCGTTTGCCGCGGGACTGATCTATGCGCTTTCGAACGGATACGAGCCGCAGCGGGCGATAGAGTTCGCAGCCGCGGCGGGCAGTCTGAAACATACCGTGGAGGGGGACTTCAATTTGGTGAGCCTTCGGGAAACCGAAGCGCTCGCCTTAGGAAAGCCCGCGGGCGGATTGGATCGTTAATCCTCTTTCCGCCGCTCGAAGTATCGCTCGACGCAAAACGAAAATCGTTAGGAAAACGAAAGAACAGATCGCAAAGGCAATAAAACTCCCACGGGAAAAACCGCGGGATTTTTTGTCGTTAAAAGAAAACCGCCGCGGAAAGCGGGCGGGATAAAAGCGGCGTCAGCGTTTATCATGCGAGCGCGGCATAAGCGATGCAAACGATATAAAACTCAATAGCCGCACTCGCGGGGTACCAATAACGCGCGGGGAAACGCATACAATCAAAATTTCGGCTTCGGTGGGATAATGCGGGCGACAAATTCATAGCCGCGGCGAAAAGAGGGCTTTTCCAAACGTTGAAAAGACGGTTGCGATCACAGCGCTCTTCTTGTCTGCTTCCATTTAAGGCAGGCTTTTCGAAAAAACGAAAAAACGGCTTGGATAGAAAAAAGAAGAGGGAATCTTGCCTTCCTCTTCTAAAATTATGTTTTTTAAGAATCAGCTTTTCGCAACGAAATCAAGGGTGTTGTTTTCGTTGCGATACTGCGAGGGCGTCATTTTCAATCTTGTTTTGAACAGTTTGAAAAAGGCGTTAGGGGTCATGCCCACCGATTCCGCGACGGCCTGTACGGAGAGAGAAGTCTGTTTCAACAGCTTGCAGGCTTCGCTGCAACGAAGAGTAGAAAGATATTCTCCCGGCGAAACGTTCATATGTTTTTTAAAGAGCACGGAAAAGTAAGTCCTGTTGAGAAAGAGCCGCGCGCACACGTCGGTCACGGAAATGCCGTCCGGGTATTCGTTGTTCATAAAGTCCACGGCGCGGTTGATGAGATCGTTCGGGGAAATAGAGCGTTCGGCGCTCCTGTTTTCGAGCAGAACGCCGAAAATATCGTAGAATGCCGCGAGAATTTTCGGTTGCAGAGAACAATCCGTCCCGTCTTGTGTCTGCGACTGTTTGAGAAACTCGTAAATGCGCTTAAAGGAGCGCTTGACGACGGGCGAAGAAACGGTCTTTACGGGCGAATCGGGGGAAAAACCGCTCTGGGAGAGGAGAATATCGGCGTATACGCCCGAAAACGCCACCCAATAATAGCGGTAGGGATTGCCTTTTTGCGCGTAATATTTGACGTGTACGTCTTTGGGCAGCAAAAAGAGGGTATCTTTGGACAAGTGATAGGACTTTCCGCCGCATTCCAGCGTTCCCTCCCCGTCGGTGACGAATTGCAGAATGTTTCTCTTGTCCGTGCATTCGTAGCTATGGCGGGTCTTTGCCTGAATGCCCGCGTTGTAGATCCATACGTCCACCGTTTCGAAAAAATGATTGTAGAAAGTGATGCTGTTGAAACGGCCGCCCTTTTTGAGGGCGGCTCCGATTTCGACTGCATTTTTCGCGTTTTTCGCGCTTTTTGAAATTTTTTCTTTCATATCGCTCTTTCCCGTTTGCCGTAAGGCTTTCTCGTAATAAGAATAACACGGAAAAAGAAATTTGTCAAGAACATTTTTTGCACTCTGCGTTTTCAAGGGCGGGACACGTGCTCTCTTTTCCTTTGCGCAAACAGCATACAGCCCATTTCGCGGTACTCTTCGATTTTCTCTTTCAGTCGCTCCTTGGACACGCCGAATTCCCTTGCCAGACAAGCGATACAGAGAAATTTATCCGCATTTCTCGCAATCAGCTTTTTATTCAGTCCCATTTCGTCGTAGGAAACGTCTGCGTCGCACTTAAAACACTTCATTTTTTAAGGGAGTTCCGTGATTTTCAGGCGGTATACTTCGCAGGTGTGAGGCTCCAAAGAGGCGGACAGGGTAGCGTTGACGGCATTGATTCTCTTTCCCGTATATGCCTCCGTGCCTTCGAGCCGCTTGCCTTGCAGGAAGGGAACGCCCAGATCGTCGGACGGCACCCAAAGATTGGCGGGCGAATCGGACAAATTGAAAAATCCCAGCGCGACGTCGCCGTTTTCGAGATTCCGAACGATTATCGGATAGTCGTTGTTCCCGCCGAATTTGAGAATGTAAGGACGGTTGCAGCGGGCATCCTGATCGATGGAAAGAAGGGTGGGATTGGTGAGGATCGCCTTGGTTTCCTCTGTCATTTCGCGGATATCGCAGCCGATCATCAGCGGGGATTCGAGCAGGCACCACGCGGCAAAATGCAGCTTGTATTCCTCGTCCGTGCACCCCTTTAACCCGACGTGTCCGCGTCCTTTCATGCCCACGATCAGCATATCCATATCGTTGAAGCATCCCTGTCCGCCGAAGGGCAGAATGTCGTATTGCTGTACGATAAGTCCTTTTAAAGATTCCCAAGTGTCGAATATATCGCCCGTGGAACGCCACATATGAGCGCCTGTCGAGCCGATCCACTCGTGCGTCTGATCGATGCCCCAGCTGCATCCGCTCAGCAGGATATCCCGACCGCAGGACGCGAGGGCAAGCCCCATGCGGCGGTATAACAACTTTCCTTCCGAGGAAGAGGGCTTGAAGCAGTAATCGTATTTGAGAAAATCGACGCCCCACTGCGCAAAGGTCGCCGCGTCGATGAATTCCCGATTGTAGCTGGCGGGATAGCCCGCGCAGGTCATCGTGCCGCAGCAGGAATACATACCGAATTTAAGCCCCTTCGAATGTATGTAATCCGCGACGTACTTCATTCCGTGCGGAAATTTTTTCGGATCGGGAACGAGCCTTCCGTCTTTATCCCGCTCTTTGAGCGCCCAGCAGTCGTCGATGACGACGTATTCGTATCCCGCGTCTTTGAGTCCCGAAGAGATTAAGGTATCCGCGGAGGCGAGGATGAGTTCTTCGTTGATGTTTTCCGCAAAGGTGTTCCAGGTGTTCCAGCCCATAGGGGGCAGATGCTTGATCATGATTTATTCCCTCGTTTTAACTTTATTTCAATACCCGAAGTATAGCACAGGCGGGATGAAAAATCAATATTCTTTTGTCGCAAAAAAGTGTAATTTTGTTCTATTCTGCGAAAGGGAGTCTTCGGCGTCGGACACATTGTTCTTTGAGAAAAAAGAGGATGCGGGAAGATAGTAGAAAAATTTTTTGAAAGAGAAAACGGAGCTTAAAAATTGTGAAAAAATATTTTTAAACGAAAAAGGAAGGGGGAAGATTTTTATAAACAACTTGAAAAGTCTGTGCCAATTTTTCGGAAAGGGGTTGACAACGGGGACAAAGAGTGCTATAATTATCTTTACTAAAACGTTTTAGTAAAGAGGACGGAAGGAAAGAGCGGCAAAAAACAGCCTGTTTTGAGGAACTGTTTGTCGGGAAAAAGGAATCTTGCTCTTAGGCAAAGGCGATCTCGATTTACCTATCCCGGCTCTTGCGGCGTTACGGCTTTAAAACAAGCGGACGGAGGCTTTTGTTTTCCTTTGTCTTAACGCATCGGTCTTTTGCGGACGGATACCGTTTGTCCGCGGGTGGCGAGTTCGTTTTTCCTTCGTTTTTACGGCGTACGCGCCGTAGCTTTTCTAAAACGCAAAGAAGAAAAGAGAGGTAAAAAAATCAATGAAAATTTACGTGGCGGGAAGTTTGAATATGGACCTCGTCATCAAGGCGCCTTTCATGCCGGAAAACGGCATGACGATCAGCGGAGAGGGCTTTATGACCAATCCCGGCGGCAAGGGCGCCAATCAGGCGGCGGCGATCGGAAAGCTGGGCGGCGAAGCGTACATGATGGGATGCGTGGGAAACGCTTTCGGGGACGAGCTTAAAGAAACGCTGAAAAAATACGGCGTACACACCGAATATATCGCCAAGATCGCGGACGTTTCCAGCGGCATTGCGGTGATCGTGGTGGTGGACGGGGACAATCGCATTATCCTCGACGCGGGAGCGAACGGAAAGGTGAGCGAGGCGTTGATCGAGGAGGCTCTGAGCGATGCCGAAAAGGGAGATTATCTCGTTTGTCAATTAGAAATTTCGCAAAAAATCGTCCGTTACGCCTTGCAAAGAGCGAAGGAAAAGGGCATGATCACCGTGCTTAATCCCGCGCCCGCGGCGGTGTTGGAAGAGGGGATTTTGGAATCTTGCGATTATTTTATCCCCAATCAATCGGAAGCGGAATTTTACACGGGCATTTACCCGAAAGAGGAGGCGTCCGCGAAACAATGCGCGGAAGCTTTGGCGGCGAAAGGCGTGAAAAACGTCGTCGTCACGATGGGAGCGGAAGGTTCGGCGTACGTGGGCGGCGGAAAATACGTCAGGGTGGACAGCTTTAAGGCGGAGGCCGTGGACACGACGGCGGCAGGGGACACCTACGTCGGCGCTTTGGTGACGTGCCTTTCCGAGGGCGCGGATATAGAGGAAGCGATGACGTTTGCCAGCAAAGCCTCGGCGATCACCGTCACGCGGCGGGGCGCGCAGCAGTCTATCCCGTTAAGAAGAGAGGTGGAACAAAATTGACGCCGCGCCTGAAACGCGTTACGATCAAGGACGTGGCGGCGCGTGCGGGCGTTTCTCCGTCCGCCGTTTCCATCGCGCTCAACGGCAAGGGAGAATCTCTCCCCGAAAAGACGCGGGAGCGCATCCGCGCCGCGGCAGACGAACTCGATTACCGTCCCGATTATTCTGCGCGGGCCATGGTGACGGGAAAGACGCATATCGTCGGGATCGTCCTTCCCGACATTTCCAATCCCTTTTTCGCGCAGCTGGTGGGACAGATACAGACGGCGCTTGCCGCCCGCGGCTACGACGTCATGCTCTGCAACAGCGGGGAAAAAGCGGAAAACGACTTGCATTCTATCCGTTTGCTCGCGGGGCGCGGCGTGGACGGTCTGATTCTGGCGCCCGCTTCCGAGTCTTTGACGGCGGACGGAGCGGCGAATTTACGAAAGGTCCTTGCCGGAGCGAGGCTTCCCGTTCTTTTTCTCGACCGATGCTATGAAGGGGGAATGCCGCGGGTGAGCGTAGATAACGAGGACAGCGGCTACCGCATGGCACAGTACCTTTTGAGAATGGGGCATACGAAAATCGGCGTCGTGACGGGACCTCTCGTTTTGAACAGCAGCCGCAACCGACTGCGGGGCGTTTTGAGAGCGCTGGAAGAGAAGAATTTGTCTTTGCCCGAGGCGTATATTTACGAGGGCAGATACGATGCGAAATCGGGTATTCTCGGCGCGGAAAAATTGTTAAAAACGGACGTTACGGCGATTTTTGCCTTTTCCGACGTGCAGGCGTGCGGCGTATATAAGCGGCTTTTTGAGTCCGGGAAACGTATTCCCGAAGATATTTCCGTGGCGGGCTTCGACGATACGTTTTATTCCGCCGTCTGCGTGCCGCCTCTGACGACGATGCGCCAGCCGCTGGGGGAGATCTCCGCCGCGGCGTGCCGCCTTTTGTCGAAGATGATGGAGGGCGGAGGAGCCGAAGAGGAAGTATGCGTGCCCGCGGATTTGGTCGTCCGAGGGAGCGTGAAACGACTGCACGATAATTTTGAAAAGCAATAGGAAATAGGGAAAGTATAAAGCGGTCTAAAAAGGTCGCTTTATTTTTTATCGGTTGTGCGGGATGTCATTTTTATCTTCTTTAAGAATCATGGCTATTTCGTTTATCTGTTCCGCCATATTTTTTAAAGTTCTTTTTATGGATTCTTCCCGCTCCGCTTTTCGGATATCGATACTTTCCCAAAGTTCGCACGCCGTATTGTTGGCGCGGCACTTCCTGAACGTGGTATTCGTATAATTTTTCAGACAATGCCCGCAAAATACAGAATTGTTAAAAGCATGGATTTTTGTGTAGTGTTGGCAAAAATATTTGCAATTTTCACATTTCTTCTTTTCTGATTCTTTTGAGTTCATTCTTTTTCTCCAAAAATTTATCTCGCAATACGCGATTCGCGTATCATAAACGCATTTCGCGTATTTTATGATAAAATTTTAACATGAGCAAATTTAATGAAAAAATAAGAGAATTGCGTCTGGAAAATGGTTTTACACAAAAGAAAGTCGCAGGTTTGTTAGAAGTTTCCGCTACTTGTTATGCGGGATATGAACAAGGATATAGAGAACCCGATTTTAAAACGCTGATAAAGATTTGCAAACTATTTGACGTAAGCTCCGATTATCTCCTTGGCTTAGAAGACGACACGGGAACGAAGCTTTATTGAAACATATTTACAGACTTAGACTATCTTTTCGGCTTAGAAGAAGATACGGGGCGAAAGTCCGCCGAAAGTGTTTCGGGGCGAACGTTCGACGTTTTTTGTCCGACTCTTTCCCGTTTGAAATCCTGATGAAAAAACATTTCAAGAGGGTCCCGCTGATTGACGCGCGGAAACAAACGTGTTACAATAAAGAGAACAAAAAAGGAGGAATCGAGCAATTATGGACAAAGTTTTAAGGATATGCGGTAAGGGCAAAATACGCCTGCGCCCCGATACCGTTTGCGCCGAACTGACGTTAGAGGGCGTGGGAAAGGAGTATGCCGAAGCTCTGCAAGCGGCGCAGGAAGCCTTGGAGAAGGTGACGGGCGCTCTGGAAAAATCGGGCTTCCGAAAGGAAGAGTTGAAAACCTCCGACTTCCGTGTGGAAACGAAGTACGAAGGATATCGTGACGAAAAAGGGGATTGGAAACAAAAATTTGTCGGTTATCAGTACACCCATGCGCTGAATCTGCGTTTCCCCGCCGACAATACGCTGCTGGGAGAATTTATTTCGGCTGTCGCAAACAGCGGCGCCGAACCTGTCTTTTCCTTTTCCTATACGGTGAAGAATATAGAAAACGCCAAGGACTGGCTGCTTCGGGAGGCCGTGAAAGACTGCGCGAAAAAGGCTCTGATTTTAGCGGATGCGGCGAAAGTGGAACTTGTGAGCATCGTCGAAATAGACTATTCGCCCGACGATAAGAATTTTTCCGCTCGTCCGATACAGCCTATGCGCCTGCGCGCGGCGGCGGATGCCGCTCCCGCGAATCTTTCTCTCGACGTGACGCCCGACGACATCGAAGTCGTCGATACCGTGACCGTCGTTTGGGAGATTGCCTAAAATATTTTCGGATGATTTTTCCCGACGGCTGAAATTTTTTCAGCCGTTCTTTTTATAAACAGATTTCTTTTCGGACGATGTCGATGGAAACGAACAAAGAGTGAACAATGTATACGGGAGTGAACAATATATACGGCAGGGAAGAAGGGAATCAAACGCAGTTGACAAGAGAGCACGCGCAAGAGCAGGAAGAAAGAAAATAGGAAAGGCAGCGTAATCGAAAGAAGGGAATAAGGGACGGAAGGAAGCGCGGCGGAAAAACTATCCTGCAAAATAGGAATGGCGCGACGAACGAAACGGCTAAAAAAATTGCCTTCCCAAAAAGTAAAATACGATTTTACCTCAGGCGATACGAAAATACGAAATTCTCCGCTTTACAAGGGCGAAAAAATGTGATAGAATAAAAAAGGTCTTCCGTCTGCATTCGTTGCAACCTTGACCTGGCGGAACGGCACTTTGAAATTTTCGGAGAAAACAGAGATGAAAGGAATCTGGGGCAAAAATTTATCGGAAGAAATGAATTTAACGCTTGCGTTCGTGCTCGATTTGGGCGAACAAAAGAAAGGCCGCATGAACGTCGCAGGCGCTTCCTGTTTTAGAGTGTATGCGGACGGGAAACTCATCGGTTTCGGTCCGCAGCGCGCCGCGCACGGCTATGCCCGCACGGCGGAATATCCGTTTTCCGCGCGGTTTATCGTCGTGGAGGCGGAGAGCTGCTATGTGCAGACCTTTTGTTGGGTAAAGCAGAAACCCTTTTTTGCCTGCGAACTCACCTGCGAGGACGGCGTCTGTTATGAGGCTTCCGATTTCGTCTGCTTTCGCCTTGACGACCGCGTACAGAAAGTCCAAAGATACAGTTTTCAGCGCGGATTTGCGGAGATTTATCATATGCGGGAGGACAGGACTTCCCTCTATCGCGGCGAATCGCGTTTTGAACGCGTTGAAACGGAGGAAACGGGAGTTCCCCCTCTCCTTGACTCTTGGGTGGGGAACGCAAAGCTCCTTCGTCACGCTCCCGTCCAGAGGGTGGAGGACGGCCGGGTGGAGATCGACGAAAACGCCCGAGTGTGGCGGGACCGCGCTCACATCACGGTCGGAGAACTTTTGGAAGGATATAGAATAGAAGAGTGGGAGGAATCGGCTACGGACGAGGCCTCGAAGTTCGTCTATGTTGCGGGCGAGCGCGAGGAAACGGGCGGGCTTGCCTATGCAACTTACGATTTCGGGCGCGCGATCACGGGGTTCACCGAATTGGAGATTCGGGCGAAGTCGGCGGGCGTCGTCTACGTCGTTTTCGACGAACTTCTTTGGGAAGAGGCGGGAAAAGGAAAAAATTACGTCGGCTTTGAAAGGAACACGTGTTCCAGTGTGCATAAGTGGACGATAGAAAAGGGCGGGATTTTCCGCCTTTCCGCGTTTGAGCCGTATACGGTGCGCTATGCCTGCGTCGTGTATACCGAGGGCATGGAGGTGAGAATCTTTCAAAGGGATTACGAGAATCCGAACGCGGGCAAATTCCGTTTCCGTTCTTCCGACGAGGAAATCAACTCTATCATGGAGGCGGCCCGCGCGACTTTGGCGCAGAACGCCGTCGATTTGCTGACGGACTGCCCTTCGAGAGAGCGGGCGGGCTGGCTTTCCGACAGTTGGTTTTCGTCTGTCGCGGAAGGACTGTTTACGGGGGACAACGCGGCGGAGAGGACGCTTCTCGAAAATTATATTCTCGCGGATAAGAGCGGGCTGCCCGAGGGCATGATTCCCATGTGTTATCCCGCGGACAATTACGACGGCTGTTATATTCCCAATTGGGCGATGTGGTATATTCTCGAAGTCGCCAAATACGCCGAAAAATACGGGACGGACGATTTGGTGATGCGTTCGAAGGAAAATATCCTCGGCATCTTCTCCTATTTTCAGAACAAGGAGAACGAGTGGGGGCTGCTGGAAAATCTCGAAAGCTGGGTATTCGTGGAATGGAGCGCGGCGAACGACGCTTCGCATATCGCGGGAATCAACATTCCGTCGAATATGTGTTACGCGGCGTGCCTCGAAAGAGCGGGAAAGCTTTACGGCGACGGAGAAATGGTGAAAAGGGCGGCGGATATTCGCTCGAAGATCAAAAAGCTCGCTTTCGACGGAAAATTTTTCGTCGATAATCTCGTGCGGGACGAAATGGGAACGCCCGTTCGCACGAACCATCTTACGGAAGTATGTCAGTATTACGCGTTCTGGTTTGACTGTGCGACAAAGGAAGAATATCCCGAATTATTTGAAGAATTGATGGAGCGGCTGGGAACCGAACGGGCGGAAGGATATATGCCCGAAATGGAAAAGCCGAACGTCATGTACGGCATCTATATGCGGCTGGATCTGCTGATGAGAATGGGAGAGCGGAAAAAGGTGATCGGGGAATGTCGGCGCATTTTCGGGAAAATGGCGCGGCGCACGGGGACCTTATGGGAGCACAACGCCATTTATGCCAGCTGCGATCACGGCTTTGCTTCCTACGCGGCGCGCTGGCTGATTTGGGCTTTGACGGGATACGATTGCCTTTCGGCCGCTCCCGCGGCGAAGGAGGGCATCGGCATCGATTGCGATATGTCTGTTCCTTTGCGCAAAGGACGGCTGAAAATTAAGGTGGAGAATAACCGTGTACGAGTTTACCGCACTCTGGCGCGCGCCAGGACGGTGAAAAAAGACTAACGTCTTGATTGCGAAAAGACAGTTTTTCGGGCGTTTTCGGACGTTTTGCAAGGAAACGCTCTTCCCGTTTTGGACGAGTTTGACGATAGATCGCCGAAAAGAGAAGAACGGGAAGTATAGAAACTTTCACGCGGGGAAGGCGGAAAGTATCGCAATAGAGAAGTTTGACCCGACAAACGGGACGCATGACAGAGAGAACTTTGCCTGAAAAATCAGAAGCGCCGAACGAAAATCGTTTCGAAAAAATACTCGAAATCGTCGGGGAACGGGTAAAAGAGAAACGATTATGAAAAGGGATAAAAGAGCATGGGGCAGGGCGGAAAAACGGTGTGCGCCTCAGCGAAAAACGTTGAGAAATATTCCAAAGCAAGAACGGCTTTCCAAGAAACGCGAAAGCCGTTCTCGTTTGAAAGGATAAAAACTCTAAAAATTTCAACTGTTGAAAAAGGGAAGAGTTTGCAAAATGTCGCAGGAACGGAAAAAGAGCGGCGGGCGGGACGAAAAGAGGATAAAGCGAGGCGCCGTATCCATTTGAAAAGTATATAGAGGCGTTATCGGGCGGGAAAAAGCGCCCGTTTATTTTTTTTGACAAATCGCTTGACGGAAGAATAGATATGTTGTATAATTTATTAAATCATAAAAAGAAGCGGGGTTTTTATACGGAACGAAAAGAAGGAGTTGAAGAATGACAAAAACGGCGGAAAGCATACTCGATTTCTTCGAGAAAACGGCGGAAACGTTCTTTGATAAGACGGCGTTCGGCGATACGAAGGGGGAGATTTCCTTTTCCGCATTGAAAGAAAGTGCGGAAAGGATCGCTTCCGCTCTTTTTTCTTTGGCAAATCTCCGCCGGCCCGTGGCTTTGTTTATGGACAGGAGCATCCGCATTCCCGCCGCGCTTCTTGGCGTTTTATACAGCGGAAATTTTTATGTTCCGCTCGACGTGGAAGCGCCCGAGGAACGCACGAAAAAGATCCTTTCTTCGCTCGAACCCGCCGCGATTCTTATCGACGCGGCTCTTGGCGAGAGGGCGGACGCGATCTGCAAGGATTATAAGGGGGCTAAGCGGATTATTTACGAGGATGCCGCAGGCTCGCAAATAAATAAGGAAGCGCTTTTTTGCATGAGGGAAAAAATAGTTTCTTCCGACCCTGCCGTGGCGATATTTACGTCCGGCTCGACGGGGATGCCCAAGGGATGCCTTATCTCTCACGCCAATATCACCGCCTACATCGCTTGGTTTACGGGGCGCTTTGAAATCGACGAAAAGACGGTGTTCGGGGCGCAAACGCCTTTTTATTTCAGTATGTCGTTGTCCGATACCTTCTCGGTTCTCTATGCGGGCGCGTCCTATCATATCGTGCCTAAATTTTATTTTACCTTTCCCGGCGCTTTGGTGCCTTATCTCGACGAGAGAAAGATCAACGCGCTCTATTGGGTGCCTTCCGCTTACGGCATCCTCGCGAAACTCGATTTATTTTCCTACGGGAAACCGAAATATCTGAAAAAACTCCTCTTTGCGGGCGAAGTGATGCCCGTCAAAACTCTCCGCTATCTGCGTTCCTATCTTCCCGAAGCCCTGTACGCTAATTTGTTCGGCCCCACCGAAACGACGGACATCTGCGGCTATTACGTGGTGGACAGGGAATTTGCGGAAGGAGAATCTCTGCCTTTGGGAAAAGCCTGCGAAAACTGTCGGCTCTTTCTCGTCGACGAAGCGGGCAGAGAGATCGTCGAGGCGGGAAAAGAGGGGGAATTGTATGCCGCGGGGCCGTTCGTTGCGCTCGGCTATTACCGCAACGCGGAAAAGACGAGGGAAGCGTTTGTGCAAAATCCTTTACAGGACGCTTATCCCGAAATCGTTTACAGAACGGGCGATCTCGCCAAATACGGGGATAGCGGTCTGCTCTTATACGTCGGGCGCAAGGATTTTCAGATAAAGCGCATGGGGTATCGGATAGAACTCGGCGAGATAGAAGCCGCGATGAGCGTCGCGGAGGGCGTCGGAGGCGCCGTATGCCTCTACGACGGGGAAAAAGACCGATTGATTCTATTTTGCGAAACGGACGCGGATAACGTTTCCCGCATTGCGGAAACGGCAAAAGCCCGTCTGCCCGCGTATATGCTGCCCGACAAGATCGTCGCTCTGCCCGCTTTTCCCCTCAATGCGAACGGCAAGACGGACAGACTGCGCCTGAAAAAAGAATGGATGGGCGGCGATTAAAATGAGAACGATAAGAAAACCTCCCGATTCCCGTTGAATCGCGGCGGAAAAAGTGCTCCGAAACCGCGCTGAGCGGGCTGAAAAATTTTTCTTTAATGACTGCGCCGCCGCTTCAAAAGGCCCTTGGCATAAAATCGCAGGATAAAATAGAAGAATCTTACGGCGCGTTTTCAAGGGCTTGGGAGAGAAAAGCGTGGCGGATCGCCCCCGAAAGAATTATAGGGAAGGAGAAGAAAAAAGTTATGAAAGAATTGTATGAGTTGATGAAAAAAGCGCTTCCCGGCGCGGCGTTTGATATGGAAACGGACTTGATTGCGGGCAGAATACTCGATTCTCTCGCTATGATTCGTCTGGTGGTGGCGATCGAAAAAGAATTCGACGTAAAAATTACGCCCAAGGACATGACGCCTGACAATTTCAAGTCCGTGGCTTCTATTTACGCCCTGATCGAAAAGCTGGACGAGGAATAAGCCCGCCATGCGGCTGCCGTTCTTGGCGTGGGCTGGCATCTTTGCGGGCGCGGGCGTCCTTTTCTACTCGATCGTGCCGCGGAAATTCCGCTACGTGGTGTTATTGGCGCTCAGTCTGGGCATCTATATCCTCTATAACCGTTTTATGGCGGCGTTTATCGTCGTTACCGCGGTAAGCGTATACGCCGCGGGAATCCTCGTCGATAAAATCAACCGCGGATATTCCCAAAGGGCAAAGGAACTTCCCAAGCCCGAGCGGAAACAACTGAGAAAAAAGGCGGAGCGAAAAAAGAGCGCCGTTCTGATCGCCGCGCTGTTTGTCAATCTCGCCGTCCTTTTCGTACTCAAATACTTCAACTTTTTTTCCGCGGCGCTCGAAGGCGTTTTGGGGTGGATCAAGGTGGACTGCCGTCTTCCCGCTCTGAAAGCGTTGATGCCGCTGGGTATTTCCTATTATACGTTGCAGGCGTTGAGCTACGTCATCGACGTGACGCAGGGCAAGATAGAGGCGGAGAGAAATTTTCTCAAAGTTTCCTTATTCGTCTGCTATTTTCCTCAGCTTTCCGAGGGACCGTTCGGGCGTTACGGGGAGCTTGCTTGCGAGATGACGAAGGGCGATCCTATCGACGGGGACAATTTCTATCGGGGGCTGCTGCTTGCGCTTTGGGGGCTTTTTAAGGTGTTCATCGTTTCCTATCGTCTGTCCGTCTACACGTCCGCGATATTCGGCAATTTTACGGCGTACGCGGGGTGGACGGTGGCGCTCGGCGCGGTGATTTTTACTTTACAGTTATATACGGATTTTTCGGGCAGTATCGACGTCGTGCGCGGTATCAGCTGCATTTTCGGCATTCGTCTGGCAAAAAATTTCGATCTGCCCTTTCTTTCCAAAGACGTGGGAGAGTTTTGGCGGCGCTGGCATATCTCCCTCGGCGCGTGGTTCCGCGATTACGTCTTTTATCCCGTTTCCATGAGTTCCCTGTCGGGAAAACTCAGGGAAAAGCTGCCTCCGAAAGTGGCGGAGGGGTTGATCGTCAACTTCGCCTTTCTCTGCGTATGGCTGCTGACGGGGCTTTGGCACGGCGCGGCCGCCAAATACGTCGTCTACGGACTTTATTATTTCGCGCTGATCGTTCTGCATAACGCCCTGCGTCCGCTCGTTTCCAAATTGTATGCAAAGCTTAAAATACGCGAGGACGGAAAAGCGATCTCCGCGCTCCGCATCGCTAAGACGTTCGTTTTCGTCTGCGTGGGAATGCTGCTGTTCCGTGCGGATACCCTTCCCGTTTTCGGACAGATGTTCGCCTCCTTATTCAAAGGGACGGCAGGCGTTTCCCTGCTTAAAAGAGCCGCGGAGTGGCAGGATCTGCTCGTCATGTGTCTGGGAGTGGGGATCGTGACCCTTTCCGGAGTCCTTTCGGCGTGCAAAGTCGATCTCTCGGGAATGCTTCTGCGGCGCCGGTCTGTCGCCGTGCGGTATCTCGTCTGTTTCGCGCTCGTGATGGTGATCGTGGTTTTCGGCGCGTACGGGAACGGTTACCTTCCGCCCGACCCCATTTACGGAGGTTTTTAATGGAAGCAAGGAGAAGAGTCAGACTGATAAAAATTATCAAAGCGGCGTTCGCCGTGCTTTTGAGCGGACTGATATATTGCTATGTCTGCTGTATACTTCTGCCAAAGGACAGCAAGGACGTGGGCGGCAAAAATTATTTTATGGGCAGGGGATTTCTGGGAGAGCCGAAAAAAAATTCGCTGGACGTGATCGTGTTCGGAAATTCCAACGTCTATTCGGGATTTTCGCCGGGTAAATTATTTGAGGAGTACGGGTATACATCCTACGCCTCGGGCGTCGCGCGGCAGACGGTGGGGCAGATCGACAACCTTTTGGATGCGGCTTTGAAGAGTCAGAAGCCGAAGATCGCCGTGCTCGACGTGGATTGCCTGTATACGCCCGAAAAGATGGCGATGGACAGCTCGAATTTTTTTCTCGCGCCCTTTACCTTTCATTATCGCTGGAAGCACCTGAAAGGATACGATTTTTACAAATTTCCGCAGCGGAACAAAACGTACGACATCAACAAGGGATATTTTTTTCACAACGAAAAGGAATCGCTTTCTCCCGGGGATTATATGGGGGAACGGGAACAGGCGCCCAAAAGAATCCCTAAGAAGACTCTGAAAAAAGTCAGGCGCTTTGTCCGCGTCTGCAAGGAAAACGGCGTGGTGCCTATCTTTATTGAGCTGCCTACGACGGTCGGCTGGACGTATGCGAGGCACAACTACGTCGAGGAATTTGCAGGGAGCGAGTCCGTGCCCTTTTACGATTTTAACATTCAAGAATCCGGGTATACGCCCGATTTCGAGAACGATTTTCGCGACGATATGCATATGAATGTATACGGCGCAGAGCGCGTCACACTCTTTCTCGGGGGGATTTTAGAAAAACACTGCGATTCGCTTTTTGATAAACGGGAGGACCCCGCATACGGATATTGGCGCGAAGCCGTGGAATTTTACGAACGGAAAAAAACGGATTTTTAAAGAAAATTTTTCGCAAACGGAAAACGAAGGGAGTAGTTGAATACGATTAAAAAAGGCGGGGCGCGCGAGGGCGTGCGCCGCTTTTTTTCTTGGGAGAAGGAAAAGCGCGGAAATGGAGCCGCATAGCGCGCGTTTTTGACCGAAGAGAAAAAAGGGATTGATTTTTCGCCGCGGGAAGGATATAATAGACTCGTCGGAAGAGAAAGAAACAGGAGGAGAAAAGTGGAAACCCGGGTTTTTATAGACGAAAAATATCGGCAACCGCGAGCGGAGATATATGCCCCCGCATATAGTTTAGAAGTGCGTCGGGCGACGGCGATTCTCGAAGGCAGCAAAGAGCCTTTGATTTTGGAAAAGGACGGCTCCTTTCGGCTCTTTGAACAGGAAGAGGCGGAATGTTTTTATACGAACGGCGGGGGCAGGGTTGAGGCGAGAATGAAAAACGGGGAAGTCTTTTTCTGTCGGGAGCGCATTTTCGAGCTGGAAGAAAAACTCAAAGGAAACTTCGTAAAGATCAATCAGGGCGCTATCGCCAATCTCGATTGCGCAGAGCGGTTTTCCGTCTTGTTCAACGGGACCATGGAGGTGCTCTTTTTCAGCGGAAACAAGGAATATGTCAGTCGGAGAACAGTGGGAAAGATCAAGGCGATATTGGGAATGCAAAACAAAAAGCGCGCGGCAAAAGACGAAAAAACAAAATCGGAGAATAATGGGAGGTATTAAATATGGAAAAAAAACAAAGACAGATTCGTTCCGTGTGGAAAAAGGTGTTGCGGCGGGGCGCTATGGGCGTCGGCATCGGCAATCTCATCTCGATGACGATCGCGCTGATCATGGGCTCTGCAATGAAATCGCCGCAGATGACGATCTACGATTATGCGCGCTATACCTGCGCGTCCAGCGCGATAGGCTTTGCGTTCGCGGCGGCGAGTCTGTTGTTCGAATGTGAAAAAATTTCGCTTTTGAAGGCGACGGCGATTCATTTCGTCTGTCTAATCGCCGTCTTTTACCCCTGCGCCCTCCTCGCCGGCTGGTATTCCTTTCAATGGAAAGAATTGCTCGTTTCTGTGGCGATTTTTGCCGGCTGTTACGTTTGTATCTGGCTGGGACTGTATATCGGGATCAAAAGACAGGCGAAAAAGCTGAACGCGGATTTGGACGCGAATAGGAATGCCCGGAGCTGACGAAAGGTTTTACAAAAGGGCTATATAGATAAAAAATCGACGCGAGAGAAAAAAGGGAAAAAGAATTTTTCGGGTGGGATGGGTTCGTTGAAAAAGACAAGAAGCGGGTATCGGCGGATATCCGCTTTTTCGTATGGAAAAATTGCGCGCTTTACACATGGATATTTATAAAGCGGAACGATTGCAAACGACACCGTTCAAAAAATGCGCGATAGCCGCGCGGAGGAAAAAGGATGGATCGAGAAACGGAAATAAGAGGTCGATAGACGAATCGGCAAATAGAAAGAAAATAAAAAATCCGAAAAAAGATTATTACGTCCATAATAGTGGAGCAAAGAAGAAAACGAATGTTTGGCAGGGAAAATTGTGAAAAAAATAGCAAGCAAAAGCGAGAACGTGCGGGGGAGAACTGTGGAGAGAAGGCAAGCAATCGGCGAAGAGGCGATCCCTTCACAATCGGTGCGCTGCGCCGATAGGAAAAAATCGTGCCCGAACATAAAGCCAAGTGTTTTAAGCGGGAATATTTAGGGGAAGGCAGGAGAGCGCGGAAAAGCGGTACGAGTGAAAAATTTTGCGATTTGCAGAATTATCTCCGAAAATTGCAGGATTCTGTGTCGAAATCCTGCCGATAACCTGCTATAATGAAACTCGGAAAGAGGAAATTTTGCGCCTGTAAAATTTATTGAGTTCCGACGCGTTTAAAAAGGAACGGAAATCGTCGGGATTGGGAAAACCTGCAAAAAGGCGTCAATAAAGGGCGAAGGAGCGAACGATTTAAAAAATCCTCAAAAAGAAATTTGCAGACAAAGAAAATACTCGGTAGGATACATAAAATGCCGCGTAAAATATAAAGCTGAACATATAGGGCTGAAAGAAACGGGAGTGGCGGAATGAAATTTGTTAAGAAAACGAAAAGAATTTGGACGGCTCTGATACTCGCCGCGGGATTTGTATTAACTGCCTGCGGGGGGACGGGAGGATCGGAAAGCGGGGAGTCGAATCCCTCCGATCCTTCCTCCGTTTCCTCCGAAACGGAAAACAGCGCCGTCAAATCATACGAAGTGCCCGACGGCGTGGAGAGATATTCGGGCGCGAAGCTGTATGTGGAGGGGGAGGAAATTCCCCTTTACGCCACGCGCTACAACGATTCTCAGGTGTGGAGCGCTGCCGCGGCGTCGCGCCGGGAAACGGGCTTTGCCTATTTCGATTTTCAAGGCTCGGTGCGCGCGAAGATCGTCTACGAGTCCGAAGTGGACAGCGCGTATCTCGTCCGGCCTTCCGCTTACGGGGTCCTCGCTTCCGTGACAAAAGAAAACCGCAGCGTCGAATTCGTGCTGGACGCGGCGGACAACTACACGGTGGAGCCTGTTTCTTCCCCCAAGCAGGCGATTTATCTTTTCTGCAATCCGATCGGGAAAGAGGAATTTACCGCTGAATCGGAAGAAGTCAAAAACGGAAACGTCCTCTATTTCGGCGCGGGGCTGCATACGGCGGCAAACGACAGTCGGATAGGCCCGGGCAACGTCGTGAGAGTGCGTTCGGGGCAGACGGTCTATCTCGCTTCGGGCGCCGTGCTGCGGGCCAAGATACAGGGCGATAATGTGTCGGGCGTGCGCGTGGCGGGGCGGGGAATCCTCGACGGCAGCGCTTTCGTGCGCGATCCGGGCGCAGGGCTGGCAACCGTGCCTATCGAATTCAACCGCTGTACGGACGTCGTCGTGGAGGATATCGTCCTCAACGATCCCGCGGGGTGGTGCGTGCAATATTATTTCGTCGAGGGAGGCAGAATCGACAACGTGCGGATGCTGTCGAGTCGTTCGAACGGCGACGGCGTGAGTCTGCAATCGTGTAAGAATATCACCGTTTCCCGCGTATTTGCGAGGACGTGGGACGATTGCCTCGTCGTCAAAAATTATCCCGAGTGGTCGGATCGTTCCAAACAGGGCGCAACGGAAAATATCCTCTTCGAATACTGCACTATCTGGGCGGATCTGGCTCAATGTATGGAAGTGGGATACGAAACGGTGGGGAAAACCATGCAGAATATTACCTTCCGCGACATTACCGTCCTGCACGCCTTTCATAAACCCGTGATGAGTATTCACAACGGGAACAACGCGGATATAAAACGGGTCGTCTTTGAAAACATCACCGTGGAAGACGCTTCGATGGGACAGGGGGACTCCAATGGAAACAGACAGCTGGCGGAGTTCACGGCAGTGTACAGCGCTTCCTGGTCGGACGGGCACGGCGTGACGGAACTGGGAAGCATAGACGGGGTCACTGTTTCAAACGTCTGGGTATACAGTGCGAAAACGCCCATCGAATACCGCGTATACGGCAGCGAAGACACGCGTTCGGACTATGCGGGGAGCCTGCATTATGTCGATAACGTCACCTTCGACGGCATCAAAATCGGGACGAAGACGGAGAGCGAACAGACGGCAAAGCTGTATACGAACGAATACGCGCGCAACGTAAAATTTCTTTCGAGGGCAAGCTCCGAAATTTCGGGCGCCGCCGTTTACGGAAAAAAATAAAGAGCGTTGCTGCAAAAAATAGAAGAAGTCGCCGCGCAGGACAGAGAACGCCATAGTAAGATCGCGGATAGCAAGGTAAGAATTAGAGGATGCCGTGAGGCAAGACCGAGGATGACAAGAGGAACGATGAAATGTTGTGATAGGGGGACACACGGGAAAAAATCTCTCTTTTTAACCGAAAGGGCAGGCGGCGCACAGCGGATTTTTAACGGCGCTTTGCGGCGCGGAGAAAAGGGACAAAAGGCATAGGCACCGCGAAAAAACGGCGCGCGTCGGGCGGAAGAAATCGGGGAAAGTGACGGATTGCCCGCCTATTTTGCAGTTTTACCGCCTTGTTATGGAATAAAGAATCGTTTATAATAGTTGTGTAACAGATAGGACGGGGAAAGCCGTCGAAAAAATCGAAAAACGGAGGCAACAATGAAATTCGGAAAATCGTTTGGAACAATTTTCGTTTCGATGATATTGGGAATGACGACCGTATTGGGCGCCTGCGGCGGGGGAGGCAAAGACGATTCTTCCGTCGATTCCTCGTCGTCCGCGGAACAGCCGCTCGATAAAGTGACGGCGACGAAAGTGGTCACTTACGACGGTCCTTCCATTTTGGAATCGTCGGATAAAGTGGATATTTCCGTAGAGGGAAAAGACCTTTTCGTATACGAATCGCGGGTCAACCATAAGCGCATGAACGACTGGGCGGTGCCCGCCACCACGGCGCCCGTCGCCGTTTTCGATTTCGAGGGAAAGGTAAAAGTGGAGGTGACGATAAAGGGCGTCAGCAGCGTGTCTTCCGCCGTCGTCCGTCCTCTTTCCTACGGCGTGGAGCCGACGATAGACGGAAATAAAATCAGCTTTACGCTCACGCAGCCCGTTCCGTACGTCGTGGAGTACGACGGAAAGACGGAAGAGGCGATTCACATCTTCGCCAATACTCCCGAAACGGACGAGGAAAAGATAGACCCCGAAAACGTGCCCGAAAATACCGTCTATATCGGACCGGGCGTATATAAAGCGGACGCCATTCCCGTCACCAAGGACAACGTGACGGTGTATATCGCGGGGGGCGCCGTCGTGTATGGCAATATCCGCGCCGAACAGGTGAAGAATCTCACCATCCGCGGCCGCGGCATCATCGACGGCTCCATTTATCCGAGGACCAAGGATTCCGAATACACTCTGCCCATAGAACTGAAAAACTGCAAAGACGTCGAGATTTCCGATTTGACCTTTCTCGATCCCGCGGGCTGGGTGATGACTTTATATCATTGCGAAAACGTGAAGGTGAACGACGTCAAGATGATCACCGCCCGCTCTAACGGGGACGGCATCAGCGTGCAGTCGTGCAAGGACGTCGACGTGAAGGGCGGCTTTATCCGCGGCTGGGACGACGCGCTCGTCGTCAAAAACAAGGACCGCGGCGTGACCGAAAACGTTTCCTTCGACGGCGTCACGATTTGGACCGACCTCGCTCAAAGCATGGAGGTGGGCTACGAAACGGACGGGGAATATATCAGGGATATCACTTTCGAAAACATCACCGTCCTGCACAATTTCCACAAGCCCGTCATCAGCATCCACAACGCGGACGACGCCAAAATCAACGGCGTCACCTTCCGCAATATCACCGTGGAGGACGCACAGATGCAGGCGGATACCCCCGCCGACGTTTCGGACGATCTGCTCATCGATTTCTCTATCGCGTACAGTCCCGTATGGTCGGTGACGGACGCGCGCGGCACGATTGAAAACGTGACGGTGGATAACGTATTGGTGCTCAATCAGAAGCAGGGTATCTCTTCAAAAATGGCGGGATATTCCGAGAGCAATATGATCAAGAACGTCACGTTCAACAACATCAAGCTCGTTGACAGGGAAGTCCGTTCGGCGGAGGATCTGTTCATGAACAGCAATTCGAACGTCAGCGGCGTCAAATATTCCTATTCCGGCGCGGGCGCGACGGGCGCAAAGCTGTATGAACGTTACGAACTGGCGCTCGCCGACGGAGATACCGCCGAGGTGTCCGCCGTGGAAGGAATAGAACAGGAAGGCGTCCTCGTGCCGTCGTTCAGCAAAATAGAACAGCAGGAAATCTTCAACGGCGTCAAGGCGACGGGCGATTTCACCGTTTCGGCGACGCACGGCAAGGGCACGAAGACCACCGCCTCTCCCGACGACGGCTCGGGCGATTGGTCGGCGGCGGGCGCGGGAGCCGAAAAACTGCTGGACGGCGACCTCGATTCCGCCTGGATCGGCAAATCGGGCATGAAGGAAGAGGACGAATTTATCGCGTTGACTATCAAATTCGACGAGCCTAAGACCATCGGCTCGGTGCGCATCCACACGGAAGGACAGTACGCGCAGAAATACCACATGGTGGCGTATAACGTAACGGAAAAAGCGGACGGCACCGACGCCTACCGGCTCATCGGCACCTACGACTTCGATCTGAGTCCTGCGACGGGCAACTATGCGGACATCAAGATCGCCAGCAAGGAATATACGGGACTGCAATTCCGGCTTTTCAATACGCAGGGGTTGTTATATCCCAAGACGATGAAGCTGACGGAGATAGAATTCTATCCCACCTCGCTCACCTTCCAAAAGGCCGTGTACGCCTCCGAGTACGAGGACGTATATGTGGCGGGCAATGCGGTGGACGGCAACGCTTCCTCCTACTTCGAAACGAAGAAGGGAATGTGGCCCGCCTATATCGCCGTGGACATGGGCGCCGTCTACGATATAAAATATATCAATATTCATCTGCCGCCGCTCATGACGTGGGAGCCGCGCACGCAGAACATTGAAATTCAGATCAGCACGGAGGCTTGGTCGAGCGGAATGACCATCGATCAAATCCATTTCACGACGCTGATAGAGGGGAAAGATTATACCTTTGACCCCGCTACGGGAAACGTCGTCGCCTTGGTGCTGGATACTCCCGTCCCCGCGAGATTCGTAAAGCTCGTATACAGGTCGAATTCCTCGCTCGGGGGCTACGGGGCACAAATCAGCGAACTGTCGGTATTCGGCGCTTAAAGCGCGGGGAACCGTTGGGTCACAATTAATATTCAGGAGGAAAAGAATGAAAAAGAGTGTAAAACAGGGCGTCAATTTCGCGTTCGCGATGACGCTGGTATGCTCGCTGGGCGCGGGGGGCGCGGTATGGGAAGCCGACGCCGCCACCGCGGACGTCACGGAAGACGGCGTGTACGTGGGGCGCGCATTCGATGCCGATTACGACAAGATGCTGGAAGATTTCGCCGCGGCTGCGCCCGCCAATACGTCCGCCGTTTACGCGGACGACGCGGTGCTCAGCGTCACCTACAACGGCGACGAAAATTCCAAGACCATGGACGACGCCATCTACAAGATTTCTTCGGGAACGGTGACTGCCACCACTCCTTGGCCGTATACCCATCTCGTCTTTGAGATGAGTTCGCCCGACGGCAGCGCAAAGCTCGGAGAGATGGGATTGTATCTGCGGGAGCTGGAAGACGCTTCCACGTACGGACCCGTAGACTTCGACGCGGATCTTTTGGATCCCGCCTCGGCGACGGAGATCGGCGCTTCCAAGACGAAAATTGCCGTCGATATGCAGACTTACGCCACGAATGCGGAGCTTACCTCGATGGTGAACAACGGGATTGCGGGATATCACCTCGTGGCGAAAGCGGGACAGACGGGCACCGTACTTCTCCACGACGTCTATCTCGCCAATGTGGACGGGGACGAAATTCCCGACTTCAAGGCGCAGGGAACCAAAGCGCTCGCCGATTTCGAAAACGGCACCAAGACGGATCAGAAAATAGATTCCTCTATTTATTGGTGCGGCAGTCAGGTGGGCGTCGTCATCCCCAAACACGTCGTGTTATCCGACAGTTCCTATACGTTTGCGGCGACGGAGTACGAGTATTCCAACCTCGCCGTGACCGTGCGAGGAAGCGGTGCGCTCTCCGTCAACAATAAGGCGTGGTCGGCGTTGAAAGGACCCGACGGGGAGGCGGTTCCCGCCATCTCCGCGGACAAATTCACCACTTACGTCATCGATCTTGCTTCTTCCGGGCTGGGAAGCTCCAAAGCGGCGTTTGCACTCGCCGCGACGGGCGTCGTCGACGTTCAGAACGCTTTTCTCACAGATATGGAAGTAATGGACGCGGGCATCCAGCAAATTCCCTTCCTCGACACGAAGAGCGCGGCGCGGGTGGACGACTTCACCTACGCGAGTTCCGTTTACGACAATTATGACGACGCGGTCAAGGATACGGCGAACGCGGACGCGGGCGTACAGTATCGGCTCTCTTACAGCAACGCGGATAAAGTGGCCGTGGCGAACGGCGCGCTCGTATTCGACGCGACCAACCTCGGCGACGGCTATATCAACTTCAAGACGCAGTCCGTAAAAAATATTTCGGACTATCAATATTTCGTGCTCAAAGTCAAGGGCGAAGGAGCCGCCTCTCTTAACGGATTCCGTTTCGGACTCGGCGTAGACGGCACGGCTACGCCCATCGTCTGGGGCAACGGCGGACTTAAATCGGATACCAATCTCACGATCCCCGCGCTCGGTGGAGCCAATCCCTACACGACGGCGGACGGATGGCAGTATATCGTCGTGGACGTGGCGGCGAGCGGACTTACGGCCGGCAACACCGTGGATATGTATTACAGCGGAGAAGGCAAGCTGATGATAGACGAAATATTCTATTGCAACGGCTTGGCGCGCGGCGGCGAAATGCAGGCGCATCCCCTCGTGACGGAGGAAACGGTCATTCCCGAAACGGGATATCAGTACGTTTGGGGCGGCGGCGACGCGACTGCTAAGATAGGGGGCAGGTATTTGACGTTCGAGGCAAAAGCCGAAAACGGCGGCACTTTGGACGGACTTCGTTTCGCCTTTGACGGCAGTACGGCTTCTCCCATCTGGCTGAGCAAAAACGCCGAGGGAACGGCGGTCGGCATGGACGGAAATCTCCTGCCCGCCGTCACGGGAGAATATCAGACCTTTATCATCGACCTCGAAAAGAGCGGCGTAAAAGACTGGTCCGCGATCACGAAAATTCACCTGCACGCGACTGTGGAGGCGGGCAAGGTGTCGGTGAAAAATATCGGCTTTGCGACGCACAAGATCGTAGAGAAAAACACGATTGATTTCATGACGATGGAGGGGAGTTATACCTCGGACGGCGGCGCCTATAAATACCTCGCGGGCTTCGACGTATCGGGCAACACGGCGTTCAACCGCTATCTCGCTATAAAGGCGAAGGGCACGGAAGGCATTATGGACGACGAACTGCGCCTCGAATTCGTGAGCGACAGCGGCAGCGTAACGGCGTATTGGAAGGACAACGAAACGCTCCTTCTCGATCCCGACGGAGCGGCTTTAAAGGCGATCTCTGCCGACTATCAGACCTTCTATATCGATCTCGACGCCATCGGCGTGCCGAGAGATTTCAAGAACCTGCACATTCATTCCACGGGCAACACCACGGCGACCTTGACCATCGCCAGCATCGGCTTTGCGACGACGGACGCGTACAAATATGCGGATATCGTCATGCCGACTTTCGATTCCGTCAAGCCTACGGTGAACATCACGACGCCGGCGACTGCGGTGGAAGGAGATAAGATTACCGTGACCTACACGGCGAGCGACAACGTGACGGCGACGGAAAAGCTGACGGTGAGCATAGACGTCACCTTGGCGGGAAAGCCCGTCGAACTCGATGCGGATAACGCTTTCGTGGCTTCGGAGGGCAGCTATATCGTCACCGTGACGGTCACGGACGAGGAGGGAAATACCGCTTCCGCGACGCAGACGATCACCGTTGCAAAAAATTCGGGCGGCGGATCCGATTCGGGTGACCCGAACAGTTCTTCCGGCGGCGGGGCCGAGCCCGCGGGCGGCTGCAACGGCTGTGGAAGTATCGTTTCCGCGGGAATCGTGGGCGGCTCCGTACTGATCGCGGGCTTCGCGGCGCTGCTCCTGCGCAAGAAGAAGGAAGATCGATAAAAGACTTTAAGGAAGGAAGACACGGCCTGTTTTTCCTTCAAACGGCTGAAAAAGCAGACGACGTTTTGTTGTCTGCTTTTTTGGGCGAATCTTTGAAAATTGTTTGACAAAAGAAATAAGCGGTTATAAAAAAACGAGGTCTACGCGGGAGGACAAACAATGTATAAATTGGCGATTGTCGACGACGAATATTGGGTGAGAAAGGGCCTGAGCGAAACGATTGAATGGGAAACGTTCGGCGTCGAGGTCGTAGGGACGGCTGCCGACGGCGAGGAGGCTCTGAAACTGATCGAGCGCGAGGCTCCCGACATTCTCATCACGGATATGCGGATGCCCGGCATGGACGGCATCGCGTTGATCGGCGCCATTTCCGAGCGGGGCTGCGACTGCGCCGTGATCGTATTGAGCGGCTATAAGGATTTCGAGTATGTCAAGGCGACGCTCGAAAACGGCGTTCACGCCTATCTTTTAAAGCCCGTGGACAACGAACAGCTAATAAAGACCGTCCTCGCGGAAATACGAAAATTGGAAACTTCGCGCGCAAACGCGCGTTATTACACACAGCTCGAAAAAGAGCTTCCCACCATACACAACAAATTGGTGTACGACGTGCTTTTGGGCAACTTTGACGACGAGGGAACGCTGGCGGAAAAATTCCGCATCTGCAAACTGTCGGTCCCGGTCTGCGGCGTTCTCGTTTACGCCACCGCAAACGGGGCGGAGGAAGGGGACACGGAAGGGCTGGACGCCCTCTATAAGAGTCTTTCCGAAAAGGAATGGGGCGGCTTGAAGCCCGCCGTCGCGGAACGTTACGACAAGTTTGCCGTGGCGCTCGCAGAGGGCGGGAACGAGAAAGAAGCGGCGAAAAAATGCCGCGCGTTTCTCGACGAGTTCGAAAAGGAGTGCGGAGCAGTGGCGACGATCGCCGTGTGCGGCCCCTATGCGAGGCTGAGCGAAATACGCGGCTGTTATCACACGGCGAAGCGGATGGTGAAAAACAGGCTTCTGCGCGTGGTGAGCAGCGTTCTGACGCAGGGAGAAACTTTGGGGGACTTTCACCAGGTGGTGAAAGACGCGGTGGATTATATCTGCCGGCATTACGCGGAAAATATCACGATAAAATCCTGCGCGGGCGCGCTGTACGTCAGCGATTCTCATCTCATGCACCTGTTTAAGGAAGACCTCGGCAAGACCTTCAACGAGTATCTCACCGAATACCGCATCGCGCAGGCGAAAAAGATGCTCCGGGAGAGAAAACTGCGCGTTTACGAGGTGGCGTATGCCGTCGGATACAGCGACGTAAAATATTTCGGGCAGGTATTCAAAAAATACGTAGGGTGTATGCCCAGCGAATACGCGGGGGAGGATTTATGAGAACGGTGCGGCTGCAACGGCGGTTCATCGCGCTGTTTGCGGGAATTTTTATCGCCATTGCGCTGATCATGGTCTTTGCGATCTACTTTGTGGTGGACGCGCTGATCAAGAACACCGTGCACGAATCGGTGGATTCCCGTCAGACGGAAATGGACAACGGCGTGCATCTCATTTTCAACGAAATTAACATAGCGCACGCCCGCATCGTCTATCACGAAGATTTTTCCGAGTTCGTTTCCGAACGCACGAGCGAGTCTGAAAAGAGGAAATTATACGAAAAAATCGTTTCCGACGTGGGGCTGGCGGATATTTTCACCGACGCGGTCGTCGTGACGGACGGAAAAATTTATTCGCGCTACGACGGCGTTTCTTTTCCCGAGAGTTTTTTGAGGGAAATCGGCACGGCGGACAATCTCGTGACGCAGTCGGACGTGATGCACGTGGGCGGCGCCACTTGTCTGCCCGTGGGGAAGCGGCTGATCTTGTACCCGCTCTCCGAAACGGTGGGATACACCATTTTTCTCGTCGACTGCACGGCGCTGGGCGAAAGAGTCGCCTCCCTCAAAGATCTCGGCTATTCCATGATCGTCCGTTCCGACGGTTACGTCATCGCGGACGACCTCTCCCGTTTCGCGGGATCGAGAATATTGGAGGCGCAGGGCGTCAACCGTTTCGACGTTTCCGATTATCGCGTAGGTACGTACGGCGGGAAACGCTCGATCATGGTCGTCAACCCCATGCAGACGGTCAACGCCGATTATCGGTTGAAATGGAGCGTCGTGAGCGTACTCGATTACGACGTCTTGTTTGCCTCCGTCAAAAATCTCAACGTATATATTCTCCTCATCGGCGTCGCGGCGCTGGCCGGCGGCATCGTGTTCGCGTGGTTTTCCGCTCGGCGGCTCTCCCGCCCCATCAGCGAGTTTTCGGGGCGGATCCGAAGTCTTGACAAGGCGGCGGGAAGCAGCGGCATTGAGGAATTCGACCTTCTCTACGGGGCTTATCGGGAAATGCTGGACAGGATAGACGAACTTCTCCTGACGACCCGCCGCGACGACGAGGTGAAGAGAAAGCTGGAACTCGAAAGCTTGCAGATGCAGATCAACCCGCATTTCCTCTACAACACTCTGGACGCGATCTCCTGGATGGCGAAAATCAACAGGCAGCCCGAAATCGAGCATATGGTGCTGAGTCTTGCCGCCCTCTTCCGCGCAAGTCTGCACAACGGGGATAAATTCATCACCGTGCGCGAGGAAATGGAACTTGTGCAGAACTTCGTGCAGATACAAAAAGTGCGCTTCCCCGAACGGTTTGTTTTTGAAGAAGACTTCGACGGCGAAGTGGCGAATAAATACACTCTGAAACTCCTTTTGCAGCCCATCGTGGAAAATTGCGTCAAGCACGGTATCGTGGGCTTGAAGAGGGTGTGCCGCATCAAGGTGTCCGCGCGGCTGGACGGCGGGGACATCGTTTACGAAATCGAGGACGACGGGGTGGGATTCGATCCCGCCGCCGCGCGTGCGTCCGAGGGAGGCCGATCGGGCGGATACGGGCTTAAAAACGTGGACGAGCGGGTGCGGCTCGAATACGGGGAAGAATACGGTCTGCATACGGAAAGCGCGCCCGGAAAGGGGACGCGCGTCGTCATTCGCATCAAAGCTTCGGACAGTCCGGAACTTTGATTTCAGTCGTCGTGGCGGAAAACTCAAAAAAGCTTTTCGGCAGGGGCAGGGATGCGGCGAAGAAAATTTATAGAGGCGACGGACGGCAATTCCTTTCTTGCGGGAGTAAGGAAACGGGAAGGTTTTACGTCCTAAGGCGGAAAATTCAAAGGGATTTTTCCGCGTAAGGCACGCGGGAGAGGGAGCGCATCGGGGCCGAGGTTAGAAAAATATCTTTTGAGCGAATCAGGGGATTCAAAAAGTGCATGACGGGGAGAAGCCGAACGAATCTCTTTGCCGCGGGGAGGTAAAGAGATTCGTTTTACGATAAAAGAGAATAAAACGCTTTTGCGGAGAAATTTCTCGGAGAGTGGGCGGGAGGAACGACTCCCTTGCGGCATGGAAAGGGGACAGGGAAAAAGGAATATAACCGACTAAGAAGTTGTAAAAATCGACTTTGCGGGAAAAATGCGAAAAAGGAGATTTTTAGGGAACAGGACCGCCGAAGAATTTTCCGTAAGGGTAAAATTGTATAAAAAAGGACGGCAAGAAAGGTCTGCTGCCGCGGGAAAATAAGAGTTGATCAGAGCGTACTCCGTCCTGACTCGGTCTGAAAAAATAGAAACGCGAAATTAAAAGCGGAGCTTATTCAAACGCCCGTTCCTGCGCCCGAAAAATAGAATTTAATCGCCCGCTCCTTTCTCTTCGTGGCGGCAGGGTTTTTAATCCTGCCGATCGTCCTGCCTCTTGGTCTTTTCCAGTTCTTTCGTCAGCTGCGTGAGCGGTTTCAGCGTCTTTTTCATGGAAATGCGAATGACGAGATAAGCGCCCGCGACGCAGACGCAGAATCCTCCCGCGGCGGCGCCGATGATGATCGCGAGATTGGCGTAAAAGCGGTTCAAGGGCAATACGACGACGAGAGAGGCGCCCGCGGCGGACAGCTTTTCGAAAATATACAGTTTTCCGTTCTCCTTCCTGGGCGAACTTTCGCCCGAGGGCACGAAGGCGTGCGGATTTTCTTCCCCCGTGGAGGTCGCCGTCAGCGCGGCGCCGTCCAAAGTGAAGTAGGCGACGCTGTTTTCATAGCCGTTCAAAGCGCGGTAATCGAAAAAAAGGCCGAGCATACGATAGGGATTGAAATCCATCAGGAAATAGCCGACGGTGTCCGCGCCGTCGGTTACTTTCGTCACGAACGTATACATTCCCGCCGCGCGGTTATAGCGATTGTTATTATAGATCCCCGGCATTGCGGACGTGCGGAGCCAATAAATACCCGTCTGACTGCCGTCGGCAAAATCTTTGAAAATCTCGTTGTCCAAAAGCTCCGCGAGGGCGGGTACGTCCTCCGTCCCCGACGTCTTATAGCAATTGCCGTTGAGATCGTACAGCTGCGCGCTGTATACCGAGAGCGTGGTGAGCTGGAACTGCGTCATGATATTGTCCGTTTCCGTCTGCGATTGAGGATTTTGCAGCGCGGCGACGATGCTCTCGTTATCCGTGATGATGCGGGAAGCCGCGACCGCGGTGCGGATATATAAGTTCATGTCGGAAAGGGATTGCGCGGCGTTTTGCGAAGCGAAGGTGGAGATATTGCGGTAAAGCCCTACGCCCGACAGAGCGGCGGCGATTCCGCCCGTCAAGAGGCAGAAACACGCCGCCGCGGCGATCAAAATACGCATTATTTTTTTCGTAAATGTGACGGGACGGCTCATAATTATCCGATTGCCTCCTATAAAAGAATCGAAAAAAGCAAAGACTATCTTTAAGCGCAACGCCGCGCTTACAAAAAGGCGCCGGATTGCGGAAAACGACGGCGCAAACAGGGAAGCGAAAACTTAAAAAATGTCCTTCGAGGCGCTGAAAAGACTTTGAATCGGTCCGTTTGCAAAATTGCGGAGTATTCCTCTCTTCTGCGTCGATTGTTTTTCGTTTAGACAGCCCTTTTTCTAAAAAACTTTCGGCTATGGAATCTGTATGCGTTCGGAAGATTGCGGGTTGTTTGTCGGTAAAAAGGAGTCAAAGCCGCACTCTCGCAAGGCCGCGGGCGATTCCGCCGTCAAAAGGTTTTCAACCCGCGCCTTGGAAAGATTGCGGTTTGTCCGACTTTTTTCTGTTCCCGAGCGCTTATAGTATAGCACGAAAAGCCGTCCGTGTAAAGAATTTTCGCCGATTAACAGTTTCCTCCCCCGAATTTGCAGATGTCCCCCATTGTTATCGGGCGCGTTTGAGATTATAATAAGAATGTAAGATAAACCAAGAAAGGAGAAGCTTATGAAAAAGATCGTCAATACTGCCCTCGCCGCCGTCCTGTGCGCGGGCTGCTTCGCGGGCTTTGCCGCCTGCGGAAAGGATAACGGAAAAATCAAGGTGGAGCTTGGTATGTGGCCGGAAGCTAACCTCACGCAGGATATCGCCATGTACAGGCATTGGAAGGAAGAATTCGAAAAGGAAAATCCCGAATACGAGATAATTCCCTCCAATTATACCTATAATTTACAGTCGTTCATCTCCGACGCCGATTCGGGCGTATTGCCTACCGTGTTCCAGACCTGGATGACCGAACCGCCCTCCCTGATCGAGAGCGGCTATATCCGCGATATTACCGATCAGCTGGAAGAACTCGGCTGGATCGATAAGCTCGACGAGAATATGATTGCAAATTTAATCGTAGACAACCGCATTTACGGCGTGCCCAGGGACGGTTACGCGCTCGGTTTGATGATCAACAAGAAGCTGTTTGCGGACGTGGGAATTTTCTACGACTCGGACGGCGACGGCATCGTGGACATCGTGGACGAGGAGGGGAATCCGCTCTATCCCACGACTTTTGAAGAGATCTACGAAGCGTCCCGAATCATCTGCGAATCGACGGAGGCGAAGGGGCTTGCGGTGCTGTCTTCCAATCAGAACGGCGGCTGGCAGTTTTCCAATCTCGCCTGGAATTTCGGCGCTACGTTGCAGGAAAAGACGGCGGACGGAAAGTGGGTGTCCCACCTCGACAGCGACGAGTGCGTCGCCGCTTTGGAATGGATACAGACGATGAAACAGGAGGATCTTTTGGCTCCCGGCGTCACCCTGCCGTACAGCGATTGGTATAAGCTCATCGGCACCGGCTCGGTCGCCATGTGTTTCGCGGGCAGCGACGCCATCAGTATGCCCGTGACGAATTATAATTTTAACAAGGACGATCTGGTGCTGGTGCCCATGCCGAGCGACGGCGTGCACAAGGCGTATACCCTCTACGGCGGCACTCCCTTTGTGTTCTCCAAGGACGCGACGGACGAACAGGTGCTCGGCGCGCTGAAATTCCTCGAATATATGGGGCGTTCGCCCGAAGTGAGCGAGATTGCCAAAGAGGCGATAGAACTCGGTCATCAGACGGCGCAGAGCAAGGGGATGCCCATCACGCCTACCTTAAAGCCTTGGAAAAACCTCGACTATATCGCCATGGTGGAGGAAATAGAGCCGAAATATATCAACGTCAATATGAATTATTTTCAGGCGTTTTTCGACAGCATCGACGCCATGCAGCGGGTGGAGGAGCCAAACTACTGTCAGAAGATGTACGAAGAACTCGACCGCGCCATTCAATCCGTTTTGGAACATCCTTCGACGGCGAATCCCCGTGCGCTGCTTTCGACGGCGAACAGCAATTTCAGCGAAAGATATTTAAGCAAGCTCAACAAGTGAGGTGAACGATTATGAAACGTGCGATGCCTGCGATGCGCCGGGACGCGCTGAATTTCATAAAAAGGAATCTGGGCGGATGGCTGATCATTCTGCCCAGCCTTGCCCTGTTCGTGTTTTTCGTTTGGCTGCCTCTCTTTTCGAATATCTCGCTTTCCCTCTTCGAAACGAAAGGACTGAATAAAGAGCATTTCGTCTGGTTTGAAAATTATGCCGCCGTATTCAAGGACGCGCTGTTTTTAAAAGCGCTCTGGAATACCTGCAAGTATGCGTTCTGGTCGATCCTTATCGGTTTTCTGCTGCCGATCGTCATGGCCGTCATTCTCAACGAGGTGGTGCATTTGAAGGGCGTCTTCCGCGTGTTCGCCTATCTTCCCAATATGGTGCCCGGCGTGGCGGCGGCGATCCTTTGGACCTTTCTCTTCGATCCCAGCGCGGGATCGATGGTCAACAGCATCCTCGTTTCCCTCGGCGGCAAACCCTCCCTTCTCATCGACGATTCGAGATTGTCCATCATACTCATCGTGGTGGCAATGACGTGGAAGGGGGCGGGGGCGACTATGCTCATCTATCTCGCCGCGCTGCAAGGGGTGGATTCCACCTATTACGAGGCGGCGAGGCTGGACGGGGCGAACTTCGCGCAAAGGCTGCGCTACGTCACCCTTCCCTATCTTCTGCCCAATATCAGTGTGCTTTTCGTCTTACAGATCATTTCCGTGTTCCAGGTGTTTTACGAGCCGATGGTGATGCTGGACGGGGGGACGGACGCCAGCGTTTCGCTGATGCTTTTGAGCTACAATTATGCGTTCCGCGACCGCGAAGCGGGGCTTTCCGCCGCGACGGGCGTCATTCTCGCGGGCATCATCTTCGCCTTTACGGGCGTATACTTCGCCGTTCAAAGACGGATCGCCGACAAAAATTAAGGGGGAAGTATGAAAAAAAACAGACTTGCCTCCAAGACGGAGGGGCTTTACAATTTCATGGACTATCGGCGGGTATGGCCGAAAATCGTCTACGCGCTGTTTATCCTGTTCATGGTTTCCGTCGCCGTCGTCAGCGTCGTGCCGCCGCTCAGTCTTTTTTTCGCGGCGTTTAAGAACCCGCAGGATATTTATTCCGTGCCCTTTCGATTTTTCCCCGATTCCTTTGACCTTTCCAAGATGGGGAAGGTGTGGACGGAGATGAACTTCGGAAAATATTTTGTCAATTCTGTCGTCGTCATCGCGGGGGCGCTGGTGTGTTCCGTGATCTTTAACGGACTTTTGGCATACGCCATCGCCATCGTTAAGCCCGCGGGATATAAGGCGATCTACGCCTTGGTGCTCGGCTCCATGATGGTGCCCGCAGTGCTTAGCATCGTGCCTTTGTTCAAGCAGATCGTGGCGCTCAATCTCATCAACACGCCCGTGCCGCTTTGGCTGGCGGCGGGCGCAAACGCTTATTATTTCGTGCTGTTTCACACCTACTTCAAGTCGCTGCCCCCTTCGCTGATGGAAGCGGCGAGGTTGGACGGTTGCAACAAGCTGACGCTGTTTTTCAAGATCGTGGCGCCGCTCTCCAAGCCCATCATCGGCGTCGTGGCGATCTTTACGGTCAACGCTTCGTGGTCGGATTTTCTCATGCCCTTCCTCGTATTGAAACAGGACAGCGTGCGGACGGTGATGGTGAAGATATTTGACCTGCAATCGAACATGAGCACGTCGGCGCAGTTCGGCATGGATTATCTGCTGATGGTGCTCTCTCTCTCCATTCTGCCTCCCGTGGCGCTGTTTATCCTGTTCCAAAAGCAGATCACAGGCTCGGTGGCGACGGCGGGAATGAAGGATTAGAGAAAGCCTCCCCTTAGGGCTTTGGCCGCGGGAAAAATTCTCGCGGAAAGCCGCGGGAAAAGGGAAAACGACGGCGAAATCGGAACAGCCGAAAGCTTTAAAAGAAGGAAAAAGACGAAAAGCGCGTTTTTGGAAAAACGGGAAGGGAAAAAAATGCGGTTCCCGACTAAATTATGCTTTGGAAAAACAGAGGATTTAGGGGAAAGCGAGAAGGACCATCGGCAAAGCGCCGAAGAAAACAAAAGATTTAAGGAGAAAATTATGGCTAAAATCGCGGACAGATATTTTTGTACGGAGCCGTTTTCCGTGACGGAGAGGGGATTTGACCCCGCGCACAATCAGGTGGCGGAATCCATTTTTTCTCTCGGCAACGAGTATATGGGAGTGCGGGGATTCGCCGAGGAAGGCGTTTCCGCGCCCACCTTGAAAGGCTCCTATTTCAACGGGATTTACGAATACGCTTTGGAGGACACCCCCATTCATTACAAGGGGATCGTCCAGCGCACTCATTTCATGATCAATTCCGTGGATTGGCTGAAAACCGAGATAGAGGCGGACGGCGAAAAGCTGGACACCGCCGTATCGGATATTTCCGAGTACGTGCGGACGCTCGATTTCAAATCGGGCGTGCTGTCCCGCCGCTTTGTCTGGAAAACTAAGAGCGGGCATAAAATTCTCTGCGAGTTTGAACGTTTTTTGAGTATGGTGCATTGCCGCCGCGGCTATCAGCGCCTCCGTTTCACCTCCCTGGCGGGAAATGCGTGCGTGAAGGTGGTCTGCGCGCTCGACGGGAACGCGCTGCACTGGGGAAACCATTGTTATTGGGAGCACGAGGACAGCGGGACGGACGCGGAACAGGGCGTTTTGTATCTTTCTTCCGTCACGCCAACCACCGGTCAGCGAGTCGTCTGCGCACAGAAAATCGCCGCCGCGGGAAAGGGTGTTTTTTCCTCCGATAAAAGGAATGCGCAGGCTCTTTATACGCTTTTCCTGGAAGAAGGGAAGCGCGCCGAGATCGCGCGCTACACGGTCAATCGCGCGGAAAAGAAAATTTCCGTTCCCAAAGAAGAAGCGAAAAGGGACGCGGAAGAAGAACTTGCGGCGAGCGCGTCCGCGGGCTGGGACGAAGCGTTCAAGGAAGCGCGGGACTATTGGGAGCGATTTTGGGAGGCTTCGGACATTGAGATAGAGGGGGACGAGGAGAATCAGCAGGGAATACGATTCTGCCTCTTTCAATTGCAGCAGACCTATCACGGCTACGATCCGGCTAACAATATCGGCGCCAAGGGCTTAACGGGGGAGGCGTACAGCGGACACGCGTTCTGGGACACGGAAACGTATTGTCTGCCTTACTATCTCCTCAACAACCCCGCGGCGGCGAAAAATCTGCTCTTATATCGCTATTCCAAACTCCCCGAGGCGAAGGAGCGGGCAAAAATGCTCGATTGCGAAGGGGCGTGTTATCCCATCGCCACCCTGAACGGAACGGAAGGGTGCAACCTGTGGCAGCACGCGAGCCTGCAATTTCAGCCGAGCACGGGCATCGTTTATGGCGTCTGGCACTACGAACACGTGACGAAAGACGAGGCGTTCGTGCGCGATTACGGATTTGAAATGACGGCGGAGGTGACAAAATTCCTGCTTTCGCGCGGGCAGTGGAACGCGGCACATACAAAATTCGGCTTCTATGCCGTCATGGGACCGGACGAGTTTCAGATGATGGTCAATCACAATTGCTATACGAATTTCATGGCAAAAAAGTCATTCGAATATTTTTTGGAGCTCTGCCGCCGTTATCCCGAAAAAGGCGCGGAACTGGGGATCGACGCCGAGTTTTGCGCGCGCGTCGAAGAAGCCGCGGCAAAGACCTATCTGCCCTTCGACAAAAGTCGGGGGATCTTTGAACAGCACGAGGGCTTTTTCGATCTGCCGCACGTCGATATTCATTCCATTCCCGTCACCGATTTCCCGCTGTACGATCATTGGTCTTACGACAGAATCTATCGCAACGACATGATCAAGCAGCCCGACGTGCTGATGTTTTTGTTCCTCTATAATCAGTCCTTTTCGGCGGATTGCAAACGCGCGAATTACGAGTTTTACGAACCCAAGACGATACATGAATCCTCTCTGAGTCCGTCCGTCCATTCCATTTTGGCGGAAGAACTGGGCAAGGACAAAGAAGCGCTGGAATTTTTCGGATTCGCGACGCGCATGGATCTCGACGATTACAACCGCAACGCCTCGCAGGGACTGCATACGACGTCGATCGCCGCGGCGTGGATGAATATCGTATACGGATTCGGCGGCGTGCGCACGGACGGGGAAAAGTTCCTCCTCGCGCCGAAAATCCCGAAGATATGGAACAAATATTCCTTCCGTTTGACTTTGGACGGCAGACCCGTCAAGGTGACGGTGACGCACGGGGAAACGATATTGGAGTGTTCCGCCGCGGGAAAAACGCCTCTGCGCCTGTACGGAAAGGACGTCGTGCTGGAAAATAAGCTGACGGCGACGGTTTAAAAGGCGCGTTACCGCTCTTGAAAACGCGCGACAAGTAACGCTTTGAAGGCGAGCGGTAAGGGTTTCATAAACGAGGACCTTTGGGAAGGCGCCGCCCGAAAGGAAGGATTCGCCGTAAGAGGGATTTCAAAAAGGCGGGCTACGCCTTAAAAATCGGAAAAAATATTTTAACAGAGTTTTATCGACGGAAACGGGAATTTACTGACACGTAAATTCCCGTTTTTGCTATGAGAGAACAAGGCGGGGCAGATTTATGCGCCCGCCTTGTAAAATCCGTCGGCCATCCCGGCGGAGGACTTTATTTTCAAAGGGAAACGCCCCGCGAGGGGATACGGGATGCGGAAGCGTTATCGATTAAAGTAGGCTGCGAGCGCGGCAGGGGCGACTCAAACTCCATACAAAACGGATAGCCCTCCGTTAGGCCGTTTCGTCGATACCGGGCTGGAAAAAGCGCGGAAGCAAATTTTCAGCTTGGGCGAGGCAATACGGGAGAGAGGTGGCGCCGTTGTTTATATTCACGCTCTTAAAGGGATCTTGCAAAAAGTATGAGTCAGACCCGTCATTAGGATTTTTGGGCAAAAAACGCGAAAACGCCGCCGCGTTATCTTGTTTGGAAATTTTTGTTCGGAAGGAATTTTAAGGGCGCGGGTTAGGGGCGGGACTGATTTTCGTATAGGGATTGTTCGGAGGAAAAGACGACGTTAGAGCGCAGCTGACGCCTGTACTGCGCGGGCGTCACGTCCATATTTTTCTTGAACTGTTTAATGAAGAGAGAGGTGCAGGCAAAGCCGCATTGATAGCCTATCTCCGTCACGGAGGCGTGGGAATTGGCGAGCAGCGTTTTGGCGTATTCGAGCCGCTTGATAATGACATACTGCTTGGGGGGAATCCCCATCGCGTTTTTAAAGATGTGTCGGAAGCGGTGGTAGGAATAATTGGTGATATTGGCGAGCTGTTCGGGCGTGATTTCGGTGAGGAAATATTCGTTGATGTAATTGATCGCCTGCTCCAAAACGTCCTGATGGGGGGACGCTTTATCCAGACAGGAAGAAGTGCGCTTGATCTCCACGATGACGTTGCCCAAAAGATTGGAGATGACGGAAACAAAATCCTCCCGCCTGTCCTTGAATTCCGAGGAAACGAATTTTAGGTAGTTCATCACGTTGCGATTTTCGTCCGCATAGCTTCCCGCGGGGATTTCGCCCTCTTCTCTGTCTAGCGTGAAACCGATGCAGAGGATCTTGCAATTTTCTTCATGCACGTCGTTGTGCTTGGTGTGCGGAGGAATGACGACGTAATGGTTCCGTTCGTAAGAGAATTCTTGTTCCCCGATGAGGCAGTGTCCCTTTCCCGTATAATAATAAACCAATTCATAGCATTTGTGCGTGTGAAAGGGAATGTTATAATCGATCGGATCCGTTCGTTTGAAATAAAAGTTTACGTTAATATTATTCATGTTTCCTCCCAAATCGCGCAAAAATCCTGCAAATCCTTCTGAAAAGAATGATAGCACGTTTTTCGGGGAAAGTAAAGGCGTTTTATGAGATTAGCCAAAAAATTATATAATTTAGCCCCAACAATATATCATTGACGGAAATGTAGTGATATGATAAAAATACGAAATCAAAAAGGAGGTGACGGGAATTGACCGATCAGAAAATGCAAAAAGCGAAGCGGGCGGGAATTATCGCCTTAGCCGCCGTCATCTGCGCTTTCAGCATCGTTCCCTTCATCAATGCAGGCTCCTCGTCGGGCAAAGTGCGCCTGGTGGTGGATCTGCACGGCTACACGCCTTCGACAAACCGCACGCCTACCGCCGATTCGCCCGACGTGTTCAACTCCACCTATTATATCGCGGAGGCGTTTATGGAAGAAAATCCCGACGTGGAGATCGTCTGGGCGCGTACGAAGCCCGTCGGAGGTATGGACGCCGAAGTGGCGCAGTGGTTTACCACGCAGATCGCGGGAGGCACCGTACCCGCCATAGCGTTCAGCTGGGGTACCCGCTATCAGGACCGGGACTGGTATCTTCCGCTCGACGAGTACCTCGATTCGCCCTGGGAATACGAGGGCGGATATGCGACGTGGAAAGACGTTTTTCGGGAGTATCTCTGGGAATCCACCTCCGTCGTCAACGCGCGCGGCGAAACGGTGGCGATCCCTCTCACCGTCTATCCCGGCGCTTCTACCGGGTACTTCTATAACAAGACGGCGTTTTCCGCAGCGGGCATTGAGGAAGTGCCCGCCACCTGGGGACAATTCGTGACCGCGACGGAAAAGTTAGAAGAAAAGGGCTATGTGGGCGTCGCGCCCTGGCTGTACTTCGACACCACCACCACGTTCGACGCCTGGGTGTTCATTTCCGTCATGTCGCCCGCCTATGCGGGCGCTTTGATGGACGTCATCGACTACGACGGCAACGGCATCATGAGTTCCGCGGAGCAGGCACGGGCCTGCCTCGAAGGCGTATTTTCCGCGAGCCACGAGTATACGAAGGATATGTACCGCAACCTCAAATATTATTACACCCATATGCTGAAAACGGGTTGGGCGTCCATCGATTACAACGCGCAGTGGCTCAACGGTACGGTGGGAATTCGCGAGGAAGGGCTTTGGGCGATCCCGTCCGAGAACTCCAACGTGGTGAGAAATTTCGATTACGGCGTTTTCGTCGCGCCCCTGGTGTCCACGGATACCTCTCCCTACGTCAAGGACGTCGAATTTTCCAACGGACCTTACAACCCCGCGCCCGATCTCGCCGTGAACATCATGAAAGCGGCGGTGGAGGGCAAGCCCGAGGTCAAGGACGCGGCAAGCTTTACGGATGTTCCCGAAGGCGCGTACTATGCAGACGCCGTCGCCTGGGCCAGCGCCAACGGCGTGGTCTACGGCACCAGCGAGACAGCCTTCAGCCCGGAGGGCAAGATCACCCGCGAGCAGATGGCTGCGATGATGCGCCGCTACGCAAGCTTCAAGAAGCTCGACACCAGCGCCAAAGCAGACCTGAGCACCTTCACGGATGCCTCTGCCGTCAGCGCATGGGCCACGGGCGACATGCAGTGGGCCGTTGCCTCCGAGCTGCTGTACGGCAACAACCATAACCAGCTGCAGCCGACGGCCAACGCAACCCGCGCCCAGGCAGCTGCGATCCTCCAGCGGTTTGTGACGAAGATCGTCAAGTAATGGCGATTGGCGCAAGTAAATGAGATAACTTCTTCATTTCCTTTATTTCCTTTCTAACCGGGTGCGGGCTTACACCCGCACCCACCCCCCTCCGGCACTTACCGCCGGAGGGGGGCCTCTCTTTCTGAAAAGAATGTTGACAGGCGTACAAGAATATGATATAAGAATAATATAAATTGAACTACATCGTATCATCCTCCCCTTTGCCGC
>QWCN01001277.1_pt1 | contig 39853 bp, 28 predicted proteins | sample 1972711 | NCBI WGS metagenome assembly QWCN01 (sample SAMN09866707, study PRJNA288562) | Human gut metagenome isolate term1_stool, whole genome shotgun sequencing... | isolation source: gut | host: Homo sapiens | place: USA: California
TCCGCACAGGGCGTTTCTGTGGATGTTCATACCAGGTGCCAGCCAGCATCCGATACCGAACTCTTCCATCTCTTCGCCAACGCCTTCGCCGTAAGCGTAGATCTGATCGGTATCCCAGGTCTGTGCAAGCAGTGTACCGATCGGCCATGCGGTTGCATACTGGTAATAGGTCTGATCGCCATCTTTGTATTTCTGTGTAATACGAAGACCTGCAGGTCCGTCAGACAGGTTTACAGGGGTGATGCCTTTTGCATCGTTTCTCCAGCTAGATCCTGCCACACCTTTAACGGTTGCATCACCTGAATGACCGTTCACCAGTTCTGCCAGTTCTTCCAGTGACAGTGCAGATACAAACTGTTCAATACTGAGCTTCTTAAGTTTAACGTCCATCAGCGTCGCTTTGCTGAAGTCACCGTCAAATTTCTTAACATGCTCTTTGTAAGATACTGTGTAATCGGAGCTGTTTGCATTTCCTTTTTCAACACGGCTGATCTCGCCTGTTGCTCCGTCTTTGTTTTCTGCGATCAGATATTCTGTCTGCGTTGTATTCGATACGTATACATCGACATCTTCGTTTTCTTTGATGATTTCCGGTGCTTTGTAACCTGTGAAATCAACTGCGATCGTGGATGCTGCTGCGATCTCATCTGCTTCACCGTCGTATGTGATCGGTGTTGCACCTTCGGTTGTCATCGGCTCGAGTGTCGGATATTTCTCATCATCTGCAACGTTCGGATTATCTTTTACCGGAACCATCAGATTGCTGTACTGTTCTGTGATCGTATCTTCCGCTACGCTGATCTTGCCTGCTACATGTGTGTTTCTGGAAGAATTACCGACACGGATGATGTAATCGCCGTCCTCCATCACGTATGCTGCCTTGTCTGTATCGTAAGATCCCATCTCTGTTGTATCGTATGTGATCGTCAGTACCTGAGATTCACCAGGTGCCAGCTCGTCTGTCTTTGCATATCCTGCCAGTTCCTGATACGGTTTGTCCAGTTTGCCGTCCGGGGCTGAGAAGTAAACTTCTGCTACTTCTTTACCGGATACGGAACCTGTATTTTTCACTTTAACCTTAACGGTTACTTTGTCTTTGTCTGCTGTTACAGACTGTGTCTGCATTGCGAATGTAGTATAAGATCCGCCATAGCCAAATTCATAGGAAACATCTTTGCCGAACGTATCATAATAACGATATCCTACAAAAATATCATCGTTGTACAATTCCTGTGCATTATTTTTATCCTCGTTTGCAAATCCTGCACTGGATGGGTTGTCATCAAAATTAACCGGCCAGGTATCTGTTAATTTACCGGATGGATTTACGGTTCCGTTTAATACTTCTACCAGTGCATCACCGCCAGTCATACCTGCCTGAGACATCAGGAGCATGGAATCCAGCCCATTGATCTCACTGAAGAACTTGGTATCAATGATTCCGCCTACGTTCAGGACAACAACTACGTTATCAAATGTTTTGCCAAGCAGTTCCAGATTGGCCCGCTCATCATCCGATAAGAGATAATCACCTTTTCCGGAAGAACGGTCTGATCCTTCACCTGAGTTACGTGCAATAACATAAATCGCAGTATCTGTCTGATCTGCCGCTGCTTTGATCTGGTCTGCCGCACCTTCTGTCTTTTCATAAACCGGTTCATTCACCCATTTAAATCCCCAGCCCTGACTTGTGCCGCCGCCGTTTGCTGTCCAGAGCTCATGCATCTGGTTTACAAAATCTGCATTCACGATATCATATCCGGCATTTTCAAAACCCTGCTGTACGGTAACATTGTCACGCTGGTTTACAGCACCGGAACCGGTACCGCCTTTGATGGTGTTGTAAACACCCTGTCCGAACAGTGCTACTTTTGTTCCCTTCTTTGCTGAAATCGGCAGTGAGTTGTTCTTGTTTTCCATCAGGACCATGCCCTGTGCTGCGATGTTTTTAGCCGCGGTCTTATGGTCAATCTCACGCTGGCTGATATCCGGGTTTGTTGTAGCTGCCATCGCTGTCATGCTTCCGCCTAAGAGCATCGAAGCGGACAATGTGACTGCTATGACTTTTTTCGAAGTTTTCTTCATTCTTTTTCCTCCTTTACTGCTTTACTGCTTTCTTGTTATGTTTTTCGCTTTCCGATGTTGATATTCCATCAACATTTTCTCGTGTGATTTTATTTTATATAACTTTTTTATGATTTTCCATGTAATATTATACGTTTTTCTTGTAAATTTTTATGTTTCCTGTTAGTCCTCTGTTTTTAATCGTTATTTTGAATAAAATATGGTATGTATTTTCTTGTTTTATATATTTTTTATATATTTTCCACATTTTTTGATACAACAGATACACTATCTGTTCGCACTTCCGGTACATCGCAGGTATATTGCACTCCCACTAAGACAAAAAATGCACTCACATCTGTCTCTCGATGCAAGTGCACTTCCTGTCTTAAAAATTTCGTATTGGCTTTTATTTCTTTTTCTTTCTGGACCATACATATCCGCCAATCAGCACGATCAGTGCGATCACTGCGATGATAAGTGGTCTTAAAACATTGGTGTTATCTCCTGTTTTTGCGGATGTAACCGTGCTGCTTCCGCTCTGGGTTCCCGCAGTACTGCTGCTTCCGGAAGATGTTCCGCCGAAGGTGCTGCTGCCACCGGAGGTATTGCTGTTTCCGGAAGGTGCCTCGGTCTGGATACCGGAGCCGCCCTGGTTATCCGATCCACTTCCGTTTCCGTTGTTTCCATTATTGGATGCTGTCTCGGTCTGTGGTTCTGTGGAGGAATCATTTCCGCCATTGTTGTTTCCGTTATTGTTGCTCTGGCTTCCCACCGCTGCGTTCAGCGGTACATCAGTCACGGCAACGGCTGCATTGTTATTCTGCAGTTCTTCCGTTTTTGCGGAAACCGTTACGCTGTCACCGTCTTTAACCGAATCCTGTACCTGGAAAGTCATTTCAAAAAGTGTTCCGTTTGTATCCAGTTCTGTAGAGGATGCAAATACAAACACTGCTTCTCCTTCGGATTTATTGCCACTGACCGGATCGTTGATGTCGGTCAGAACGCCATTCATCATGGAGCCTGCTTCCGTTGATACCAGCTTCAGCTGTGAGCTGTCATATGTCACACGGATCTTGCCGTTTGTAATTTTCGTATCGCCGCTGATATCAAGAGTAACTTTCCACGCATCACTTCCTGCCTGAAGTGTGTCACCGTTTACCGTTACGGTTGCCCCCTCAGCTGCGGATACATTCTGATGCAGGCACAGGATTGCTGCTGCAAACAGCATCATCGCACATAATACTTTTTTCATGGTTTGTTTTGCCTCCTCTGGACTGCATTATTTTACACGGACAGCTTTTTTATAGCCGAATTTTCCGTAATGTTTCTTACCGTCAATGATCTTGTAGGAACGGATTCTTACATAATATTTTGCTCTGCCCTTTCCTTTTACCTTGACTGTCTTTTTCACTTTTGTGTTTTTCTTGATGTTGACGGTCTTTACTTTCCTGGTAAACTGTTTGTCGCGTGCGATCTTGATCTGGTAGCCGTCTGCCTGTTTCTTTTTGGACCAGCGAAGGGATACTTTCTTTCTGGAATCTGAAACTGCTTTTTTGATCCTTGGCGGTCTCGGTGCTATGTAGAAGGTCATCGTCTTGCTTCCTTCGTATTCTCCGATACCTTTAATCGTAACGCTTGCTTTTCCGATCTTTTTATTCTTTTTGTAAGTCAGTGCATAATCTTTGGCTTCTGTCAGTGTTTTTCCCTGATACTGGATCGTCACACCCGGACGAACGGCTCTTCCTGTGTAAGTCTGATCTTCGATTTCGGCGATCTGTGTATCATTCAGGCTGATCTTCTTTTCCGGTGTTGGTGTCGGCTCAATCTTGTCGATCACTTCGCTTCTGTACTGAAGATCTTTGATGCTGACATTAATATCCGATCCGATTGTTTTGTTCCACTCTTCTGCTTTCAGGTTCAGACCTGTATCTTTGAGATCAAGTTTCTCACTTGCGGAGAATGTCATGGTCACCAGATTGCCGCTGACTTCCTGCTCTCTGGAAGAAGCAAATACAAACACGATCTCACCTTCTGCTTTGTTTCCGTCGATCGGATCGTTGATAACCGTCTGGAAATTACCTTTTTTCAGTCCATCTCCTGCCTCTGTCTTTACCAGATGCAGTTTGTCGGCTGCGTATGTAATCCTTAATTTTCCGTTGCTGATCTTGCCCACGTTCTCTGCTTTACAGGAAACGGTCACGATACCACTCTTTGCCTGAACGGCATCCAGATAAATTTTGGCAGTATCTGCTGCCCTCACAGCTCCAACGTTCAGTGTCAGAATCAAAAACATCGCCAATACTACAGAAAAAATCTTACTTTTCTTCATTCTTTTTACCTCCTTTTTGATTTCGATTCCTTTCTGTGCCTTAGTGAATCTATTTTATCTGATTTCTCGGTAAATTTCCATAGATTTTTATTAGATTTGGTTGAAATTTTTTTAGATTTTTTCTAACTTTTTTCTATTTTTCCACTTTTGTAAGAGGAATCATATAATATCTTTCATTTTCAAGGTTCAGTTTCTCTACACTGCCGTTATGAAAAGCCAGCACATCTATGAACTGCATCAGTGCTTTTGCATGCAGTTTTGTATCACACAGAACACTTCCGAGGATCTTATCTTCATCCACCAGTTCGCGTACTTCTTCGATTCCGTCGATTCCGACCACCTGCACTTCGGTGCATCCTTTTTCTTCGAGTGCTTCCCAGGCTCCCAGTGCCATGTCATCATTATTGCTGATGATCACTTCAATCTGGTTCGGATACTCTTTCATCCACTGCCGTACAATCACGTTCGCCTGATTTTTTTCCCAATTTCCGGTGCTGCCTGCGATCTGCTGCGTCGGGATTTTTTTGTTTTCCAGCTCTTTCAGCACCCACTCTGAACGGATCAGCGTGTCCTGATGACCGGACTCTCCTTCCAGCATGGCGAACTGTATGACGCTGTCACCATTCCGGTCGATTTTACTGCGGTCTTTTTCCAGTGCATCTGCAATTACATCCGCCTGCAAAATAGCAGACTGTTTTGCATCCGATCCTTCATAATAAATCTGATCACTCCGGAAAATGTCTTCCCGCACCGGCTCTCTGTTGAAAAACACAACCGGAATGTCCGCCTGCGTCGCTTTGTCGATGATCACAGCCGCATTGGTGCGATCCACGATATTGACCAGCAGAAGATCATAGTCCAGACTGATGAACTGATCGATCTGGTCGTTCTGCTCCTGCTGACTGCCCCTTGCATCGGCGATCTTTTTGCGGATCTCCACGCCTGGATGGTCTTTTTCGTACTGGAAAATCTCATCCTCGAGATAACCGCAGATCTTGCTGACATAAACATCTTCTTCGTTGTATACAGCCACCCCGATCTTGACCTGCTTTTTGCTGTTCTCACTCTCCGCTGTCTTTGTACATCCAAAGACCAGCATGCACAGACCAAGTACTGCGATGGCTGCCTGCAGTTCCTTTTTTGACCCCATTTGTTTTTGCCTCCTTCTTCCACCTTGTAAAGCGGACATTAACTCCTGCGATTTTATCAATAGATTGGAAACAGAAAATCATACTTTTCTTTTATATTGTCCTGCGTGATCCACTCGCATTTTGTCTTTGTGAGATGATCCACTTTCTTTCCTTCTATGGAGTAAACAGCAGACTTCACTGCATAAATCCCGAAAGAATACATGCTGTATGCCATAACGCCTTCCACTTTCCCTTCCCGGATCCCCTGCAATACCTCATCGGAATAACCGATCCCATAAATGACCTGGTTTTTGCTTTTCAGATAGTCTGCCGTCTCTTCTGTAATCTTTGGAGAACTGCAGATAAACACCGCCTGCTGCTTTTGATCCCGATATTTTGCAAGATTTGGAAGTGTCATTTTCTTTTTCTCGATTGCAATCCCCTGATTCTGAAATGTTTCCTGAAAGATTGTCCACATTCGCTCCGACATTTCTTTCTCATCCGTTAAATATACTACCGTCTCTTCTTCCTGACGCTTCTGATGGATTTTTTCTGCCAGACATTCTGCCATATCCTGCACATCAAACCAGACACGGATCGTTTTTTCTTCTGTTCCGCCCGGATTCACCAGGATCAGCGGGATTTTCTTCTTTTCTGACTGCAGATAAGAGAGAATCTGTTCTTCTTTTTCTGAAAACACGATCAATGCCTGAGAGCCGTTTTTGATCTCACGGTCTATGTACTCTTTGATCGTGTCATAATCTTCCTCTAACTCCAGATACTCGACATCCACACGCTTTGCATTTGCTGCTTCCTCAATACCTCTTTTAAAATCTTCTACCTGACTGTTTTTTCTCTTGATCCCGATCACAGAAATTTTTGTGATATCTCTTTCCGTCTCTCCTCCAAACAAATTTGAATACGAGAGAAACATAAAAACAATCATCAGAATCCCCACGCACACAATACCGATTTTCTTTGCCCTTCTCATTCTTTCTTTTCTCCATACATAATTGCCGGAAGATGCAGCAGGATTTCTGTTCCCTCATCTTCCTCTGAAATGATCTGTACCCCGTATTCTTTTCCAAAGTGCAGCTGAATCCTCTCGTGTACATTTCGTACACCAATGCCGTTTCCTTTTGCCGTCTTTAATTCTTTCGTGTAATCCAGAAGTGCCTCTGCCTGTTCTTTTGACATCCCCATACCGTTGTCTTTCACAGAAATGTAGAGATCCCCGTCTTTTGTATAGGCATGAATCACGATCTCACCATCGCCGTACATCCCTTCCAGTCCGTGATAAAGTGCATTTTCCACAATTGGCTGAACGATCAGTTTGATAACCTGAAAACATTCTGTGCCGGGATCTTTTTCAATCCGGTACGTAAACTGATCTTTTGCACGAAGTGACTGGATCATCAGATAATTCCTTGCATGTTCCAGTTCATCTGCTACCGTGATGATATTTTTTCCTTTGCTGAGGCTGATACGCAGAAATCTTGCCAGTGCCGTAACCATGCCTGCGGCATCTTCTTTTCGGTTTTCCTCGATCATCCACACTACAATGTCCAGCGTATTATAAAGAAAATGCGGCGTGATCTGTGCCTGAAGGCTGTCCAGTTCACTCTTTCTTTTGGCTTCCTGTTCCTGGATCACTTCCCGCATCAGTTTTTTGATCCTGACTGCCATCTTCTGAATAGAGCGTCCCAGATGATACACTTCAAAACTTCCGGCAGTATGGACTTTGATATCCAGCTCTCCGGCTGAAATTCGTTGGACATCTTCCTCCAGGTTGCAGATCGGTCTTGTCAGCACCATTGAAATATACGATCCGACAACCTGGAAAAACAGAAGTACCTGGCAGATGACCGCCAGCACAAAAAAAGTACTTTTGATCCCATAACTTCTAAGTTCTTCTTTCCCGATCACACGAATGATCTTCCATCCGGTGTATCCCACCGTCTTGACACTGCAGAACACCTGCTCTTTCCCGATTTCTGTTTCATAGGATCCATCCTGATATTCAGCCAGTGTTTCTGGCGGTTTTTCTATAATCCCACTGTTTACAAGGGCGTGCCTGGGATGGTAGATCAGTTCTCCGTTTGAATCCATCAGAAAAGAATACTGGTTCATATCATCTGTTGAGTTCCTGAAAACTTCAGATAATGCACTGTATTTTATATTGATGAGCAGCACTCCGCTCAGCACCTGATTTCCGTGCGTGATCTGCACAAAACGGCTCATCGGGATCACCCACGGAAAACTGCTGTTATGTTCAAAGCAGTCTTGTATCTGCGGTCTGAAAAAATGAATGTTCTCACTTCGCTCAAGTGCACTGGAAAACCATTCTTCCTGCATAACATCTGAGGAAGAGGCAGATGACAGTGCCGGCATGACCTGCAAAAGTGTCCCATCCTCCTGAAACAGGGCAATGCTCTCCACATAATCTTTGTAGCCGTCATACATCGCCTGAAACATCTGTTCCATCTGTCCGCTGTCGTGTCCCTTGATAATATTATAATAAAGTGTATCCGACAGACGCATCATACTGTGCAGATACTGTGACATAGATACGTTGATCTGTTCTGCCAGCTCCTGATTATCCTGAACGATGATCTGTGCCTGCTTTTCCTGCTGAGACTTTGAGACAAAAAATCCTACAAAGACAGCGACAAGCAGCGTCAGCGTCAGAATGATCACATACAGAATATTCTGCATACTCTGTTTCGGCAGAAACTTCCGAAAGTCCTGTCTGATTTTCCCCCACATACAACCTCCCGTCTATTGCCCCTGTCTGCGGCACTGGATCGGGGACATTCCATATTTTTTCTTAAATACATGGCTGAAATATCCGGATTCCAGATAGCCCACTTTCTGAGCAACTACATAGATTTTTTCATTTGTCTCTTTTAAAAGCCGCATGGCTTCTTTCATTCTGGTGTCCGTCAGATACTCTACGAAACTCATGCCGGTCTCTTTTTTGAACAGGCTGGAAAAATAGGTCTGTGTCAGTCCGACTTCAGCAGCAATCTTTTCCAGTCCGATATCCGGATCTCCGAACTCTTCCTGGATTTTCTGTTTTGCCTCTTCAATGATACCTTTCGCTTTGTTCTCACGTTCCCGCCCCTGGTTGGCATTTAAGCGGATGCACTGTTCTTCCAGCCATTCCATGAACGTATCCGCACTGGCATACTTCTGCATGATCTCCAGATAATTCGGAATCCCGTCAAAGACTTCTTCAATCTCAAGGTCCTGCTGTCTTGCAAAAACAAGAAGTGCATTGATGACGCTCATGCTGTACGCCTGATAACTGTTACTGCTCATATCGGCTTTGATCAGATATTCTTTCATTTTTCTGATCACGGCATGAATATCTTCTTCTTTTCCGAATTTTACTGCCGTGAACAGCTTGTCCTGTGCTTTCTCATCAAACAACAGGATCACCTGCTCGGATTTGTCAATATCTTCCATATAAATGACATCTCCGTCCTGCGACATTTTGCGGTAGGAGAGTGCTTCTTTGGCTTCTTCAAAAGATTCTTTCACTTTAATCAGCTCATCTTTGATCTTTCCGACACCGATCGCTGCCTTGATCTTCATCACACGTTTGCTCTCTTTTGCAATATCATTGAGCTTTAAAAGAATCTTTTCCATTTCTTCCGGTTCATTCATACCAAACAGAATACATTCCCCGAGCGGATTGTAAAAAGCTTCATAATAAATATCATCCGATATGGAATTTCGGATCAGATTGCGGATGTAGATGGATGCCAGCTGGCTGTCCATGGTTTCTCCATGGTCTTTCTGTTCGATCTGATAAATCTGTGCCAGTGCCGTTGCCCAGTATTTATATTCTCCCATGCGGATCAGCCCTGTCTTTTTTTCTTCCTGAAGTGCTTTTGCCTTGATATTTCCAACTACCAGCCGGTTCAGGAAATTTTCCCTTATGATCGGCTGATTTTCCAGATACAGGTTTCGAAGCTTCTGGATGCTCTGCTTTTCTTCCAGCTCGGTATCCATTTTGTCTTTGACTTTCTGAAGAACTTCTGACATTTCCCTGGCATTGATCGGCTTTAGAATATAATCCAAAACGCCATGGATCAGTGCTTCTTTTGCATACTGGAAATCATCATACCCGGAAATAATCACCAGCTTTATGTATGGATATTTTTCTTTGATCTTATGCATCAGTTCGATTCCGTCCATAAAGGGCATCCGGATATCGGTAAACACGATATCTACATCGTGATTTTCCAAAAATTCCAGTACATCCAGTCCATTTAAGAATGCTCCGACTACCGAGAATCCGTACTTTTCCCAGTCCAGCGTTCTCTGTATGCTCCGCAAAACCTCCGGTTCATCATCTGCCAACACAACCCTGTAGTTCACTTTCTTTCACCTCTCCTTTTAGCTATCCATTCACTTTCATTCTCCAACCTGAAAGATATTTATTTTTCAACGTCCCATTCACCAGTTTTCCCCAGCCGAGCGGGTAACCATCCACACAGACCAGCTGCCAGCCTTTCTCTTTTCCACACTCCAGATCCGAGACATCCACCGTTTCCCCTTTCAGATAGCGGATCACTCGCTCATCCTTTGCCGGAAAATCAATACTGGAGGCAAATTCTTTTTTCTGTAATACCATCGCAAATGCCTGTGACGGCTCGAAGCGGTCTTTTCGTATCTCCCCAAGATAGAGTCCGTTTCGCACAAAGACCAGATTTTTTTTACCTTCCACACCTTCCGGGAGGTAATAGGCAAACCCTTTTCGCACCTCGATGCGTTTCCAGTCAACTTCTGCCTTTACATCGGCAAAAAAGCTCTCCAGAACGGCCCTTTCCTGTCTGGTACATCCTGCCGCCTCATTTCTTTCCTTCTGATCTTTTCGTCCTTTTTTTGCTTTTTTCTTTTTCTTTTTTACATCATCATGCTCCGATGGCTCTTCGTCTGCTTCCGAAATATATGCGGATGATTTTTCTGGTGAAACATCATCCATTTCCGGTGTCCGGCTCTTCTGCATCAGAGCCACAAAATGTCCCTCGCCGTCCATATGATGCGGCCAGATACGTACACATTTTTTCAGTTCCGGATTGCCGTCTGCAAGATCCGGTCTTCCCTCGGAAAATCCCTCGTATCCTTTCATCGGGATCAGCTGCATTTCGGGAAATTCACGCAGCACCCATGCGATGATCTGCTCATTCTCTTCCGGTGAAAAGGTACAGGTCGAATAGATCATCATGCCGCCCGGTTTCAGCATGGAGATCGCCTGTTTTACGATCTCTCTCTGCATTTTTGCACATTCCGGCGGTTTTTCTTCACTCCAGACGCGTGCCGCCTCCGGATTTTTGCGGAACATGCCTTCCCCGGAACACGGGGCATCCACCAGGATTTTGTCAAAATATGCCGGAAACTGTTCGGCGATCTTTGCCGGCACTTCATTTAAAAGAAAGGAATTCGGAATCCCCATCACTTCAATGTTTTTCAGAAGTGCTTTCACCCTCGAAGCACTAATATCATTTGCCACCAGAAGTCCTTCCCCAAACAGTTTTGCCCCCAGTTCCGTGGCTTTGCCGCCCGGAGCCGCACAGAGATCCAGTACACGCTCCCCCGGACCTACCGGGAGTCTTGAGGCAGTCGTCATCGCACTCGGCTCCTGAATATAATAAAGCCCTGCATAATAGTACGGGTGTCTGGTCGGTGCATCTTCCTCTTCATAATAAAATCCATTTTCCACCCACGGAATCTGTGTCAGATGAAAAGGCACCAGTTCTTTAAATTCTTCTACGGTGATCTTTGCTGTATTCACCCGCAGGCCATAATGACGCGGTTTTTCAAATCCAGCCAGAAAATCATCATACTCCTCACCCAAAATTGCTTTCATTTTTTTCTGAAATGCCTCCGGCAAATACATCCTTCTGTTCTCCTTCTTTTTTGTTTTTATCTTTTACTCTACACTTTTCAGTGACTCTACCATATCGATCTTTTTCAGTTTGAAATACATCACACCGTTTACCAGAATGGAAAATCCATAGGTGATCAGGGCGGATATCACATAACTGAACACGCTGATGTTCCGTCCGAACATACAGACATCCACTTCCACGGTCACAATGATAAAGCGGTGCAGCAGTATACCGAGGAATATTCCGAAAATACTTCCAAGGATCGTCAGCAGAATATTTTCCCGGTAAACGTAAGCTGATACTTCTTTGTCATAAAATCCAAGCACTTTGATGGTCGCAAGCTCTCGCTTTCGTTCGTTGATATTGATGTTATTGAGGTTGTACAATACCACAAATGCCAGCATACCCGCAGAAAGAATCAGCACACCGATCACGGAATCCAGTGCAGTCAGCATATTATCAAGCTGTTCTTTTGTGTTGCCCGTATAAGTGACACTCAATGCCGCATCACATTTCATGGCACGTTCGCCTGCTTTTTCTGCGATGCTCTCATCCCGGTCTGTCACACGGTAGAGAATACTGTTGTACTGTGGTTTTTCTCCGTAAAGTTTCCGATACATATTCTCAGTCATATATGCAAAATGTGACATATAGTTTTCACATATTCTGTTGATCGGAATCTTTACACCGCTGTGTTCTCCTGTCATCTCCACAGAATCTCCTGCCGAAACGCCAAGCAGTTTTCCTGCTTTTTCGGTGAGGATCATACCCTGATCATCAAGCTCATAGGCTTCTTTTGTTGTTCTGCTGCGGAATTTCACAAACTCATCAATCGGCACATCATCCGGCACGACCATCAGATAGACATCCAGTTTTTTGTCAGTGGACGCAAACTCCACCTTTTTCATGGATACTTCTGCAAACGCTTCCACGCTTCCGTCATCGGCAAGCTCCTGTTTCAGTTCGTCCTGCCCGCTCTGATCTGCATCTGCATCCAGAACAATCATGCCATCGTAAACCTGAATATCCTGATACTGCAGAATTGCCACATCCATAATGGAATCACGCAGTCCGAATCCAACCAGCAGAAGTCCCATACAGCCGCCGATTCCGATAATTGTCATGAAGAATCGTTTCTTATAACGGAACAGATTGCGTACGGTTGATTTCCAGGTAAAACTTAAATGTTTCCACAAAAACGGAATTTTCTCGATCCAGACACGTCTGCCCTGTTTTGGTGCAGGCGGACGCATCAGAACGGCCGGCCATGCATGAAGCTCACGTATGCATGCTTCCAGCGTCGCAATCATCGTACAGAAGATCGCCGCTCCGGCTGCGATAAGAGCAAATTTCATATTATATGGAATACATATCATATTCATATGTAAATACATGATACCATAAGACCGAATAATAATATACGGTAATATCTTCTCCCCTGCCAGAACGCCAAGGACACTGCCGCCGACCGTCGCAAACAGTGCATACAGCAGATATTTTGCCGCAATGTCCACTTTGCTGTAGCCGAGTGCTTTCATCGTTCCGATCTGGGTACGCTCTTCTTCGACCATTCGCGTCATCGTGGTCAGGCTGATCAGGGCTGCCACCAGGAAAAAAAGAACAGGGAACACTTCCCCAATACTCTTCATTCGTTCGGCATTATCTCCGTAATTGGTGTACTCCAGCAGATCACTGCGGTCTTCGACCGTCCATTCCGGTTCTTTGATATCATCCACTTCTTTTTGTGCGTCATCAATCTTTTTTTCTGCTTTTGCAATCTTTTTCTCTGCTTTTGCCTTTTTCTTTTCGTATTTGTGTTCGCCTTTTGCAAGCTTTTTCTCATTTTTTGCGATCGTCACTTTCGCATCTTCGATCTGTTTTTGTCCATCTTCTAATTTCTGCTTTGCATCGGCAATCTGCCGTTTCCCATCGTCAAGCTGTGCCTGTGAGGCATTTAACTGTGCTTTCTTTTCATTTAACTGACTTCTCGCTGCACTTAACTGTGCCTCACCGTCTTTTAACTGTTGTTTTGACTGATCAATCTTCGCCTGATTTTCATCCAGTTTTTTCTGTGCCGCATCAAGCTGATTCTGTGCATCATTTAACTGCTTTTCTCCAGCTGTAATCTGTACCCCGGCTGCATCAAGCTGCGTTTTTGCCGCATCAAGCTCTGCCTTTGCCTGCGTCAGCATTGCTTCCGGAACGCCCTGTTTTTTACTGTTTTCGTACTGGGCAAGATTTTCCTCATACTGAGCCACACCGTCCAGATACGTCTGCTTCTGCTGCTCAAAAGCTGCTTTCTGCTGTGCAAACGTCTTCTGATTTTTCTGTAAGCTCTTCAAACCATTTGCAAGCTCTTTTTCTCCTGTGGAAATCTGTTCTTCTGCAGATGCCTTCTGTTTCTGAAATTCACTCTCTTTTTCCACCAGCTGATTTTCCGCACTCTGAAGCTGTGTGCGTCCGTCTGTGATCTGCTGCTGTGCATCGTCAAGTTCCCGCTCTTTCTCTGCCAGCTCTTTTTTGCCGTCGTTTAATTCTTTCTCTTTATCAGCAAGCTCTGTTTTGCCGTCCTTCAGTTTCTTCTTTGCATCATCGATCTCTTTTTTCGCATCGGCAAGCTTCTGATCCGCCTCAGCCTTTTTGTCCGCCAGCTCTTTTCTGGCATCGCTCACTTTCTCCTGGGCTTCGTCTTTAATCTCTTCCTGACGTTTGGTACAACGCTCTTTTTCTATGTTTTTAACCTGTTTTTTTGCCTGTGCAACCGTTGTATCATAGGCATCCGTGTAGGCTGTCAGCTCTTTTGCACCTTTCACCTTCAGATAAATCTGCATATAGTAATCGGTCGTAAATGTTTCCTGCGGCACATAGACAAATCCTGCAATCTCACCGTTTCCGACATTGGTGCTGCCGCGGCTGAACGAAATATAGAGCGGGCTGCTGCAAAGTCCCGTGATCGTGAAGGTGTCCGATTTTAAAGTGGCATCCTCATCTTTTTCCAGCTCTTCGCTGATCCGGAAGGTATCGCCGATTTGATAGCCGTTGTGCTCTGCATACTGAACATCCATCAGACATTCGTCCTCTTTTGTCGGGTACTCGCCTTCTTCTACCGTCACCAGATTGCTTTTTTCCGGAATGGATAAGATACGCAGCACTTTCCGCTGTCCTTCTTCCCCTGTCAGCACATCTTTCAGACAGACACCTTCCGCCGTTTCAATGTCTTTTAAGTTCTGCAGTGCCTCCACATCGTCCCCCGTCACACCCATTGTGCCTGTGACCTGAATATCTGAGAGTTCTTTTGCATCAAAATAAGCATCCCCCGAATAACGCATATCCGGTGAGGACGACTGAATACCGGAATAAAAAGCCGTTCCAAGTGCCACGATAAACAAAATCGATAAAAATCTCGGAAGACTTTTTCGAATCTCCATAAAAAATTCTTTTCGAAGTGCACGTTTTTTCATTCTATCACCACTCTATGTTTTCTATCGGTTCTGGATTTTCGTTCAGATACATTTTCGATACTTTTCCGTTTTTGATCTTGATCACACGATCCGCCATCGGCGTCAGTGCCGAATTGTGCGTGATGACGATCACGGTCATTTTTTTCTGCCGGCAGGTATCCTGCAAAAGCTTGAGGATCGCTTTACCGGTCTGATAATCCAGTGCTCCGGTCGGCTCATCGCAGAGCAGAAGCTTTGGATTTTTTGCAAGTGCCCTTGCAATGGAAACTCTCTGCTGCTCACCACCGGACAACTGTGCCGGGAAATTGTCGAGACGGTTTCCCAGTCCGACCTCTTTTAATACCTGCACCGCATCAAGCGGCTCCTTGCAGATCTGAAGTGCCAGCTCTACATTTTCCTTCGCTGTCAGGTTCGGCACCAGATTGTAAAACTGGAAAACAAATCCAATGTCATCCCTGCGATATCCTGTCAGCTTTCGCTGGGAATATTTGGCAATATTCTCTCCATCGACCAGCACATCCCCTGAAGTCACCGTATCCATTCCGCCAAGAATGTTCAGCACCGTTGTTTTTCCGGCACCGCTTGGCCCTACCACGACCACAAACTCTCCTTTGTCGATCGCAAATTCTATCTTGTCAACCGCACGGATCTCGACTTCACCCATCCGGTAGATCTTCGAAACATTTTTCAGTCTGACAAAATCTTTTTCAAAATCCTGATCTTTCGCCATCTTGCTTTCCTCCCCAACTTTTATTTGCAAACTTTATACACCTGTCATTTTAATAATCTTCTTCTCTATCGGATAAAGTGTGTTGCTACTCTTTCTTCGGTTTCCGGCAAGCCAAACTTCTCTTTTCCTAAGGCGATACTCTTCATCAGAAATACCATATTTCTTGCAAGTACACGCATGGTCTGTTTTCCTTCTTCGTCCATTTGAGCCTCGCCCTGTTCCCGTCCGTGGATCGAATTCCAATACTGGCTGGAGGCAATCGGCATATTTGAAATAGTAAAATATTTATTTAATTCATCAAAAGTCGCAGAACATCCTCCACGCCTTGCACAGACAACGCTTGCTCCTACTTTCATGGTCTTATCAAAATGCGAACTGTAAAAAAGCCTGTCCAGAACTGCGATCAATGTCGCATTTGCAGAAGCATAATAAACCGGGCTGGCGATCACAAGACCATCTGCCGCCTCAAATTTCGGAGCCAGTTCATTGACAACATCATCAAAAACACATTTTCCAAGTTCATAACAGCGTCCACAGGCAATGCAGCCTCTGACATCTTTATTTCCGACACGGACAATCTCTGTTTCTACCCCTTCTGCTTCAAAGATCTTTTTCATTTCTTCCAGTGCGATCGATGTATTTCCATCTTTCCGTGGACTTCCGTTTAACATTAATACTTTCATAGGTTGATCTCCTTTACCTTTTTTATCTATAATCTCTAAATTATTTTATTCTATGGTTTCAGACTTTACATTTTTCTGCAAACTTGAAGTTATCTATTCGCATAATCAATCAAAATCTTTTTGCAACTACTGCAACGATAAGCTTCACAATGAGGGATTCCTCCTGAACCTTTACTCAATTCCAGATCGTCCGATTTTTTAATGCGAAAAACTTTTATCGGATTATCAACTGCAAAAGTAATGTCTCGTGAGCTCATTAGGTATCCTCTTATCATTTCTTCACCACAATATGGACATTTCATGCTGCTTTACCTCCTATAAATTCCGATTGTTCTAATCATTCTCAATTACACCTTCTTGCCCTTCAGACAAGAAATATCCCTCGCTCAAAGAGCCCTGTCTTTTCTGATTTTATTTCCATGGTCTTTTTTTACCTGTCCAGCCTTTTTTCTTCCAATAACCATTGACGTAACTCGTCGCGATTTTTGACTGGCAGTACATTCTTAAATTCCATTTTTCTATCCTCTCAATTGCACTCCTCAAAGCTGAAACAAGGGTGTCTGCGATATATTGGATAATCACCTCAAAGATTTCATATTTCTGATCCCTGCCATGACACCTGAGACAAATTATTCCCAGCCAAGTTCTACCAACCGTCTTTGTAATGTAGGTGATTTTGGAAGAGCATCCCACAATTTCTCTAAAGCCTGCTCTTTCGAAGTGGCAGGGTATACCAACATCATCGTTCCACTCTTACCAATACCAAATCTATCATTTTCCGTATTCTGAAACAACATTATAAAACTCCTGGCATCTTCGGATATAAGCAAAACAAGATTTTCCATCGAAAAGCTTGCGTCAAAATATTCTTCACCTTCACGAAGTATGCCCAGAAATGTTTCTGTATTTAAAAGCACATTATTCCCATTAACTATTATTTTTCCACGTATACCATCATCATTTGCTTTGAATGTTTTGAAAATATAATGACTTTTTTCTCCCGAAAAATTCACATCGACAGTTGTTCCAAATCCCGGCACTCCTTTTTCAAGAATCCATCCAGTACCACTTGATTCAAAATCATCTTTTTGCGGATAATAATATCCCTTTATTACATAATCAGCGACCATAACTAAAAAGAATAAGAAAATACATACTAATGCTCCACTTAGCCATTTTTTTCTACTTTTCATATCTTGATGATATTTCATGGTTTTCGTTCCCCTTTCCATTATACTTTCTTCCCAAATATCTGTTTACTTTTTTCTTATAATCCTCATAATCACTTCCAAAAACGTTCGATAAAAATACTTCTTCTACTTTTACAATCTGCAAATGAAACATGAACATGGCAAAGATGGAAAAAGCAAATAACAGCCAGTTAAAGAACATCAGCAAAATCCCCACATACACAAGATCAAAGCCAAGAAATGCCGGATTTCTGCTGATCTGATAAATTCCATCCGTGACAAGTTCTGTCTGATCCGTTTTTGAAACTCCGGCACGCCAGCTGTCTCTCATTGTCCAGACCGAAATCACAAATGCCATGTCACCTGAAATTGCCAATATAATTCCTGTATATCTTGCCCACCTTGGCAAACCGACCGTATTCATACAGATACTGATCAGTTCCAGTGCCGGAACAGACAATGTTGCCGCTTTCATCGTCAGTTCGATCCTTCTGTCAACACCCGTCTTCCCTTTTCCGATCTGATCTGTCTGTATTCCTTTTCGTTTCTGAGCAATCATTTTACCAAAATAGCACCCGTAAAATATACCTAAAAGAATCAATGCAGTTAATTGAAATATCATCTTATCCTCTTTTCTTGCCTTTTTCCATTTCTATATATCTCGTTCAACCGGAATTTATCAAAATCACCTTTTATATTTTTTCTTAATTACCAATGAATGAACTGCCATGAAAATAATGGTTTCTACTACAACTCCTGCTACAGAGAGAATGATCCATTTATGGTGTCCTGTAAGGAAAGGAAGTCCAAGAAAAATATATACTAAGCCATGCACAACATAGAGCTTTGATATTGCGTGATTATATTTTCTTATATCCGTTACCTCAAACATTTTCTTACTTCCCCAAAAACCAACTGCCTCTTTTAAAAACCATATATATAATGCCCCAAACACACAATATGACAAAAAAGAATATATTGTTCTTCATCCAGATACCTCAACCTTTCCGGCAGACCACATCTTTTACAGCATCTGTAAATCTGATAATCTATTATAGCACGAAATGAAAGTTACATGGGAAGCGAATTGAAATGCTGCACAGCAAATTACCGCCCGTATTCTGCCAAAATACGGACGGTAATGAATAAAATACTTTTTTATATTATTTTTCTTTTATACCAGTTTCTTTTCTTTCCATGCACCATGTTTATATCTAAATAATGCAAATCTTTTGTTATATCTACTGTTTTCATATTATTTTCCGAGCATTTCTTTTCGAAAAGCCGAAACGTATGTATCCATAAGAGAAAGCAAAGTATCCTGCTGTTCTTCTGTCAAAGATCTCATTGCAACCTTATTCGCCTGATGGATATGCAGAATCAGCTCATTGGCATACTGCTCACCTTTCTTCCAAAATACATCTTTACAGTAGACGACCATTGCTATTTCATTCACCATACCTATTTCCCGCTTTGGTATTATCTAACAGTTTTTTCGACAAATGTTTGTGGCATGAAGGATTGTTCCTCTTAAGCGACCCCCGGCAGACCGGGAGCTTTTGGCAATGTGCAAACGGAGGTTATTGTATAACGTAGTGTGTAAAATAATACAGCCATGATGATTCGAAAACAAATCGTGCTGACGGTAGCGAGGCTTCCGTCGTGAGGTTTGCGATGTTGCCGCCCCAGAGAGCCGCTGTTTGAGTCTCGAAGAGACGAGTTTAGGCGAAGGGCGGCTAACACACGAGCGAACCGAACAGGAAACGATGCGTGTCAGGAGATTGTTTTCGAATCATTATGGCGTGGCTATTTTACATAACTATTTTTTATAATGTTCATTGCACATTAAGAAAATCTCCGCCATAATTCTTCGGGACAAAGAAACGGCTCATATCTGTATGCTCCAGCTCAAGCAGTGAAATTTTTTTGTCGATTCCTCCGGCATATCCTGTCAGGCTGCCATTTGTGCCAACCACACGATGACATGGAATGATAATGGCGATTTCATTATGTCCTACGGCACCGCCAACTGCCTGAGCAGACATGCGGGAAGTGTTTTTCGTTTCAGCTATTTTACGTGCGATTTCTCCATACGTGATCGTCTGTCCATAGGGAATCTGTAATAAAATCTGCCACACTGCCTGTCTGAATGACGAGCCGGAAGGATGAAGCGGCGGAGTAAAGTTCGGTTCTTCACCGGAAAAATACATATCCAGCCATTTTATTGTCTCTGTAAGAATTTCCGTTTCCTGTGGAATATGCTCATCCGGAAGCGTATTTGCAAAATATTTCTGTCCTTCAAACCATAAACCGATAAGCCCGATTTCATCCGCTGCTAAAAGAATGTCGCCAATCGATGATTTATATTTACAAGTATATACCATATTTCTACCTCAAGAAAGCAACTCCTGAATCTGCTTGACACTCCCCACAGCTAAAGCAGGGGGATTCTTGTTTCAACCACTACTGCATTAACGAATACCTTACGGTATCGAAATGTCTTACACAGTGTCCACAAGCTAGATTATACTGTTCCCGTATGCCCTACGGTGCAGTTTTGTATATCTATGCCGACTGCATTTGCAGTCCTTTATTCAAAATATTTATACTTGCATTGCCATCTCTGTCATGTACGGTATGACAGTCCGGGCACTCCCATACACGGACCGCCAGATTTTTTACCAGTGGATTTTTATACCCACAGCAGGAACATGTCTGACTGCTTGGGTACATGGTCGGCACTTTGACCACATCATTCCCATACCAGGCAGACTTGTATGTAAGCATATCAAAAAACTTACCCCATGCCGCAGAACCGATGTGCTGTGCCAGTTTATGATTACGCATCATGTTCTTCACTTTCAAGTCCTCTATGCAGATTGTTTGGTTTTCACGGATCAGCATAGTGGACTGCTTCTGTAAGAAGTCATTTCTCTGGTTGGTAATCTTTTCATGGACCAGGGCAACCTTAACACGCTGTTTCCTGCGGTTATCAGATCCTTTCTGTTTTCTTGACAGCTTACGCTGTTCACGAATGAGTTTACGCATTGTTTTTTCAAGATATTTCGGATTTGCCACACTCTTTCCGTTACTGTCTGTATAGAACTCTTTAATGCCTACATCAATGCCTATACAGCCTCCATTGTTTTGTCTTGGCTGCGGCTCAAATTCCACGTTAAGAACCACAAAATACTTATCTGTAGGAGTATGTTCAATCGTTACATGATTGATTTTTCCCACTTCCATAGACTGGCGTATCCTGACAAATCCAAGTTTTGGCAGTTTTATGTATCTTCCTGCAATACGGATATTATCCCTCTGGTTTATGGTTCTATAGGACTGGTGACGGTTGTGTTTACTTTTGAATGTCGGATGTGCTGCACGTTTCTGAAAAAAGTTCACAAAACCTCTGTCGAGGTCACGCAAAGACTGTTGCAGGGCAATGGAATCCACCGCTCTTAGAAAAGCAAAATCGTCACTCTTTTTAAGTTCCGTCAGCATTGCAGAAGTCTGGGAATATCCGATCTTACTTCCATTCTCAAAGGCTTCCTTACGCATGGCAAGTCCTCTGTTGTAGATCAGTCTGCAACAGCCAAGTGTCTGATTGATTAAATTTTGCTGTTCCCTGTTCGGATAGATCCTGAATTTGACCCCTTTTTGCATTATCCCATCTTATCCTTCTGTCTTTGCGATGTTTTCTGGCTTTCGATATACTGTTTCACTGCTTCCATTGAAGCTCCGCCCACGGTAGATACAAAATAGCTGTTTGTCCAGAGAGTCGGCATTTTCGTTTTGAGATATGGAAATTCCTGTCTTAAAATTCTGGACGTATAGCCTTTAAAAGATTTTACCGTTTTGTGGATGCCAAACTGAGGATCTACTTCCAGCAGCATATAAACATGATCCGGCATGATCTCCATTTCCAGAATGTCTACAGAAAGATTTGCAGCATACTCCGTGAGTAACTCCTTCAGTCGTACATCCACACCATTCGTTAATACTTTTCGTCTATATTTTGGACACCATACTACATGGTATTTGCAGGAATAGACGATATTGTGGTTTGATTTATATATTGTGTTCATATTTGTATTATACTATATTCCAAAAATTAATACAATTATTATTTTGTCCATCTCAATTACTTGCGTAAATTCAATGGACGCATCTTATATCCCCATAGCTAAAGCAAGGGGTTTTACGATGCATTGGATAAATTCATATTCGTTAAGTTAAAAATGGCATCAGATAAAACGGTTTTAATAATAGATTTTCCTCTTTGCCAACATCTTTCTGTGACAGCAAGTATATGTTATGCACATTTTTTGAAAACTTTCTGTAAAACTCTTTAATTGACTCATGCTTTCCTGTTCCTGATGACTTTATCTCAAAAGCATTTATTTTGCTTCCTTCTGAAATCAGAAAATCAATCTCATAATAATGCGTACTTCCAACTTTCTCCCAGGTGTGATAATAAAGTTCTCTTCCTGATGCCGCAATCATTTGAGCAATAAGGTTTTCATAAAGATAGCCTAAATTTGCCGGTAATTTATCAGAAAGTAATTTTGCATATACATCATTTTCCGTTACTGGCCGATCTATAAACATCAAGGTCACAAATAATCCCGTATCTGACAAATATAATTTATAACTGCTGAAATCCTTTGTATCCGCCAGGCCGATCCTTGGATCTGTTGAATTATAACATGGTAAAACTGTTTTTGAATCCATCAACTCATATAACAATTCATCTGCCCTGGTATTGTTTTTCTTTCCTATAGCCGTTGTAATTCTATATTTTCTCAAATCTTTTGACAACTGAGCCGGAATTGAATGATATAATGCCGATATTCTTCCTGACGCATCAATCTTTTTGAAATCTTCTTCATAAAGAGAGATGATCTGTCTTTTTACCATGTCAATTTGCGAAAAGTTTTTTCCCTCTATATACGCTTCCACCGCCTGCGGCATTCCGCCCACCGCCATATAAATTCTCAAATCTCTCATTAGTTTCCGATTTGTTGCCTGTCCAATCGCCGAATTCATATGATAAATTTGCTGCAAAAGTTCATAATTATTGCCCGTAGCCTTGCAGAATTCTTCATAATCCATTGGATAAACCTGTATTTTCATTTCCTCAGAAGGAATTAAAATATCCTTTACATTTTTCTTTATTGATATCAAAGAGCCTGTTTCCAGGTAATGGTATCTGCCATCTGACACAAAATGCTTTATAGCCTGTCTTGCTTTAGGAAAAAGTTGTACCTCATCAAAAATAATCAATGATTCATGCTCATATAAGGTTACTCCTGTTTCTGCCTGCAATCTCAAAAAGAATATATTCAAATTTCCGATGTCTTCAAAACAGGCTCGTATCGTATCCGTCGTTTTTGAGAAGTCAATCAAAATATAGGACTTATATTCATTTTGTGCAAAATACTCTGCAATTGTCGATTTTCCAACTCGTCTGGCTCCTTCAAGCAAAACCGCATATTTATCTGCGTATTCTGCCTTCCATTCCATCAGTTTTTTGTATGCTTTTCGTTCAAAATACATTATTTCCCTCCGTAGTCACCTGTATGAGTATGTTATACTATAAAATATGCTTTTCTTCAATATTTTACATCTGTATTTTGTATTTTTCTTCAATGTTTTATTCCTTATATTTGTAACTTTCTTCTTAATTTTTACAGCTGTACAAGTAGATATCTATAGCAAATATATAAACATTTCTGTTGTCCAATAAATAATTTTAATCTATATTGCAGCATTTTACATTCATTTTTGCCAGCATAACCAATGCAACTATAATAAAAAAACTCATGCCAATGAGCCCTGTCGGATTTGGTCCTAACAACCCCGATTGAACAACTCCCGATTGTTCTGCCTTTTCTGTTCGAAAGGTTTTTTCGGCAAATATTTGTGGCATGAAGGATTGTTCCGCTTAAGCGACCTCTGGCAAGCCAGGAGCTTTTGGCAATGTGCAAAATGAACAATTCCCAAGAAGGCACTTTTACGTGCCCTTCGGGGAATTCGTTCATTTGCACATTCAAAAGTGCTGTTCCTTTCTTCGAGACAAAGAAACGGCTCATGTAAACTCTATTGCATTTTTCATCTAAAATTTACTGTAACTGCATCGTTCTTTTTTATTCTTATTTTATGGTGAAAACATCTGTTTTTCAACATAAAAAATTATGAAATTTCTTTGGCTGCTTCTCTTTCTAATTGGCAGTTCAAAGCAAAACCGCCGCAGCCACCAGAAACTTCTTTCTGATGACCACAGCGGTTCATTTGCTGCATTTTTAAGATACTGTTTTTGTTATTTCACTCTTGTCAGATTCATTCGTTTCAGATAGCTCTGCGTCTCTGCCACAACCACTCCGCTCAGGGAGAGCAGTGCGATCAGGTTCGGGATCGCCATCAGTGCGTTAAAGATATCAGCGATCACCCATACTGCAGATACTGTGAAGTACGGTCCGATAAAGACTGCTGCTATGTACAGCCAGCGGAAGATCTTCAGGGCTGTTTTGTTGCTGCCGGAAAGATATGCCAGACATCTCTCACTGTAGTAGTCCCATCCGAGGATGGTAGTAAATGCAAAGAATACCAGACACATCATCAGCAAAAATGCACTGATTTGCGGTGCAAACGGAAGTCCCTGCTGGAATGCGTTGGTGGTAACTGCCACACCTTCCAGTCCGATGTTCCAGGAACCAGTGAGCACGATGGAAAGTCCGGTCATGGTACATACAACGATCGTATCGATAAAGGTACCGGTCATGGTAACCAGTCCCTGACGTGCCGGCTCTTTTGTCTGAGCGGCTGCTGCTGCGATCGGGGCACTACCAAGTCCTGCCTCGTTTGAGAAGATACCTCTTGCGATACCTTTCTGCATTGCCACAATGATCGCTCCAAGTGCTCCGCCGGCTGCTGCACGCATACCAAAGGCACTGGATACAATCTCCACGATCGCTGCCGGGATTTTATTAGCGTTTAAGATCAGAAGCAGCAAAGAAATCGCAATGTATATAACTGCCATGAACGGCACAATGATCTCAGATACTTTTGCAATACGTTTCAATCCTCCGATAACAACCAGACCGACACAGACAGTCAGGATCAGTCCTGAGATCACAACGGCAAGCGTATAATCTCTTCCCAGCAGATGGATCACATTCTGTGCGTTCGGATCAAAGAAGTTACCTACGGCACTTGTGATACCATTTACCTGTGTAAAGGTTCCGATACCAAACAGACCTACACCCATTCCGAAAAATGCAAAAATCTTTGCCAGCCAGATCCATTTTTTACCCATACCATTTTCGATATAGTAAAACGGGCCGCCAAGGATATGACCATGTTTGTCCGTTGTACGGTATTTGATAGCGAGAAGACCTTCGGAATATTTCGTTGCCATACCAAACAGGGCTGCAATTTCCATCCAGAATAACGCTCCCGGTCCTCCGGCTACGATCGCGGTTGCCACACCAACGATATTTCCGGTACCGATGGTTGCGGAAAGTGCAGTACATAACGCTCCGAAACTTGTAACTTCTCCGTGACCGCTCTCTTCATTTTCAAACATGTACTTGAGTGCTTTTGGAAGTTTTGTGATTTGGATACCTTTCAGACGAATGGTAAGATAAATACCAGTCAAAAGAATTGCTACGATCAGTGGGACACCCCATACTAGATCATCAACGTGCTGCAAAAAATTGTTTACTGCTGCTAACATTACTCTCTCTCCAATCCTGATAATTTATTGGCTGCTGCCAGAACACCCTCACCGAATCTGCCCCGTAACCACTTCCCCTGTTGTCTGATACTGACACGGATCGATTCTTTGGGCTGTCCGAAAACAACAAAAGAGCTGATCATACAATCAGCCCTCCAAAGAGTAGAACATATTTAGACTTTTCTCTGTCCTTTTGCCTGAGAGATAAGCAGCAGATCTGCTGCCGTACACCTTCGGCGCCCGTTCTATGAGACTCTCCAGAGTACGCTGTGACTTTCTTCGACACAACGTGTTTCTATTTTAGCATACCTGAAGAGCCTCTGCAAGAAAAATTTATTCTTTTTTAATAATTCCATATATTTTTACAAGTTCCATCAGGATTTCCACGCTCTTATCCATTCCCTCAACTGTTATATGTTCATACGGTCCATGGAATGCATAGCCGCCGGTTCCGAGATTCGGGCACGGCAGTCCCATAAAACTCAGTCTTGCCCCATCCGTACCGCCGCGGATCGGCTGAATTTTCGGCACAATACCCACGTTCTCACAGGCTTTTTTTGCATTCTCGATCAGATGATAACAAGGGCGGATCTTCTCTGTCATGTTTCGATATTGTTCTTTGATCTGAAGATCAACCGTTCCCTCACCGTATTTCTGATTCATGGCATCTGCGATTTCTTTCAGTTTCTGCTGTTTCTGTGCAAACTTGTCCGCATCGTGGTCACGCACAATGTAGATAAGTTCTGCCCTTTCGCAGCTTCCGCTGATTTTGATCAGATGATAAAATCCTTCGTACCCTTCGGTCTGTTCCGGTGTCTCTTCCACCGGCAGCATCATCTGGATCTCACATCCGACAGCTCCTGCATTGACCATGATGCCTTTGGCACTGCCCGGATGCACGTTGACCCCCTGAATCTTAAAAACAGCTTCGCAGGCATTGAAATTTTCGTATTCGATCTCGCCTTCCGCACCGCCGTCCACGGTATAGGCAAAATCTGCTGCAAATCCCTCTACATCAAAATGATCTGCCCCTCTGCCAATCTCTTCGTCCGGCGTAAATGCAAGACAGATCTTCCCATGCGGCACATCACTTCGCAGAACGTATTCTGCCATCGTCATAATTTCTGCAATACCTGCTTTGTCATCTGCTCCGAGGATCGTCGTTCCGTCTGACGTGATCAGCGTACGTCCCTTCAGATTTTTCAGATGTGGAAAAAGTACGGTATCTAAAACTCTGCCGCCTTCATCAAAAACAAGATTCTGTCCGTCGTAATTTTCATGAAGAACCGGATGGATCGGATTTTCCGTAAATTCTGAAACGGTGTCCATATGTGCGATAAATCCAAGAGATGGACTGTTCTCATAACCTTCCGTTGCCGGAATTGTTCCATAGACATAGCATTTTCCGTCAACGGCTGCATCCTCGATGCCCAGTTCCTTCATTTCTCCCACCAGACGCTCTGCCAGTTCAAACTGACAGGAACTGCTCGGTGTTTCCATACTTTCTTCGCTGCTCGGTGTTTTTACTTTGACATATTCCAATAATCTTTCATATGCACGCATGATTTCTGCCTCCTGATCCTTTCTCAGATACCAGAAGCCGGAATTCTTCCGACCATAGTATCTTTTCTTATCAGATATTATAGTCCTCTTTGACAGCCAGGGCAACTTGAATTTATAACTGAGGTCTGTCATTTAATTCATATGCGAGACTGCTGCTCTTCTTTAACACTTCCTGCTTTTTATTCCGGATCCAGGCACGCCGTTCACTCTGATCACTGCCCTGCACTTTTTCTGCCTGACTTAAAATTTCTTCGTACTCGTCATATAATTCTTTCGCATAAATATCACAGGAAATGGCTTTTTCCATATTGATAAAGCTTTCTTCATAATTTTCTTTTTCCAGAGCACCATATGCCAGATATTGATAAACTTCTGCCAGATGTGTATTGTGCGTGAGGATCTGCTCTGCCGCCGAAGTTGCTTCCTCTGCACTCCGACTTCCTTCCATCACCGCAAGCTGTGCCGGCGTATAAGCACCATAAAAACTCAGTGCCTTCTGATGTTCTCCGACATAATCAAGCAGGAACGGTATGCAGAAATAAATACAGCCCACACTTATAACTATCAGAAAAATACAGTCTTCGATTTTTGTCTTTTTCTTTAAACTACCCTCTGCTTTACCGTAATCCAGACACAGAAGTCCCAAAAGCCCGATCGCAGTAAACTGCAGATCAAAATCAACCAGCATATGCAGCATGATAAGAAGCAAAATCTGTTTCTGCATACTGCTCTGACTGCCTTTTAAGAGCTGACGCAGCATCACAGCCGCAAACAGAACAGCCGGAAGAATACCCAGATCCAACGCAGCCTGTAACCAGTCGTTATGTGCAAAGAGCGTCTTATAAACTCCGGTCTGCATCCGTCCTTGAACATAAGCATAGCCATGGTAACCCATTCCAAACGGATACTTTGCGATCATTTTTAATGCATCCAGATCATAAAGAATACGTCCTTTCCAGGTACTGGAATAGCGGAACACTGTGAAAATCCTGCCGATATTCTGCTCACCTGCCCCGTTTGTCACAACCATAACAACTGCAAGTAGTGCAAACACAGCGACAATGCAAAAAATCCCGTATTTCTTTGCTTTTTGTGACGACAGATGCCGGATAAACCAGATCAGATATCCGAAAAACAGAAGCATCACGCCGCGGCTCCCAGTCAGAAGCAATCCTGCCAAAAGTACAATTCCTTCCAGAATCTGCATTTTGTCTCTTTTGATGCCCGATTCCTGTTCTCTGCTTTTGTTTTCGATCCATCGATTGCAGATCACAACCAATCCTGCCAGCAGATAGAGTGCACAGGTATTAGAATACTGGAAAAATCCGCCAAGACGCCCGGCCTGCCAGAGCTGCTCTTTCAGAGCCGAAAATGGCAGTGCCAGAATCCCGGCCAGTACCATAAAGCAGCCGATGTGTGCGATATAGCCTGTTGCTTTTTGTCTGGTTTCATCCGAAAACTGCATGAAAAACAGATATCCAAGAGGCAGTGGCAGCATTTTGATCACGCCCACAAAAGCCATTGCCCGATTGATTGCATAAAAACAAGTAATACCGAACCATAAAAATACAGACAGCAACACTGCCAGCTGTTTTTTCCCTTTGATCTGAAACGAATATTTTACGCGGCAGACGATAAGCAGTATACCAAGCACTGCCGCAAGCATCGCTCCGGAAAATTCATAAAATCCTCCATACAAAAATGCAGAAAGAAGAAGCACTGTAAAAACAGCTGCCTCTTCTTTCGTTCTTTTATATGGACTGCTCTTCCATTGTATTTGATGTTTTGTCTTTTTCTTTGAATTTTGCTGTGCCATATAAAATCCTCCGTAACGGCTTCGCCCTGTGCAAAACCGTTACGATCCTGTTATTATTTTTTAATTTTTACCGAACTGCTCTGTCCTTTTTTGCGGAACAGTTTCTGGTAATTTTTGAGTTTCTTTGCCGGAACCTTGATCGTCGCTTTTTTGTTAATGCCCTTGAGTGCCTTTGCTTTGACGGTCTTCAGTTTCGTGCTTTTTACGGTAATGTTTTTCAGGTTTTTGCAGTCCTTAAACGCTGCTTTTCCGATGCTTTTCACATTCGCTCCGACGGTTACCTTTTTTAGTTTCTTGCATCCGGCAAATGCCTGATCCTGGATTGCGGTAACGTTCGCTCCGATCACAACAGTCTGTACATCGCTTCCTTTGAGGGCATTTTTTGCGATCTGTACAACTTTGTAAGTTTTCTTATTGATCTGAACCGTCTTTGGAATATTGACTTTTTTCGTCTTGCTGTTGATCACTCCGGCAAATGCAACTGTAGATGCGGACAGTACTTTATATTTCTGTCCCTTTACTTCTTTTACCGTACCGACTGCAAGAGTTCCGTCCGTGTTCTGGTTTCCGTTGTTGCCCTGGTTTCCGCCACTTGTGCCGTTGCAGTTTCCCTTATCTCCGTTATCGATATTGTTTCCTTCCTTTACCTGAACTTCCACACCATAATATGCATATTTTGCTTTTGTTCCGGCTGCATTGACTACTTTTGTCAGAATCATCATCGTACCGGATTTTGTCATTCCTGCGAACGGCGTAAAGGCACCTGCATAGGCGATCCACTGATTATCCGGCAGCAGTTCTGTCTGATAATCATATTTACTCTGGAAATTCTGCTCTGTCATCACACAATAGAACAATTTCGCAGTGCTGTCACCATATTCCAGCGTTACAGTCGTTGATGGTGTCGCCGGATATCCCGTCATAGAAATACCTGCCGCTTCAAAACCTTCTTCGACTCTCTGCTTACTTCGAAGCAGAACCGCATGGCGATCCCCCGCCTGACGGATACAATAGCTGTATTCTTCTCCTTCTGTCAGAGACTTCATATCTTCTGCTGTTAGCAGATACTTCTGGGTTCCTTTCGGGATTGAGATCTCTAATACCGTCCGGATCTCATTTTTATGATGGAACTCCAGAACAACATCCTGATCTTTCGTGTAGTTTCCAACATAAAATACACCGTTGGAAGTGCTGCCTGTCTGATTTCCCGGCTGATACTCCATGTCCACATAAACCGGAAACAGACCATTTAGATTCTTTGTTCCAGGAGCCTCATAAGTTTTGCCATTGACCGAAATTTCTGTAATGGAAAAATATCCGTTTTCACTTCCAAGACTTTCTATATCTGCTCTTGTAACCTCAAAATACTTCTGCTTTTTCACGCCGGAAGCATCCTCCTGCACCTTGCAGTTCAGTTCCTTACGATTCTCATTATCATCCGCTTTGACAGTCACGCTTACCGTATCTCCGGCATTTGCAATATCATCTGCAATATAGACACAGTTTGTCTGAGAGAAAGCATCCAGCTGGCGTGCATATAAAACCGGTCTCTGGAAGCTGATATTGAGACCTTTTGCCAGGTTTTCATTTGCGATGACAACAGATCCCGTACCATATTTTGCTTCGTACTCAGACAGATCAAGGGAACAGAGAAATCTCTTTTCGCCAGATTTTGTATTGATCACATAAAAAATACCGTCATTGGCTACTTCATAACCATTTTCTTTGCTGTAAGTTCCAACGATCGTATCATTATAACTTACATTTCCATCGGTAAAATCATAACTTCTCTCTGCAAAGTACGGTTTTACATATTTTGCAACTTCATCATTCAGATTTAAGCCATATACATAAGCTGCCACATAATTTCCATGTTTGTCTGTATGGATTTCTTTGTCATTACCATATAAATTGGATTCATTGGAAGCATTTCCCTGTGAAGCTTCCGAATCCATCATGCCAAGAATGATCGGCTGATCGGTGGAGATCACTGCATTTTTAATGATTGTTTTATAACCGTTTTCTGTCTCAAGAACCATATTATAAGTTCCGTTCGGAATTGCCTCTTCAATGATCGCTCCGTTCTGGAAACCTGCCATGATTCCGTAAGTATACTGCGTGTTGTAAACATCACTGCCTCCGTTTTCATCAAATGGCATTTTCTTTGCCGGATAACGGTCATCCTGCACTCTTCCAGAATCTGTATCCTGATAAATCTGCATAATTTTTGTATTCAGACCATACTGTTTGCTGTCTTTTCCGTCTGCATTAACAAGATAAGATTTCTTGATCGTCTGATCTTCTTTTCCGCAGAATGCAGAAACCCAGTAAGCAGTCACCTGTGCATTTCCTGTGATGCTGGAAGTGTAGATCGGATTTTTTGTATTTTCAACTTTGACTTCTTTTGAACCCTTTGTTGTAAAATAATCTTCCTTTTTCAGTGTGATACTCAGACCGCCAACGGTTTTGCTGCCGGATTTGCCCGGATAGGTCAGTGAAACCTCTTTTGTGCCGCTCACATCATCCAAAATCGGAACGGAAATTTCATAATAGTCATAATCATCTTTGCCATATAAAGTATAATCCTGTGCTACCTCGCCGACCGCATATTCTTTCCCGCCAATCGTTGCTTTAAATGCATCCGCCTCCTGGCCCTGCAGAGAATCATCGGATGTTTTCAGATACAGTTTTACCTCATATCCATCCCACAGATGATCGTAATCACCTGTTTTTTTGCAAGCTCCCAAATAATACGTGTCATACAGACTTTTCAGCTGATCGCCGTCTGCCGCCTGTGTCTGTGCAACCTCTTCTGTAGATGCCGCATAGACATTTCCTGCCATAGAAGGCGGGAGCAGGATCTGCAGCAGAAGTGCCAGTACCAGTAAGAATGCTGTTTTCTTCATCGTGTTGCCCTCCCTTGTTTTTTATATTTATTATAATCTGACTTACATATAAAAATCAACGCTTATATTGGTAATTTTTACAAATTATTGTCTGTTTTTAAAATTTACAGTGGTAGTTTTTTTTGTTTTCGACTATAATAGACAGGAAAATATATTTGAAGCGATACAGCGTTATCACTGTATCAGAATGGAGGACAAAATGGAAATCGTATGCTTAGACCTGGAAGGTGTACTGGTACCGGAAATCTGGATTGCTTTTGCAGAAGAAACAGGCATCCCGGAATTAAAGAAAACCACCAGAGACGAACCGGACTACGATAAACTGATGAAATATCGTCTTAATATTTTAAAAGAACATAATCTGGGATTGAAAGAAATCCAGGAAACCATCGCCAAAATCGATCCGCTCCCGGGAGCAAAAGAATTTCTGGATAAATTAAGAGAACTGACACAGGTTATCATTATCAGCGATACTTTCTCACAGTTCGCAGGTCCGCTGATGAAAAAGCTGGGTTATCCGACTATTTTCTGCAACTCTCTTGTCGTTGCTGACAACGGAGAAATCGTTGATTTCAAAATGCGTTGTGAGAAATCCAAATACACAACCGTCAAAGCTCTGCAGTCCATCGGTTATGACACCATCGCAAGCGGCGACAGCCATAACGACCTTGGCATGATCCAGGCAAGTAAGGCAGGCTTTTTATTCAGAAGTACCGATGCGATCAAAGCAGAATATCCACAGCTACCGGCATTTGAGACCTATGATGAACTTTATGATGCAATCAGGAAAGTGATCGAGGGATAGGCGGAGATTTTCTTAATGTGCAAAATGAACGAATTCTCAAGAAGGCACTTTTACGTGCCCTTCGGGGAATTCGTTCATTTGCACATTATAGCAATAACCTCTTTTATATTTTTAGATATACATATTGACTGTCCGACAATTTCCGCCGGTGCAAACGCTTCTTTTTCATTGACACATGCGTAAACTGCCTGTGAATTTTTCAAAGTCATCTGCCAGAATGAATATTTTACAATCCCCGGTAAAAATTATAAAGAACTGGTTCAGAATGGATAAACAAATATGCTCCCTTCCGGGCAGACAGGTGAACGATTTAAGTCAGACACATATTTAACCCGGCAGGGAGTATGCTTTCTACGCTCCGCTTCGGTCGGTGCTAAACATATGCCACTGGCATCATTATATAGTATCAGCTTTTCATTTTTTTGGAAATTCCTATGTGCTTCTTATTATTTATGTGAATTTTAATTCTTTTTTAAAAACATATTGAAATAATGAGAGCTATATGCTAACATATTTTCAAAGCATATTTCTTAACGTTCTTGGCATCCTGCCATCTATATTTTCTAATTCACATTTCAGAAATTCATGCTTTTTAATCAAACAAATCAAATTTAAAAGCAGGAGTTTCAAACTGTGAAAAAAGTATAGGCAGTATGACTGTCGCATTTTTGTACACTCCTGCAAAAAGGAGGTACTGCCTATGGCTCAAAAAGAACAACCAACTGCAAATCGTAATTACAAGGATACGGTATTTCGTATGCTGTTTTCTGACCGGAAGAATTTATTATCTCTTTATAACGCAATCCGTGGTGCTCATTACGATAACCCGGAAATGCTAGAAATTGTTACATTAGAAAATGCCATTTATATGGGAATGAAAAATGATCTTGCTTTTATCATTGACACAGATTTATTTCTGTATGAACACCAATCAACTTACAATCCAAATATGCCTTTGCGTGATTTATTCTATATTTCCAGTGAATATCAGAAACTGGTAGATAAGAAATCTCTTTATTCTTCCATATTACAGAAAATACCTGCACCACAGTTTATCGTATTCTACAATGGCACAGAAAAGAGAAAAGACAGCTGGGTGAACCATTTATCGGAGGCTTTCGAAAATCTGCCAGGCAATCCGAAACTGGAACTGGAAGTGTTGACAATAAACATCAATGAAGGTCATAATGAAGAACTGATGGAACACTGCCAGACTTTAAAAGAATATGCAAGGTACGTAAATTGTGTCCGTAAATATGCGAGGGAATTAGAATTAAACGAAGCAGTTAAACTGGCAGTCGATGAATGTATCCGTAATAACATTCTTTCTGAATTTCTTCGTGCAAATAAATCGGAGGTGATCTCTATGAGTATATTCGAATACGATAAAGAAGAGGAAGAACGCAAACTCAGAAAAGCAGAATATGAGGCCGGTGTAGCTGATGGATTTAATAATGGTTTTAACGATGGTATCAATACTGCAAAAAAAGATGCCGCTATTACTCTTGCAGAACTTCATATGCCGATTGAGCAAATTGCCCTTGCACTGAAAGTAGACATAGAAGCAGTGAAAGAATGGCTGCGTTAAGCAGGTAATTCAAGTCGAACGCACGTGAGACTTGATATGTGATTCTGATCCGTTTTGCTGACATTTATCTAACAGAATCGCTTTGCATCTCGCGGAGCGTTTATTTCGGGCAACAAAAAAAAGCGGGTGATGGGAATCGAACCCACGTATCCAGCTTGGAAGGCTGGTGTTCTACCATTGAACTACACCCGCATTTCTCAATGCATTGCCTATGATAGCATACCTTTCATGGAAATGCAAGAGAAATTTTTATTTTTTTGAAACTTTTTATTTTACACGTACTGTTTTTTTCTTTGACCAGTCAGTGTAAGATTTTGTTCCGTTCAGGTTGCTGTATGCACGCACACGTACATAATATTTCTTTCCTTTTTTCAGCCCTGCGATTTTTTTCTGCAAAGTACCTGCATTTTTTACGATCGCTTTTTTGGCTTTTTTGAATTTGCTGTTCTGTGCATACTGGATTTCGTATCCTTCTGCACTTTCAATTTTCTGCCATTTTACCTGGATTTTCTTTGCCTGTTTGCTCTTGACGCTCTTTAATTCCGGCTTCTGTGCAAGGAAGACTGCTTTTTTTGCCGTTTCGGCATTCTTTTTCGCCTCTTCCATATTTTTCTGTGCTTCTGCTGCAAGGCGTCTGACCTCCTGTGCATCCTGCCGGTTCAGCGATGCTTGTTTTAAGGCTTCTTTTGAAACAGCTTCTGCCGCTTCGGCTGCTTTCTTTGCTGCTTCTGCCAGATCTTTCGCCGCATCTGCTTCTTTTTTTGCTGCATCTGCCTCATTTTTCGCTGCATCTGCTGCATCCTGCAATTTCTTTGTATCCGGGATCAGACCTGCTGCCGCTTTCATCAGCTGTTCTGCTGCCGCACGCAGTTCTTCTTCGGATGCATCGCCGCGTTCGATCAGTTCTTCTGCACTATGCAGTGCTGTTGAAAATGCGTCTGCACTTTCTTTTGTGTAAGCAGTAAGATCCAGATCTTTGTAGGCCTCGTATGCAACATTCAGGATTGATTTTTCAACACTTCCGTCCACTTTTACGAAAACAGGGTTTGCGTAGAAGGACAGATGGCTGTAATTATAGTCGTTAATGTAATCAAAACGTGCCGGCTTGTCGTTTGTGATCGTTCTTTCATGTGTCACCGGATCTCCGTTTTCATCTACTTCGGAAGAGGAAAGTCCACGTACACGGAAATACATATCAGCATCTGCTTTCATTGTGTAAGTCAGCGTATAGTATCCGTCTTCTCCTTTTGCTGCTTTGATTTCTTCTTTGCTGAAGGTTTTTACGATTTTTGCATCGGTATTGGCTGTGCTTTCGTAATCCGCTTCTTTTACTTTTCCAGTGATGTGACCTGCAATCAGATCGACATGATCTACTTCCGGTTTGTTGCTGACCGAAATGCCGGTATTGGTATTGTATAATGTCTGATAATTATTTTTCTCCGGAACCTTAAATCTTACGGTAACGGTAACTTTATCATTTTTGTCTGCTGCAAGTTCGCTTCCCATACCTGCATTTTTGTTTTTGTCACTTACTGTAAAGCTGAGGTCTGAGATCAGATCTCCGTTTACAGAGTAGCTGTTGCCGGAACGAAGCCCTGCCACAACATCTTTGAAGGTGTATTTTCCGTCTGTTCCAGGCATTACCCAGGTATAGTTTTTGGAGAATTCTCCTGACCAGTATCCGCTGGAATAGTTTTCGTTGCTGCTGACTTTAAAGTGAAAATCAGAGTTTGCAAAGTTGTAGAATTTTCTGCCTTCAGAGAGCATTGCATCCCATGCACCGCCTGTCACCGAGATGATCTCATCTGCTCCGGCACGCAGTTTGGACATCGGAAGCTCACAGGACGGATCCATCTGATTTCCCGGCATTCCTTCCATACCAAATACCACATTCGGTGCCGCATCGTTTAGTTTTCGAAGTTCACCTACGGTCACTTCGCCATAATCTTTGGTATCATCACAGTTATCGTGACGTGACGGATGGTTCGGCAGAACGTAGCTGTCCGGATAATTTTCTGCCACCCATTTTACTGCCTCTGCTGAAACATCAGAAGAAGCATTGTTCTGATTTTTACGGTCTCCCCACTCTGCCTGCTCATCGAAATCACCGCTGTAATTATTTCCGGTCTCGGTAAACATGGATGTCGGATCATCGCCGTCTTTCGCACTTGCATATTTCCATTCAAACTCATGGATTCCTTTATAAGGAACGGCATCGCTTTCTGAATCGATCAGACCGACCGTCGCATGATCCAGTCCCGGCATATCCCACTCCGTTGCTGTATACATCAGTTTATCGGTGTATTTTCCCTGTGCCTGCAGTTTTTCCATTTCACGCTGCTGTGTCTGTGCTGCCACATAAAATGGTGTTGTATAATTGCCGTTTCCTTTGCCATCCACTCCATTATAAGATTTACGCAGATGGTCTGCCAGAGAAAGGTAATCAAAACCATTCTCATCGGTAATGTTATCGGTTTTGGTCGCACTTCCCTGATTTTTCTTTAAAATATCTTTATCTTTGAAGGCTGCTCCCAGTACATTTTCCAGTGACATATAATTTTCCGTTGCATCTTTGGACTGTCCGGAATGGGTGTGATATTCACCGCTCATCCATTTTCCTTCGGTCGCCTGCTGCTGTTCTTTTTCCATCCCCGGAAAACGTTCTTTGAAGTTCAGGTCTACATTTCCTGTGTTTCCTTCTCCGTTTAAGAAATTCACATCGAAAAAGGTTTTCTGCTCTTCGGAAAGAGACGCTGCATACGGAGAATAGGCAGAATAATAAATCTTATTGTCTTTTTCGTCAAATTCCAGATAACGGAACAGTCCGTTTCCGCCGTTGTATGCGAACTGATAATCGGTCAGGATCGAGATGACCGGTTTTCCGTTGTCGTTTGTCAGTGTCTCAATACCTGCACCGTGGCTGTGGCCGCCGACCATCATAAATACCTGATCGTATCCTTTGACCAGATTCCACAGTTTTGTTCCGTTTGCACTTAATTTGATCGCACTTGGCTGTGTGTCAGAACAGTTCTGCAGATCGTGTGTCGTGACGATCGTCGGGCAGTTCGGATAGGTCTCGAGCACCTGTTTGAACCAGGATTCCTGACTTGCGTCCCATGCCGTATTGTTGTTGCGTCCCGGGTCGCTTCCGGTGCACGCCAGGGAGATCACAAGATAGGTGTAGCTTCCTGCATTCACCAGCATGTAAGAACTGTAGCCGTTGTTTGTCAGATACCAGGAAGTACGGTCTGCAAAAATTTTGCTGTTTGCTCCAAAACTGTTCCAGTAGTTGGTTGTACCACTCGCCCATCCGTCATGATTGCCCGGCTGTACCAGAAAACGGATTCCTGCATCCGGCAGTTTGTAGAACACCTCTTTTGCGGTATCGTACTGTGTACCATCGTTATTGTTCTCTACCACATCGCCAAGATGAATGACTCCTTTGACATTCAGATCATCGGCTGTGCGGATCAGCTCATCGATGGCAGTGTTCATGACATCTTTTTTGAATTTCACGGTATTCTGTGTATCCGGAAGCAGAACAAAGTTGTAATCTTCTTCGTTTTTCAGCTGATATGCTTCGTTGCTTCCATAGTTTCCCGCATATCTGGTCGGATCCGGGATCAGCCAGTCTTTCTGTTCCAGTGCCGCATTGGAGATACGGATCTCCTGCAGATTTCCCTGGAGAAATTTGTCCAGTTCTTTATAGCCCCAGTCTCCTTTTTTCTCCACATACCAAGAAGAACCGATGCGGAATCGTCCGTCCTTTTCATCGGCAAACATACCGATCATATCGCTGCTCTCATAATCACGGAATGCTTCGCATCCATTTACATAAGTGCGGATCTTCTGACCGTCCGAAACAATCGCAATATGATACCATTCATTTCCTTTATCCATCGACACAGACCATGCCGCACTCTCCATCTGATGATCATCTTCTGCCGGAGCCGTAAGGAACTGTACCTCTTTACAGTTTGAAACTGCAACCGACATACTTCCAAGCTGCGGCTCATCCATGGAATTTACCGGAAAAGTATAGTTATCTCCATTTCTTGTGTAACTGGTCTGTCTTGCCATCAGTCCCATCCAGGAATCCGAATCCGTCCAGTCTTCCGGGAATTTATAGAGAAATTCAATCGTATAACCATTCTCAAATTTTTCCTGATTGATCGGTGCATCATCAACCGTCACAAGATCTGCACCTTTTCCGCTTTCACTGTTCCCGTCAAACTCCATACTTCCATCGCTGCTGCCATTCATGGTTTCCTCGGAAAAGTGAAGATTTTCATTTAATACATCGGCATTCGGAACGCTTTCCGTCACTTTCTTGCCGTCATAAAACTGCATTTTCAGATCATTCCCATTACCAGACTGGTCGATCATCTGCAGTGTTCCGTCTGCGATCTGTGTGCCTTCCTTTGCGTAGTTCTCTCCAAGTTTCCAGTCTGCTACCGTTGCACTTTCGACTTCTTTTCCAGATGCTTCCGCAGCCTGCACCGGAAGCATGTTCAGCGGCAGTGAAGTGATCAGCATTGCCGCTGCCAGAACATTTCCGATCAGACTAAGCTTCCATTTTTTCACGTTTGTTTCCTCCTCGATTCAAGTCTGTTTTTACATGACGAAAACATCTTAGCAAGCTTGTGTAAGCATTTTTTTGTCATTTTGTATGCTTTGTGTAAAAGAATGTAAACTTTTGTCCTGTTAAATTCTTGACACAGTAAATGGAAAAGGCTAGGATATCCTGTATACCCTATAACTATTTTCATTCTATTTCAAACTCAGGAGGCAAAAAAAGTGAAAAGAAAAGAGCTAATGAAGCGAGCACTTTCCCTGGCTTTATGTGCCATGATGACAGTTGGCAATCTGCCGTCAGTGACGTATGCCAGCGATCTTTCGCCGGCAGATACCGGGGTGGTTTCCCAGGCTGAAGAGGCAGACGAAACCCAGAGTGCAGAAGAAGCCGCACAAGCGTATCTGAAAGAAAATTTTATTAATGCTACAGACAAGGTTATCACCACAGGTGGTAATGGTGTTGTTAAAAGTGAGGATGGTCTTACCTACAATATTGGCCTGAAAAACCCAAACGGCGGATCCATCAATTCCTTACGTCTGAAATATCTTAATACCGTTTATAAAACAGGATGGTATATTGATAAAAACAATCCATATATCTCCTATTTGGTACCGACAAAAAACGGAAGCCGTTCCATTAAAAGCAGACCGACATCACCGTATTCTTTTACTGCAACACTGAAACTGTTCGCAAGTGATACCGAAAATTCTGCCATCGACGACGGAACAGCCACTGCACTTGCCACACAGGACTTCACCTTTATTCTGGAATCCGCTGAAGTAGAATACAAGATGCAGGTTGCTGTTCAGGATAAGGACAAAAATCCAATTACGGATGCCTCTATTACCGTAGAAAAAGACGGATGGGACAAGGTTACACCTGCAAGCGATGGCAGCTACAAGATGGAAAACGGTGCTTCTTACAAGCTGACCGTTAAAAAAGAGGGCTATACCGATTATAGCGAAACATTTACTTATACAGGCAATTCCGAAGAACCTGTTTTCTTAAAAACCGTAACTTTAAGTCCGATCATGATGCAGAATATCAGATTTTCCGTCAAGGACAAAGCAAGCGGTGCTGAAATTTCCGGTGCTTCCATCAAGGTTAAAAAGGGCTACTATACTACGATCAGTCCGGAATCCGACGGAAGCTATAAACTGCAGAAAGGTGTAAGCTACAACTGGACGGTTGAAGCACCAAACTACAAAACTGCCAACGGCAAGATCACACCAGACGAAGATACCACCATTGATGTAGAACTGGAAAAAAATATTACTAGAGCGTGTTTGAAAATTAAATATTGCACAAAACATATATTTTAATGTCCTTTTTCATGTTAAAATAAAGAAAAAGGGGTGTTTATTATGTTAAGGC
>QWCN01001282.1_pt1 | contig 39672 bp, 38 predicted proteins | sample 1972711 | NCBI WGS metagenome assembly QWCN01 (sample SAMN09866707, study PRJNA288562) | Human gut metagenome isolate term1_stool, whole genome shotgun sequencing... | isolation source: gut | host: Homo sapiens | place: USA: California
GCGGCGCATTTTCCCGATGTCGCTGTTTCGGCGGATTGTAGGGGAAGCTTTGTGCAGTTTGGGGAGAGGGCGATTCGCAGTTTTCCCGCGATTGTATATTAGCGTAATAATTTTATGCAGAGATGGTAGAGAGGTCGATTACGGCAGTCTTGAAAACTGTTGATGGCAACATCCGGGGGTTCGAATCCCTCTCTCTGCGCCAAAGCCCCGATTTTCGGGGCTTTTTTCGCGCCGTTTTTCAATCGTCGAACGCAAGCGCCGCTTCCATGGCTTCCGCGCTCGCAAGCTTGCTTTTACTGTCGATGTGGCTGTAAATGTCCGCCGTCGTGCTCATATCGGAATGCCCGAGCCAGTCCTGAATCATCTTCATCGGCACGTTGTGGGCGAGCAGAATGGACGCGCAGGAATGCCGCAGATCGTGAAAACGGATATTTTTCAAACCGTTGTGTCTAAGAATAAACTTGAAGTGCCGCGTGACGTACTGCGGCGTGAGGATCTCGCCCAAGGCGTCCACGCAGACATAGTCGAGATACTTTTTGCCGTACGCTTTCCTCATCGCCCGCCGCATCTTTTCCTGCTGTGCTTTCTCGGCGAGCAGGACTTCCTGAATGTAGGGGATCAGAGGCATGGTGCGGTAGGATGATTTCGTCTTCATCACGTCGTAGCCCTCGACATGGGTTCCGCCCGCTTTATTTTCGATGATCTTGTGGCGGATGTAAATTTTCTTCTCCTCCCAATCGATCGCCGACCATTTCAAGCCGAGAATCTCGCTCCTCCTCAATCCGTAATAAGCGGCGAGGATAATTACGACCCGCAAAGGATCGCCGTCCAGACAGTCGATCAGCTTTTTGATTTCTTCGGTATTGTAGTAGCTGCCGATATACTGCTTGGCTTTCGGTCGGTCAGCCTGGTCGCAGGGATTGGACGGAATGAGCCGCCTTTTTACGGCGTTCTTGAACGCAAGATGCAGAAGGGAGTGATACCTCTGCGCGGTGGAGCCCGACAATCCGTCGCCTCGTAAATAGGCGTAGAAATCATTGATTTCGTCGCCCGTGATCTCCCTTAAAGACAAGCCGAGCTCTTTGAAATAGGGGGCGATTCTCGATTCGACCATTGCCATGTAGCCGTTGAAGGTGAGCACGGAAAGATTGTATTTGTAACCCTCCAGCCATTCCGTCAAGTAAGCGTCCACCGTCTGCGCGGCAAGCCTGCGCTTTTCGCGTTCTGCGGGGGAGAGGCAGTCGAGCAGGTACAAATCGCTTTGATTGTATCTGGAGAGAATCTCCATCAGCCTGTGATTGGCTTCCGTTTTGCTCCCTCTTTTGGACTCCAAATCGAGATTGCACCATTTTTCTTTGCGCTTTCTTTCCGCGGTGTATAAATTGATTACGGCGTACCATTTGCCATTCCGTTCGGCCAGGCGGCCTGTGATTCGTTTCATGTTTTCCTCCTTGTTGTATTTTTGTCGTGCGAATGTCCTGGTATCACCATCGGCAACACAAGAGTATCTTGAAAATTAATATAATCTAAAGATTTTGCATAAAAGGTAGTATCAATTAAACCAATAAGATAATCTATGGACTCCTCTGTATAATCTGCAAGTTTGATCAAACTTCTTGTTCCTGGTATTACACCAGTATTTAAAGCCCTAATCAATATATCTTTACTAATACCTATCTCATTGGCAAGTTCAATATGTGATTCTTTTTCACCTTTGAGTGCTGTAATTAGTCTGTTTTGAAAAATTGCTGAAACTTTAAATTCATTTAATTCTTCTTTCGACATATTAAGACATAATCTCCCTAAATTATTTGAAAGAGTTTTCAACTTTCTATTTACTTGAACATAAATAAATGATATAATAAGTACAAAGCTTAAAAGTACAATTTTCTAGATACTTGAAATTGGAATAATGATACATCGCCATCATACTCATATTGTTCTAGTTTCTAGAATGAAATACAAAAAGCGATTTTATTTTTAAAGTATCGTGCATTTATAGAGGAAATTATGAGTAATAGTCAATTTAATAATATGTACTTTATTCGTGCTCCTAATGTATGGTGATTCATTTTTTGAAACCTAAAACTGCAAAATTAATTAAATATAAATCAAAACAGGAGCATAAAAATCATGACATTTGAAGTAAACGAACAAGAAGCAAAGAAACTTATCCACTTGATCGGTTTGGGAAACGACGTTATTAATGAGTATCGTGACAGCAAAGATCAAAAACCCGAATATGCCGAGCTTACCCATCGTCTAATGGAACAATATCTTCAACAAAAAACGCCCGAATTTACTCTGTGCCATTACATAGGATTTAAAGAAGATATAGAGTCGGTGGAAGACAGCGTTCGAACGGATTGCAGCGAGTATATCAAGGCGTATGAGAAAAGCGTTCTGCCGTATGCGGCGGCGCAACTGTTTGCGGACAGAGCGTGTCCCGTGGAGGCTGAAAAGGGAGAGGATAGCAACGATTTGGCATACGAAGTATTTTTAGATAAGATAATGGGATCGGGAACGTCAATTATTCATATCGCCTATCCCGATTTTAAGGCGGAAATGGAAAGGCGATATAAAGAAGGCGCAGAGATTGAAAAGCTGGCGGGAATAAGCTTTTAAATTTTAGCAAATAAAAAATGCCCCTGAAAGGTTGGAGTTTCAGGGGCATGGCACAGAGGAAACGTTATGAAATACTATTTGACGAAAGAATGGTTTTATGACATTCTTTATCCGCTAATCCTCGGACGCGGGACAAAGGTATGCGAGGAGGCAGACAGAGCCGAAGAAGAAATTTACCGCCGATTTTATCAAAAAGAGTTGGAGAGCTTTATGATAAAAGAAAAAGCGCGTTTGTCGCCGCTCGATGCGAACGATCTTCCGTGGCTGGATAGAACGTTGACCCGTTCCGGATTGGCAAAAGAAAATCGGCAAGCCTTGAAAAGTTTGCTTTGGAAAGAGATCGAGGCGAAAAATAGAGAAGGATTTGAGATAGACGAGGATGCGATCAGACAGAAATTTGACACGTATTTGAATAATAAGCTGAAAATTTGCGAGCAGCTGCCGCAAGAAATTTTGAAGGAAATCGCGGATATTCGGGTGTTCTGTCTAGGATACATGACGCAAAAAGTCAAAGATGTGCTGTCCGCGCATTTAGAGGAAAAGGACAAAGAAAACTTGCGGTTGGTGGAATTGTCCTATCGGGAAGTGGAAAGAGCAGAGGCGGCTTTGAAGAAAAACATCCGCTTTATCAACTATGTCGGGCAAACGTTATCGGGGATCGTGAAAGCGGGAAGCCGCGTGGAAATACGATTTATTGGTCTGCCGACGTTGGTCGTGAGGAACGCGAACGTCATCGAATGGGAGGGGATTGTGCATAAGCCGAAAAGTTATTTGGAGCTTCCCGCCAAAAGAAAGCCTCCCGCCATGACAAAGGCGGAAGGCGTAGAGGTGGCGAAAAACGGCGCTCTATACGAGCTGCATATTCTGATGTGCAACGAAAGCAGCGAGGGGAAGCGGCTGGCATGGAATTTTACGGTTTCGGGGACGGATATTGACAGCGAGGGCGAATATTTGATTCCGCCCAAATTTTGAGAAAAGGCACCGCCGAACAGGTTAAGTTCGGCGGTGTTTGACTTAAGAAGGAGAGGGGATGGGCATGCTTTATAAAGTGAATAATCTTTTTTTGAAGGAGTTTAAAAGAGCAGGGGGATTAGATGGCTTTTTCTGGGAAAATTTCACAGAAGAAGTTGGCGAAAAAATAGTTCTGCTGTCGAAATTGAGCATATTTAAACTAAAAATTTATAAAATTCTGTGAATATTTTTCTTGAAAAATGTTTGAAAATTGAATAATTTTGCAGTTTTATTCAGTATATGCACACTTGACCTATCCGAGTGAATTAATTGACAAGGTGAAAGTCTTGTGATATAATATCTCTCGGTAAGTTTTATAAGTTTATTCTGCCGTTTTATAAATAAACATTGTTGAGAGTATCCTAATACTAACGGAAGAGATACGTTCAGAGAAAATAGAGGAAAAAATATGGAGAAAGCGGAAAAAAGAATTCTTCTTTCTTCTCCTACTATGCACGGGGAAGAAATACGATATATTCAAGAAGCGTTCGACCGCAACTGGATTGCGCCCTTGGGCTTCAATTGCGACGGATTCGAAGAAGAAATGTCCAGATATTTGGGACAGGGATTAAAAGAGAAATATTACAGCCTTGCTTTGAGTTCGGGAACTGCCGCCTTGCATTTGGCTTATAAATTAGCGGGGGTAAAGCGCGGCGACATCGTGCTTTGTTCGGATATGACGTTTTCTGCCACGGTCAACCCAATTTCTTACGAGGGCGGCGTACAAGTGTTTATCGACTCCGAGCGGGAGACCTGGAATATGGATCCCGCCGCTTTGGAAAAAGCTTTTAAAAAATATCCGCAGGCAAAGATTGTTGCTTTGGCGCATTTATACGGTACGCCGGCAACGATGGATGAAATATTGGACGTATGCAACCGCTATGGCGCCGTTTTAGTGGAAGACGCGGCGGAAGCTCTTTCCGCCAAATACAAAGGGCGTGAGATGGGAACGTTCGGAAAATATAACATCGTCAGCTTTAACGGCAATAAAATTATAACGACTTCTGGGGGCGGAATGCTGATTACTGCTGACGAAGCGGCAAGAGAGAAGGCTTTTTTTTGGGCGACTCAGGCGCGGGAAAAGGCGCCTTGGTATCAGCACGAGGAAATCGGTTATAACTATCGTATGTCCAATGTAGTGGCGGGAATTGGCCGAGGGCAATTGAAGCATATCGAAGAACACCGCGCCTTGAAAAAAGCCATTTACGAAAGATATAAAGAGGGGTTGAAACAGTTGCCTGTTTCTATGAATCCTTACTTAAAGGATTCGGAACCGAATTTCTGGCTGTCCTGTTTGCTGATCGATAAAGATTGCAAGGTTTCGCCTATGGAGCTTTATAATAGGTTAAGCGAAGCGAATATTGAAACGCGTCCGATCTGGAAGCCGATGCACATGCAACCCGTGTTTGCGGGACACGATTTTATTGGTTTAGAAGAAACTTCGGTCGGAGAAGATATTTTCTCTCGCGGCTTATGCTTGCCCTCGGATATTAAAATGACCGAGGAAGAACAAAATTTTGTTATTAAGGTAATTAAGAGTTGCTTTTGATATGAAAACTTTTTTGCATAATCTCATTACAACCTGGTGGGGAATCACGATTATCGTCGTCGCGGCGGTAATCATATGGATTCTTTTATCGGCATTGTTATATAGACAATTTTTTAAGCGGTTTTACGACAGTGTATTAAGCGGAATGGCTTTGATCGTTTTATCACCCCTCTTGTTAATTTTAACGGTGCTTGGCGCGATAAAAATGAAAGGAAATCCGTTTTTTACGCAGCTCCGTCCGGGAAAAATCAGTAAAAAGACCGGACAAGAGAAGATTTTTAAATTGATAAAGTTTCGTACCATGACGTGCGAAAAGGACGAAGAGGGAAATTTGTTGCCCGACGAAAAACGGCTGACGAAGTATGGGAAAGTTTTGCGTAGTACTTCGTTGGATGAATTGCCTGAATTGATCAATGTTTTTGCTGGAAAGATGTCGTTAGTGGGACCCAGACCTCTATTGGTTAAAGATTTAGTCTTTATGACCGATGAGATTAAGCGTCGTCATCTTATCAGAGGGGGGATTACTGGTTTAGCACAGGTAAAAGGAAGAAACAATATTACCTGGCAACAAAAATTTGATTATGACTTAAGTTATGTAAATAAATTGTCTTTAGTATTAGATATAAAAATTTTATTTGCTACGGTGTTTAAAGTTTTAAAACGAAGCGATATAGCTCGTGAAGGAACTGTTTCCGATATAGATTACGGGGATTGGTTGTTGCAGGAGTTGGCTATAACGGAAGAAGAATATAAAGAGAAATTAATAGAAAAATAGAGATACTTCAAATAAAAAACAATGAATTATTCTCTGGAAATTTCGATGTATTTATTAAGAGAAAAATCATGGAAAACATAATAGATTTTCGTATTTATCGTTTTGAAAAAAATATGGGACATGGAAATGCTCGGAGAAAAGGATTTTCCGAATGCAGAAATCAAATCGTCGCCTTGATGGATTCCGACGATATTAGTCGTAAATATCGTTTTGAAAAGCAACTGGGTGTTTTAATGCAGTATCCTTCTGCCAGCGTTATAGGAGGACAGATTTCAGAGTTTACAGGAACAAAGGAAAATGTTGTAGGAATCAGAGAAGTTCCCCAAGATGATCGGGCAATAAAAAAATATTTAAAAAAACGTTGTCCTATGAATCAGGTGAGCGTAATGCTGAAAAAAGACGATGTGCAGCGCGTCGGGGGGTATATCGATTGGTATTGTGAAGAAGATTATTATCTTTGGGCGAGAATGGCTTTAAAAAACTGTTTTTTTTATAATGTACCTGAAGTATTGGTAGACGTTAGAGTCGGCGATGAAATGAGTGCCAGACGCGGGGGAATAAAATATTTCAAAAGTGAAGCAAAATTACAAAAATTTTTATTAAAAAACAAATTAATTGGTGTCCCTCGTTATATTTATAATATTTTACTTCGTTTCGGGGGAGAGGTAATGCTGCCCACTCGATGGAGAAAAAAAATATTTAAATTTTTCCGGCAAAAAGATAATCAAAGCGTAAAAACTTATTTATCCCATGACGAAACAGAAAAAAAAGATAACGAAAATCACGAGTCTGACTCAACACAAAAGAAAAAATTTCCGCCTTTTTCGGTTTCTATGTGTGTTTATGGAGGAGATAATGCCGAATGGTTTGATGAAGCATTGGCGAGTGTTATAAATCAAACGGCTAAACCTGATGAAATTGTCTTGGTCGTAGATGGACCTATTCCCGATTCTATTCAAGCTGTTATCGATAAATATATTGAAATTTGTCGGGGGGGGGGTGATAATTTTTAAGGTTTGCTATTTAGCGGTCAATCAAGGGCATGGCATAGCGAGAAGACATGGATTTAACCAGTGCGCATGTTCTCTGATCGCCATAATGGATTCTGACGATATTTGTGTTCCAACCCGTTTTGAAGAACAATTATATATTATGGAACAAGAAAAAGCAGATATCGTCGGTGGAGATATTCAAGAATTTATAGGAAATCCTAAAAATGCCGTTTCCCTTCGTAAAGTGCCTAAAGGTAATGGTGAAATAAGAAGTTTTATGAAAAAAAGATGTCCGTTTAATCAAATGTCTGTTGTCTTTAAAAAAGAAGCCGTGGAAAAAGCGGGCGGATATCTGGATTGGTATTGTAATGAAGATTATTATTTATGGTTGAGAATGGCGTTAAATAATTGTATTTTTGCCAATACGGGAACAATTTTGGTTCATGTAAGAGTTGGCGAAGAAATGTATGGGCGCCGCGGGGGAATAAAATATTATAAAAGCGAAGCGAAATTACAAAAGTTTATGCTCAAAAATAGAATTATTAATTATCCTACTTATATTATTAACAAATTAAAACGTTTTATTGTTCAAGTTTTAATGCCAAATAGAATACGTGGCTGGATTTTTAAAGTATTTGCAAGGAAGAAAATAAGATAATGAGTACAAAAAAATATAAAATCGGATATACGACAGGTGCGTTCGATATGTTCCACATCGGGCACTTGAATATTCTAAAACGTGCAAAGGAGCAGTGTGAGTTCCTTATAGTCGGAGTTACTACTGATGAAGTTGTAGAGGCGTATAAACATAAAATCCCTGTAATCCCGTTTGAAGAGAGAATTGCAATCGTTGAAGCAATCAGATATGTTGACAAAGTTGTGCCACAAACATCTATGGATAAAATGGAAGCGTATAAGACTTTGAAATTTGATGTTTTATTCCACGGAAGTGATTGGAAAGGTAGTGATATGTATAATAAAATTATTGCGGACTTTTCTGCGGTAGGTATTGATGTTGTGTTTTTTCCTCATACCGACGGTACGTCCTCAACTATTTTATCGGAAAAATTAAAGAGAATTTAACTAATGATACAGATAGTAAACGAAGAAAATTGTTGTGGGTGCGGAGCATGTGTTGCCGTATGTCCGAAACAATGTATATCTATGAAAGAAAGAACATTGGGGTGCCTGTATCCCGAAATTGATAATAAAATTTGCATAAACTGTGGTAGGTGCGAAAAAGTTTGTCCGATCAATCGTTTCCCTCTTAATAATGACTATGAACAAAGCTTATATGCGGCGTATGCAAAAGACGAAAATGTGAGAAATAGCGGCTCTTCAGGTGGAATTTTTCAAATACTGGCAACAAAATTGTTTGCAGATAGCTATACGGTTTACGGAGCAGCATTTGACCAAAATTTGCAGTTAAAATGTACGGTTGCTGAAAAAGAAAGCGATTTAAAATATCTGTTAAAGAGTAAATATTTGCAAAGTAGTATGCAAAGTAAATTCGAGGAGATCAAGGATAAACTAAATAGAAACCAACGTGTTATGTTTTGTTCAACGCCTTGTCAGGTTGCGGCATTAAAGTCCTATTTAAATACGGAATATGAAAATCTATTTACTGTAGATTTCTTTTGTCACGGTGTTCCGTCTCAACGTTTTTTTGACGAATGCATTGCGTTTGACGAAAAACATAAATATAAAGGAAAAGTTATAAGATACACCTTTCGAGAAAAAAAGAAAAAGGGTTCTACTCCGCATTATTATAGTTGCGACTATAAAACAAAACAAGCGATTAAACATTCCAGCGGATATTATTTCGACTCGACCTTTTATACTGCATTTCAAAAATATATTTGTTTAAGAGAAAGTTGTTACAATTGTATTTTTTCCGGACGGGACAGGCATTCGGATATTACGATAGGTGATTTCCATGATGTGAATAAGTATATAGACGGCATAAATCGTTTTGATGGAGTATCTACTGTTATAATAAATACGGAAAAAGGTAGCCGGTTATTTAAAAGTTGCGAAAAAGAAATTAATGTTTTTCCAGTCGATATCGAAAAGTTAATAGAGGATAAAATTATTTTTTCGGGCTGTACAAAAAGACCGGAAAAAAGAAATGAATTTATAAAAGAATATAATGAAAACGGTATAAAAGGATTATATAGAAAATATTTAAATCCTAAATTTTATTTGTTAAACAGAATTTATTATTCAATGCCGAAATTTATCAGAAAAATTATGAATAGATAAAGGATAAACGTATGGAATATAAATATATGCGTAGCGGTTTGGACGAGCAATATGGATTTTTGTCGCTTCAGGATAAAATCCTTGAAATTGCGGTTTATATCGATCGATTTTGCGCGGAAAACGGAATAGATTATTGTCTTATGGGCGGATCGGCGTTAGGAGCAAAAAGACATGGCGGATTTATTCCTTGGGACGACGATCTCGATATATTCATGACGCCGGACAACTATGAAAAGTTCCGTGATCTATTTAACCATAAAGGAAATAAGGAAAAATTCTATTTGCAAGAATGGGGACTAACCGAGGGGATGGTTACCATTTCAAAAATCAGAATGAACGGTACTACTTATCTTGAAAATAGTTTGAAAAATTGGGATATTCATCACGGAATATACGTCGATATTTTCATATTACATACTTGTCCGAAAAATAGAATAAGTCAGTGGCATCAGTGTTTATGGGCCAAATATGTAGTTATGAAAGGGCTTGCGCTTCGGGGCTATAATCGACGAAAAGGCTTTTTGGGCTTTGCGCTTAAAGTGATGTCAAAAATGTCGAATAAGTTTCTTGTAAAACATGGCTTAAAGCAGGTTTATAAATATAGAAATAAAGAATCGCCGTACTATTGTAATTTTATGGGAAAGGCTGTTTTTAAAAATGCTATCTATAAAAAAGAATTTTTTATTCCTACGGAGTACGTTCAATTTGAAAAGGTAAAATTAAAAGTTCCGATAAACCTCCACGAGTTTCTTTCTTTCAGATTTGGGGATTATATGCTTCCGCCTTCTCCTGAACGAATAAAGTGGGAGCAACATGCTGAGTCTTGGGATGTAAACAGGGATTTTCGTGAAGTAATGAGCGATAGAACGTTTCGATTTACTGATGAAGAAAAACTGATTTGAGGGATATATGAAATTACAAGTTTTGGTTACAACGATGTATCAAAGCGATTTGAACATATATAGTAAAATGAATCTTCAAACGGATGCCGTCATTGCTAACCAAGGCGATAGAAACGACTATCTCGAAGAAGTCATCAACGAAAATATTGTACAACTTGTTTCCACGAAAACACGAGGTTTAAGCAGAAACAGAAATATTGCCCTCGCTCACGCAAGTCAATCGGCGGATTTGATATTATTTTCCGATGATGATTTAGTTTTTGGAAATGATTATGAAAAATTAATTATTGAAGAATTTGAAAAGCACCCCTATGCAGAAGCCATGAAGTTTAATCTTCACGATCTTTCAGAAACAAAAAAAATTTCGATGAAACGTATTAAGAGCTTTGAAAGATGTACTAGGCGGAATATGTCTTCTTCAGGTATGTGTGGGGTCGTTATCAAAACACAAGCTCTTAAAAGAATTGGATTGCACTTTCATGAAAACTTTGGTACAGGTACGGAGAATTATTGCGGAGAAGATACAATTTTTTTGCAAACGCTTATCAATAAAAAAGTAAAATTTTACCGTTCGCCTGTAGATATAGCCGGAATAGATCAGACTGAATCGACCTGGTTTGAAGGTTTTGACGAGAAATATTTTACGGTTACAGGAAAAGTTTTAGCTACTATATATCCGCGATTAGCTATATTGATTGCATTAAGGAGCGCATATAGATTTTCTAAAAATAAAAGATGTGACTTAAAATTTTTTAAAATTTTTAAATACTATAGAAATGGAATAAAAGCAATAAAAAGGAAAAAAAATGATTGTTAATAAAAAGGGATATGATTATTTGTCGAAAGAAAATATTTTATGGCTACATGGTATTTTAGCAATTTTAATTTTTATTTCCCATATTCCGAATTATTTGGGATTATGGACCGGTAGTGCATTAGGTAGTGTAATGCAAAGTTTCGGTGGCTGGTGCGTAGGATTATTCTTTTTTTGAGCGCCTTCGGTTTATTTAGTTCTTATATAAATCAGGGGGAGGGGTATATTACACGGTTACCTAAAAGAAGAATACTTCCGCTTTATATAAACTATTTAATTTTGATTGTCGTTTATCTGTCAATTGCATTAATGCTCGGAAACGATTTTAAAGGAGTGCTATTAATAGAGTCGTTATTAATTGGCGGAACTTATGTAGCAAACGGGTGGTATTTACAAACCTTACTTTTGTTTTATTTATTTTTTTGGGTAACGTTTATTCTAAAAATACCCGATAAATATAAAATTTTGCTGATTTTTTGTTTAACCGTGATGTATTACATAACGGGCTCCTGTCTGGAATTCTTTTTACATACAGGGTATTTTGGCTACGCGAGTATTTTTATGTTTCCTTTGGGTACGTTTTATGCGTTTAAGCGAAGCTCTGTTGAAAATATACTGAATAAACATAGAATAAGCACGTTTATTATAGCTTTAATATTGATTTTCACGGCGGGGATTATGCTTTTGACGAGAAAGAAGTTATCTCTTCCTGGTTTTTTGACGGTGTTTCAAAGCACGTATATCACAATGGCTTTTGCGATAGGCGTATTGTTGTTGCTTAATTTTTTTAATCTTAATTTTTCATTTACAAGATTTTTAGGTAAATATTCTTTCGAAATATATGTATTACAAGGAATCGGTTTTATTATAGCGTCATCTAATTGGTTGCATATTTCCAATCTCTACGTTCAGTTAGCGGTATCTATCATGATCACGGCGATATTATGTGTTCCGTTTCATTATTTATTTGAGTATGTCAAGTCACTTTTCAGAAAGGAAAATAAAATCAAGAGAAATGAATAGCAGACTTCTTATTATTTCCAATGCCGCGTTATCCTCAACCGATTCAAACGGTAGAAATCTGTCAAGATTGGTAGATTGTATTGATATAGAACAAAAAGCGCAGTTTTTTGTTTACGGCATTCCGGATTTCAACGAATGCAATAAGTTTTATCAAGTCAGCGATAGCGATGCCCTCTATTCTTTTTTAAAAAGGGGGAAAAAAGATGGCAGAGTAAGAAATATTGACAGACAAGCATCCGATTATACAAAAAAAAGAAGAGGAAAAACGCCGTTTAGAATGTTTCTGCGAGAAGTTGTTTGGAAATGCGGCCGTTGGAATAATATATATTTAAAAAAATGGATTGAAGAGATAAATCCCGTTTGTGTATTAGTTGTGGCGGGGGATAACCGATTTACTTTGGATTTAGCAAGAAAAATCGCAAAAAAAAGAGAATTGCCGATTATTTTATACTCTACAGAAGAATATCCTTTTAAGAATTATAATTATATTACAAAAAAATTTTCGCTTTTTTATCTTATATGGCGGAAACTGTTAAGAAGCTCGTATAAAAAAATATCGAAGCATGTGAAAGCCGGGATATTTAATACAGAAGCTCTGATGAAGCTGTATGAGAGAGAATATGGGTATAAGTGTTATTCCGTTTATCAGGCTTCAAATATAAGTTGGAACGAAAATTTCAAATTAAAAGAAAATATCAAAGTATCCTATTTGGGTAATTTGGGACTTAACAGACATAAGGCTTTGATAAGCTTCGCAGAAACGCTTGATAAAGTATGTTCGGGGGTAAAATTAGATATTTACGGAAATCCTGACGAGATTGTTAGAGAAGAGTTGAAAAACTGTCCCTATGTGTGTTTGAAAGGTTTCATTCCGTATGAAGAAGTGGTAGAAGTTATCCATAAATCTACGCTATTGATTCATGCCGAATATAGAGATACATTTTATACAAGAGATTTAAAGTATGCATTTTCTACAAAAATAACGGACAGTGTATGTTCGGGAACGCCGTTTTTGATTTACGCACCCGATGAACTTGCTGAGACGAATTTTTTGAGAAAAAACGATTGTGCTTTTGTTGCTTCAAATAATGAAGAATTGTTTGAACAGTTAAAGGTTGCTCTTACAGATGAAAATTTAAGAAAAATGAAACTGTCTCATGCCAAAAGGGTTAAAGAAGAATACTTTACAAATAGAGGACTGTTTAAAGAGATCGTAGAGGAAGTATTGCATGAAAATTCTTCAAGTTAATTGCGTTTATAAAAAAGGAAGTACGGGAAAGATCACGTATGATATTCATCAAGGCCTTATTGCAAACGGAATCGAATCCGTTGTTTGCTATGGCCGCGGACAAAAAACAGATGAGCTTAACGTATATAAAACATGCGGTGAGCTTTATTCGAAAATAAACCATTTATGGTCGCGTATCACGGGGATTATGTATGGCGGATGTTTTTTTTCGACGAATAGACTTATATCAATAATCAAAAGGGAAAAACCGGATATCGTTCATTTGCAATGTATCAACGGATATTTTGTCAACATTTATCGTCTTATAAATTGGTTGAAAAAAAGTAAAATCAAAACCATATTGACGCTTCATGCCGAGTTTATGTATACGGGTGGATGCGGGTACTCCCTTGAGTGTAATCAATGGAGTACCCGCAATGGATGCGGTCACTCCGGTTGCCCTCGCTGGCGCTCGGAAACGAAATCGTTATTTTTTGACAAAACGGCTACCATGTGGAAAAAGATGAAAAAATCTTTGGAAGGCTTTGACGAGAATTTGATTGTCACTTCGGTTTCCCCTTGGCTTATGGAAAGGGCGAAACAGTCACCGATTTTGAAAGATAAACGGCATGAAGTAGTTTTGAACGGATTGGATACGGAAATTTTTCACCCTTATGATGTAAAAGAACTTAGAGATAAGTATAATTTAAAAAACGAAAAAGTTATTTTTCATGCAACTCCTAGCTTTAATGATGACCCGAAGCATATAAAAGGGGGATATTATGTCATAAAACTTGCGGAAATGATGAGAAATCAAAACGTAAAGTTTATTGTGGCGGGTAAATATCAAGAAGGATTGCACGTACCGGATAATATGATTTTACTGGGAAAAGTGGAGGATCAAACTATATTAGCGAAGTATTACTCAATGGCGGACGTTACATTGCTTACAAGCAGAAAGGAGACGTTTTCCATGGTGACGGTGGAAAGTTTATGCTGCGGAACGCCTGTCGTTGGTTTTGAGGCAGGAGGACCGGAATGTATTGCCAAAAAAGAGTATTCCAGTTTTATGAAATATGGGGATATGAACTTTTTAATAAAGGAAGTTAAATCTTTTTTGGATAAAAACTTTGACAAGGCGATCATTTCACATGAAAGTATTAAAATATACTCAAAACAAGAAATGACAAAACAATTTATCAATATTTACAAGCAAATGATGACGGTAACATGTTATGAAAGATAAATACTTTTCAATTTCTATTGTGGTAGAAATAATTTTAGTCGCATTTATATATTTGTCGACTACTATGGGTTGGTATAGTGCGGCTTCAATTGCGTTTGCTGTAACATTTCTTGTTTTATTGGGATATATTTTCCTTACAAAAAATTTTAAAGATCTAAAAACTTGGATATTAATTACAATTTGCGTATTTAATGTCATTATTGATTTTCTTATACACACGACAGGAAAAATTTCATTTGATTATTACAAAAAGGTAATTATGTTTTCTACCTTTGTTTTGCTTATTTCCTATTGTTCGACCATTAAAGTGAATGCAAAAACCCTCCGCTTTGTTCAATATGTTCCTATAGTTTTAAGTGTCTATACTTTTTTTTCATATTATTATTTTGGAAATAATAATATGATTGCTCAGGGCATTACACTTGGTTTTTCAAATCCTAATTTTACTGGAATGTGGTTACTTCATTTATTTGTTTTTGACGTGATCAATGTTTTTGATTCCAAAAACAAAAAAATAATTAGGATTTTATCTCTCATCTTGGCTATAGTAATGTTACAATTAATAAATTTGACAAAAGCAAGATCCTCCATGATCGGTGCGTTTGTGTTTGGAATGTTATTATTTGTTGGATATATAAAAAAGATGCAATTGTCCAAATTTACAACTATTCTGTGCATTATTTTTCCGATTATCTTTATCTTTATCTATTTCTCATTAGTAAACCAAGATTGGTTTACAGAATTTTTTTCTTTTATGATATCCGAAGGTAAAACTTTAACTTCAAGAAATAAAATATGGAAAAATGCACTGGAGGTATATTCTCAGTCTCCTATAATTGGAGTATACTATTTGATAAGCGAAGGAACAGGACAATCCCAGCTTCATAATGCCCATCTGGATGTTTTAGTTTCTTATGGGCCAATTGTTTTTTTGCTGTTTCTCTATATTTTATTTAAGGCATCTAAAGTTTGCTATCAGAAAAATAATACGGCTTTATCTTTTATATCCGTTGCTGGTTTTTTAGCAATTATGATATCCGGAACCTTCGAAGCTGCTTTGGTTGCCGGCGCTATGGGCTTAAATATTTTTACTGCTAGTTTATTATTATTAGCGAATTCAAAGGAAGAAAACTCTTTAATAGGAATAAAGGAAAAATGATTAAACGGGATTCTAAACGCTATGGAATGTCATTTATAAAATTTATTAAAGGATTTTTTACGGGACATTGTTTTTTTACTGTATTAAATTATAGAGTGAGTAATTGGATGTATAGACATAAGATAAAGTTTTTTCCCAGTGTTATTCAATATAACAATATAAAGAAACATGGCTGTGAAATATCTCCTTCCGCAAAAATCGGGGGAGGATTGTTAATTCATCATAGTGTCGGTATTGTTATCGGACATTCGGTGGTCATAGGTGAAAACTTCGAATGTTTTCAAGGTGTTACAATCGGCTCAAATAGAAAAGAGTTAAACGGTCAAACTATGCCGATTATTGGAAATAATGTATCAATTGGTACTGGAGCTATTGTGGTTGGTCCTATTCATATTGGTCACAATGTCGTTATTGGCGCAAATGCTTACGTAGATAAAGATGTCCCCGATAATACATTCGTTTATTGTAAAAGAGAATTGATTTATAAGGCAATGGAAATCATATGAAGTTGGTCTTTTTGTCAAATTTATTAACTCCTCATCAAGAGCTTATTTGCGATAAGTTCTATGAAATGCTGGGACAAGATTTTATTTTCATAGAAACAATATCAAGAAATGTTGAACTTCCTAAAGGCTGGAAGCCGTCTGCCAAGCAACATGACTACCTCATTAATCACGGGGGTAATAATGAGGCTTATATTCTGAAAATAGTGAATGACGCCGGTGTTGTAATATACGGTTCGGCTCCTGAAAAGTTTATATATACTCGAATAAAAAATGGGAAACTTACTTTTAAGTATTCGGAACGTATATATAAGAAAAAATTTAATTGGTGGGAACAGCCCTTGCGCTCCTTAAAAAATTATTTCCGCGGATGGTCGAAAAAAAATCATTATTTATTATGTGCCAGCGCATATGCTTATGCGGATTATCAGAAAACTTTTAACTTTACGAACAGAGCGTACAAATGGGGATATTTTCCTGCTTTAAACGAATATGAAAATATTGATGAGTTAATTTCAAAAAAAGAAAGGGCTTCCATTTTATGGGTTGCCAGACTTATTGAATGGAAGCATCCAGACGCCTCAATTCTTGTCGCCGAACGCTTAAAAAAGGAGGGCTATCACTTTACATTAAATCTTATCGGAAATGGGGAATTACGGGACAAACTTGCTCAAATGATAGAGGAAAAGGGAATAGAGGATTGCGTTCATATGCTTGGAGAAATGGATCCTGAAGAAGTTCGCGCCCATATGGAAAAATCGCAAATTTTTATGTTCACTTCCGATTTTAACGAAGGATGGGGCGCTGTACTGAATGAAAGTATGAACAGCGGGTGCGCAGTTGTTGCCAGCCATGCGATAGGTAGCGTTCCGTATTTGATGGAAGATAAAAAAAACGGATTGATTTATAAAAACGGAGATATTGATGATTTATATAATAAAGTGAAATATTTACTTGATAATTCGCAAAAATGTACGGAGTTCGGTAAAAATGCTTACTTGACTTTAACGAAAGAATGGAATTCCAATGTCGCCGCCGAAAGATTTTTGCATGTGGCAAAAAATTTATTGAAAGGGCAGTCGATAGACGGATTATATACACAGGGCCCATGCAGTGAAGTGAAAAAATTGAAAAATAATTGGAAGAGGTAAAAGTTATGGAAAATGCTAAAGTCAGTGTGGTAGTTCCTGTGTATAACGTAGAGAAATATCTATCACGATGTTTGGATTCGATTATCAATCAAACATACAGAAATTTGGAAATTTTACTGGTGGATGATGGTTCAACAGATAAGAGCGGGGAGATTTGTGACTATTATGCTTTAAAAGATAATAGAATAAAAATATTTCATAAAAATAATGGCGGCGTTTCAAGTGCCAGAAATTATGCGCTGGAGAGAATGAGTGGTGATTATGTTACTTTTGTCGATAGTGATGATACGCTTTCCATAGATGCGGTTAAAAAACTTTCTTCTTTAATGAAAAATGTGGGGGGGGTGTGGATTATGTAACTATAACCAATAATTTTAAATTAATTGCTAAAGAATATTTATATGTAGAAGGCGACAAGGAAAATTTTTTTGAATATCTGGTTTGCGCCGATTCGTATACGCCGTGGGGGAAAATGTATAAAACCGATATTTGCAAAATACTTAAATTCCGTGAAGATTTTTTGGTCGCGGAAGATGCTGCATTTATCAGAGAATATTTAATAAAAGTCAAAAAGATCGCTTTCATAAAAAATGACTTCTATTTTTATAATACATCGAATAATATGTCCCTTTCACATAAAGGCTATAAATTATATTCCTGGTATTATGAGTACAAATTAATAATTTTACGAAAAATGCTTCTTGAGCATAAATATGAAATAAAAGAAATAAATGAATTCATTTCGTATAGAACTATTCACGGAATAGTAATATCTTTGAGGCATTATTACAGAAATTTTAAAAGTGAGTACGGCGAATTAGCAAAATATGCACTAAATCTTTTGTTGCCTTACCTTACAGATGTTTCACATTTGGGTGAATATAAAAAATTCTACAAGAAATACTTGAGCAAGCAGAGAAATGATATTGTTCGTGCTACAAACTCGTATTTTGAAAGAGAAGAAAGAATATCAAAATTGAAGTCAAATATTAAAAAATTACTATTTAAGTTAAGAATGGGCGAATGATGTTATTAACCAGAATTGTTGCGTATATAAAAAAACGGACGGCGATGTATTTGATAAATCGCGTTTATTGTGGCACCAAAAAATTCGAAAAGAAACGAAAGTTATTAAATTCAGTAGGGTTTAAAATTGGGGAGGGAACAAAAGTTGTAGGTCCAATAGAGGTATACGGGAAACTTATAATTGGTAAAAATTGTTGGATAGGAAAAAATTTTAAAGTAAACGGGAACGGAACGGCTACAATCGGAGATAATTGCGACATCGGTCCGGAGGTGACGTTTCAAACGGGCGGACATTTTATAGGCTCCTCGGAACGGCGCGCTGGTAAAGGGTGTATTTTTAATCAAGTCATCGGAGACGGTTGTTGGATTGGCGGGAGAGTAACGATACTAAATAATACGACCATAGGAAATTCATGCGTGGTTGCCGGATGCGCTTGTGTGACGAAAGATGTAGACGATAACAGTTTGGTTGGCGGAGTTCCGGCTAAAGTAATAAGGAAATTAGATGATTAAAGAATTATTGCATAGTAAAGTTACTAAAAACGCAGGGTGGCTGATCGGCGGAAAAGTAATTCAGATGCTTATTAATCTTGTGGTCGGTCTTATCACCGCAAGGTATTTAGGCCCGTCAAATTACGGGCTGATAAATTACGCGGGGGCGTATACCGCCTTTTTTTCAAGCTTTTGCACATTAGGCATCAATTCAGTAATAGTAAAAGAGTTTGTAGATCATCCGGATAAAACGGGAGAGATAATCGGTACAACGCTTGGCTTAAGGGCATTATCGAGTTTTTTATCGGCATTGGCTATAATAGGAATTTCATTTGTTGTAGATGCGAGTGAACCGGTTACGATATGGGTAGTCGTTTTATGCAGTATAGGATTGATATTTCAAATTTTTGATACGTTTAATTATTGGTTTCAGTCCAAAATGCAATCAAAAACGACGGCGATTGTAACCTTAATTGCTTATGTGGCAACAGCGGTTTATAAAATTATTTTGCTTATATTAAAGAAGCCTGTCACATATTTTGCTTTTTCAACTTCAGTAGATTATATCTGTATAGCAATTCTGTTATATATAAGTTATAAGAAATATAAAGGAGCAAAGTTATCCTTTTCGAAAGAATACGGAAAAGCATTATTGAAAAAAAGCGCACATTTTATTTTACCGGGAATCATGGTTGCCATATATGGACAGACGGATAAAATAATGTTGAAACATATGATCAGCGATACGGAAATCGGATATTATTCTACGGCTGTGTCACTATGTAGCATGTGGTGCTTTGTTTTGTCGGCGATCATTGATTCTTTATATCCGCCGATTATGGAAGCATTTAAGACGGATAGGGCAGAATTTGATAGAAGAAATAAGATTTTATATGCCATTGTTTTCTATTTATCTGTTTTTGTATCGCTTATATTTTCGGTGTTCGGAGGTTTTATTATAAATATACTTTACGGAAGCGAATACAGGGGGGCAATCGCACCATTGCGGGTTGTAACGTGGTATACGGCGTTTTCTTATCTCGGTGTTGCGCGAAACGCATGGATTGTATGTATGAATAAACAAAAGTATTTAAAATATTTATATTTATCCGCGGCGATAGCAAATGTAGGATTAAATTTTTTATTTATTCCACGTTTAGGTGCTACCGGAGCAGCCATTGCATCGTTGGCTGCGCAAATTATAACAACGTTCGTCGTTCCGTTTTTTATGAAAGACCTGCGGGAAAATTCTGTTTTAATGGTGCAGGCAATCACATTTCAAGGTTTGAAGAAATAATAAAAGGAAGAAAAAAATGAATTTATTTACCAATAAAACATTAATGATAACCGGTGGAACAGGTTCTTTCGGCAATGCGGTGTTAAATCGTTTCCTCGCCACCGACATCGGAGAAATCCGTATTTTTTCCCGCGATGAAAAGAAACAGGACGATATGCGTCATGAATTCCAGGCAAAAATGCCGGAAATGGCGGAGAAAATAAAATTCTATATCGGCGATGTACGCGATATCGCCTCTGTAAAAAACGCCATGCATGGGGTGGACTATATCTTCCATGCAGCGGCCCTTAAACAGGTCCCGAGCTGTGAGTTTTTTCCCATTGAAGCGGTCAAAACGAACGTCCTCGGAACAGAAAACGTTCTTACGGCGGCCATTGACGAAGGCGTAAAGACAGTTATATGTCTTTCCACAGATAAGGCCGCTTATCCCGTCAATGCGATGGGCACCTCGAAAGCGATGATGGAGAAAGTCATTGTAGCGAAAGCTCGCACGACTACTACGACGAAAATTTGCTGCACTCGTTACGGAAACGTCATGTGTTCGCGCGGCAGCGTTATTCCTCTTTGGATTGAACAGATAAAGTCGGGCAATCCCATCACGATTACTGACGGTAATATGACCCGTTTTATCATGTCGCTGGACGAAGCGGTCGATCTTGTATTATTTGCGTTTGAGCATGGGACAAGCGGCGATATTCTCGTCCAAAAAGCACCGGCATGTACGATTCAAACGCAGGCAGAAGCCGTTTGCGAACTATTCGGCGGAAATAAAAAAGATATCAAAGTCATCGGTATTCGTCACGGCGAAAAGATGTACGAAACCCTGCTTACAAACGAGGAATGCGCTCATGCGATCGATATGGGCAATTTTTATCGCGTTCCTTGCGACAAACGCGGTTTGAATTACGATAAATATTTTAAACAAGGGGATACGGAGAGAAATCTGCTTACCGAATTTAACTCCAATAATACTAAATTATTAAATGTAGAAGAAACGAAAGAAAAGATCGCTTCTTTGCAATACATCAAAGATGAGCTTGACAGTTTCAAGAAAAACAAGTAAAATAAAATCATGAATATTTTAATCACGGGATCAGCGGGATTTGTCGGAAAAAATCTCTGTTACGCTTTAAAAAATATAAAGGAAGGGAAAGATAAAACCCGTCCCAATCTCCGCATAGACGGAATTTATGAATACGATGTCGATACGGAGCCTGAATTATTAAACGAATATTGTTCTAAAGCGGATTTTGTTTTTAATCTGGCGGGAGTCAATCGACCGAAAGACCAAACGGAATTCATGAAAGGGAATTTCGGATTTGCAAGTACTCTGCTTGATACTCTCAAAAAGTATAAAAATATCTGTCCCGTGATGCTGTCCAGCTCTATTCAGGCGACGCTCATCGGCAGATATGGGCAGAGCGATTACGGAAAATCAAAACTGGCGGGCGAGAAATTATTTTTCGATTATGCGCAAGAAACAGGTGCCCGGGTACTTATCTATCGCTTCCCGAATCTTTTCGGGAAATGGTGCCGTCCAAATTACAACAGCGCCGTGGCTACGTTTTGTTACAATATTGCCAACGATCTTTCCATTACCGTCAATGACCGTGCGACGGAGCTGGAACTTCTTTATATCGACGATTTGGTACAGGAAATGCTGGATGCGCTGGAGGGCAGAGCGCATCGCTGCGAGTTTGACGGCGTGAAGACAATATTAAAAGAGAAAGGAAAATATTATGCGGTGCCGACTACCTATCATGTAACATTGGGGGAGATTGCAGATCTGCTTGAAAGTTTCAAAAAACAGCCGCAAACGCTTCTGATGCCTGAGATTGCCGACAACAGTTTTGCAAAGAAGTTGTATTCCACCTATCTTTCTTATTTTCCGAAAGAGAAAGTGTCGTTTTCCTTGAAAATGAACGAGGATGTAAGAGGGAGCTTTACAGAACTTTTAAAGACGCAAAATTGCGGACAATTCAGTGTAAACGTCAGTAAACCCGGCGTCACAAAAGGGCAGCATTGGCACAACAGTAAGTGGGAATTTTTTATCGTCGTCAGCGGTCACGGGCTTATTCAGGAACGGAAGATCGGCACCGACGAAGTACTGAATTTCGAGGTGAGCGGCGATAAAATAGAAGCGGTGCATATGTTGCCGGGTTATACGCATAACATTATCAATTTAAGCAAAACGGAAAATTTAGTGACGGTGATGTGGGCGAACGAGCTGTTTGATGCTGCGCATCCCGATACTTTTTACGAAGAAGTGGAGAAAAAATAATGCAAATCAAACTTGATTATTCGGATATCAAATTTGCGGACAACGGAAAACTCAAACTTCTCATCATTGTCGGAACTCGTCCTGAAATTATCCGTTTGGCGGCGGTTATAAATAAATGCCGCACCTATTTTGATTGTATTCTTGCTCATACGGGACAAAATTACGATTATACTCTCAACGGCGTATTTTTTCATGATTTGAAGCTGAAAGAGCCCGAGGTTTATATGGATGCGGTAGGCGACGATCTCGGTGCAACGGTGGGAAATATCATCAATTGTTCTTATAAATTAATGTCGCAGGTGCAGCCCGATGCGCTTTTGATATTGGGTGATACAAACTCCTGTCTTTCGGCGATCGCGGCGAAAAGGCTGCATATCCCTATTTTTCATATGGAGGCAGGAAATCGCTGCAAGGACGAGTGCTTGCCTGAGGAAACCAATCGACGTATAGTAGATATCATTTCCGACGTTAATATGGCGTATTCGGAACATGCAAGAAGGTATCTTGCCGAATGCGGGCTGCCCAAAGAAAGAACGTATGTCACGGGAAGTCCGATGGCAGAAGTGTTGCATGACAATTTGAAAGAAATCGAAGGGAGTGACATTCTCAAAAAACTCCGCTTGCAACCGAAAAAATATATTTTGCTTTCGGCGCATCGGGAAGAAAACATCGACACGGAGAAAAATTTTCTGTCGCTGTTTAACGCAATCAATAAATTGGCGGAAAAATACGATATGCCGATATTATATTCCTGCCATCCGAGAAGCAAAAAACGTCTGGAACAAAGCGGATTCAAGCTCGATAGGCGAGTGATCCGGCACGAGCCTTTGGGGTTTCACGACTATAACCATTTGCAGATGAACGCATATGCGGTGGTGTCGGACAGCGGAACGTTACCCGAAGAGAGCAGTTATTTCACGAGTATCGGAAAACCTTTTCCCGCAGTGTGTATCCGCACCAGTACGGAGCGTCCGGAAGCATTGGATAAGGGTTGCTTTATTCTTGCCGGGATCGACGAGCAATCGCTTTTGCAGGCGGTGGATACGGCAGTAGAAATGAACGATAGCGAGGACTATGGAATTCCCGTACCCGATTATACGGACGAAAATGTTTCGACAAAGGTAGTAAAAATTATTCAATCTTACACGGGCGTCGTCAACAAAATGGTTTGGAGAAAGTTTTAAACAGTTGCTAAAAATAAATAAGAAAATTAATCAGATAAATATTTTGAAAAAACGGCTTAAATAATATAAAAAATATTGACAATAAAATACATTAGTGCTAAAATTTAAACATAGAGATTAGGTCAAGCCCATGGGCTTGTGTGTTCCCTCAGAGGGAACACACAAAAATATTTAATTAGCCAAAGAAAAAATAGCGTAGGAGCTAAAAAGTACTAATGAATGAAGGACGAATGAAAGAAAAAGAAACGTTGTGTTACATAAAAACTATGCTGATCGAACGCTTGAAAGAATTGCAAGAGATAAAGTCGGACGATGAAAATCAATTTGCGTACGGGGAGAAAACAGCGTATGCGGAATGTTTGGAATGGTTACAGACGGTATGGGAGGATGCGAAGAAAAACGGATTGAATTTCGATATAGAAAAAGTATTTCCGTTATAAAAATATATGCGGCAATTTCTGGATAGTACAAAGGCATCGGCAGAGAAATAAAAGATAACAGTTTAATAGCTTTCGAGTACTTTTAATATGTTGGAAACGGAATAAATTTCCAAAGGCAACTACGGTAAACATACCGACGCTATAAAAGAAACTATCGTTTCGGCACTTGTCGACGGATGGACAAATTCAAGTGGTTGTACTGTTCAATAGAAAGGAAAGATATTACAAAGGACAATCCATGTAGTTGTTATCAACAAAACGGTTTAGGAAAAATTTTAATGCCAAACAGAAAAATAGGGAATGAATCGGGGAATTATTTTCTTCGACTACGATCCCTTAACAAACGCAAAAGAAACCTTGCGCGTGTGTTGCGCGTATACGCGTAGTTAAATATATCTTTCTTTTCTGTTGTAGTTACTTTTCTATTGGTTAATTCACATTGACCTGTCACCGTGACAGGTGCCACCTATCATCTCTGAAAAACGTCCTTTCCTGGTGATAGGGCTTTTTTATTTTTCCTCTGACGCGTCTTTTATTTTTTGTCTAACGCCTGTGGCAACCCACGCTTTTTGCCCGCAAACAGGGCGTTTTTTCTTTTTGCGACCCACACGGTGACGCCATAGCGGCAAAACCGACCCCTAAACGGAAGAAGGTGGAAAGCGCCCTCAATCCCGCATGCGGTCGGCGTTGCAGACCGCTGTGAGCCGCGTTCGGGGCAGTTTACAACCCCGACGCTTTCTCCTGCTTTTTTTCGACCCTACCGATAACCCGACTGAACAGACCGTTTGCTTCTTCGAAAAGCCTTTTCAAAAACGTCGGAGATTGACCGTTTAAGCCTTTCCGTAAAGCTTCTCCGCCCGTCCTGTGTTCCTTCGCGTTTTAAGGTCGAAAATCATTGAGTTTCCTCAACGTTTTACGGCGGCTTTTCCCTCGGCAGAGGGATTGCCCTGTCCGCACCGCTTTCGCGCTCCTGCATTGAATTTTCGCGGCGATATTGCGACGGTTTTACATTGCGGCAATTCGCCTTGCAGCGTTCCCTGTCGGTATCGCTGATCGGTTCCCGAAACATCACCGTCAGATATTTCTTGGGAAACGCGTAAGAAACGCCGCCGTCGGAATTCTGATACTTCAAAACATACGTTTGAGGATGTTTGCTTGCGGCGCGCGCAAGGCGGTTTTTCAGCTTGGTGTTGTGCGTATAGATTTCCGCGCTGGCGTCGGCTTCGTCGAAAAGAATGATGGTTTCCTTTTCTGCTTTTGTGATGGACATTTGTTTTCCTCCTTAAAAATTTTATGTATTTTCGATAACAAAAGGAGGCGCGCAAAAAGTTTCTTTTATTTTTTTGACAACCGCTTATGGCAGTATTTTGACAGCAGCCCGATATGGCGTTCGCTCTTGCGTTGGATTTGATAGGCCGATGCGGAGAAGAACTCGATCAGCCATTCCTTTGCGATGACGAGCGTATGCTGCGCCCATACGGAACGCAGAATCTTTTTCAGCGTCCATCTTTGTATCGTGCCTTGCGCGTAACCCGTCAACGCCGAAACCTCTTTCACTCTCAGCGCGTCGGGAACGTCCGCCCATTCTTTTTCGAGCCACTCTCTAAAATCTTTGCACGGCGGCTCGGAAAAGGTTGTCGGTACAGATTGCCTATGTCCTTTCGTCGGATGACCGTTGAAAATCCCGACGGAGATTTGCGCCTCGGGCAAACCTTTTTCCGCCTTTTTTATATACCCGAAGAGGTCTTCGACGCGGACACGGTACTGCCTTGTCCGTTTTCCCGTGTTCTCGCAGGGGATATATCCATAGCGTAAAAGCCAGGATGCTTTGCGTTTGCTGATCCGTAAAATTTTCCGCACGCTGTCGAGTGTAAGCGGGGCGGGATACGCCTTGCGAATTTCTTTTTCCCACTGCTTCGTCATCGCTTGTCCCCGTCCTTTTTTATCATGTAATTGCGGCGGCTTTTCTCGTCGCTGTGGTCGGCGAGGTATTCGATCAGATCGATTTTGGCGATGAGGTAAGAGCCTTTATAGACGAACGCGCGGAGCTCGCCGCTTTTGATGAGTTCGTAAATGTGGTTTTTGCCGAGAGGAGAACATCTGCTCGCTTTCATGGGGCTTAAAGCGTCGGGGACTTTGCGGAGCATTTTTTCCAGCTGTATAATTTTTTCTTCACGTGTCATTTTATTATCTTCCTTTTCATTTTTTGCCGATGGTGAACGGGAAGACGTTTGCGTTTTGGTATAAAAAATCCCATTTGTTTCTCGTAAGTTTCTCGCAGTTTTCTCGCAATTTTCCCGTAAAGGGGCGAAAAACCTTCGATAAAGCGCGTTTTTGGCGGGAAAATCGGCGTCAAGGAAAGACGATCGGGGACGGACGGGGAAACCCTGCCAACTACTTGAAAACAGTTTGGGTCTGAAAGCCCACGGGGGTTCGAATCCCTCTGCCTCCGCCAGAGCCTTGGAGCATTATGTTCCAAGGCTTTTTTCTTTTTTGAGTTTAGGACATCGTTTCCATACTGTCGCCTGAGCAACTACAACATACCACAAAAGATTCCATAAGTCCAGAGATTATTCGGGATTATGCGGCATGAAATTGATAACTTTTTGTATCTGGTTTTCTTTGCTTACTGCGTATCAGTTTTTGATATGTAAGGATAGTAAAAGCGGTGGGCATTTCTGCTCACCGCTTATGGATTGAGTCTGTGCGTACATTGTGCGTCGCAGGCTCTTTTTATTTAGTTTTGGTTGTTTTACTCGCCGACAAACGTGATGGACTTGAAGGTATAGCTCAAGTCTTCTCTTACCTGCCAGGTAGCTGTGCCGTCATCATGGAAGGTCACTTGATCCTTCTTATCGATGTTCAGCACCAAGTCAACCTTACCGGAATAGTTCTGCGATGCTATGTTGAAATGATTACTGCCATTGAAGGTGATGTTGCCCTCAGCGGTCAGCTCCAGCGGGAAGGGCGTAGGATTATTTTCGGGATTAAATAGTGCTCCAACCAGCAATCCGCCCTGTTCAATGGTCGTCACCTTCGGGAATTTGGCAGAGGACAAGGTCCAGGTACCGCTGAACATATCAGTGGGGATCGTCGTCAATTCGGGAAATTCTACTGATGTAAGTGCTGTATAACCCAACGCCTGCGCTCCAATTGTCTGCGCCTTGGGCGCTGAGACTGTAAGCAGATTTTCACAAAAATAAAACGCCTGAGCACCAATTTCTGTCACATCGGGGAGATTGATAGATGCCAATTGGGTAACGAGTTCCTGATCTACAATTTCTCCGGCTTCATCATATATGTCGCCGGGGCCAAAAGCAACACCGTCCCAGTTGGTGGTACCGGGAATCGTGGTTACGCCCTTGAGGGTGAGGTTGATACTTCCGTCGGCAACGCCCTCAGTGTCGCAGATGGCGCGGCGGATGGCGGTGACCATCTCGGCAGATGCATCGGGTTTCAGTGTCACGGTAATATCAGTTTCTCCGGCGGCAAGCTGATCTGCCACTGCGGCTTTCAGCTCGTCTGCGGTCATAGCAGTAGCATCAATAGTCTCCAACTTGCCACAAGCACACACGTTGTCTACATAGTAGTGCTCCCCCTCGCCTGTCTTTACGTGGTTGTAAATCTCCGCACTCACACCGTAATTATAAAGTGCCTTTGCGAGAGCTTTCATTTCATCACTCGCGTCGGTGCTTTGGCTGATAGCATAGAGGTAATCGTTTACGCTAATCACAACAGTACCGTAAACGTCGCCCATAGGATTGCTCTCTCTTATCACGAATTCCCATTCTTTATCGAAATCAGTGGCAGCAATATTCGTTACCTTATACAATGGGCTGTTGGGGCTGGGGAAATTTCTCAGCTCCGTGCCGTTGCACTCTACCACGTAGATCGCATTGTCGAACGTACTCGGATCCACCTCGATGATAATCGATATGGAGGTTCCGAAACGGACGGTATAGCCGTTGATCACGTCCGTCAGTTGCGCCTCGGAAACGGGAATCTCTCTATCCGAGCCGTTCTCTGCGTAAGACGTGCCGCTCATGGTCTGATGCTTCTTGTATGCACTTGCTGCTTCGCCGTATGCAAGAGTATCATTGATAAGAGCTACGAGAGCCGCATCGTCCTCATATTTTTCAAGAAGGTTTAAGAGGTTCTTTTCAACGCTGTATTCCTTACCATCTTCACATCCGTGACTTGTAACCTCGGTCTCGTTGTAGTAGAGCATTGCGCGGATACTGTCGCCCATGCACTGCGGATTGATCCCCTCAAGGACGAATACGTAGAAGCCGTCAGCATTGGGTTCATCGGCATATACTTTGGTTTTCACGCCATTGTGACTGAACTCCATGTAGAGCGCTCCCGAATTGAATGCAGGAGCATAGCCCATCACATAGTACTTCATGGAGAGGTCGCCGCCGATGTTCAGCTGCTGACCGTAGATCTCGAATCTCGAAGAAGGAACAGCCTCACCACCGAGGACGGGATAGCTCTGACGGTTCTCACCTTCGAGTATCTGTCCAAAGCGTTCACCGAGCTTGTAGGCAACCTCGCCCGAGAGGAGCTGTGCTTTGGTTACACTTGTGATCTCTACGTTGTCACTCCCGGGTTTCAGATCCGAATTGCTGTGTACAGCCTCAAGAACGCCATCACCGAGGTAATAGCAATTCTTGATTGCATTAACGCTCCGAAGCGTGCCAAATGCACCAAGAAAAGCCTGATCGGTCAGATTTTCACCGCGCTCAAACTTACCTGCAAAGAGGCAGTTTTCAAGGGTAGTCTGTGCATTCGTGTTGGAAAAGCTGAGGAAACCGCCCATATAGATGGTTGCGGTGTTATTATAGTCGCCTGCGTAATTGGTCTTGATGGTGCCGTATGCGCCGCAGTTGCGGATGGTCACTTCACTGGTATTCTCCTGAATTTTACCGATAAAGCCGCCTGCACCCGAGTCCACACGGTAAATACCTGCATCAAAGGTGCCGTACCAAGAGCAGTTTTCAATGAGGCTTTGATGGTTTGCGTATCCCACAAAGCCGCCGATCATACCAACGCCGTGCACCTTTGCGGTAAGGTTTACGTATGAGGTGATGTTCTGAATAATTGCGCCATTGCGCTCAAGGTCGGTTTCACCATTCACACCGCAAATCGAACCGATGACACCGCCAACGTAATCAACCTCGGTGTTCACGATCACCTCACCGTAGATGGTGAAGTTCTTTACCGTACCGGTTCTGACCTCACCGAAGAAGCCAAGACCAGCTCTGCCGCCTTCTACGTACAGCCCTTTTATGGTGTGGTTCTGTCCGTCAAAGACACCACGGAAGTTTTTGTTGTTCTCGCCTGTTTCGCCGATGGGAGTCCATGGTCTGTTTTCAAGGTCGATGTCAGCCGTAAGAACGCCCTTGATCTCTCTGTTGCCCTCTACATTGACCTGCTGTGCAAACCAGAAGAGCTGACCTGCGTTGCCGATCTCATAGTAGCCGTCGGAGTTAGAATCTACGGCAGGCTGATAGGTGTCACAAGCAGTACAGAACCCGTTTGAGGTTTCGATAAAAATGTGAGACTCTGCACCGCAGGGACATACACAGTCCGTGTAATTATGATTTTCGGTAACAGTCAGATTACAGCAGGAATAGGTATAGGTATGGTCATCGCCATTATTTGTGTAGGACTTGGTACCGCTTTCGTGAGTGCAGGCTGCCTTGACGGTGATATCACCCTTGTCGGTAATTTCCGTGGCGTCGTCCGCAGGAGCCAGCATAGTGTCCCCTGCCCAGTAAGCATATCCGCTGCCCAGGATGGCGTTGAGAGTGGCGTCTTTCACACTGAGACCCTCGGGAAAAGTGGCGTCATTCACCTTGACGGAACCCATTCCACCCAAATCATATTCCCCACCGCTAAATTCACCACCATTGATTGTTGCGCTGCAGCTTGAATAACCGTAAACTGCATAAGAGCCTCCTGTAAAGCTGCCGCCATTGATCGTGACAGAGGCACTCGACGAAACAAGAACTGCGTCACTGTCACTGGTAACCGTGCCACCATAGACAGTGAGTGTTCCACTATTACAGTAGATACCGCTCGAAGTTCCGTGAATATTGCCACCGTTGATAGTAGTGATGCCTTTAGTGCTACATATGCCATATGATCCACCGATGATCACGCCGTCATTGACGGTAAGTTTGCCGGTGCTTTGAAACCAAATAGGATAACTGTCTGCTGATTGGATGATACCGCCGTCGATTGTAACAATAGAGGTATCTCGCGCCCGAATCGCTGTGCTATTTGTTCGGATCGCACCGCCGGTACCGGAATCGGTAATGGTCACATTGGCAGAGCCTGTAAGACTCAGAAGTGAAGTACTTCCGGTGCCGGACAGTTCAAAACCGTTTAGATCGATGGTGAACACGCCACCGGAAATTGCTAAGTAGGTATCGCCCATAGCAATGTCTGCCAGCAGTTTGACCACAGCCTTGTCAGAGTCGGTACAGCTTTGGGCAGCGGTGATGGCAGCGTCAAAGGTATCATATGATGTGGTAGTTCCACCAACCGTGACAGATGCCACATCACCCCCTGCCGCACTTGCTGTTAGCGAAAAGACTCCGAGTGATGCTATCAATAGAACCATTGTAAGCACCAACCCCATTATTTTCAGTTTGTTTCTTGTTTTCGTCATTGTGTTATCTCCTTTTTTCGAGAATTTGCTCGCGGAAAGCTCCGCTTCGGGTTTCTATGTAAAGATGTTGTTTTCTAACCATCGTCTGCCACCTCCGGCTTTCCGTGAGGTAACAAACGCGCTTTTCTTCGTTGTTTCATTGTATCAAGAGCAGAGTGTCCTCTGCGTTCCTCCTGTTTTAGTCGAGATTGCTCTCACGAATAGGCACAAACCTTGATTTATGCCTATTTGTGAAAGGTCAATGCAGGGCAAGGTTTTCACCCTGCATTGACATAAGAATTACTGATTTGCCTTTTATTAAGGCGTGGTGTTAACAGTAACCCACTCTCCGTCAAACTCGGTGGTTTTGGGATCCTGCGTGATCTTGAACCACTTGCGGAACGTACCGTCGTAGTTGCCCATGAAGTTGATGACTACCGTTGCTTTTTCGCCAACGTATACGTTGTCCTCGTAGGATACGGTATAATCTATGCCTTCTGTCAAGGTGCGACCGTCAACAACGATGGAGATAACCTTGGGCTCCTTTACGTTGCCGTCGTACTGGTAGCTCGTCTGGTCAAGAGTTACGATTGGCTCGGTGACTTCCTTTGTATGGATAAAAAGATTTGCTTCCACGAAGGAAATGGTGTAGTTGTCTGCGGACAGAGTGCCCAGAGTGATGGCATACGATCCCACATTTTCGCCTTCTGCACGACTCAGTGCGCCGGTCAGCGCGCCGGTCAGCGTATCACCACCAAGCAGACCTTCTGCCGTGTATGTCAGTGTGGGATCTTCATCGCCGTAGATCTTGGCTTTCGCATCAGCCGTTACAGTCAAAGGTGCCTTTGCGATGTTAACGGACACGGAATCCTTTGCGCTGTCATTATGGTTTGCATCGCCCTGAACGTAATACCAAACCTTGTAATCGCCTGCATTTGTGCCTTGGGGGATGCTTGTGGTATACTCGCCATCCTCGGTCAAGCTGTAAACCATCGTTCCAACGTTCGTTTCACCTGCGTTGATGAGATACTGCGCTTCGCCGCTGTAGGTCAGCGTATTGGGGGTAGGAGCTGCTGTGATGCTCGCTACTGCCTTATTGATTTTTACAGTCACACTTGCTACTGCGGAATCGTTTGCGTTGTCGTTGCCTTGTACACGGTAGTAAACTGTATAGGAAACTGCGTTTGTGCCTGTGGGAATGGTGGCTGTGAACTCGCCTTCCTCGGTCAAGCTGTAAAGCATCGTGCCAAAGTCTGTAGCTCCTGCGCTCACAAGCTCCTGTGCTTCGCCGTTATAGGTAAGCGTGTTTGCTGTGGGAGCAGTTACTTTGGGTGTTGCCTTCGTAATCTCAAAATCAAGGCTTACGCTTACTTCGCCTACCGTAAGAGTCGCTTTGTATGTGCCAACGTTGATGACATCGTTCTTGTCGTAGGTAACGGTGTAATCAGCATCAATAGCACCTTCTACGCTTGCCTGATGTGCGTTGCCGTTATAAACTGCATTTTCGGGAGCTTTGAGAGTGATGGTCTTGTTATGACCACAGCCCTTATCACAAGACTCGGTGATGGTGTTGGCAACATCGTCTGCGGTGTAGGTGTAGTTGTGGTCAAGAAGATTGCCATAGCCGTTTCCGCAGATCGTACATACTTTCTGTGCCGCACAGGTTGCGGTGCCGCCCTCGTGGTTGCCTTCCACGATGTGTGCGGAAAGACCGTAGTTGTAGAGTGCTTTTGCGAGAGATTTCATTGCTTCGGATGTCTTTTCACTATTGATTACATCGTAGCAATAATCGTTTACGCTATATCCGAGCGTGAACAGACCGTCTGCCGAGAACTGCATCTTTTTCGCAAAATCATACGCCGCAACCGCATCCGAGGTGAGCGTTTTGATCTCGCCGTCGTTGTAGCTTACTTTGATAAAATTGACCGCGCTGAAATTTACTGTTGCTTCTTTAATGGAGTCAGCAACCGTTTCGTTCACAACAGGAGAGCTTCTCGGAACGTCTACTTCAGTCTTGCCTTCGGAAAGGAAGGCTACGTCCTTCGTAACAAGGGCATCGGTCTTGTAATTGCGATATACCTGAGCCGCTGCACCGTATTCAAGCGTGTCAATGATGAGCTGCTTTATATTAGCGTCATTCGTAATATTGTAGGCGTTGATCAGGTTTTCCTTAACGCTGTAACCCGTAAGCACTGCATTTTCATGCCTCACCGGGCTACCACCCACGAGAATCGTTACGTTCATAAGATCGCCGAGGCACTGAGGATTGATGCCTTCAAAGGTGTAGATATACACCATATCTTCAGTGGGATGCGGCTCGCACTCGGTAAGATACGTTAGCTTACCGAGGAATTCGACCTCGACAGTTATGCTTTCAATGGGGCGATCTTCATTGTTTCTGACATAGAATTTCATTGAGATATCGCCACCGAGGTTGACCTGTTTGCCGACAAATTCTGCGACAGGGGTGTTCGTTTCTGTTCCTGTTTCTTCTGCACTTGCGGTGATCGACAGACCTGCAAGAAGCGTTACGATCATCATCAGAGAGATGACCAGAACGAGGATCTTGTTTGTGCGCTTAGTTTTCATTTAAGTTCCTCCTTGGAATTGTGTTAGTTTGTATCGATCGGCAAGTCAATGCCGGGGTTTGTATCTTCGGGGGGATTGCCAACGGTTACTTGACAGCCTGCGTTGTCGCAAAGGTAGTCGTGGTCGGTGTCATTGTGAGCGTCCTTCGCTGCAACCGCCACTTGACCGCATACGGTGCATTTTTGCTCTGTTGTGCAATTGCCGTCATCTCTTTCGGGGGAATGCTCGCCTGCCGCCAGAATTTCTTTTCCGCAAACACCGCAATTAAGGGCGGTTGAGCAGTCATTATCATCATTTTCGGGAGTATGTTCCTTGTTTTCTCCATCGGTTGCACCGCATCTTGAACAGGTGGATTGAACCTCGCACAGATCAACATCGGGCGTTGTCCATTCGTGTCCGAGAGCAGAGCCTTCTGTCTTGCCACAGACTGTACAGGTCTTAGGATTGAGACAGTCGGCATCCTTCCACGAGTGCATGGAATCTCTTGTTTCGCCGCATACGTTACATTCGGTATCTGCACAGTCGTCGTAAACATGCTGCTCACATTTTTTGCTACCGCAAGCTGCGAGTGTTACGATCATCAAGACCGAGAGTAGAATTAGTGTTAATTTTTTCATAGTTTGTTCTCCTAAATTATATTTCACAGTTTTTTGTTCCTTGGGCAAGTACATATTCCAAACCATTCCTCGCCGCGCCGAAAAAATTTACATTCAGCACAGGTAGTGTCGGGTGTGCGTTTGGTATCTCCCCTGTAACTCTTACAAGCATCCTGCATCATCGTAACGAAAGGTATTCCCTCATCCGTGTAAACAGGCTCTTTTGTAAAGTCGGGATAGATCACAATGGGTTCGCATAGTGGACTCTGTCGGTCGCATTCCTCATAGTAACCGTATTTCAGCTCAAAGGTCTTACCGTAAGTGGTTATGATCTTGTAAAGATCACCCTCATTGTGAGTAAACTCCGTAAGCGGAAAATCATTCTGAATTAGCTTGCTAAACATATCTGACTCCTCCAGTCTTTCGTCAAAAAGAAAAATCTGCCATACTGTTGTTAATAGTATAGCAGACTTTTTTCGTTTGCGGTATTACCTAAAAATACATTTTTAGGTCTGATTTTTGGGGCGTTTTGGGCTTTCGACGAAATTTTATATATCTTTTTGGGTGTGTTTTGGATATATAAAATCACAAAATCGCGGCGAATTCCGACCTTGGCAGACCTGATTTTTCGGACACGATTCGCACCGCTTGCTTCACCACAGACAGAGAAAGATGCAGATTATCTGCAATCTCTTTGTTACCCATACCAAAGGCTGCGAGCTTTGCAACCTCGCGCTCCTTATCGGAAAGTGTGGTCAGGATTGTCTTTCCTCTGACTGCACCCGAGAGCTTCGACCAACCCTCATTATATACCTTATAGAGCTTTTTTACCTCTTTCCAAGCATTCTCGTCAACAAGGGAGAGACGCTTCTCCATCAATGTATCCAGAGCACGGCAGTATTCGGCAAGCACTCCGTAAAACTTATCGGGTAGCGCCAACTCGATGGCTTTGTCGATGTGGTAGATCGCATCCTCATCCTTGCCGCAGTTGTGGTAAATTGCGGCACAGGTAAGGCGCAGATAGATCTCTGCCATAATGGTATTATTGGCTCTCGCCCACGAGATCAGCGGCTCAACAGAGAAGGAAATGACCGACATAATATAAAGACCTTGCGTTCCGTCTACCTTGACAAGACCCATCGCAACTGCATAACCGAGGGCGTACAGATATTTGGCGTAATACACCTTCGCAGCAGGGTATGCATCCTTGTGAATTGGCTCAAAGCGCCCTTTTTTGAACCATTCCGGGAAGCTTTGGACGTTATATACCATGATATCGACCGCACTGATTGCAAGCTGCATCACGTCTCGGTCATTGTCGTTTTTGGCAGGTGCTTCGGATATATGGATCTTGGCTCTGCGCCACATTTCAATATCGCCTTTCCATATCGCGCACATAGCGAGAAGCATACCTGCTGAGAGAACGGCATAGAAGCCTGAGTGCTTATTCAAAAGGTAGTTTGCGCTCTCGTACACATTATCAATGTCACCGCGAGAGTATGCGACCTCAGCTTCAAAAAGCACTCGAGCTTCGTGATTGAACGCAAGGCTTTCACCTACATCGTCAGCAGTTCCGGGCGTGTTATAGAGATCTGTCATATAAAGAAAAGGCGTTTTGCGAGGAAGTGGCATATCCGCATCACGCTTTGATCGCGCCGCCTTGGTTCTACCATCAATGGGCTTTTTAGCATTGTGCGGTATCATCCACGCTCTACCCAAACGGGTTGCTCCTTCTATTCTTCCGTTCGCACAAAGAACCTGAACAAATCTTTTTGAAAGCCCCCATTTTTTAGCGGCTTCGTCTATACTTATATAATCCATTTTTAACCTCTCAAACAGGTGTTTTATATCATTCGCAAGTGCGAATTGTATTACCGTTCGCTTTTGCGTATTATATTATACACCGATTTTTGAGATTTGTCAATCGGTCAGAACAAATCTTGATCAAAAAGGTATCGGATATTTCACCGATGCCTTTGGGGTGTTTTTTATTTTGAAATGCGATATCTTTGGTTCTTCTCTTTCGTATGCAAAGGTATGAGGAGGTTGATAATCATACTAAAAACTACTTGAATAAAGCATTTTCGGATTTTTGCTATTTAGGAGTTCGTGACGAAAATACATATCGCTTTGTTGAAAAATATGTATCGAATGAAATACCAATTCAACACAATTGTGACCCCACAATTTTTTTAGATATGAGCTTTCCTGAAATGGATTTGATAAAAAAAATGAAAAAAAACAAGTTTGATTTTAGCAAAAAAACTGTATTTGTAATGCTTATGCACCCTAAATATGCGAAGTATGTAAGAGAATATTGGGGCGCTAATGTTCAAATAGTTGCTTTAATGGATGGAAACCCTGATGCCGACGTTTATCTGTATGATCTTAATCCATTCGAATGGGGACACGTTTTTAAGTATGGTGCGTTTTTAGTAACAGATTATTTTCATGGTACTATTTTAGGATTGAAAAATATGATTCCGGTTCTCTCTATAGATGCATCAAAATATTCGGGAGACAGTTATCAAAGCAAAGCATATGATCTTTTTTATAACAGATTGAATCTGCCTGATTTTTATGTGGATTCTGTTGAGTTAAAAGAAACCGACTGCTTTGATGTTTTTCAGAACAAGATATAATAAAAAATCGCGCGGACATTCATAAGGAGCGAAAATGACTGAAAAATTAGACATCCCGTTAAATTGCCTTTTTAAGGCGTGTTATGTGCCTGAAATAGAAGCGGAAATCGAGAAATGTATGCAAAAATGCCATCGATACAATCAATTATGTCCGTCCGAACACGACGCGCGGCAAAAGCTTCTGAAAGAAATTCTCGGCAAAACGGGGGAGAACGTCGTCGTCACGGCGCCTTTTTGGTGCGATTACGGGTATAACATTTCCGTAGGCGATTATTTTTATTCCAATCACAATCTCGTCATAACGGACGGAGCGGAGGTGACTTTCGGCGACAACGTATTCATCGCCCCCAATTGCTGCTTCACCACCGCCGAACACGCCATCGACCCCGAGCAGCGCAAGGCGGGCTTTGAAATCGCAAAACCGATCAAAGTAGGCAACAACGTGTGGATTGGTGCAGGCTCCACCGTGCTTGCGGGCGTCACGATCGGGGACAATACCGTAATCGGCGCGGGCAGCGTCGTGACAAAATCCATTCCCGACAATGTGGTCGCCGTGGGTGTGCCCTGCCGCGTCTTGCGGAAAATAACCGCCGAGGACAAAAACAGATACCCCTTGTATAAGGGAGAAAAACCTTTTTCGCAGACCGAAAGATAAAGGGAGCGCTGCTTGCCGAAAAAAGGACAAAAAGCTATTTTTTCTGCCTTATCCGGCTTGGAACGAATGTGGTTTTTTCCCCGAGGGGCGTAGAAGCAAAAAAGGGGAAAATACCTTTTATAAAGGAGCAGGGAACAGAGCAAAGGACTTGATAAAAAGAGAATACGAAGATAAAACAAAGCCGTCGGGAAAACTTATATAAGTTTTCCCGACGGCTTTTATCGAACAAAAGCACAAAAAGCGAAGCGAAACCGCAAACGGACAGGGGGGATTTTAAAGGTGCAGTTCGGTAGGGATACGAATGATCGTTTGGCTGATGGCGGGTTCGGGATTATTGAATTGATTAATCAAAATTTCCGCTGCCGTATACCCTATCCGATAGGCATCCTGTCGGATGAATTTCGGCCGAAATTTCAATAGATCGGTCAAACGGTCGAATTCGTCGTCGAAAATAATGAGATTGTCCAAAAGTTCCGTAAGCCCCATATTCAACATTTCCCGCGCGGCGATGATCCCCAAGCCGCAAATGGAGGTGAGCACCCCGTCTATCTCTTTTCCGTTTTTCAAAAATTCTCGGATCTTGTTATCCACCATGACCTGCGTGTGGGAATAGGAATTGAAAATCAACTCCTTGCGCACGGGGAAACCGTTGTCTTTGAGCGCCGCTTCGTATCCGAGGTATCTCTCTTCGAGGCTCAAATCGTTCTTTTCGGGAAAAGTGATGTAGGCGATATTTCGTTTTCCTTTGCCTATGAGATATTGCGTCGCCTTATAGAGCGCGTCGAAGTTGTCGCTGACGATGCAGGGAATGTTCGTATTGTAAAGATAATTATCTATAAAAACGAAGGGATAGTTTTTAAAGGACAGGCGGATGACCTCCTTGGCATAAGTGTTGTAATTAACGGGGAAAATAATCATACCGTTGCTGTAAAAACGCATATTTTTGATAAATTCTATTTCTTTTTCCTGGCTGACGTTCGTATTCGCTATCTGGACGAGCCAATTGTTCTGCTCGGTATAATGCAATATGCCGTTGAGGATATTGATATAGTATCGGCTGGTGATGTCGGGAACGATGACGGACAGCGTGTTGCTGTTCGTGGAATAGATTTTCGGCGGCTGCGATTTTCCTAAAAGGGATTCCGCCCTTTCCCTCGTCACGTCGGGGGAGATATAGGTGCCTTTTCCCTTCTTGCGCACTACGAGTCCCGCCTCTTCCAAATCGTTTAAAGTGCGCTTCGCGGTGATGCGGCTGACGCTGAACGTCTGCGAAAGCGAAGCTTCGCTGGGCAGCAGAAAATCCTTTTTTCCCGCGTTGTCGGCAATCAGTTGCCGTACGTACAATTTGAGCTGTTCGTAAAGGGGCGCTCGTTTCATCTCTTGTTTTCCTCCTTTTCGTTCAGAACAAGTATGCCATAAAAAAGAAATTTTGTCAAGTATCTCACTCGTTAAATGATATATTTATATCATGTTTATGAGGGGAATTTTCGGAAAACATATTGATTTTTTCATAGTTGTAGGCTAAAATAGAGTCACTTTCGCGAGGAAAAGGAAAAATTCGCAAGGTCTTGCGGAAGGAAGGGAGGACGAAATATGAACAAAAAATTCAACACGGTCACGGCGCTCGCTTTGAGCGCGATGATGTGCGGTGCGTTCGCCGCGTGCGGAGAGAAGGAACCTCTGCCGGGGCAGACGGTGCAGATCTATGTGGACGGCGGGGGAGCCAACGCGCATTTTAATTCGACGCCGTCCATGGAGTATGACAAGTACGCCAATCCCTATCCCTACAATACGCTGGAAAAACTGGCGAAGGAATGGAACGAGCAGAATACGGGCTATGAGATCGTCATTGCGCGCTCCTCGCTGAATAACGACCGCGAAACGATGGTGCCCGCGCTCAATCAGGGCACCGCGCCCGAGATTCTCTTCTACCTCGGCACGACCATCGCGGAGGACATGAGCAAAGGCTGGTTTGTGGAGCTGAACGACTATATGGAAAAGCCCAATAAATACAGCAAGGAAGGGGAAAAAGGGAGCGTCAGATGGAAGGACGTTTACGGCAGCGAGGAATACGCCACGACGCTGGCTCCCAACGGCAAAAAGTATACGGCGGAAGTGGAAATCAACCCCATCGGCATCGTCTATAATAAGACGCTGTTCGCACAGGCGGGAATTACGGAAACGCCCGAAACGTTCTACGACTTCATGACGGCGCAGGATAAAGTAAACGCCTATGCGCAGTCGGTGAATCGCGCCGACAATGTGGCGGGGGACTATATCTGTCCTTATTTTCCCTATTATCCCTGGTATGACGGAAGCGTACTCGAATCCTCGCTGTACGGCGAATATCTCCAATATTACGACGTTTTGAACGTGGACGGCGTCATCGACGCGCAGGAAACGGCGCGCGCCTATATGACGAAGGATTCCAAGGGGACTCGCCTCTATGCGCCCAACGACGCGAGGGCAAAGGAAAAAGCCAGACTCGTAAAAGTGATGACGAAATATTATCCTTCCAATTTCGAAGGATATTACGCGGAACAGCAGTTTACGGCGGGAAACCTTGCCATGATGG
>QWCN01002607.1_pt1 | contig 39654 bp, 40 predicted proteins | sample 1972711 | NCBI WGS metagenome assembly QWCN01 (sample SAMN09866707, study PRJNA288562) | Human gut metagenome isolate term1_stool, whole genome shotgun sequencing... | isolation source: gut | host: Homo sapiens | place: USA: California
CAGCAATGGAAATACGAACGGAACCAATACCGGAGTTACAGATGGCAAGACCAATGCCACAGATATCGCCGCAGCGGATGGAAACAATGCGTCCGGCGGAAACAAAAACAACAAACACAACAAAAACAACAGAAACAACAACGAGTCAGACCAGGCGGATGGTGAGGATGTGACAGAAGGTACAGAGACCGGTGCAGATACAGGTTCTGATGATACTACAGATGTCACTGACAGCACAGAGACCGGAGCAGATGCAGACGGAAGCGGAAACGCAGACGACAGCATCCCGGCAGACAGCAGTGATGCAGATGGACACATCAGCTTCGCAGACTGTGGATTCCACTGGTATCCAGTCATCCTGATCCTTGTGATCGCAGGATACACAGTCCTGCGTATCCGGAAGATCCGCGAGGAACTTGATGGAGAGTAAGACAGTAACACCAAAAGATACCAGAACGAAAAAACAATCCCGGGGATATCCACATGTCCCCGGACAATAAAAAAAGAAAGACCTATTATCTAAACTTACAAACAATAAACCAAAATGATATATGTAAATTTTCCAAAATACTTACTAAAAAAACATCCGGTTTTCAAGATGGCATGGAACAGATAAAAGAATGATGTTCCGGAAGGACAGAACCAGAAATACAAGGAACAGGAGGATAAGGACTATGGATCCTGAAAGAAGAAAAGCACTGCAGAAGACGCAGAAAAAATGTATCGCAGCCCAGGTGGTGATGTGTGCAGCCTATATATCAGCAGGCATCTTACTGGCTGTGACAGGCAGGCATTGTGTGGCAGATATTCCAATCTATATAGCCGGCGCAGTCATCACAGCCGGCTGCATGGCAGCTCTTGCAGTGTTTGAATCAAGACTTTCAAGAGAACTTGCAGGATGACATGACAGGGGCAGCGCAGGCTGCCCCTGTTGTACCTGAAAAAGGGATGATAAGGAAGTGACAGATCATGAAAGACAGGAATTTTGTTAAGGAAATAGAAAAGTTAAGGACAGCCGTCTTAGGGTATGACCGTGAGGAAGTCGTGCTCTACATCAGGGAGCTGGTGGAGTACTATGGACAGAAGAACGAGGAGGCAGTGAGGGAACTATATCTGGAAAAGATGCAGCTTGCGGCAGAGAACGCAGGACTGCGGGCACAGATCCCCACACAGGAGAAGCTCTATGCGGAGGCAGAAGGAAAGGCGGAGGAGATCCTGGGCGGTGCAAAGGAGACTGCGGCGACCATCCTTGACCATGCCGGCACCGAAAAGGAACGCATGCTCAAAGAGGCTGGGGAAGCAGAAAAGAGGATCCTTGCAGAAGCGGACAGAAAGGCAGGGGAGACCCTTGCAGAGGCGGACAGGAAGGCAGGGGAGACCCTTGCAGAGGCAGAGAGGAAGGCAGGGGAGACCCTTACAGAGGCAGAGAGGAAGGCAGGAGAGATCCTTGCAGAGTCAGGGCGGCAGGCGGAGGAGATCCTTGCAGAGGCAGGGCGGCAGATGGATGTTATCCTGACAAAGACAAGGGAGAAAGTGGAGAAGCAACAGGCGCTCTACCATCAGTACCGCAGCCGTCTGGAAGCCTTGAAAAACGGCCTGGACTGCATCTTTGCAGAGTGTCCGCCGGAGGAAGACACACGGGATCTGCATGGAAAGCCGCAGAGGCCGGGACAGATACAGGAAGACGGACCGGAAGAGGCCGGTCTCCGGGAACAGCCATGAACGGGGGAGAACAGTACAGCCTTGACATGGCACTCCTGAAGGTCCGCGAGGAAAAACGGAAAAGAAAGATGCGCTCAGAGCGGGCCGCCATCCTGTTCGTGGTCTGGATCCTGGTGTTCAGGGTGTGCGGGATCATGCGCGTGGATGGGAATTCCATGCGCCCTGCCTGCCATCCCGGGGACATCGTGTTCTTCCTGCGCATCCTCCCGGACGGCGTGGGCTATGGGGATGCCGTCATCTTAAAGGATGCATCCGGGGAATACCTGATCAAGCGCATCGCAGGGCTGCCGGGGGATGTGATGGAGGTGGACAGTGAGGGACACCTGACAAGGAACGGCGCAGAAGTGCAGGAGACGGATGTCATCTACGGCATGTCGGAAACAGGAGACAGCGTGGATTATCCGTACACCGTGCCGGAAGGCAGTTATTTCTTCCTCGGGGACAACCGCCCGGTGTCTTTAGACAGCAGGATGCTCGGTGCGGCAGGAAGGGAAGAGATAAAAGGAAAGGTCATCTGGGCAGCGGGGGCTGGGAGATGGAACAAAAAAACAGGCAAGAGGTAAAAGACCATGAGCATTACAGGAGCTTATACTTGGGAAGATATTTCCAGTCTTGGGATGGAAGCTTATTTCCAGCCCATCTACAACGTGGAAAAGCACAGGATCACCGGGCTTGAGGCGCTGTTCCGTGCAAGGGACGGGAAGGGAGGTTTCCTCGACCCGGAGAGCCTTGTGCAGGAGGCAGAGGAACACGGCTGGGTGCATGACATCGACCTGTGGATGATCCGGGAGTGCTGCCGGTGGTTCACGAGGTTTGCGGAACACGGCATCACGAGGATCAACGTGAACCTGTCGCCGCAGACCTGCATGGTGGAAACTGTCTGGGAGGAGATCAGCAGATGCCTGGACCGGTACGGACTCCAGCACGGGAAGATCTGGCTGGAGATGACGGAACTCGGGAAGTCGGCGGATAACGGAAAGCTCCTGGAGACCGCACACAGGCTGCAGGATAAGAAGTTCAACCTGGACATGGATGATTTCGGCAAGGGCGAATCCAATTTCGTGCGGCTGATGGATTTCGAGTTCCAGAGCATCAAGCTGGACAAGGAGCTGGTCTGGGGCATCGGGAGCAGGAAGATGGGCATGCCGATCGTGCAGACGCTCCTCGTGTTCGCCCAGAGGAACCACATCTGGGTGACGGCAGAGGGGATCGAGACAAGGGAACAGGCAGCACAGCTGGAAAAGCTCGGCTGCAACTTTTTACAGGGCTACCTGATCAGCAGGCCGCTCCCGGCAGACAGGTGCGTGGAATTTGTTGCAGACTGGGAGAAAAAAGACATCCTTGCACAGTAAATATCATATAAGGAACAGGAGAGATAAATCATGGGAAAGACAAAATTTGGAACAAAGATCGTATTCTTTTTTGTGATACTGCTCGGTGCAGGGGCAGTGTTATATGCGAAAAACTGCATGGAACAGCTCGCAGCATACGCAGTAAGCCTCATGGACGGTGCAGGACAGGCGCAGGCGCAGAGCCAGCTTGCGGCAATGATCGCTTCCGATGTGAAAAAAATGGCAGCCTTTATGGCAGCCGGGCTTATCATCACGATCGTTGTGGGTGCTGCAGGCATCATTGATTACATCAGGAGCCTTGATCTTGCCTGCAGCTATTCGGACACACTCGCACAGGGCGATTTCACACAGGATGTGGAACAGAAATATTTAGACAGGAAAGACAGCATCGGAAACCTTGCGGCAGCTTTCCACAAGATCCGGGAGAGCTTTGCGGGACACCTTGGGAGCGTGAAGGACAATGCAGAGTCCCTGAGCGGCCATGTCTCCTCCATCGGGAAAAACGTGGATGAGATCAACGGCGAGATGGAAGGCATTTCCGCAACGACACAGCAGCTTGCAGCGAGCATGGAGGAATCCGCTGCATCCGCAACGGAGATGAACACCATGTCAGAGGAGATCAACCGGGCGATCAAAAACATCGCGGAGAGCGCACAGGAAGGTGCGGAGCGTGTCAATGACATCCATACCCGTGCCGTCAATGCGAAGAAAGAGACCACGGAGAACCGTGCCAATGCACAGCGCATGCACGGCGAGATCAAGGAAAGCCTCGACCAGGCACTGCAGGATGTGGAAGTGGTATCCCGGATCGAGGTCCTGGCACAGGCGATCATGGAGATCACCAACCAGACCAACCTTTTATCCTTAAATGCTTCCATCGAGGCGGCACGTGCCGGGGAGATGGGAAAAGGGTTTGCAGTCGTGGCGGACGAGATCCGGAAGCTTGCGACGGAATCCGGTGAGACGGCGACAACCATCCAAGAGGTCACGGACAGCGTGGTGAAAGCGGTGAACCAGCTCACAAAGGACAGCAGACGTCTGTTAGACTTCGTCGCAACTGATGTGAAATCCAGCTATGACAGCTTTGAGAGCCTTGCGGATGCCTACAACCGGGATTCCGAGTTTGTGGACGGTCTTGTATCGGATTTCAGTGCGACATCCGAGGAACTCTTAGCTTCCATGGACGGCATGATGAATGCAATCGAGGGCGTTGCAAATGCGGCAAACGAGGGCGCAAGCGGGACCTCCGACATGGCAGAACGCATCCAGAACATCACCATGCGGTGCTCCGAGGTGGCAGAGACCACGGAACAGGCAGGTGCAGCGGCAGAAACGTTAAAGGCAGACACCGAGATCTTCAAGGTGTGAGAAAGAAATGGGAGGACAAACGTGAGAAATAAAAAAAGAATGCTTGCCGCAGGACTTATAGCAGTGGCACTTCTGTCAGCTGTGACCGGATGCGGCAGTACATCCCAAAATGTGCAGGATACCAAGGGCATACAGGGAACTACAGGAGCAGCTGGTGGAACTGTACAGGGTTCCGGCAGCACAGGGACTGCATCAGACACGGCGGCACAGAACAACGGCAACACAGCAGATCATAATGCACAGGATAACAGCAGTGGAACAGGAACAGCACAAAACGGCAGCAACACAACAAATCATACAGCACAGACAGGAAACAACGACAGCAGCGGAACATCACAGGCAGGCGTGTCACAACACGCAACCGCAGGTTCTGCCACAATGGTAAACGGCGGCATCACGGAACAGGAAGCGAAGAACATCGCAGCCGGGAATGCAGGGGTCACAGAAGAACAGATTCAGTACATCACGGTAAAGCAGGACTGGGACGACGGACGGGCCAGATATGAGGTGGAATTCACCGCAGCCGGAGTGGAGTATGATTATGAGCTGGACGCATCCGACGGACGCATCCTTTCGGCAGACTCCGAAGTGATAGACAAGGGATACCGTGCATCACAGAATGGTACGACAGGTTCCAAGAACGCAACCGGCACATCACAGACAGCACCGGGCGGTGTTTCCATCGAGACAGCAAAACAGACCGTCATGGACAGGATCCCTGGCATCGATGCCGCAAACATCTACATCCATCCGGACTATGACGACGGCATCTCTCTCTATGAGGGGGAAGCCTACTATGCGGAGGTAAAGTATGAATTTGAGATCAACGCAGAAAACGGAAACATCATCAGCTGGGAAGCAGAATCCATCTACGACTGAGAAAAAGCCGTTAAAAGTAAAGGTTGAGACAGTCCTGATCATCATTGCCATGACAGGGCTTGTCCTGACCGGCATCACGATCGGGAACAGGATACACCATCATCAGATGTTAAGGGATATCCGTATCAAGTTCGAGCAGCTTCATGACCGGATCGAAGATCAGGACACCGGTCGGGATGCCGGTTTTGGAACATATGAGAGGACAGAAGGATGAGAATTTTAATAGCGGATGACATGGAATATGCACGTGCAAATATCATGGAAATGGTGAAGAAAATCTTTCCAGAGGCGGAGATTGATACTTTCAGCGATGGAACACATGCATGGAAAGCAGTGAAAAAGAGAGAATATGACTTACTTTTTACGGATGTCAGGATGATCAGAATGCACGGACCGGAACTCGCAGAAAAAGTCGCAGAAAAGCATCCCCATACAGAAATCTTTTTTGTGACAGGAGAAGACAAAGCAGAACTGGAACAACTGGGGATCGATCCCAAGCGATGTATTTTCAAACCATACAGGATCGAGGATGTGAAAAAATGTCTGAAAGAAAACAAAGTATTTGAATTTGGCGGCATTGGAAATGAACTCAGACCATAACAGAAATTTTAAAGTAGAAGCACTCTAATAGAATGATCAATCAGATGAGAACCTGATTAGAATCCATTCTATTAGGGTGTTTTTTGTAAAAAATAACTTTCGATTTCACGTAAGTTCATTGTGTCGTTTTATGTCGGGTGGTAAAATGATTTTTGAAAAAGGCAGAATGAATTTATTAAAAGGATACCAAGAACTTTAGGAGTAACAGATACTATATGGATGCATCATTGATAGCAATACGAAGGTTGATGTTAGAATCTAATGGTTTAGGAACAATAGTATTTAGGAGAAGCTTAATAAAACAAGGAATAGGAAAATCAAGCAGTAACCTTGGAGAAGATTAGAGTAAGTGAATTAGAAATATTAAGGGATAGAAACAATTCTCTGTAACACAATTATTCTTCTGGATTGCTATTTTAAAAGCAATTTCATGCGAGTGTATATTAGTTATTGATGTGACACCAAGTATCTAAAATAAAAAGAACAATATAAAACTTGGATTGATAGTGTTGTTATATGATTTGATATGGGTTTGACATAAAGTTTGGTAGAAAGTATAATTGACAAATGCAATAGAAATTTCATTGTATGATGATTGAAAGGAAAAAGATATGTATAGAAGTCTATATTTTAATTATATTGAAGAGAGGATTAATTTTTTGTCATATCGTATTGAGAGACGAGGAAAAATAAATCTTCTTGATTTGAATATCTATTCAGAAACTTTTTTCGCAGATATGATTAATATGCTATTAGGATATGAACTTGAAAATGCAAATGTAATAAAGCAAAATGTTGAAGGGATAGATTTAATTGATCATGTCAATAAGGTTGTTGCACAGGTTTCGGCAACAAATACAAAGCAAAAAATTGAAAATTCACTAAAAAAAGAAATTATAAAAAAATATAAAGGTTATAGATTTATATTTATTCCTATTGTTGGTGAAGCAGATGCATTGAGAGAAAAAGCATTTCGTAATCCTTATGGAATAAAATTTAATCCGGAAGAAGATATATATGATATAAAGTCTATTTTAAATATAGTTATGAATATGAAAATTGGAAAACAGCAAAATTTTTATACTTTTATAAGGGATGAGTTAGGTAATGATGTTGATTTGGTAAAAGTAGATACGAATTTGGCTGCCATCATAAATATTTTGTCAAAAGAAAATTTGGTAAATGTAACAGATTCGCCAGAAATTAATCATTTTGAAATAAATAGAAAAATTGAATTTAATAATTTAAATAATGCGAAAGGTACAATTGACTTATATAAGATTTATTATAGCAAATTGGATGAAAAATATATTGAGTTTGACAAATTAGGAGTGAATAAAAGTCTTTCAGTTTTTTCGGTTCTTTCTAATCAATATATAAAATTGCAGAACGAAAATAAAGAAGATAGTGATATTTTTTATTCGATAATTAACAATGTTATAGAAATTATACAAAAAAGCAAAAATTATGTTGAAATTCCATATGAAGAATTAGAAATGTGTGTGTGTATAATTGTAGTAGATGCATTTATTAGATGTAAAATATTTAAAAATCCAGAGGGGTATAATCATGTTGTTGCCAGATAATATTCAGCCTGAATTGAGTATATATTATAATGGATCGTTGGTTTTAAGAGAATTAAAAAAGAAAGATAATCAAGCTATTTTAGTGCTTTATAATTCTTTAAAGATGACAGGAATGTCCTTTTCAACTTTTTTACTATGTTTAGATTGGTTATATTTAGTGGATGCGGCGCGAGTAGATGAGAAAGGGTATGTAAGCTTATGTATTTGAAAAAATTAACAATAGAAACACCTGAAAAATTGATTCGAGATATGGAATTTCATTCTGGATTAAATTTAATAATTGATGATACAAAAGATATATCAACAAAAACTACAGGTAATAATGTTGGAAAGACAACTGTTTTAAAATTAATAGATTTTTGTTTAGGTGCAGATTCAAAGATTATATATACAGATACTGAAAATAAAAAAGCTACATATGATGTTGTAAAAAAGTTCCTCATTGATGAGGAGGTTATTATAACGTTGATTCTTGTGGAAGATATAAATGATGAAAATTCTAGAACTATTAAAATTGCGAGAAATTTTTTGAGTCGAAAAAAAGCAATTAGAAGAATAAATGATAGGGATATTTTAGAGAAAGATTTTGAAGTTGAGCTAGAAAAAAATATATTATCTGGAGTTAATGTATTGAAGCCATCTTTTAGGCAAATTATTTCACATAATATAAGGTATAAGGATGAAAGTATAAATAAGACATTAAAAACATTAGATAAATTTACATCAGATGTTGAATATGAAGCTTTATATCTCTATATATTAGGTTGTACAGATGATGATGGTGCAGAGAAACAAGCATTAACAGCACGAATAACACAAGAACAAAATTTTAAGGAACGTTTAGAAAAAAATCAAAATCGGACAGCCTATGAAATAGCATTAGGATTGGTAGAAGATGAAATTGAAAATTTAAATAAGAAAAAAGAAACGTTTAATTTAAACGAATCATTGGAGCAGGATTTAGAAGAACTTAATTTAGCAAAATATAATATCAATAAAACAAGTTCTATGATTAGCAAATTGGAGATCAGAAAAAATCTTATAGAAGAAGCAAAGAAAGAATTAGAAAATAATGTTTCATTTATTGATGTTCAGCAATTAAAAATTTTGTATCAGGAAGTAAAATTAAATATTGAAGGGGTAAATAGGTCTTTTGAAGAACTGGTTGAATATCATAATAAGATGATTTTAGAGAAAGTGAAATTTATTTCTCAGGATTTGCCAGAGCTAGAACAAAAATTAAGTGAAGCAAGGAAAGAGCTAAGTAACTTGCTCTCAGAAGAAAAAAGACTTAGTAAAAAAATTTCTAAAGGTAACACATTTGAAGAGTTAGAAAAAGTAATATCTGAACTAAATGAAAAGTACCGTATAAAAGGGGAATACGAAAGCACAATTGCTCAAATAGAAGACGTTGAGGAGAATATTAATAAACTTAATAAGAAAATTGATGAAATAGATAATGTTCTTTTTTCTGATACTTTTGAGGAAAAATTAAAGAATCAAATAAGAAAATTTAATCGCTTCTTTTCTTCTGTTTCTCAGGAATTATATGATGAAAGTTATGCGTTGACATATGAAAGAGTAAGAAATAAAAAAACAGGGAAAATGTGTTATAAATTTAATTCTTTTAATGCTAATATGAGTTCGGGAAAGAAACAAGGAGAAATTTTGTGCTTTGATTTGGCTTACTTATTATTTGCTGAGAATGAGAAATTACCGGCATTACGTTTTTTATTAAATGATAAAAAAGAGTTGATGCATGATCATCAATTAATTAAAGTTGCAGAATATGTGAAAGATAGAAACATACAATTAGTGATATCTATTTTGAAAGATAAATTGCCTGAAAAGGCGTTGGAGAATGCACATATTGTGGTGGAACTTTCACAAGAAGAAAAATTGTTTAAAATCGAACAGCAAATGGAACAATAATATATTAAAAAGAAAGAACTCATTTATAAAAAATCCTTTGAAAAACCCATCAATATTTGCTATAATAACAAATGCATCTATGCGTGATGCAAATATACTATAATTAGAAATCGAGGAATGTAACATGGCATTATTGGAACAGTGGCAGAAAGTTGCCTATAATGAGAAAGCAGATAGAGGTGAATTACAGAGATTCTGGCAGAGATACTTCCTTTTAGAGAAGGGCGTATACGAACAGCTTTTAACAAATCCGGATGAGAAAGTAGAAGGAACGGTAAAAGAGCTTGCAGAGAAGTACAACCTCAGTGTTATGGAGATGACAGGATTCTTAGACGGAATCAACGACAGCTTGGTAGAGGCTAATCCAATCGACACCATGGAAGAAGATACAAAAGTTAACCTTGTTTTTGACAAAGAAAAATTATACAAAAACATGGTTGACGCAAAAGCAGACTGGTTATATGAATTACCACAGTGGAAAGAGATTTTCGATGATGAGAAGAGAAAAACTTTATTCTTAGAGCAGAAGAAATCCGGCACTGTTCATGTAGGCAAAAAAGTCGGACGTAACGATCCATGCCCATGCGGAAGCGGTAAGAAATACAAATACTGCTGCGGAAGATAGTCCGTCATACCGGAACTGTAAAAAAGACTTTACAGATAGAAGAAAAGGGTATAGAATGACCCTAGTCAAAACGATGAAGAGAAGAGTAGCATAAGCAAAAGTCCCAGAGAGGAAGGCGTTTGGTGTGAGCATTCCGGCTAAGAATTATGTGAAGACCAGCTCTGAGTGACCCCAATCCGGTCCGGTGATACCGTTATCATCAAGAATGAGATTTCTCCAGAATGGACAGGCAGTAAGAAGTTTGATGTCTGATAGGATGGAGAGATGAAGATGGGTGGAACCACGATAAGTATATCGTCCCTGATATTGTAGGAATGCAGTATCAGGGATTTTTTTATGTTATCTAATATACAAAAGTATAGAGGAATGTGGCACAGAGAATCGGAGATACTTCCTACAGAAACTTATTTTTATATAGCGAAAGGAAATGAAGAAAATGGTAGATTTTAAAGCAGACGAGAGACTGAATACTTTAAACCATTCCTGCGCACATGTGATGGCACAGGCAGTAAAACACTTATATCCACAGGCAAAGTTCTGGGTAGGACCAGTTGTAAAAGAAGGTTTTTATTATGATATCGACCTTGGCGATGATATCATCAACGACGAAGCAATTGCAGCAATCGAGAAAGAGATGAAGAAAGTCTGCAAAGAAGGCAAGAAGATTTACAGACGTGAGATTTCCAAAGCAGAAGCAATGGAAATGTTCAAAGATGATCCATACAAACTGGACTTAATTGAAGGTCTGGAAGATGGAAACATCTCTGTTTACGATCAGGGAGATTTCACGGATCTCTGCCGTGGACCTCACGTAGACAATACAAAGTTATGCAAGAACTTCAAGCTTGTAAAATACTCAGGTGTATATTGGAAAGGTGATGCAAACAATCACGTAATGCAGCGTATTTATGGTGTATGTTTCCCGACACCGGAAGAGTTAGAGGAACACTTAAAACTTCTTGAGGAAGCAAAAGACCGTGACCACAGAAAAATCGGTAAAGAGATGAATCTTTTCATGTCGGATGACCTTGTTGGACGTGGACTTCCAATGTTCCTTCCAAAAGGATACACAGTATGGCAGGAACTTGAAAATTATATCAAAGCAAAAGAGAGAAAACTTGGATATCTTCATGTTATGACACCTTGTGTTGGTACGGTTAATCTGTATAAAACATCCGGTCATTGGGATCATTACAAAGACAATATGTTCCCTGCAATGGAAGTGGAGGGAGAGTCCTTTGTTCTCCGTCCAATGAACTGCCCGCATCATATGATGATTTATGCAAACAGAATGCATTCCTACAAAGATCTTCCAATCCGTATCGGTGAGATCGCACATGACTTCCGTTTCGAAGCCAGCGGTACTTTAAAAGGTATCGAGAGAGGACGTCATTTCTGCCAGAACGACGCACATCTTTTCGTGACACCGGAACAGATTGAGTCAGAGTTCTCACAGGTCGTAGATCTGATTTTTGATACTTACAAGGATTTCAACATCACAGATTACCGTTGCGTGCTCTCCTTAAGAGATCCTGCTGATAAAGTAAAATATCATGATGACGATGAGATGTGGAACACAGCAGAGAATGCACTCCGAAAAGTATTAGATGACCTTGGAATCGACTACACAGAGGAAATCGGTGAGGCTGCATTCTACGGACCAAAACTTGACGTAAACGTAAAACCGGCAATCGGAAATGAATACACACTTTCCACCTGCCAGCTTGACTTCTGCTTACCAGAAAAATTCAATCTGACATACATTGACAAAGATGGCACAAAGAAAACACCGGTTGTTTTACACAGAGCAATCCTTGGTTCCCTTGACCGTTTCATGGCTTATATCTTAGAGGAAACAAAAGGAAATCTGCCACTCTGGTTAGCACCGGTCCAGGCAAGAATCATTCCGGTTAAAAATGAGGATGAAGAGTTGAATGCATACTCACATGAACTTCTCAGCTATCTGGATGAGAACGGTATCCGTGTGGAGATCGACGAGCGTGCCGAGAAACTTGGCTATCGTGTAAGAGCTGCACAGGTAGAGAAAGTTCCTTACCTCATCATTCTTGGAAAGAACGAAGTAAAAGACGGAACGGTAAGCTACAGACTTCACGGTGAGCAGGCTACCACAACCGTTCCAAAAGAAGAGTTCCTTGCAATGTTAAAGGATGAGATCGCAACAAAGAAGATCAATCCTGCCGCATTAAAATAAAAATGAATAAAAATTAAAAGAAGGGCATATGTCAGAAAATTATGGCATATGCTCTTTTGCATATTTTTTTCAAAAATCGCCATACTAATCTAAGACAATTGCAAAACTCATGAAAATCTAAATTGAATTGTGAGAAATTGACAAAAGACATGAAAGACATTGGGGAACCGCCGGTTCTTAGAAGGCAGGTACAACTTTTTTCAATCAGGTCTGTGCATTTACTGCACAGACCGTGCGAAAGTGATTCAAGTGTGAGCAAATTCCTATCTGCGAAGCAGATTTTAAATGAATTTGCGAAGTACTGCGAAGAATGAGCAGTACCGTTGCGAGTGACACATAGCGAAAGCGTGTCTTGAATGTTTTTGTTAATTTTGAACAATTTAAAGAAGACTATGAGGAGTTTCGCAATTGGCTAGACAGATTTGAAGGAAAAGGAGAAAAAAGTATGGCATATTTGGATTGTTCAGTGAAAAGCTGCACCTACAATAATGAAGACGGCTGTTGCTGCAAAGGCGACATTCAGGTGGAGGGACGCGAAGCAACCGAAGCACAGAGCACCTGTTGCGGAAGTTTCAAAGACCGCGGAACAAACGGTGCAGCCTGTAACGCATTAAAAGATGTTTCTAAGGAAATCGACGTTGCGTGTGAGGCAACACACTGCCGTTTCAATGAAAATGAGAAATGTCACGCAGATCATATCGGTATTTCCGGTGCCGGAGCCTGCACCTGTGGAGAGACAGAGTGCGCAAGCTTCGAGTGCAACTGTAAATATGAATAATTAATACAGGTATGAAACTGGTCTGCACATGCTCCATTTGTGCAGACCATAAAAAAGCAGGATAAGAAAATTTACATCTGTAAAGCAGGATTCCAGTGCTTTAAAACACAAAAACTACACAAAAAGTTTACAAAGATACCCTTGTTTCTTTTGCCGCGGAGATGTAGTATGGGAGTTGGAAAAACAAAAAGATTCCTGTTTGGAGGCGGTACTTATGAGAAAAAAATCACATATTTCACTGGCACGTTACATTGTAAATAATATGGAAGACAATGATCTGAAAAAACATAAATTATCTTTTTACATCGGAAGTGTCCTGCCGGACATTAAGCCATCTTTCGTCTATAAGCGCCATGAGATGGACGGAACTTACCCGGATATCAGACGCCATATTGAGCGCCTTTCCGAGGGCAGGAAACTGGTGGAGAAGAAAAAAGGGCGCAAGTATTACATGGATCTTGGACAGATCAGCCACTATCTGGCAGACTATTTTACCTATCCTCACAATAAGATCTATCCGGGAAGTCTGAAGGATCACTGTTCTTACGAGGAGAAGTTAAAGCGGGATTTGCGGAGATATATCAGGACGGACGCTGCAAAACCGCATAAAGCAGATCATCTGGAATTTAACAGTGCCAGAAATCTTTGCGATTTTATCCAGAAATCCCATGATGATTATCTTGTGAGAAAGCATGATGTGGAGGATGATATCCATCACATTGTGGAGGTGAACTACAAGGCAATGGAGACAATGATACATTTACTCGCCGAGAAAAGGGCAGAATTCCGGTTAAAACATTCCTGAAAAATGAAAAACATACAAAAACGATAGGAAAACATACGAATCAAATATTAATTTTTTATGAACAGCGCATCCAAAGTCGAAAAATGGATGCGCTGTTTTTGTAGGAAATACGTGCAATTGTGAAAAAATCCGTTTGGAAATGTCGAATTTTGGAGAAAACTCATCACCTAATTCATTTGATTTTTGAATCTGCGGATAGTAATATGGAGAATATAAAAGAGAGGAAAAGAAAAAGGGGAAAAGAAAAAGGGACTATTCTCTGCTCCGGCAATTAGCAGAAATTTGAATTTGTAAAATTGCATTTTCCATTGAGGAAATCAGGAGGATTCATATGAGAAAGTTGAGTGAGTTACAGCAGGAAATCGAATCCGTTCGATTTGAACTGGATCAGGCACTTTTACGACAGGATAAGTTTGATAATTACTATCAAAAAAGTACAAAACTCGATCAGCTGATTGAAGAGTATATCGAGGAAACAGAAAGAAGTAAGTAGAGAAGAATGGAAAATAATGCCAAATCAGGAAATAACTGGTCTGGCATTATTTTTTTGCGCTAAAATATTGATTTTTTCTTAAGAATAGTCTAATATATGTTTAAAAGTGGTGGAAAGTGGTAGAGAATGGTTCGAAGTGGTGGCAAATGACCACAGAAATGGAAAATCAAGAGGAACCAGCTGCCGCACAAAGGCAGGTGATTGTGTCATGTTTATGGGAGAATACAACCACACAGTTGATCCAAAAGGCAGACTGATAGTTCCGGCAAAATTCAGAGAGCAGCTTGGCGATGAATTTGTAGTGACAAAGGGACTTGATGGATGCTTATTTGTGTATACGTCAGAAGAATGGCACAACATCGAAGAGAAATTCAGAAACATTTCCATGACTTCCAAGGATGCAAGAAAGTTTTCACGTTTCTTTTTTGCAGGAGCAGCTTCCTGTGAACTGGACAAGCAGGGAAGAATCCTTCTTCCACCAGTTTTAAGAGAATATGCAAATCTGACAAAAGATGTCGTTTTAGTCGGAGTCTTAAGCAGAGTGGAAATTTGGGATAAAGACAGATGGCAGGAGAATACATATGATGAAGATGAGATGGATGAGATTGCAGAACACATGGCAGATTTAGGGTTCAGCATCTGATCCGCAGAGAATAAAAAAAGAGAGCCAGAGCAAAAGTCAGGCAGAGAGGATCACAATGGAATTTAATCATTATTCAGTATTGCTAAATGAGACAATTGAAAATTTGAATATCAAGCCTGACGGAATCTATGCGGATGGAACACTTGGCGGTGGCGGACATGCTTACCAGGTGGCTTCACGGTTATCAGAAAAAGGCAGGCTGATCGGAATCGATCAGGACGCGGATGCAATCGCAGCCGCCGGAGAAAGATTAAAGGAATTTGGTGACAAGATCACCATTATCCGAAGCAATTACGCCAACATGAAAGAGGAACTTCACCGCATTGGCGTGGAAAAGGTGGATGGAATCGTGTTGGATCTTGGCGTATCTTCGTTTCAGTTAGATACACCGGAGCGTGGTTTTACTTACCGTGATGAGAATGCTCCACTTGATATGAGAATGGATGACAGACAGAGCCTGACTGCAAAAGATATTGTAAACGGATACAGTGAGATGGATCTTTACCGGATCATCCGTGATTATGGTGAGGACAAGTTCGCAAAAAATATTGCAAAACACATCGTGCAGGAGAGGGCAAAGAAACCGATCGAGACAACCGGAGAACTGACGGAAATCATCAGGGCTTCCATTCCAATGAAAGTTCAGGTGACCGGTGGACATCCGGCAAAAAGAACGTTTCAGGCAATCCGTATTGAGCTGAACAAAGAGTTAGAAGTACTGCAGAATAATCTGGATGATATGATCGACCTTTTGAATCCGGGTGGAAGAATCTGTATTATCACGTTCCATTCCTTAGAGGATCGTATTGTAAAGACGAATTTTAAACGAAATGAGAACCCATGTACCTGTCCGAGTGATTTTCCAGTGTGCGTATGTGGTAAAAAATCCAAGGGAAAGGTAGTTACAAGAAAACCAATCCTTCCTTCCGAGGAAGAATTAGAAGTGAACTCCCGTTCCAAGAGTGCAAAATTAAGAGTTTTTGAAAGGGTGTAGCAGATGCCGAACAGAACAGTAAATCACAACAATCGAAATAGAGCAGCCTATCAGGTAGATGGCAACACCGTACGCCGTATGGAGGCGATGCCGGATTACCGCAAAGAGCGCAGAGACAGACAGGAGCGGGAACGCGAGGAAGAGCTGAGAAAACGCAGACGTGCCGCAGCCAGAAATCAGGAAAAAGCGCTTCGCATGAGCAAAAGTTATGTTGTATTCCTGACAATGGCAGTGACCGTATTTGGCATTTTCTGTGGAGCTTATATTAAGCTTCAGTCCGATGTAACGGCAAGAATGAAAAAAATCGCAAGCTTAGAGAGCCAGGTGACAGACCTTAAGGCTGACAATGACGAGGCTTACAAGAGAATTAATACCGCAGTAGATCTCGATGCAATCAAGGAGAAGGCAATCAATGAACTTGGTATGTTTTATGCAACACAGGATCAGATCGTCTACTACTCTGTAGATAAGACAGACTACATGAATCAGTATAATGAAATCCCGCAATAGAGGGAATTTTCAGGCAAAAAAATAATTCAGGTGGTAGAATGGCAAAAAGAAGACCGAAAAAGCCGATGTTAAAGTTTCCAAAGCGTATGCAGAAAAAAATGATCGTCATGTTTACGGTTGTTGCAGCGCTGGCACAGCAGGGCTATGACAGCCAGACAATTCCTTATCAGAGAGGAGACATTGTAGACGCAAAAGGAACTGTGCTGGCAACCAGTATCGCAGTTTATAATGTGATTCTGGACTGCTCCGTTTTAAATGATGATGAAAAATATGTGGAGCCGACGATCAATGCGCTTGTAAGCTGCTTCCCGGATCTGACGAGTGAACAGCTTTATTCTTATGTGAAAGACTCTCCGGACAGCAGATATATTGTGCTTGCCAAACGTTTGTCCTATGATACGATCCAGCCCTTTGTGAATCTGCAGGAGGAGCGGGATGAAAAGGGAAAACTGGTCAATCCATATATCAAAGGTGTCTGGTTTGAAAAAGAGTACCAGAGACAATATCCATATGGAAAACTGGCAAGTTCTGTGATCGGGTTCACAACATCCGGTAACCTCGGAATTAATGGACTGGAAAACTATTATGATGACACGTTAAATGGAATTAACGGCAGACAGTATGGATATCTGAATTCGGACAGCAATTTCGAAAAAACGATCAAACCGGCAGTCAACGGCAATACGTTAGTGACAACGATCGATGCGACGATCCAGTCGGTGGTAGAGAAGAAAATACAGGAGTTTAACGAGGCCTATACAGATGGTTACAGAGAGGGTGAGGGCGGAGCCACAAGAATTGGCGTGCTCATCATGAACCCAAACAATGGCGATGTCCTTGCAATGGCACAGTATCCAAACTACGATCTGAGCAATCCGTGGGATTTATCGGAGTATTATACGCAGGAAGAGATTGATGCGATGGACGACGATGCGAGACTTGAAGCGTTAAATCAGTTGTGGCAGAACATATGTCTGACTTATACATATGAGCCTGGATCAACGGCAAAACCGTTTACGGTTGCGGCTGGTCTTGAGACAGGAACATTGTCGACAAATGATACCTTTTTCTGTGATGGAGCCGAACAGCTCAGCGGATTTACCGTAAAATGTGTTGCCTATCGAAAAGGCGGACACGGAATGCAGACATTGGAGCAGACGTTAATGAACTCCTGCAATGATGCCCTGATGCAGATGTCTTACCGGATCGGGGCAGAGAATTTCACGGAGTACCAGCAGATTTTTGGATTTGGACAGAAAACGAACATTGATCTTCCAGGAGAATCGAGAACAGATTCCCTGATTTACACATTGGATACAACATCACAGCTGAGTCTTGCAACCAATGCTTTCGGACAGAACTTTAACACCACGATGATCCAGCTTGGAACCGCTTTCTGTTCTCTGGTCAATGGCGGTAAATTATATCAGCCGAGAGTGGTAAGCAAGATCACGGATCAGAATGGAAATACGATTCAGGATATTTCCCCAACGTTGCTGCGTGAGACGGTATCCAAGACAACAAGTGATACATTAAAACAGTATATGTATTCAACCGTGACATCCGGTACCGGAAATACGGCAAAAGTAGACGGTTACTCCATGGGAGGTAAAACCGGAACGGCACAGAAAGTGCCGCGTGATGGTGTGAACTATCTGGTTTCTTTTATCGGTTTTGCACCGGTGGACGATCCTCAGTTAATGATCTACTGTTTTGTGGATGAGCCAAACTCGCCGGATCAGCCGCACAGTACTTTTGCGCAGAATATTGTGAGGGAGATTTTAGAAGAAGTACTTCCTTATATGAATATTTATCCGGATGAGGAGACGACCGGCTTACATTCCGGATGGGATATTACCGGAACAGATACAGGCGCAGCCGCTGTGACAGACCGTGTGACAGGAAATATGGAAAATATTTCGGAGGAAGAACCGGAAGGAACAGATGATGTGCCGGATACCATGGAAGATATTTCGGGAGCCGAGGAAAACAACGAAGAAAACGCCGAAAATGATGGTGTAAATGCAGAAGAAGCAGGAACAACATCCGATAACAGTGAATAGAAACATAACCTCATAAAAGTTGGAATAAAATGCAAGGAAGACTTTTATGAGGTTTTTGTTTTATGTATCGGAATAAGACCTTTAACCGCAAAAAGGTAATGATCGTATTCGTGGCAGTTTTTTTTATCATGATGTTTCTGATTGGAAGACTGGTATATCTGATGATCTTCTGCTCCGAATATTATGGAAATAAAGCGGAGAATCTTCATGAGAGGGAACGTGATATTAAGGCGGCACGGGGAAAACTTTTGGATGCAAACGGCACAGTGCTTGCCACAAACAAATCTGTGTGCACGATCTCCGTGATCCATAACCAGATAGAAGAACCCGAGAAAGTCATTGAGATGCTTGTGAGAGAACTTGGTATTCCGGAAGAGACTGCGAGAAAGCGCGTGGAGAAAGTCAGTTCCATCGAGCGTGTGAAAACAAATGTCGCAAAGGAGACCGGGGATGCAATCAGAGCCTATGGACTCTCCGGAGTGAAAGTGGATGAGGATTATAAACGATATTACCCTTATGGGACGCTTGCTTCCAAAGTACTTGGATTTACCGGGGCCGACAATCAGGGCATTTTGGGACTTGAAGTAAAGTATGATGAATACCTTCAGGGAACTAACGGAAAAATCCTCACGTTAACCGATGCGAGAGGAATTGAGATTGAGAATGCCGGGGAGAGCAGATTAGAACCCGTGAACGGTTATGACCTTTGCTTATCATTAGATTACAATATTCAGATGTACTGTGAGCAGGCGGCAAAAAAAGTCTGCACGAAAAAATCGGCGGACAGTGTTTCCGTGATCGTGATGAACCCGCAGAACGGTGAACTTATGGCGATGGTGAATTATCCTGAATTTGACCTGAACGATCCGTTTACGCTGGTTGGAGACACCGGAGAATCCGTGTCAGCGGAAGAAAAACAGAATCTGTTGAATAAAATGTGGCGAAACCAGTGTATCAGTGATACCTACGAGCCGGGATCCACATTTAAGATTATTACGGCAGCGGCAGCGCTAGAAGAGGGAGTGGTAAAACTGGACGATGCATTTTTCTGTCCGGGTTATAAAATTGTGGAGGACAGAAGAATCCGGTGTGCGAGAACGACAGGGCATGGGGCGGAAACATTCGAGACAGGGATCATGAACTCCTGCAACCCGGTTTTTATGGAACTTGGCGAGCGGTTAGGCGCGGAGAACTTTGTCGGTTACTTCAAACAGTTCGGGCTGTTATCCAAAACGAATATTGATCTTCCGGGGGAAGGGGGAACAATCATGCATAAGACGGAAAATATTGGACCGGTGGAACTTGCGACAATCTCGTTTGGGCAGTCGTTTCAGATTACCCCCATCCAGCTTGTCACGACGGTATCTTCTATTATTAATGGGGGAACGCGCGTGACACCACATTTTGGCGTAAGCGTGCAGGATGCGGACGGAAATACAGTAAAAACGTTCTCCTATGAAACGCATGAGAATATCTGCACAGCAGAAACTTCGGAAACGATGCGCTATCTGCTGGAGAAAGTGGTGTCAGAGGGAACCGGAAAAAATGCCAAAATTGAGGGCTTTTCCATCGGCGGAAAGACAGCAACCTCACAGACACTTCCAAGAAGCGACCATAAATACATTTCATCGTTTCTCGGATTTGCGCCCGCTGACAATCCGCAGGTGCTTGTGCTTGTTGTCATCAACAATCCGCAGGGGATTTACTACGGCGGAACGATCGCTGCTCCTGTGGCGAAGGAAATATTCGAAAACATTTTGCCTTACCTTGATAAATGAGATGAAATAACGTATACTAGTTAGGCGAATTGAACGTTAGAAAAAATACAAGAGGTGTTTAGTCATGAATTATGAAATAGTGATACCAGTTTTGATCTCTTTTGCAATCAGTGCAATTTTAGGACCGATCGTGATCCCCTTTTTGAAACGGTTAAAGGTGGGGCAGACAGAGCGAAAAGAGTTGGAATCCCATTTGAAGAAAAACGGAACCCCGACTATGGGCGGACTTATGATACTGGCAAGTATTATCATTACCTCCCTGTTTTATGTCAAAGATTATCCGAGAATTATCCCAATCCTTTTTATGACTGCAGGATTCGGTGTGATCGGTTTTCTGGATGATTATCTGAAGGTAGTGCTTCGCAGATCAGACGGACTGCTCCCGTGGCAGAAGATGATCTTACAGTTTGTTGTGACAACCGTGTTTGCAGTTTATATGGTGCGGTATTCCGGAATTGAGCTTACCATGCTGATCCCGTTTTCCGGTGGAAAGTACTTAAATATCGGATGGCTTGCGATTCCGCTGCTTTATTTTGCAGTGATCGGAACCGTAAACGGTGTGAATTTTACGGATGGTGTGGATGGGCTTGTGTCAAGCGTTACGATTATGGTTGCAACCTTTTTTTCAGTTGTGGCGATCGGGACAAATGCCGGGATCGCTTCGATCACCTGTGCAGTAGCAGGAGCCCTGCTCGGATTTTTATTATTTAATGTATATCCGGCAAGCGTTTTTATGGGAGATACCGGTTCCCTGGCACTGGGCGGCTTTGTTGTGGCAACTGCCTATATGCTCCAGATGCCATTATATATCCTGATCGTCGGACTGATTTATCTGGCAGAAGTCATTTCTGTTATGGTTCAGGTTACTTATTTTAAATACACCAAGAAAAAAACAGGTGTTGGAAAGAGAATTTTCAGAATGGCTCCGCTCCATCATCACTTTGAGCTTGGTGGATGGTCAGAGACGAGAGTTGTTGCAGTGTTTGCAATCGTGACCGCATTGCTTTGCATGCTTGCATTATTAGGCTTATAAATCGCATTGGAAAATTGCAAAATGACCTGCCGGATTCGGACAGGAGATTGGAAGGATAAGACGATGAATTTAGAAGGAAAAAGAGTGTTAGTAGTAGGTTCTGGAAAAAGCGGAGTTGCAGCCGCAGAACTGCTCAGAAAAAAAGGAATCACATTTGTACTTTTTGATGGAAATAAAGATCTGGATGTGACAGCATTGATCGAGAAAAATCCGGTATTTGCCGGAGCAGAGATTCTTTTGGGAGAACTTGCACCGGAAGATATGGCGCGCATTGATCTTGTTGTGTTAAGTCCGGGCGTGCCGACAGACCTTCCGATGGTCAATGAACTTCGAAACAGACAGATTCCAATCTGGGGCGAAATTGAACTTGCCTATCATTTTGCAAAAGGAAGAATTATTGCAATTACCGGAACAAACGGAAAAACTACGACAACTTCGCTTGTGGGTGAGATCATGGCGAATTATTTCGATGATGTGAAAGTGGTCGGCAATATTGGAATCCCATACACATCGGTAGCGGCAAACACGACAGAGGATACTGTGACAGTCGCAGAGATCAGCAGCTTCCAGTTAGAGACAACACATGAGTTTGCGCCGGAAGTGACAGCTATTTTAAATATCACACCGGATCATCTGAACCGTCATCATACGATGGAATGTTATATCGAGACAAAAGAGAGCATTACAAAGAATCAGACCGCCGGGGATACCTGTGTGTTGAATTATGAGGATGAAGTGCTGCGCAGGTTTGGCGAGACACTTCAGACAAAAGTTGTATTTTTCAGCAGCAAGCGCAGACTGGAAAAGGGACTTTATCTGGACGGAGAAGATATTTTTTATGCAGACGGCACAACGGACACAAAAGTGATCAATGTAAATGAGCTGAATATTTTAGGAAAACACAATTATGAGAATGTCATGGCGGCAGTCGGAATGTCGGTAAGCTTTGGCGTACCGATGGATAAAATTGTGGAAGTGCTGAAACGTTTCCAGGCAGTCGAGCATAGAATTGAGTATGTGACAGAAAAACGCGGCGTGAAGTTTTACAATGATTCCAAGGGAACAAACCCGGATGCGGCAATCCAGGGGATCCGCGCGATGAACCGTCCGACACTGTTGATCGGTGGAGGTTATGACAAACAGTCTGAATATGATGAGTGGATTGAGAGTTTTGACGGCAAGGTGAAAAAACTCGTGCTGATCGGTCAGACGAAGGAAAAGATTGCGGAATGTGCGAAGAAACATGGCTTTGAGGATGTCATACTCTGTGATACATTTGAGGAGGCAATTGACACCTGTTATGCAAACGCAGTGAGCGGGGATGCGGTATTGCTTTCCCCTGCATGTGCAAGCTGGGGCATGTTCGCAAACTATGAGGAGCGCGGACGCATTTTTAAGGAATACGTGCGCAATCTGGCAGAATAAAAAATGTCAGGCATAATGGCATGACGTGCAGTAAATAAGAAATGAGGAATTGGAATGGCAAGAGGTCAGCAGACGGAAAAGAAAAAAAAGCCAATTAAATATTTCGATTACAGTCTTTTGTTTCTGATCATTTTTCTTTTGTGTTTTGGATTGGTCATGTTGTACAGTACCAGTTCCTATGCAGGTTCCAATAAGTTTGGGGATGCTTCCTATTTTGTAAAAAAACAGTTGTTTGCAACAGGACTGGGGATCGTGGGTATGTATATCGTATCTAAGATCCCATATCGGTTCTGGATGAAGGTGAGTTCCATGGCGTATCTGGCAGCTATCGTGCTCTGTACCGCCGTTATTTTTATTGGTACAGAGGCAAACGGTCAGGCGAGATGGTTAAAAATCGGGCCGTTATCTTTCCAGCCGTCAGAGTTTGCCAAGTTTGCGGTTATTATTTTTCTGGCAACGGTTATTTATAAGACACCACAGAAAATGGGTGAATTCATGAGCCTTGTCAAGATAATGGCAATTGTGCTTCCAATCGTTGCAGTGGTCGCCTACAATAACTTAAGTACAGCGATCATTATACTTGGAATTGCAGTCTGTATGTTGTTTGTTGCCAGTCCGAAGTATTCCCACTTTGTGTTGATGGCAGCGGCAGTCGGTGTGGTAGGTGTTGTTTTCATCAGTTTTGAGGCATACCGGATGGATCGTATCAAGATCTGGCTGAATCCGGAAGCCTACGAGAAGGGTTATCAGACCTTACAGGGACTGTATGCGATCGGTTCCGGCGGTTTATTTGGAAAAGGGCTTGGCGAGAGTATGCAGAAGCTGGGATTTATTCCTGAGGCGCAGAATGATATGATTTTCTCTGTTATCTGTGAGGAACTTGGACTTTTTGGCGCGGTGTGCGTGATCTTATTGTTTCTGCTGATGATCTGGAGATTTATGATCATTGCCAATAATGCGTCAGACCTTTATGGGGCGCTGGTCGTGGTTGGTATTATGGCGCATTTGTCCATCCAGGTTATTTTAAATATTGCGGTTGTGACCAATACGATCCCGAATACCGGTATTTCACTGCCGTTTATCAGTTATGGAGGTACTTCGGTTTTATTCCTGCTTGCAGAGATGGGGCTTGCGCTTTCCGTGGCAAAGGGAATTAAATTTGAGGTTAATTAAATATGATAAAAGAAGAGAGAAGAAGAAAAAAGCGCAGAAAGATAGGATTGTACATCCTGTTGATATTGATTCTGCTTATCGCAGCGGGCGTTTTCATTGTCATGAATGTTTTTACCGTGGAAAACGTTGTCGTGGAGGGAAATGAACTGTACAGCTCCACACAGATTGAAAACATGGTGCTGAATGATGAATATTCCTGGAATTCCCTGTATGTAGATCTGAAATACAGATTTGTGGATATCGGGGAAGTTCCGTTTGTAGATACGATGGAGGTTTCACTGGACAATCCCCATACCGTACATATTAAAGTTTACGAAAAAGGAATGCTCGGCTATCTTTATATTAATTCCATTGGTCAGAATGCTTATTTTGACAAAGATGGATTTGTAGTCGAGACATCTACGGAAGTGATTGACGGTGTGCCAAAGATCACAGGAATCTCCTGTGAGGAAGTGGTACTTTATGAGAAACTGCAATTAGAGAACAGTGATATTTTGCGGGATTTACTGAACCTGACACAGACTTTGAAAAAATATAATCTGCTCCCGGATGAGATCCAGTATGACAGTAACATGGAGCCGGTGCTTTACTATGGAACGATCCAGGTGAAAATTGGTTCTGAGGACAACCTGTCGCAGAAAGTTGTGAGGTTATCCATTATTTTGCCACAGCTTGACGGACTTAGCGGCACACTCCATTTAGAGACATGGACACCGGAGACGACCGACATTATCTGGGACAGGGCAGAAGAACAACCAGATACGGAAGAGGAGGCGACAGAAGAGGCGACAGAAGAGACGACAGAGGAGACAACAGAAGCGCCTTCTGCGGATACACCATCGGAAGAACAGCCGGCGGAGGACACGCCAGCGGAAGAACAACCTGCACAGGATGTGCCGGCAGAGAATACACCGGCCGAAGAGCAGCAGCCAGCCGAAAATGCACCGGCGGAGGATATGCCGCCAGTGGAACAATAAAAACCGTAAAAAAACTTGATTTTTTTTGAAAAAGCGGTTGATTTGTTGTGTGAAAAATTATATTATAGATTATAAGAGTTAAAAAACGCAAAATATAGTATGATTTTGAGAGTAGATAACTAAACAAAGTAGAAATAAGTTTGTCTGGTTATCAAATTTGACATAAATATAGGGAGATATGAAGGAGGAACTACCTTGCTGGAAATTAGAACAACAGAAGCAGATGCCAGTGCAAAAATTATCGTGATCGGAGTTGGAGGAGCTGGCAATAATGCTGTAAATAGAATGATCGATGAAAATATTGGTGGTGTTGAGTTTGTTGGTATCAACACAGATAAGCAGGCATTACAGTTATGTAAGGCACCGACATTGATCCAGATCGGCGAGAAGCTTACCAAAGGGCTTGGTGCAGGAGCACAGCCTGAGGTTGGACAGAAAGCAGCGGAAGAGAGTGCAGAGGAATTATCGGCTGCAGTGAAAGGTGCAGACATGGTTTTCGTTACCTGTGGTATGGGTGGCGGAACCGGTACAGGTGCAGCACCTGTCGTTGCCAAGATCGCAAAAGAGCAAGGAATCTTAACCGTAGGTGTTGTTACAAAACCTTTCAAATTCGAAGCTAAACAGCGTATGTTGAATGCAACCGGTGGTATTGAACGTTTAAAAGAGAGCGTAGATACACTGATCGTCATTCCAAATGATAAATTATTAGAGATCGTAGACAGACGTACTACAATGCCGGATGCATTGAAGAAAGCAGATGAAGTGTTACAGCAGGCAGTTCAGGGAATTACAGACCTTATCAATTTACCTGCACTCATTAACCTTGACTTTGCAGATGTTTCCACTGTTATGAAGGACAAGGGACTTGCACATATCGGTATCGGTTCTGCAAAGGGAGACGACAAGGCGATCGAAGCTGTAAAACTTGCAGTTGCCAGCCCATTGCTTGAGACAACCATTAACGGTGCAACACACGTTATTATTAATATTTCCGGAGATATCTCCTTAATGGATGCAAATGATGCAGCAAGCTATGTACAGGATCTTGCAGGAGATGATGCCAATATTATCTTCGGTGCGAAGTTTGATGAGTCTATGACAGATGAGGCTACCATTACTGTTATTGCAACAGGACTTGAGACTGCAGGTGCAAACGCAGCAGGCAAGATCGTTCCTAAGATGCAGTATCAGAACATGGGAACTGTTCCAAGACCAACAGCGCCTGTAACACCAAGACCAGCAGCACAGGCTGGTTATACAGCTCCGGTACAGCCAAATCCTGCGCCAGCTTTCTCTGGTATCCAGAAACCACGCCAGCCAGAAAGTTCTGTACAGCAGATGGATATCAAGATTCCGGATTTCCTTAAGAATTCCAGAAGATAATTACATAAGAATATGACAGGATCGTTACATGAAGATCATAAGGTTTTCATGTAACGGTCTTTTTTTGTCAGAAAAACTGGATGAACTTCTGAAAGTAGAGGAAGTGTTTTGACAAAAAAGATGGTTCTAAAAAAATATAATGTGACTATGGAGAAGGAAAAGGAGGGAGTGGTTCCAAATATATATTTTTTATGCAGATGTTTATCTGTTACAGAATCTGTGGATGGATTTTATTGCGCTCGCAGGCGCAAATTGCCTTTTGCGGCGCAAGGTAAAGGGAAGAAGACTGTGGTTTATCGCATTTCTGTCATCTGTGGGAAGTCTGATCATTACACTGACTGTCACAGAGCCTTTCTGCAGGGCGATCCTGATTCACTTCCTGCTCAATACAGGAATGGTCGTCCTGTGTTTTGGAAGAAGTCCGTGGCGTACGTTTTTGGAAAACTGGGCAGTCATTTATCTGATGGTCCTTTTTCTTGGCGGGGTTATGGAATTATTGGAAAACAGCGCAGCAGGAATGACATTTTTCTGGATCCAGGCGGTCATTGCGGCGCTTATTCTGTCGGTCGTCACATGGTATCTCGGACGCAGAAAACAGTTTGGAAACCAGCTTTTTCCGGTGACATTAGTGCATCGGGGGCATGCGATGGAGATTATGGGGTACTGGGACAGTGGGAATCAGCTGCGTGATCCGTACGATCACAGGCCGGTGTGCATCTTAAGCCGACATATGGCTGCAAAGATCTTAAATCCGAAAAAGGACAGGGTGCATTTTATCCCTTATTGTTCCCTGGGACAGAAGGAGGGGCTTCTGCCGGTGACAGAGATCGCATGCATAAAAATTCAGAATGGAAGGCACGAAGTCGAGATAAGACCGGCAGCGGTTGGAATTGCAAATGAAGGATTATTGGAAGGAAAAGAATATGATATGATTCTTCATGCATCTATGCTGGAGAGTCGGGAAAGAGGAACAAAATATGATCATGAGACTTGTACTGCCAAGATATGAAAAGGTTCATTTTCTGTCCGGAATCTGCAGCCTTTTTATGCGAAAGGAAGATGAGGTGCACTATATTGGAGGTGCAGAGATCCTGCCACCGCCGTTGGAGGGAGAGCGGGAGGCATACTGTATCCGCATGCTTGATGGCGTGCATGCAGAGCGGGCGAGAAAGGAGCTGATTGAACACAATCTGCGGCTGGTCGTATACATAGCAAAAAAGTTTGATAACACAGGGGTCGGAGTGGAGGATCTTATCTCCATAGGGACGATCGGTCTCATCAAAGGGATCAATACCTTTAATCCGGACAAAAATATTAAATTGGCCACTTACGCATCGCGCTGCATTGAAAATGAGATTTTAATGTATCTGAGGAGAAACAGCAAGACAAAACTGGAGGTGTCCATCGATGAACCGTTAAATGTGGACTGGGATGGAAATGAACTGCTCTTATCGGATATTCTGGGGACGGATGAGGATGTCGTGGGGAAAGACATGGAAACGGATGTAGAGCGGAAACTGTTAAAGGCTGCGATCGAAAAGCTGTCCGGAAGGGAACGGATGATCATCGAACTGAGGTTTGGGTTAAATACTTCCGGTGGGGAGGAGAAGACACAGAAGGAAGTGGCAGATATGCTTGGAATCTCCCAGTCCTATATCTCAAGACTTGAGAAAAAAATTATGGGAAGATTGAAAAAAGAAATTGTACGATTTGAATAACAGTAGTATAATTGTGTTATAAATTAAAGGAGAAGTCGAACTATTTAACAATGGGAACAGACAGTGGCCAGATGAGACAACATGCAGCAGATGACTGCATGGGGATCAGATGAAAACGGACTGGAATTTACAGACAGGGGGAAGGACAGATGCAGATAGAATTCTTGGGCGCAGCGCATGAGGTGACAGGAAGCTGCCATTATGTAACATTCGGGGATAAACATGTATTGGTGGATTGTGGTATGGAGCAGGGACCGGATCTGTATGTGAATCAGGAGATTCCGGTGAATGCAGCAGCGGTGGATTATGTGTTCGTGACACACGCACACATTGATCATTCCGGTCTGCTGCCGCTATTGTATAATCATGGATTCCGGGGACAGATTTTTGCGACAGAGGCAACAACGCAGCTCTGTAATATCATGTTAAAAGACAGCGCACATATCCAGATGTTTGAGGCAGAATGGAAAAACCGGAAAGCAAAACGGGCAGGAAAACCGGAAGTGGTACCAATGTACGATATGAACGACGCAATGGGGGTGTTGACACATTTTGTGCCGTGTGAATATAACAGCATTGTGGAGGTCTGTGACGGATTAAAGGTACGCTTTGTGGATGCAGGACATCTGCTCGGCTCATCAAGCATTGAGATGTGGATCAGAGAGGATGATGAAGAAGCCAAAGTTGTATTTTCGGGGGATATCGGAAGCGGCAATCGTCCACTGATCAAAAATCCGCAGTATATCAGGGATGCGGATTATGTCGTGATGGAATCCACGTACGGTGACAAAGAGCATGAGACGCCGCCGGATTATGCAGCCGCACTTGCAGGGGTATTGAAGGATACATTTACAAGGGGTGGAAATCTTGTGATTCCCGCATTTTCCGTGGGAAGAACGCAGGAGATGCTTTACTTTATCCGAAGGATCAAGACAGAACATCTGCTGCCGGAGTTTGAGAATTTCCCGGTGTTTGTCGATAGTCCGCTGGCAGTGGAGGCAACCACGATCTTTAATAAGAATGTGGAGGACTGTTTCAGCGAGGAAGCATTGAATCTTGTGCATCAGGGAATTAACCCGATCGGTTTTCCGGGACTGCGCATGGCGATCACGAGTGATGAATCCAAAATGATCAATTTCGACGAACAGCCGAAAGTTATTATATCCGCATCCGGTATGTGTGAGGCAGGACGTATCCGCCACCATTTAAAACACAATCTCTGGCGGAAGGATTCCACGATTTTATTCGTGGGGTATCAGGTTCCGGGTACGCTTGGCAACTCGCTTTTGAACGGAGCAAAGCAGGTAAGGCTTTTTGGTGAGACCATCGAGGTGCATGCGAGGATCGAGAATCTTCCGGGAATCAGCGGACACGCAGACCGGAATCATCTGATAAAGTGGATCGGGGCATTCGAGACACCGCCGAAAAAAGTGTTTATTGTACATGGGGACGACAAAGTGACGGAGAGTTTTGCAGCACATGTGCATGACGTATATGGTTATGACGCTTATGCACCATATAGCGGTGATATATTTGACCTTGTGACGGGAGAACAGATCGCAGCCGGAAGCAGGGAGCTGATTGAGAAGAAGAAAAACGGAACATCCAAAGCTTCCAGCAATGTATTTGCGAGACTTCTCGCAGCAGGACAGAGACTGCTTGAGGTTATTTACAAGTGCGAGGGACTGCCGAACAAGGAACTTGCAAAATTTGCCGATCAGATCAACGCATTATGTGATAAATGGTCGAGATAATGTTATAAGGTAAGATATTGGCGGATGGTTTTCAATGCAGACTTTTCCAGACGGCTGACCTGTGCCTGGGAAATATGGATCTCATCCGCCACTTCCATCTGTGTTTTTCCTTCAAAAAAGCGGAGGTTGATAATAAAGTTTTCACGCTCTGACAGACGGTTCATGGCATCACTCAGTGAGAGTTTTTCCACCCAGTTTTCTTCTTTATTTTTCTTGTCACTGATCTGATCCATGACATAAAGGGTATCGCCCCCATCGGTGTAGACCGGATCATAGAGGCTGACCGGACTCTGGATCGCATCCAGTGCGTACAAAATGTCTTCTGCGGCAACTCCGGATTCTGCTGCGATCTCCTGCAGGGTAGGTTCCTTAAATGAATTCCTGGACAGAACTTCCTTGGCATGGATCGCTTTGTAGGCAGTGTCGCGGAGGGAGCGGCTCACACGGATACTGTTGTTGTCACGCAGATATCTGCGGATCTCCCCGATGATCATCGGTACCGCATAAGTGGAAAATTTTACCTGTAGATCAGGATTAAAGTTGTCAATGGATTTGATCAGTCCGATACAGCCGATCTGGAACAGATCATCAAGATTTTCATGGCTGCCGGAGAACCGCTTGATCACACTTAACACAAGGCGCAGGTTGCCTTTGATATACATCTCTCTGGCTTCCTGATCGCCCTGCCGGATCCGTGCAAACAGAGCTTCTTTTTCGGTTTCTTTTAAAATTGGGAGTTTGGCGGTATTGACGCCACAGATTTCTACTTTATATGCAGGCATGTTGCTATCCTCCGGTCTTTTCTAAAATCAGGATCAGCTCCGAGGTCTGTCGATGTCGGATGCTATTAATGAGGATGTGGCATTTAAGAAAAAATTATACAGAAAGAAACTTTTTTTTATTGGAAAAAAATGCTATACTATACACAGTAAGAAAATCGTTTCAGTAGAGACGGATTGTTTTAAAAAAGCATAATCAAATGGGATACGAAAAATACAACAAGAAGCTGGTGCATATATGAAAGATTTGATCGATGAGAAGAACAGACAGGAAAAAATGAAAAGAAGTATCATAAAATACTGGAATGTTTCCTATGGTTCCCCGGAAGCAATTGGCGGCGAAGAGGAAGAAAAAGAGCGGGAACATGCCGCCGGCATATATCCACAGGAAAATTATGTCTATGACGAAGAGTCAGAGTTAAAACAGGCAGAGATCGAGGCAATCGACGAGGTGTCACAGACAAAAATCCAACAGATCCTGCATGAGAAAGATGACAGATTACAGAACCTGATCGAACATGAGCAGCATGAGGGATAGGAATCCTGAAGCTGTTTTGGCAGGGTTGCGGGCAGATGCACATTTTGTAGTCTGCCACATAATGTAATAGTAAGAACAGGCGATGGTGGGATCGTTTTGGTTACATTAAAAAAGTATCACGGTCTTGGGAATGATTATCTGATCTATGATCCGAATCAGAACCGTGAATTATTACAGGAACGGCAGATACAGCTGTTGTGCAGGCGCAATACCGGAGTGGGAGCAGATGGTATTTTATCTGGTCCTGTGTTGGAGAATGAAAAAATAAAAGTACGTATTTTTAATCCGGATGGAAGTGAAGCTGAGAGAAGCGGCAACGGCATCCGGATTTTTTCAAAGTATCTGAAAGATGCCGGATATGTGAAAGAAAAGTGCTATGAGCTTTGGACAAAGGCAGGACCGGTACAGGTGGAGTTTTTAGATGAGGATGCATCGCGCATGAAAGTCGATATGGGATATGCCGCATTTGGGGCAGACAGTATCCATGCAGTAGGATTTGAGGGAGATATGATCAATGAATCCGTTTTCTTCTGTGATAATTTTTACAATATCACCTGCGTGTCCATGGGAAACCCAAACTGTGTCGTGATGATGGAAGAAATCAGCAAGAATAAAGCGTTGCATTTAGGACCATATGTGGAAAATTCAAAATATTTTCCAAACCGGATCAATATGCAGCTCTGTCACGTAGTTGACCGGGAAAATATTCAGATTGAAATCTATGAGCGGGGAGCCGGGTACACATATGCGTCAGGCACGGGAGCCTGTGCGGCGGCATCTGCAGCACATAAACTCGGACTGGTGGGAAACCGTGTGCAGGTTCATATGCAGGGCGGAGATCTGCTTGTGGAATTTGCAGAGGACGACCGCGTGTTTATGACAGGACCTGTGGTTTATATCGGAAGTATTACGCTGGCGGAAAATTTTTTTGCTTAAATTGGAAAATTTCTTGGTGTTATGAATACCGCACAGCAGCAGGGAATATGGGAACATATGGAAACCATCATAAAAAAGTCTTGCAATTGCAGGCAGAATATGATAGTTTATAAATCGTTGTGTGAGGAACACAACGATTTTTTCATGCAGAGGTACAATTCTGCAAAAACAAACGTCAGTTCGGAACCTTCCTGACGAAAAACAAAACTAAAGGAGAAAAACATATGAGAAACAAAAAGGTATTATTTCTTACCCAGGCTGCAGTGATCGCAGCGATCTACGTTGTGCTGACTATTTTTATCAGTGCATTTAACTTAGCTTCCGGTGCCATTCAGGTACGAATTTCCGAAGCACTTACCATTTTACCATTTTTTACACCGGCAGCGATTCCGGGACTGGCGATCGGGTGTCTGTTGAGCAATCTGCTGACAGGGGCAGCGGTTTATGATGTCGTGTTCGGAAGCCTTGCAACATTACTCGGTGCAGTCGGAACATATTTACTGCGGAAACATAAGTTTTTGTGCACGCTTCCTCCGGTGATCGCAAATATGGTGATCATTCCATTTGTATTGCGCTACGGATACGGACTTGCGATGGAAGTCGGTGGACATGATCTTGCGATTCCTTTTTACATGCTGACTGTCGGCGCAGGAGAAGTGATCTGCTGCTGTATTCTTGGTTCTGTCTTATTGAATGCATTGGCAAAAATGAGAAATGTTATTTTTAAGAATGAATAAATGTGAAGGTTATAAAAATGCCATGTCAAAGAGATAAAACTCTCTTTCTCATGGCATTTTAATAATTTTTAAGAAAATATTGACGATTTCTGAAAACGCAAGTAAACTATATAGTTAGCAGTATCTATAAGAGAGAACGAAAGGAAAAAGTTATGAAGAAAATCTTGGATTTGATCACAGATGAAGTGACAAAAGCATTTACAGAATGCGGATATGATGCAAAATATGCAAAGGTTACTTTATCAAACAGACCTGATCTTTGTGAATACCAGTGTAACGGCGCCATGGCAGCCGCCAAGGAATACAAAAAAGCCCCATTTATGATCGCAGACGAAGTGGTGGAAAAACTTGCTGCAAACCCGATTTTTGCGATGGCAGAATCTGTAAAACCGGGCTTCCTCAATCTGAAAATTGATGAGGCATACCTTGCAGATTATGTTGCAAAAATGCAGGAAGATGAGGGACGTTTTGGATGTGAAAAGACAGAAGCGCCAAAGACCATCATGATCGACTATGGCGGACCAAACGTTGCAAAACCTCTCCATGTAGGACATCTGCGTTCTGCAATCATTGGTGAGAGTGTGAAGCGTATCGGCAAATTTATGGGACACAATGTGATCGGTGACGTGCATTTGGGCGACTGGGGACTTCAGATGGGACTGATCATCACAGAGTTAAAGTTAAGAAGACCGGAACTCGTTTATTTTGATGATGCTCACACCGGAGAGTATCCAGAAGAAGCACCATTTACAATCTCTGAGTTAGAGGAGATTTATCCGACTGCCAGCAAGAAATCCAAAGAGGATGAGGCGTATAAGGAAGCAGCCATGCAGGCAACTTTTGAACTGCAGCATGGGAAACGCGGTTATCAGGCACTTTTAAAACATATTTTAAATGTGTCCGTGACAGACTTAAAGAGAAACTATGCAAACTTGAATGTTTCCTTTGAGTTGTGGAAGGGCGAGTCTGACGCACAGCCATATATTCCGGACATGGTACAGAAGATGAAGGACGATGGCTTTGCCTATATCAGCGACGGTGCTCTTGTCGTGGATGTCAAAGAGGAGACTGACACGAAAGAGATCCCGCCATGCATGATCTTAAAATCAGACGGAGCTTCTCTTTATAATACGACAGATCTTGCCACAATGGTATGGAGAATGAAAGATTACAATCCGGATGAACTTATTTATGTTGTGGATAAACGTCAGGAATTGTATTTCACACAGGTATTCCGCTGTGCGAGAAAAACAGGTATTGTAAAACCGGAAACAGAACTGAAGTTTTTAGGTTTTGGTACGATGAATGGCAAGGACGGAAGACCATTTAAGACCCGCGATGGCGGTGTGATGCGTTTAGAGCATCTGATCTCTGGTATTAATGAGGAGATGCTTGCAAAGATCCAGGAGAACCAGAAGACAAAGGAGAACCTTGGGATCAGCACAGAGGAAGCGGAGAACACTGCAAAAATGGTCGCACTTGCAGCGATCAAATACGGTGATCTGAGCAATCAGGCAAGCAAAGATTACATCTTTGATATTGACCGCTTTACTTCTTTTGAGGGAAATACAGGCCCATACATCCTGTATACGATCGTCCGTATCAAATCGATCTTAAACAAATATCACGGTCTTGGAAAAGATGACAGCGGTGCAGTCATCGGGGCGGCGCACTCTAAGAGCGAGAAAGATTTAATGTTAGAACTCTCCAAGTTCAATGCAGTGATGGAGAGCGCTTTTGAGGAGACAGCACCTCATAAGATCTGTTCCTATATTTATGACCTCGCCAATGCATTCAACAGTTTCTATCATGGAACCAAGATCATGTCCGAGGAGAATGAGACAGTCCAGAAATCGTACATCCGTCTGTTAGAGCTTACAAAGTCCGTTCTTGAGACCTGTATCGATGTATTAGGATTTTCTGCACCGGAGAGAATGTAAGAAAAGAATAGAATAACAGTCATAAAAAGAAAGACAAGTCATAGAATTAGTCATGGGAGAAAACAAACTCCCATGGCTTTTTTTCTTTAAAAAAAGAATTCCGTGAGGATGGAACAGAAAGTGAGGTGCCGCCTTGTGTGAAATAAGATTGTTGTTTCCAGTACATATGAGAACATTTTTTCAGGACGATACATGGCAGAGCGGGTTGGAGGAGATCCGGGTGAGAGTCGGACAACCAATCGAGTTTTGCTATGGAAGCGACAACTGTTATCTGATCGGCAAAGAAAAAGAACAAACGTTCTGTAGCGAAAAGGACTACAGAAGATGGGAAAAAGATCTGTACCATGCGAGCGAGGCTGATCTGCGGGAAATGTTAAATTATATCAGCAATTATTCGCTGTATGCCTACAAAGAGGAGATTAAGCAGGGGTATATCACGATCGAGGGAGGACACCGGGTTGGCGTGGCAGGGCAGACCGTTCTGGTGGATGGAAAAATTGCAGGGATCAGTCCAATCACGTTCTTAAATATCCGGATTGCCCACGAAAAGTGTGGATGCGCCAGAAAAATATTGCCGCTGATCCGGCAGAAGAACAGCATTTATAACACGTTGATCCTGTCTATGCCGGGAGCCGGAAAAACAACACTTTTGCGGGATTCCATCCGTGCGTTGTCGAATGGGGAGGCATATGGGATCAGGCTGAAGGTGTGTGTGGTGGATGAACGCTCGGAGATTGCGGCAAGTTTTCACGGTGTGCCACAGAATGACATGGGACCGAGAACCGATGTGATGGACGGCTGTGGAAAGGCAGAGGGAATGCAGCTTCTGATCCGTTCCATGTCACCGCAGATCATTGCGGTGGATGAACTTGGAGCCGAGTCAGATTTTTATGCGGTAGAGCAGGCATTAAACTGTGGGAGCAGAGTGCTTGGCACGATCCATGCAGGGAATATGAAAGAACTGTCGGAAAAACCGTATCTGAAACGGTGGATGGAGCGAAGACTTTTTCAGCGGTTTATATTTCTGGAAAAAGAAGCCGACGGGAGGAGAAAAATGCAGGTTTATGACGAGCATATGGAGCGGATCACATGTTAAAAGTGCTGGGAAGTATGTTGATTCTTCTGGCAAGCGTTGGTTTTGGATTTCAAATCCAAATGGATCTGAGAAATCATCTGCGGCTGCTTTATGACATACGGAAACTGCTCTTAGACATTGCAAATGAAACAGCGTATACGATGGATCCCATGGAGGTAGTGCTGGAACATGCGATACACAGCAGAAACCCGTATCTGAATGAGATCTGCAAGGAGATGGGTGAGGGATTACAGAAGAAGGAAAGAGGATGCGGACAGGAACTCTGGCAGGAGCGGATCGAAGCGTGGCAGAAAAGGCTGGGGCTCTCTTTGGAGGAAAAAGAAATCTTTGCAGGGGCAGGATGCGCCTTTTTCGGAAAAAGCATGGGAGAAAATGAAAAAAGCCTGGAACATTATCTGAAACGTCTGGATTATGTGATCAATCAGGTGAGGGGAGAACAAAAGGAAAAACAGAAAGTGTATCAGACTGTCAGTGTGATGTGTGGGCTGATCGTCATTCTTCTGTTTTTGTAAAAGCTCCGAAAGCTGTGGAAAGGCAGGAACTTTATGAGTGTAAATTTGATTTTTAAAATTGCTGCGGTTGGGATTTTAGTGACCGTGCTGAGTCAGGTGTTAAAACACAGTGGACGGGAAGAACATGCTTTTTTGACCAGTCTGGCAGGACTTATCATCGTGTTGTTCTGGATAGTGCCTTATATTTATGAACTGTTTGAGACGATGCAGTCGCTTTTTACGTTATAGATCATATAGCAGTTACAATCTGGCAGGGAGTGAAAAAGACATGGATATCATAAAAGTGGGGATTTTAGGTGTCGCAGCGGTTTTTCTGGCAATTCCGCTGCGCAAAGAGAAGCAGGAATACAGTATGTTTTTAAGCATGGCAGTCTGTATCTGCATTTTTATTTATATTATCACAAAGGTTCAGATCGTGTTGGAATTTGTGGAGAAGTTAGAGGGGATGATCGCCATTGACAGTACTTATATTGGTCTGGTGATCAAAATGGTGGGCATTACCTACGCGGCAGAATTTGCAGTAAATGTGTGCAGAGACTCCGGTTATGGTGCGATTGCAGGACAGATTGAAAACTTTGCCAAAATGTCGATCCTTGTGGTGAGTCTCCCGGTACTGATGGCATTTATTGATACGATAGGGAGCCTTTTATGAGAAAAGTGAGATGGCAGTGGAAGATCATACTGTTTCTGATGTTCGCAGGGCTCTTTTGTCCGGTGAAGGTTCATGCAGAAGAGACAGGTAGTTATCTGAGTGAACTTTCGGATGAGATGGACTATGGAAAATTGGATACATTTTTAGAAAACTATGGCGTGGAGCAGGTTTCTTTTTCCGGTCTGGTGGAAGAATTGATGCAGGATGGGGTGAGCACAGCGTGGGGAGAACATGTGTTTTCTGCGATAAAAACATCACTCGTTGGGGAGATAGCAGCTAACCGGAAGATGCTTTTGGAAATTGTACTGCTGGCGTTCTGTTTTTCGGTTCTGAAAAACTTTGCGGGTGCATTTCATGCGTCGTATATCTCGGAACTATGTTTTCTGCTGGTGTATTGTGTCATGGCAGTCATGCTTTTGCAGACATTTCTTCTCTTTCAGGAGGTCGTGTCGAAGTCGCTGGAAAGCTGTGTGGAATTTATGAAAGTCATGGTGCCGACGTTTTGTCTCAGCATGATGTTTGCCTCAAATGTGAGCAGTGCTGCGGGATTTTACCAGACCGCATTTCTGGTGATCTATCTGGTGGAGTGGCTGTTTTTAAATCTGCTGATGCCTCTGATCCATATTTATGTGCTGTTGGAAATGTTCGGTCATTTTGTGCCGGAGGAGCGCTTTTCAAATCTGACGGAACTGTTTTCTGAGGTGATCAACTGGGGGATAAAAATCGCAGGAGTGCTCGTATTGGGGCTGAATGTAGTACAGAACCTGATTGGCCCGGCAAAAGACCGGATGGGGCATGGGATTTTTGCAAAAACGGCTTCTGTGATCCCGGGGCTTGGAAATGCGGTGGGCAGCGTGACCGAGCTGCTCCTTGGCGCAGGGATCGTCATGAAAAGCTGTGTGGGGACAGCGGGACTTGTGGTGCTTGTCCTGATCAGTCTTGTTCCCCTGCTCAAGGCGCTGTGCCTTGCATTCTTTTACAAACTGGCAGCGGCAGTGACTGAGCCTGTGTCGGATAAGCGGATCTCCGGCTGCTTAAAAGGTCTGGCAAACGGAGGTATGCTCTATGTAAAACTGCTGGGATACAGTGTGCTGTTGTTTTTTGTGACGATCGCACTGACGGCGGCAGCGTCGGGATTTATTTATTGAGGATAATGGGAAGGAGCCGATGAACGGGATTTTTAGTTATCTGAAAAGCTATGTCATTCTTTTTCTTGTGCTCACGATACTGCTTGAGATGGTTCCGAAGGCGGGCATGCAGAAGTATATCCGTTTTTTTTCGCAGATGATCCTGGCCTTTGGACTGCTCTATCCGGTTTTGGGATGGAGGGGAGAGAGTGACGCTTTTCTGGAAAAAATTGAATATCAGTCTTTTTTACAGAAGATGGAGGAGGTCCAGACAGATGCAGAAAAAATCACTTATCTGGACAATGATCACTATGTGAAAAAGTATGAGGATGCCATTGCGCTTGATGTTACACAGATGGCACAGGAAGAAAATTTTGCAGTGAAGGAGATCGCAGTGGAGATGACAGAAAATTATGAGATCAAATGTATCCGCATGACGTTGACTAATCCGGTAAAGGAAAGGATTGTAATCGGAAAAGTTGTGCTGGAGGATGGACAGAAAAAACAGGCTTCTGAGGATAGCGCATATAAAAAATTAAAAGAAAAGCTGGTGAGTTATTATCAATTATCGGAAGAACAGTTGGATATCCTGTATGAATAGACTGCGGCAACTCAAAAAAAGTGACTGGATCGCAATTGCACTTACAGGTGTGCTGATCCTGATCATTGCAATGCCGTTATCACCAAAGCAGTCAGAGAGTGAGAGTACGGCGGAGCAGGAGACAGCTGCAGCGGTTCTGGATTCCGGGAGCACGCAGGACAGCCAGAATGTATATGCGGCTGCGATGGAAAAGAGGCTGAAGCATGTGCTTGGGCAGATGGAGGGGGTAGGAGAGACAGAGGTGATGATCACGCTATCAGATTCCGGTGAAACGATCGTGGAGAAAGATCAGAAAGAACAGAGAAACCGTATCGAGGAAAGTGATGCCGGTGGAGGAACCCGTACAACGACGGAGCAGGAGACGGAGGAGACAACGGTGTATGTGGAAAACGGAAGTGAAAAACAGCCTTATGTGACAAAAGAAGTGCTTCCCAAAGTGGAGGGCGTTCTGGTGGTGGCAGAGGGCGGGGATGATCCCAGGGTAATTTCTGATATTTCCGATACAGTAATGGCATTATTCCGGGTGGAGGCACATAAAATAAAAGTAGTGAAGATGAGTAGTTCCAGGGAGTAAACAAGGAGGAATCACATGAAGAAAATATTTCGAAAAAATCAGCTGGTGATCACGGCACTGGCACTTATGATCGCTGTTGCAGGGTATTTCAGTTACATGAATAACAATATGGATGACGGAAAACTTCAGACAGCGGCGGAGGCGGCAAACGCAGAGGTGAGTGCAGGGGAACTGGAAGAGGATTACGACATTTCGGATGAAGATGTTTTGCAGAATGAGATTTTTACGGCGGAGGAACCGGACGGGACGGAGACAGCGGCAGTAACGGATGGAAGCGCAGAGACAGCGGCGGGCACGGAGGGAGAACCTGCAGCGGAAGGAACAGGGCAGACAGTGGCAGATGGAACAGCAGGGGCAGA
>QWCN01001290.1_pt1 | contig 39514 bp, 25 predicted proteins | sample 1972711 | NCBI WGS metagenome assembly QWCN01 (sample SAMN09866707, study PRJNA288562) | Human gut metagenome isolate term1_stool, whole genome shotgun sequencing... | isolation source: gut | host: Homo sapiens | place: USA: California
TATCGTGGGATTATCATCCCACTTTTATGTCTACGCTCCGCTTCGGTCGGAGCAAAACGAACATCCACTGGATGTTCTGCTCCATATCGGGGCGGGTCCCAAGGTCTTTCATCCACCTATGAGCAAGCTCATGTGGATTTAGACCTTTTGACCCTGGCATCATCTTATATATCTTATCCATTTTTTACATATTTTACAAGTAAAAAAACCGCCCCGGCAGTTTTTCACTGCCGGGGACGATTTTCCGATGGTTATAAGTTCCGATCGGGCTGTCTTTATATCCGCTTTTCTATGTACTTATTTTGTGATCTTAACGCCTGCTTTCTGTCCTTTTCCTTTCAGCAGTCTTTTGTAAGATCTCAGCTTCTTAGCCGGTACTTTGATCTTCGCTTTCGCATGGATACCCTTGAATGCATTTTTGCCGACTTTCTTCAGAGAAGTGGATTTGATAGTAACCGCTTTCAGTTTGCCTGCTTTTTCAAACGCACTCTTACCGATAGTCTGAACGTTTTTGCCGATCACAACTTTTTTCAGTTTCTTATCGCCCTTGAATGCTTTGTTTGCGATTGCAGTTACCTTGAAGGTGTATTTGCCGTTCGCACTCTTAACGGTTGCCGGAACAGTAAAGGCTGTCTTCTTGTTATTTCTCTTAACAAGTGTTACCGTACCGCCTGCTGCAGCAGATTTTGTCACCTTGTAAGTAGCATTTTTGTACTTGAATGTAGTACCCTTTGCCGGAACATCGTTGGCCGGAGTCGGGTTTGGCGTCGGATTCGGTGTCGGGTTCGGTGTCGGTTCTGGCTTCGGTTCTGGCTTCGGTTCCGGTTCTGGCTTCGGTTCCGGTGCCGGATCAACGCCTTTTACAAGATTTGCTCTTGCTGTCTGCAGTTTTGCAAGTGCTGCATTTACTTCTTCTTTTGTAGCTCCGTCTTTCTTTACAATTTTCTGAGCTTCTTCCAGAGCTGCTTTATATGCTGCATAAGAGCTTGCTGTGTACTCTGATTTCTCAATTGTTTCTGCCAGCTTGATCTCACCCTGGATTTTTTCGATCGTTTCTTTGTCTGCTACTTTTACCTTTGCATTCAGTTTGATCTTGTAAGTATTGGTCTTCTTACCATCTTCGGAGGTAACGATTACCTTTACAACGTCATCTTTATCAAATGGTACTACTGTTACCGATGCATTGTCTTTTGCAGTTGCTTCTACAACCGCTTTGTCTGCTCTGTCTACGTTTACGGTATAACCATCCAGTTTGCCTGCTGCAAAGCCGGCTACTGCTGTTCCGTTTACTTTCAGATTACTCAGTTCCGCTGTGCTGTTGGATGTATAACCGTTTGTGCTTGTCCAAATCTCCAGCTCAGTCAGACCAACATAACCTGTACCAACCTGTTTCATGGTAAATCTCAGTGCTTTTGCTTTCTGGACATCTTCAAATACCAGTTCATTCTTCTGATTTACCTGGTAATCTCCTTTGGTAAATGCAACTTCTTTGAAGTTTTCGCCATCTTCGGACACTGCAATGGTTACGCTTTCCGGTGCGGATACGTTTGCATCACCGAAGAACCATGCATTGATGCTTGCCAGTTCGTAAACTTCATCCCATGTAAACGTAATAACCGGTGAAGAGTTCAGCAGATGGTCGTTCCAGTTTGTCCATCGCATATTCGGCTTATTCAGAACATTGTTTGTACCATCTACGATGGAGAGCAGGTTATCTGCAGGCTCACCACAGCTCTCTGTCAGAGTCTTATATTTCGGTGCTACGTTGACTGCTTCTTTTACTTCGCCTTCTGCGACACGTACGGTTGCCGTTGCGGTCATCTCTGTGCCGTCTACGTCAACTTTACCGTTTACTTTTACAACATCGCCGACTTTTGCCAGATCCGTTGCTTTGATAGACTCCCAGGTAACTGCATATGCACCATAGCTTGTGCCATCCGGAAGGATACCGGCTACAGTTGAAGGCAGGGTCGGAACCAGATTTTTTACGGTTGCTCTTGTGTAGTTCTGTACTGCTACGATGATCGGTTTTACATGAAGGTTTGCAGATACTGCTACTTCTTCGTTTCCAACTTTCAGTGTTCCATTCAGGACATACTCGCCAGGAGTGTTGTACATCTCATCTGTCAGATTCCAGGTGATCGTACCTTCCTGTGTGGAATCATCACTCATGATACCGTTTACGGTTGTCTGAAGCTGTGGTTTGGTTCCCATGGTAACGGTGTATTCTGATTTGATCGTGTAATCTTTCAGGAATACTTCACCTTTTTTGTCACCTACCGTATTTACAAATACAGAATCCCCTTTCAGACCTGCGGATTCTGCTTTCAGTACGAAACCGCCTGCACCTTCGGTGCTGCGTACGATAACGAGTGCTTTTCCGCTGAATGCCTTGATGTTTGCGGTCTTGTCGCTTGTCAGAACGGATTTCTGCTGGAATTTATCTACGGTAGATGGATTTCCGTTATCCACACCGACGATGGTTCCGTTACCCGTCAAAGTAAAGCGGATGCTGTTGTTTGCGGAGCTTACAAAACGTCCGTCTTTGTCATTTACATCAATATCAATGTAGCTTAAGCTGCTGCCGTCAGCCTGAATTTCTGTCTTCTCTGCAGTAACTGCAAGCTTGCTTCCTTTGTCGCTGTTTGTCGTAACAATAGCAGAACCAAGGGTGTCTTTGATCTCGTTTCCACTTTCATCATATGCTTTTGCACTGAGCGTGCCTTCTGCATATTTTACGTTGAACTGGATAGCCTGAGCTTTCCACTGCTGTGATTCGTTGACTGCTGTGCACTGATCTGCATCGTTTGATACATTGCTGTAAGTAGCCCATTCATGACCGGCTGCTGTCTTGATCGGAGTTCTTGTAGAAGTACCGATCAGTGATCCGTTCAGGTAAAGTTCTACTTTTGCCGCGTTTGAATAAACGTATACCGGTACTTTGCCGCCGGAGATACTTAAGTCTTCTGCATTCCAGCTCTGCGGTACGATATGCAGTGTCTTTTTATCTTCTCTCCACTGGCTGGTGTAGAAATAGAAGGAATCCTTCTCAAAGCCTGCGGTATCGATCACACCAAAGTAAGAGGAGTTCGGTACTGCCAGTTTGTCATTGCTGACGCTTCCTGTTCCGGTTCCGTTCCACGGTGTCGGCTCGCCGATGTAGTCAAATCCGGTCCAGATAAACTCACCGGATACAAAGTCATCTTTGATCGTGTACCACCAGGACTCACGTGCTGTGTTGCCCCAGGATACGGCGTTGGTATCGTATGCGGTACACTGATAGTCACCTGTCTTGTTGTACTGGGACAGTGTATTGTAGATACCGCGGCTGTTGCTCGGAGAAGCTGTCTCAGTAGCAATGATCTTCCAGTCCGGATGAGCATTGTGGATGCCGCTCAGAGATCCCATGGAATAGTTTGCTCCCGCAAGACCTTCTCCGTTCTTTGCCAGAACTGTACTGACTTTATTACGGAACTCCGTCGGATTTGCAGACTGCAGACCATATGGATTGTTATCACCAACTGTGATCGGTCTTGTCTTATCGATTGCTTCGATGTAGCTCTTCATGTTCTTTGCGTACTGCTCGTACTGGCTGGAATCGGTAACACCGAAGTTCAGCTCATTTCCGATATCCCAGATGATAACGGACGGATCGTTCTTGTCACGCTCGATATTTGATTCCAGAATGAATTTATACCAGGTGTCGCCTGTCGTTGCACCAAGCAGCTTGTTGTCTGCACTGATGGTCTGGTTGAAGTGTGTGCTGAAGTCCTGGCTGTTGCCGTTTTTCGGGAATGCCCATCCGTCAAACGTCTCATCCATAACCATCATACCCAGCTCGTTGCATGCTTCAAGCAGTACAGAAGACGGTGTATTGTGAGAGGTACGGATCGCATTACATCCCATTTCTTTGAGCTTTTTAACCTGACGGTATACTGCATCACGTTCTGATGCGGCTCCGAGTGCACCCTGGTCATGGTGCATACATACACCTTTGAGTTTTACATTTTTGCCATTCAGACTGAAACCGGTGTTTACATCAAAATTGATGTAACGGAAACCGTAGGTTGTCTTGTAAGTGTCCTTCACTTTGCCGTCCACCAGAACTTCGGTCTGTACATAGTACAGGTTCGGATTTTCTGTGCTCCACAGTGCCGGTTTGTTTACTTTCAGGGTCTGTTCTTTTTCTGCTGTGCTGTTTGCTGCCAGTGTCACATCTGTGGTCACTGCCTCAGAAACTGCTTTGCCCTCTGCATCCAGGACTGTTGTGCGAATCTGGGCTGCTGCCTGTGCACTGCTGTCATTCTGGACATCGGTCTGTACTTTAACGGTAACATCGCCGTCTTTTTCTGTCGCCAGATTTGGTGTAGTCACGTATGTGCCGTTTTTGGAAACATGAACGGCATCGGTAACGATCAGCTCTACGTCACGGTAGATACCGGATCCTGAATACCAGCGGCTGGACGGAGTCTGATGTACCACTTTTACGCTGATCACATTCTCTGTGGTGCCGTCGCAGGTCAGGTATTTTGAAATATCAAATGCGAAATCATTATATCCATAATGGTTTTCGCCTACTTTTGTGCCATTTACATATACATATGTATGATTATAAGATCCATCAAAGTTCAGGACAACACTCTTGCCTGCGTAATCACTCGGCAGGGTAAAGCTCTTGCGGTACCATCCTGTACCACCCGGCATGAATCCGGACTCTGCTTCGTTGGAGTTGGACGGCTCCTGTGTGATACTGAAGTCGTGCGGAAGATTTAAGTCTCCCCATTCATCTGCCTTGGAATCATCGTAATCCTTTGTTTCTGCACCGGTTACATCTCCAAAGTGGAACTTCCAGCCTTTGTTGAAATTGATCTCTCTGCTTTCAGATGTCTCTACGCCGGCTTCTGCCAGAGCAGACTGTACCATAGCATCGTCAACCGGTGATGCCATAACCGGAACGCTGATGCCGGACATAACCATAGCGGTTGCCATCAGTACAGAAAACAACTGTTTGCTGCTTTTTCTTTTCATACTTTTCCTCCTTAAATGACTAAAAGCGGGGATATCTCCCTTTGAAATGTCCCCGAGTTGTTCAGTAATACGAAATCCCGATTCGCGTCACCGAAAATATTCAGTATTATCATACAATAAAACCTGTGGAACGTCAAGGTTTTTAGTTTGAACTTCACTATAGTTAAAGAGGACGTCATAACATCAGAAAGTAAATCCGCTGACACGCATCGTTTCCTGTTCGGTTCGCTCGTGTGTTAGCCGCCCTTCGCCTAAACTCGCCTCTTCGAGGCTCAAACAGCGGCTCTCCGGGGCGGCAACATCGCAAACCTCACGACGGAAGCCTCGCTACCGTCAGCTTGACTTACTTTCTGATTGTTATGACTGTGCTGTTTTTCCCACTAATGCATCTGGCAGTTCCAATCTTCCTGATTTCAGAATACGTTTATTATTTTGCCAAAAGATGTATATCATACATTATATGTTCTTCTGCACACTCATAAAATCTACCCGTATCTATACCCTAGCGATTTTATCACCAGTTTCTGAATCAAAAGAAACTCCGTACCATCTTGCGGTAATTTTGAAAGCCTGAGAAATGTATATGCTGGACAGAAAAAAGGCAGCTGCACAGTGACGGTAGCAAGGTTCCGTCGTGAGGTTTGTGTCTAGTTTCCGCCGCCGAGCGGTGTCTGAGCAGCGAAGCTGCGAGTTCCAGCGAACGGCGGATCATAGACGGCACAAACCGAACAGGAAACGATGCGTGTCACGTGCTCTGCCTTTTTACGTCCAGCATGATAATTATTCTGTTGCAGCTGCACTCTCTGTCTCACTTGCAGCCTCGGTTGCCTCTGTGCTTCCGGCATCTTCGGTACTTTCTGTACTTTCCGTTCCGGTCTCGCTCTGATCCTCGGTTGCCATCTGGTAAATATCATTGAAGGTGATCTCTTTTAACAGAGCATCATCCTGTGTGTAGTCTGCTGCACTTTGCCATGCATCGTAGACTTCGCTGAATTTGCTGCTCTTTCTTTCGTTGATGATCCGTTCTTTTTTGCTTGCAGTTGCATCCGGATCATAGGTTGCTTTCATCTGGATGACATAATATCCTGCATCTGTGGTGATCACTTCATCTGCCACTTCTCCGTCTTTCAGTTTATCTGCCGCATTGCGGATCGCTTCATCCAGGGTGTAACTTTCATCATTATCACCATAAGAGGTGCTGCTCACGGTCTTGGTGTCATCGACATCTTTGACTGCATCTTCCATGCTCTTGCCGCCTGCTGCTGCATCACGTACTTTCTGTGCATTTGCAAGCAAAGCTGCTTTCTCATCATCCGTCAGTACCACTTTATTGCCATCCGAATCGGTCGTATCTGCAGTGCTGAATACCACGTAATTGATTGTTTTCTGGGCTGCTTCGTCATCAGTTACGTTGGTATCAACATCTGCAACGATCGCATTTGACATTTTATTGCGGATCGTGTACAGTTCCAGAACACGTGCCACACGTTCTTTTGTCGCACCCATGGATTTCAGGGTTGCCTGGTCGTTGTCATCCATAAACTGCTGTGCAGCTTCATCGATCTTCTTTTTGTCATCGTCTGTCAGGCTCACATTATACTCGTCCTGATGCTGTTCGAGGATCAGCATCTGTTTGAGGGTATCCATCATCGTGCTCTTTGTGGAATCGCCGTACTGTGACCACAGATTATCTCCAAGATAAGCTCCGTAAAATGCCTGCATCTGTGCCTGGCTGTAACGAAGCATGATATTTGCCACTGCATATTCTGTTTTCTGTCCGTCCAATGTAATGATCGCCTTGCCTGAATTTCCACTGCATCCGGTCAGCATCCCTGCTGTCAGCGTAAAGCACAGTCCTGCGACTGCCAGTCTGTTTTTCATTGTTTTTTTCACTGTCTTTTCCTCCTGATCAACTGGTGCCATTCATTCAAGAATACCTCCGGCATCCGGCCGCAAAAAATCCTCTTTCAGGCACCATACTGTCTGCTATTATATCCTTTTTCACTTGGTACGTCAATTGCCATCCGATATTCTAAAGTATTCCTGACATTCTTATTTCAAGGAGCTTATCATACATCACATGCCAGATTTTTTATCATCTTTTCCGTTAGGCTGCGTACCAGTGTCAGCACATCCTCATTATCTTTTCCGTTTTTACGCGGCTTCATATAAATAAAGTAAGGATTGGTATCTATGACAAATTTCATTTTCCCTTTGCTCTCTTTTACCAGAAGCTCGATCCCTGCCGGATCTGCCTTTGCCCGCTCAAACATGGTAAAGCGGATCTGGTCGCCTTTCTGTGCGATCTCGGTCAGCCATGCCCGGTGTGCCATCGCTTTTAAATTTGCCACAGCAAGCAGGTTCTGCACCGCTTTTGGCGGCTCTCCGAAACGATCCATCAGTTCTTCGAGCATATCATCGTATTCTTCTTCGCTCTCGATTGTGGCGATGCGTTTATAGACATCCAGCTTCTGGAATTCATTCTTAATATAACGTTCCGGGATAAAAGCATCAATATCCAGATCGATGACGGTATCAAATTCTTCTTCCGGCTGCGTCTCACCTTTGAGTTCTTTTACGGACTCGTTGAGCATTTTGCAGTAAAGATCGTAGCCGACTGCCTCCATATGGCCGTGCTGCTCTGCCCCGAGGAGATTGCCGGCACCACGGATCTCAAGATCACGCATGGCGATCTTGAAGCCACTGCCAAGATCGGTAAATTCCCGGATCGCATGGAGACGTTTTTCCGCCACTTCCCGCAGCATTTTGTTTCTGCGGTACATCAGAAAGGCATACGCCGTCCGGTTCGAACGTCCGACACGCCCGCGGAGCTGATAAAGCTGCGACAGGCCAAGATTATCCGCGTCATGAATGATCATCGTGTTGACATTGGAAATATCCAGTCCGGTCTCTATGATCGTCGTGGATACCAGCACATCAATCTCACCATTGATAAAGTCATACATGATCTTTTCCAGTTCACGCTCTTTCATCTGCCCATGTGCAAATGCCACTCTGGCCTCCGGCACAAGCGATGCGATCTTATTTGCCGTCTCTACGATCGTGTTGACACGATTATAGACATAGTAGACCTGTCCGCCCCGTGCCAGTTCCCGGCTGATCGCTTCCCGCACCATCTCTTCGTTGTATTCCATGACATATGTCTGGATCGGCACACGCTCCATCGGTGCTTCCTCCAGAACGCTCATATCGCGGATCCCAACCAGGCTCATATGCAGCGTCCGTGGGATCGGCGTTGCCGTCAGGGTCAGCACATCGATGTTTTCCCGCAGCTTTTTGATCTTTTCTTTGTGCGTGACACCGAAACGCTGCTCCTCGTCGATGATCAGAAGACCGAGATCTTTGAACTGCACATCTTTTGAGAGCACCCGATGCGTGCCGATCACAATGTCAACCAGTCCCTTTTTGAGATCTTCCAGCGTTTTTTTCTGTTCTGCTGCCGTGCGGAAACGGCAGAGCAGATCCACACGCACCGGATAATCTTTCATCCTCTGGACGAAATTATTATAATGCTGCTGGGCAAGGATGGTCGTCGGCACCAGAAATACCACCTGTTTGCTCTCCTGTGCCGCCTTGAACGCCGCACGGATCGCCACTTCCGTCTTGCCATATCCGACATCGCCGCAGATCAGGCGATCCATGATCTTATTGCTCTCCATATCGTGTTTCACCGCTTCGATCGCCTCCAGCTGATCGTCCGTCTCATCAAACGGAAACGTCTCTTCGAACTCTTTCTGCCAGATCGTGTCCTCTCCATAGCAGAATCCCTCTTCCCGCTGTCTCGCCGCATAGAGCTGCACCAGATCTTTTGCGATGTTTTTGACCGCACTGCGTACTTTTGTCTTGGTACGCCCCCACTCCTGCGTCCCCAGTTTATTCAGTTTCGGGCGTTTTGCCTGCGAATCTGCATATTTCTGGATGACATCGAGCTGCGTTGCCGGCACATAAAGGTTGCTTCCGCCGGCATACTCCACCTTCATGTAATCTTTTGTGACTTTATCGACTTCTATTTTTTCAATCCCGCGGTAAATGCCGAGTCCGTGGTTTTCATGCACCACGTAATCGCCAACAGAAAGCTCTGAAAAACTGTGGATCGTCTTACCTTCGTAATGTCTGATCTTTTTGCGTTTTTTCTTTTCTTTGCCGAAAATATCGCTCTCCGAGATCACCAGGAACTTGATCAGCGGATATTCATACCCGCGGTGGGCACTTCCGTAAAGCAGCATGATCTCGCCTCGCTGTACGATGCGGTCGGCATCTTCCGAATAAAATGCCCGCAGTTCATGATCACGAAGGTCCTCTGCCAGACGTTTCGCCCTGGTTCTGGATGCACACAGCAGGATCACGCGTTCTCCCTTTTTCTTCCACTGCTGCAGATCCTTCACCAGAAGTTCAAAGCTGTTGTTGTAGGTATTGACACTGCGTACATCGATGCTGAAATGCTCCGCAAAATGCCACTGTGGTCCTGCCGCCTCCAGCATACACAGCCCCATGCAGCGATGTTTCTGCAATTTTTCGGATGCCATCTGGCTCTCACAGAGCAGGTTCATCTGTCCCGGCAGCACATACCCTTTTTCCAGTCGGTTTGTCATGCTCTCCCGGAACTCCTTTTCGATCGCCTGTGCTTCCTCCCAGAGGCGGTTCGGCTCATCTAACACCACCAGTGCCTCTTTCGGAAAATATTCCGCAAACGAAACCATCCTGTCATAAAAATAAGGAGCCAGACCATCGAGCACAGACATCTGCTTCCACTGCGTCAGACTCTGTTTTACTTCTTCTGCAAAAGCTTTCAGGCGTGCCGATTCTTCTGTTTTCCGTTCCTGAAAGAACTGATCTGCAAGCCTTTTCGCCTCTTTTTCCAGCACCGCAAGCCCTTTTTTGATCCGCCCGTCATCAGCAATAAATTCGCCCGCCGGATAAATGCGGATTCGGTCCAGATTTTCAATGGAACGCTGGCTTTCCACATCAAAACTGCGGATAGAGTCAATCTCATCGCCCCACAGCTCGATGCGGACCGGATTTTCTTCGGTCAGCGGAAAAATGTCGAGAATACCGCCTCGCACGGCAAACTGCCCGCTTCCTTCGACCTGTCCCACTCGTTCGTAGCCCATGGCTGTCAGTTTCTTTTTCCAGAGCTCCATGTCAAATTCCGAATCGCTCTCTACCGTCTCGATCTGCTTTTGAAAAACTTCCGGCGGCAGAAGATGATCCATGATACCGCCCATGGTCGTGACGATGGTCACTTCCTCTTCTTCCATCAGTTTCTGCAGTACACGGATCCGCTGCTGTACCAGAAGATTGCTCTGCACATCGGCACTGTAAAAGATCAGATCTTTTGCCGGGTAAAACAGCACATTTTTATCAAACAGGCGATAATTTTCACACAGTTCTTTTGCACGCAGTTCACTGTATGTGACGATCAGTTTCTTTTTTGCCGCCCCTGCTGCATAGATAAAGTGTGCTTTCTGGGCATCGATACATCCTGTCACCTGGATTGACTGCTTTTTCAGTGCCTGCTGTATTTTCTGAAATTCTTCAAGCTCCTGAAGCGGTTCTGTAAAAGCTCTCATCCGTCTGCTACCTCCCATTCAAGCCCCTGTCTATTTTTCTGTCTTCTTGTTAAACTGGTTCATCGCATGTTCCATGGTGTCATTCATCATGCAGACGGCTGCTTCTCCGGCCCGCTCAAAGGCTTCCTCCATCAGCACTCTTTCATCCTTTTGAAAACGACTCAGCACATAGTCTGCCAGATCATATCCTTTTGGTTTCTCACCGACTCCGACCTTCACCCGTTTAAAAACCTGGGTGCCAAGATGTGCGATGATGTTTTTGATGCCATTGTGGCCGCCGGCACTTCCTTTTGGACGGATGCGAAGCTGTCCCGGCTCCAGGCTGATGTCATCGTAAATGACTATCAGTTCTTCTTCCGGATCGATCTTATAGAAATCAACCAGTTCCCGCACACTCTCGCCGCTCAAGTTCATAAAAGTCTGCGGTTTGGCAAGCACCACTTTCTGACCTTCGATCATGCCTTTTCCGCAGAGTGCTTTGTGTTTTTTTGTATCCACGCTGATATTATACTTGTCTGCTAATATATCTATCGTGTCAAACCCGACATTATGTCTGGTCTGTGCATACTGTTTGCCAGGATTTCCAAGTCCTGCGATTATATACATATCCTTACCTCCAACGACAATTTTGCCCGCCTTTTTCTGTGGGGTATCCCACTTTCAAAAGCCGGGCTTTTTACCTGTTTTGTTTCTTTTCTTTTTACCAGCACATCATACTCTAAATCTGCTCTTTTTTCAAGTCTGTCTTCGGATTTCACATTTTTTACACAAGTGGGAAGGAAAACCAGAACCTTACCCCTGTTTTCTCATTCTCCACACCATATTCTCCGCCCTGCATCGTGATCACAGTCTTTACAATATGAAGTCCGAGTCCGCTGTGCCCTGCCTGTTCTTCTCCCTGGTAATATTTTTCCCAGATTTTTCTTTTCTCTTCGTCTGTGAGCGGTTCACTGTCGTTGTAAACACCAAAAACCGCTTTTCCGTCTTTCTTTGCCAGAGAAATTTTCATGTGCCTTCCCTCGCCACAATGTGCAAAAGCATTCATGATATAGTTTCCCGCTGCCTGCTCAATGTATTCACGGTTTCCGAGGATCCTGCAGTCCTTTTCGATCTCGCTTGCGATCTTCAGATTCTTTTTGTGAAACAGTGCATCGTATTTCAACATCATATATTCTACTGTTTCTGATAAATTCAGACGTTGCTTCTCCACATTTTCCAATTCATGCTCCATAGAAGAAATATTCAGCAGATTTCCAACCATATCACTCATCTTCTGCACTTCTTCACGGATCGACGAGAAATAATAATCCTGATCCACCTTATCTCCCATCGCCTGCAAAAGCTCGATCTGTCCGGAAATGACCGCCAGCGGTGTCTTCAGCTCATGTGTGACATTTGCCGTGAAATCGTTCCGCATTTTATTGAAACGTTCCAGTGCATCCTTGCTGCTTTCCAGTTTCTGGATATAATCCTGCATCTCATCTGCCATCGTATTGAAATTATGTGCCAGAACACTGATCTCCTGATACGTTCCGTAATTTTTTGCCCGCACGGAAAAATCACGCTCAGTCAGTTTCTGCTAAACACCGGAAAGTTCTTCGATTGGCTTTGCAATCCTTCGCGACTGCCAGTACATAAATGCACAACCGCTCAGAAGGGAAAAAACAACCACGAACAGCAAAAATTTTTCGGTATAGAACAGGGCACTGTAGACTTTCTGTACATTTTCTTTCACACACACATAATAACGCTCATCGCCCTGTTTCAGCCTTCCAAATAACCATAACGTTTCTTTTCCTCTTGCATTCCAGAACTGTACTTTTGGATCTTTTTCGAAAAATTTGCGGTATACAACAATATTGCGGTGCACCTGTCTTTCTTCCTGATATAAATTATCCTGTGAAGATCCGGTTGTATAAACCGGATCCATCTCTTTATTTGCTATGGTAAATGTCAGATTCTGCCCTTCATAGCTTTTGAATGTTTCCATCTCTTCATCGCCGATCCCTGACAGATCCATGCGTTTTACTTCTTCGTATGCTTTTTCGATCACCCGGCTCTTCTGATGCCGGTAATAAGCCGATGCAAACATATTATAAAGAAGCACACTTCCTCCGACCACGATCAGAAGAAACATCAGCTCCATCAATAGCATACTTGCCCTAAGCTTCTGCTGTTTCATTTTCCTCTCCTTCAAATATATAACCGACACCATACACCGAACGTATATAACTTCCATACGGTGCAATCTTCCTGCGAAGCTGTTTTACCAGAGTATCCACCGTACGCGTATCTCCGCTGTAATCATATCCCCATACCGATTCCAGGATGCTGTCCCTTGTCATAACGACATTTTTATTCTTGATCAGATAACTTAAAAGTTCATACTCTTTCGGTGTTGTCTCGATCGCCTTTTCATCCACATACACTCTCCAGGTATCCGGCTCCACCGCGATGTGTCCGACTTCCACCCTCTCTTTCTGTTTTCCGGCACGTTTCAGGATTGCCTCAATATGAACCTTGACGATCGCCAGTGCATAAGGTTTCGTGATATAATCATCCGCCCCGTTTGCAAAGTTCAGAAGCTGATCGTGGATCGAGTCCCTTGCTGTCACCATGATCACCGGTGCATTGGATTTTTTGCGAATCTCCTTGAGGATCTCACTGCCATCCATACCCGGCAGCATGATATCCAGCAGGATCAGATCCACTTCATGCATATGGTCATAAAACATCGACAGCCCTTCCAGTCCGTTCAGTGCCCGCAGTACACGGTATCCGTTCAACTCCAGATATTCTGCAAGTGTCCTGGATAATTTTTCTTCATCTTCGATCAATAATATGACATTTTTGTTCACGGATATACTCCCCTTTCCTGATTTCAGATTTTTCCCTGTTCCCCCTGTTTTCGTCATTTTTGCATCTTTTATTTTTTTCAAGTTTACGCAAGAATTGTGATATAATTGTGAAAAAAATGCTTCCATCCGGTATCAGCTATCGGATAAAAGCACTTTTCGTCCCCATTTTATTATATCGTGTTTAAACCGGATATCCGGTCCCCACACCTGTTTTTGCTAAACTAAAGAATACCTTACAGCACATATCTCTCGTTTTTCTCGATCACGATCTTGACGCCGTCCTCGCCGACATGGTAAGAATTGGCACGGATCGTATCACGGCTCTCTACGATACAGTTCTCGATGTGTGTGTTGTCTCCAAGATAGACATCGTTCAAAATAATCGAATTCTTGATCACGCAGTTTTCTCCGACGAAAACTTTCTTAAACAGAACAGAATTCTCCACATAACCATTGATAATACAGCCGTTTGAAACAAGGCTGTTTTTCACTTCACAACCCGGGTTGTATTTTGCCGGCGGATTGTCATCTACTTTTGAATAAATATTCGGATACTGATGGAAGAAATAATCACGTACTTCCGGTTTCAGGAAATCCATATTTGTTTTATAATAAGAGTCTACGGATGCAATATTGCTCCAGTAATCTTTGATCTTATATCCATAGATACGTTTCAGATTTTTGTAACGGATCAGGATGTCTTTTACAAAATCGTGGCGGTCTTCCAGTGCACACCGCTCGATCAGCTCGATCAGCTGTCTTCTTCGAATCACATAGATACCGGTAGAAATGCAGTTGGAATTGCTTACCATCGGTTTCTCTTCGAATTCTTCGATCCGGCTGTCTTCATTCATTTTGATAACACCGAATCTTGTTGCGTCTTCTCCTCTTGGAAGGTCTTTACATACCACGGTGATATCTGCTTTTTTCTCGATATGATATTCCAGCACTTTGTTGTAATCCAGCTTGTATACACCATCACCAGAAGCAATGATCACATACGGCTCATGGCATTTCTTCAGGAAATCCAGATTCTGTGCGATCGCATCTGCCGTACCGCGGTACCAGAAACTGTTGTCTGCAGTTGTGGTCGGTGTAAATACAAACAGACCTCCCTGTTTACGTCCGAAATCCCACCATTTGGAAGAACTCAGATGCTCGTTTAAGGATCTTGCATTGTACTGTGTCAGCACTGCAACTTTCTGGATGGAAGAATTCGTCATGTTGCTCAGTGCAAAGTCGATTGCACGGAAACCACCCGCGATCGGCATGGCAGCAATCGCACGCTTCTGGGATAACTCTCTCATCCGGTGGTTATTTCCGCCTGCTAAAATAATACCTACTGCTCTCATGCCATATCACCTTCCTTTATAATAGATTCACCGCTCTCCAAAATACCATTTGGATAATCTTCTGCTGTGGTAATTCCTGAAATCGCTGTATTCTTTCCTATCTTAACACCGGCAGGGATGACGGATTTCTCGCCGATAACAGCCAGTCCGAAGGCATATACAGCAGGTTTGAACTTGTTCGGTGCTTCTTCTCCGATACCGATCTCTACGTCATTGCCAACCGTAACACCTTCTGCAATAATGCTTCGGTCTACCGTTACGTTCTCGCCGATCGTCGTGCCTCGCATAATAATAGAATCACGCACAACCGCACCTTTTTTGATCGTAACGCCAGGTCCGATCACAGAATTATGTACTTCACCGTAAATCTCGGTACCGTCTCCGACGATACATTTATCCACTTTTGCATCTGCTGAAATATACTGCGGTGCAATGATCTCGCTGGATGTATAAATCTTCCAGAACTCTTCGTAAAGATTGAACTCCGGAATGATATCAATCAGTTCCATATTTGCTTCCCAGTAAGAACCAAGTGTTCCAACGTCTTTCCAGTAACCGTTGAACTCGTAGGCAGCCATGCGGTCTCCACGCTCTTTGAGCCATGGGATGATGTGCTTGCCGAAGTCACAGTTGCTCTGGTCTTTCAGTGCGATCAAAGATTCTCTCAATGCTTTCCATGAGAAAATATAGATACCCATGGATGCAAGATTACTCTTTGGCTCTGCCGGTTTTTCCTGGAAATCTGTAATGACGTTGTTTTCGTCTGTGACAACGATACCAAAACGGCTTGCTTCTTCCATAGGAACAGGCATAACTGCAATCGTTACATCTGCGTTGGTTGCTTTATGGAAATCAAGCATTACTTCGTAGTCCATCTTATAAATATGGTCACCTGACAGGATCAGGACATACTCCGGATTGTAAGTTTCCATATAATTCAAGTTCTGGTAAATGGCATTTGCTGTACCTGTGTACCATTCTGTCTTTGAACTCTTTTCATAAGGCGGAAGTACGGTAACGCCGCCGACATTGCGGTCAAGATCCCACGGAATACCGATCCCGATATGAGTGTTCAGTCTCAGCGGCTGATACTGTGTCAGGACTCCGACTGTGTCCACACCGGAATTGATACAGTTACTCAACGGAAAATCAATAATACGATATTTGCCGCCGAATGCTACCGCCGGCTTTGCCACTTTTGAAGTCAGGACACCGAGACGGCTTCCCTGTCCTCCGGCAAGCAGCATGGCTATCATTTCTTTTTTAATCACGCTATCACCTCTTAATATTATTTTCACATCAGGAACCATTTTCCCGTTCCCATGATGCCTGAAATGCATCATCTATGTTGTATTTTTTATTATATCACAGGTTTCTTAAATAGTGAACATTTTTTACAAATTTTTGAAAAAATTTTCCTGTTTTTTATTATAATTGCATTATGTCGATTTTTCTGCGAAAACTCTTTGAATTATCTGCCTAAAAACACGGTAAAAGTTATGCCGGATTTCCAATAAGCTCTTTCTTTTTTCCAAAAAAAAGTTTATACTAAAATCAGACTTTAACAACAAAGGAGACTACAACTATGTATCAGATAGATTTCAAGAAACCAATGCATATACATTTCATCGGCATCGGCGGCATCAGCATGAGCGGGCTTGCTTCTATATTATTGAAGCAGCATTTCAAAGTATCCGGCTCCGATGCCCACGAATCCGAGCTCACAAAGCAGCTGGAAGCCGAAGGAGCCATTCTCTACTACGGTCAGCGTGCTTCCAACCTGGATGACACACCGGATCTGGTGGTCTACACAGCCGCCATCCACCCGGACAATCCGGAATATGCCGCTGCGGTAGCAAAACAGATCCCGATGCTCTCCCGTGCCGAACTGCTCGGCCAGATGATGCACAACTTCAAAACGCCGGTTGCCATTTCCGGAACGCACGGCAAAACGACAACCACCTCCATGGCTTCCTACATTTTCCTGGAAGCAGATATGGACCCGACCATCTCGGTCGGCGGTATCCTCGATGCGATCGGCGGCAATATCCGTGTCGGCGGTCATGACACGTTCCTGACCGAGGCCTGTGAGTACACGAACAGTTTTCTTCATTTCTTCCCGAAGATCAGCGTGATCTTAAATATCGATGCGGATCATCTGGATTTCTTCAAGGATCTTGATGATATCCGCCATTCTTTCCGCAAATTTGCCCAGCTGCTGCCGGACGACGGCACATTGATCGTCAACAGTGAGATTGAACACCTGGATCAGCTGACAGAAGGACTGACCTGCAAGATCGTAACCTACGGTATGGACGCTTCCAGCGATTATTATGCTTCCAATATTACGTTTGACGAATTCGCACATCCGTCCTTTGACTGCTATAAAGGAGATACCCTGCTCGGTCATTTTGTGCTGCACGTTCCTGGTATCCACAATGTCAGCAATGCTCTGGCTTCCATCGCCCTGGCCGATCAGATGGGCGTTTCCATGGAACATACCCGTATCGGTCTTGAGAAATTCGGCGGCACCAAACGTCGTTTCGAGAAAAAAGGCGAGATCGGCGGCGTAACGATTATCGATGACTATGCTCACCATCCGACTGAGATTGAAGCTACACTCCACGCCGCACACAACTATCCGCACAAAAAGCTGTGGTGCGTATTCCAGCCGCATACTTATACAAGGACAAAAGCTCTGATGGATGACTTTGCAAAAGCTCTGACCCTTGCCGACCATGTCGTTCTGGCTGATATCTATGCTGCCAGAGAGACGGATACCCTCGGCATCAGCTCATCCATGCTGGCAGAGAAAGTGAACGCTCTTGGCGGCTGTGCGGATTATTTCGACTCCTTCGACAAGATTGAGACCTGTCTGCTCGAAAACTGCAAGCCTGGTGATGTCCTGATCACCATGGGTGCCGGCGATGTTGTCAAGATCGGTGAGAAACTGCTCGGAAAATAAAATCTGCACACGGTTTTCCGGTCTTGATTCCTTTGATCCACATGTTTCTGCACATTCTTTTTTTGCAGAACATGTGGATTTTTCTGCCCTTATTTCCCTTATTCTCAATGCATCTCTTTTATGCTATACTAGTGGACAGAAATGTCGGGGAAAAGCCTTTTTTCCTCAACCGATGCCTGCGAATTGCTCCACAGGAGGGGAGTTACCTTATGAAAAATATACGTTTACATCATCCGTTTTCCAACAACATGACTGCCGTATCCAACTATTTTATCGATTACTATATGCCACAAGCCGGCGGAGAATACGTCAAGCTCTATCTCTGTCTGCTGCGTCATGCGGCGGACTATGGCAGTATTCCTCTGGAATCCATTGCGGAACTTTTTGATTATACTGAGCGGGATATCTACCGCGGCCTGCAGTACTGGGCAGACCAAGGACTGATCGACCTGGCATTTGACCAGGACGGCAGCATCAGCGATCTGGTCTTTCTGGAAGTTCGAAAGCCGGAGAGCGTGCAGCAGGCTGCTGCTTCTGTCTCTTCCGGAGTGCTCCCTGCATCTGTAAAGGCACCCGTTTCCAAAAATGCAGCAAAAAAAGCGGCTTCCGAACCGAATGATTCCACGGAAGCAAAGGTCCTTTCTCCGAAATTGAAGATTTCCAGAGACCGTATGACTGCCCTTCAGGGAGAACAGGATATCAAGCAACTCCTGCTGATCGCAGAATCTTACCTCGGTCACAGTCTTTCGCCGACTGAAATGTCTTCTATTTTATATTATTATGACTCGCTGCATTTTAATTTTGAGCTGATCGAATATCTGATCGAGTACTGTATTTCACGGGGAACGAAAAGTTTTCATTACATAGATAAAGTAGCTCTGGCATGGGCAGAGGAAGGCATCACAAATGCCGGGCAGGCAAAGGAACGCCAGTCTCAGTACAGCCAGAAATATTATTCTGTGTTAAATGCTTTCGGCATCCGTGACCGGGGTCCCGGCAAACCGGAAGTGCAGATGATCGACCACTGGTTTGATGACCTGCATTTTACTTCGGATATCATTCTGGAGGCGTGCAGCCGCACACTGACCCAGACGCAGAACCCGAGTTTCCAGTATGCCAACAAAATCCTGGAGAGCTGGCACGCAAGCGGTATCCACCATCTGAATGAAATCCGGGAACTTGACCAGAAACATCAGAAGACGGGAAAAGCGGCATCGAAACAGCGTCCTGCCGTAACTTCCGGAAGCAAATTCAACAATTTCTCGCAGCGTGACTATGATTTTGATCATCTGGAATCGCTGCTGAATCAGTAGGAGGACTGCCATGGCACTGACGAACACACAATACGATACGATCATCCGCGAATACAACAAAAAACAGCTTCAGAACCGCCGGGATCAGGAGGCACGCATCGCCCTTGCAGAAAAGGAACTGCCGGAGCTTTCACAGATCAATGGAGAAATCGCTTCTTTAAGCATGAAATGTGCCCGCCGCCTTCTGGAAGGGGAGGCTGCTTCGATCGATGACCTGAAAACAGAGATTGCCGCATACGGTATCCACCGCAAAGCTTTGCTGAAAAATGCCGGATTCCCGGAAGATTTTCTAGAAATGCATTATTCCTGCCCGGACTGCAAAGACACCGGCTATATCGGAAATGAGAAATGTCACTGTTTCCGCCAGGCAGCGATCAACCTGCTTTACACCCAGTCAAACCTGACTTCAATCCTGGAAACGGAAAATTTTGACCATTTCTGCTTCCATTATTATCCAGAAACGATGAAAGACCGCGTGACCGGCAGAAATGCCCGCGAGAACATCCAGAAAATTGTCGATGAATGCCTGCACTTTGTACAGAATTTTGATATGGAACACGACAATCTGCTCTTTTACGGTGCGACAGGCGTCGGCAAAACCTTTCTGACGCACTGCATTGCCAAGGAACTGCTTGAAAGTGCACATTCTGTCATTTATTTTACGTCTTTTGACCTGTTTGAAGTGCTCTCAACGGCCACGTTCGGCAAAAAATATGCCGAAGATGAAGTTTTGCAGCAGCACAGTGCCATTTTTGACTGCGATCTGCTGATCATCGACGACCTCGGAACGGAAATGACGAATACATTCGTCGCTTCTCAGCTGTTCCTTTGTATTAACGAGCGTCTGATGAACAAGAAATCCACGATCATTTCCACCAATCTCTCTCTGGAATCTCTGCGGGATCTGTATTCTGAGCGTGTCTTTTCGCGGATTTCCAGTAATTTCAAAATGCGGAAACTGATCGGCAAAGATATCCGCTTAATGAAAAAGCTTGGTGAACAGGGCTGAAAATGGCTTGACTTTGCTTTACTTTATGTTAAAGTAGGTATGTATAAGATTGGGTTTTCATTTAAAATGTAGTAAGTATGCGTAGGAGGACAACAACAAAATGCAGACAACAAAAGAACGATGTATAGAAACCATCCCGGTAGGACCACTGGGGCTGATCGCACTGGACAGCCATAAAGAGCTGGGCAAAAAAGTCAATGACTACCTGGTTTCATGGAGACAGGAGCGGAACCATGAACACAAGAACAGCCTTTCTTTCCAGGGTTACGAACGGGATTCTTATTTGATCAACGCAGAAGTGCCAAGATTTGGCTCAGGTGAAGCAAAGGGCGTGATCCGTCAATCCGTCCGCGGAGCAGATCTTTATCTTCTGGTAGATGTATGTAACTACAGCATGACCTACAATCTCTGCGGATATACAAACCATATGTCACCGGATGACCATTTTCAGGATCTGAAGCGTATCATCGCAGCAGTAGGCGGAAAAGCAAGACGTATCAATGTCATCATGCCGTTCCTTTACGAGAGCCGTCAGCACAAACGTACCGGAAGAGAATCTCTGGACTGTGCACTGGCACTGAACGAACTGGTCCGCATGGGCGTTGACAATATCATTACCTTTGATGCTCACGACCCGCGTGTGCAGAATGCAATCCCTCTGAAAGGTTTTGAGACGGTTCAGCCGGTTTACCAGTTTATCAAAGGTCTGTTCCGTGCAGTTCCGGATCTTCATCCAAACAAAGACACCATGATGGTCATCAGCCCGGACGAAGGCGGTATGGGACGTGCTATCTACATGGCAAACGTTCTCGGAACCGACATGGGTATGTTCTACAAACGTCGTGATTATGCTACCATCATAAACGGTACAAATCCGATCGTTGCACATGAGTTCCTGGGTTCTGATGTGAAAGGCAAAGATATGATCGTGATCGACGATATGATCTCTTCCGGCGGAAGTGTTCTGGAAGTCGCTGCAGAACTGAAAAAACGCAAAGCAAACCGTGTATTTATCTGCTCTACGTTTGGTCTGTTCACAAACGGTATGGAGAAATTTGACAAGGCTTATGAAGCCGGCATGTTTGATTTCATTCTGACAACCAACCTGGTATACCAGACACCGGAGTTGCTCCAGAAACCATATTATATCAACTGCGACCTCAGCAAGTATATCGCTTACATCATTGATACGCTGAATCATGATGCATCCATCAGCAGTCTGTTAAACCCATTAGACCGGATCAATAAATTCTTAAAAGAACACAATTCATAATGTTTGTCCTGTGCAAATAAATTGAATTAAAGATGTTTTTGTAAAAATAAGACGCCATAATGTTCGAAAACAATCTTCTGACACGCTTCGTTTCCTGTTCGGTTCGCTCGTGTGTTATCTGCCCTTCGCCTAAACTCGCCTCTTCGAGGCTCAGACAGCGGCTCGGGGGCGGAAACATCGCAAACCTCACGACGGAAGCCTTGCTATCGTCAGTACGATTTGTTTTCGAATCATTATGGCTGTTCTTATTTACATACCACATGCACCTCAAATATCACACATTTTATTTGCACATTCAAAAATTTAGTTCTCCTGCTTTATCTCATCCAGAATCCTCTGTTCTCTTCCATGGCAGGTAAACAATATCACCTGTCTTCCGCTGTGATAGAGCCATTTCAGTGTCTGTTTCAGTCTCTTATCATCATACATCACAAACGCATCGTCCAGTATGATCGGCATGGTCTCATCCTGGCAGAACATCTCACCGACCGCCATACGCAGTGCAAAGTAGATCTGCTCCATCGTGCCGCGGCTCACCTGTTCCAGGGAGAGCAGCTTTTTCGGCGTATTGATACGTACTTCCATATTTGCATCGAGAAATACACTGGTATAACGTCCTTCTGTGATCTGGCTTAAAATATCGGAGATTTTCTGATTCAGATGTGCAGCAGATTCTTTGTAAATATCCTCAGAAATCTGGTTCATCGTCATAATCGCCAGACGTACCGCATCGAGTTCTTCCTGGATACTTCCGCTCTGCTCATTCTCTTCCTGCAATTCCTGGAGGCTCTCTTCCAGATTGTTTAAAATAACCTGTTTTTCTTTGCTCTCCGCACTGATGCGTTCCTGATTCCACATCTGCTTTTCAAATTCCAGGTTCAGCTCTTTTTCACGCTGAGCCAGTTCATCTTCTTCATGGTATTTTTCTTCCAGAAGCTTCTCACGCTTTGCGGAACGCTCCCGCTCGGCCTGGATCTCTTTTTTCATACGCTCCTGCATCCGTTTCTGGATACGCTCCTGCCGCTCCTGCTCCTCCTGATGGCGACGGTAGATCTTCCATACAAAAATGGCAGAAATCCCAAGCCATCCGGCAAGCACAAGGGCACTGATCCAGATATGCGGCACAAGAATGCAAACCAGCAGTGCCAGCACACCGCCTCCTAAAAGCCAGAGCTCCTGGTTACGCCACAGCATCCTGCGTTTGTCCTGTCCTGCTTCCATTCGCATTTTCCAGGACTCCATCTCATCTTTACCGGCATTCTCTTCCAGCGGAATATCCAGTTCCCGCTTCATTTTCTCCAGGCTTCTCTTTTTTTCTGTCAGTCTCGCCTGAAGTGCGATCCGTTCTTTTGCGATGCGTGCCATCTGGACTTCACAGTGTTTCTGTTCTTCGGACAGCTCCAGCAGTTCCTGACGCACGTACTCCAGACGCATCTGCTGGCTTTCCAGCTCTTCTGCCTGTTCTGCATCCAGACGCTTCTGTTCGGATTCCAGATGCCGTCTCTGGCTTTCCAGGCTCTTGATCGCCGCACTGACGTTCATCTCACCGTCTCCGGAATTCTGCAGATTGGTCATGTAATTTCGCAGTTCTCTTGCCAGACCTTCGTCCGTCGCTGCCGACTGCTGATTAAAAAACACGGTATTGCGAAAAGCATCCTCATTCATGCCTTCCATCAGAACCTGAAGATCGCCCTTTTCTACGGACAGTACTTCACCGTTTGTCTCGCATACCAGGCTGACGCTCTTTTCCTTGCGGTAAAAATTCCGCTCCAGACGAAAGATTTTGCCGCCGCTCTCAAATCGCATAATACCTGCAAACTGTCCTGCATGAAACCACGGTTCCCTGATGCTGTATTCATCTTTTCTGGCTGCCCGCCCTCTCTGCTTTTCAATCCCGAAAAACATACCGCGGATAAATGAATGAAGCGTTGTTTTTCCCATTTCATTCTCGCCATAGATCAGATTCATTCCATCATGAAATGTGACTGTCTCGTGGTTGAATTTTCCAAAATTAATGATTTCTAATTCCAGTATCCGCATGTACTTTTATCCTCTCATCTCCAGCAGTGCATGTATTCCGTAATACAATGCCTTTCTCTCTGTATCACTCATGTCTTTATGATACAGAGTCTGGATGTATCTTCCGGCAATATCGCCCGCATGGACACGCATAAGCCGTTCAAAATCATAGTCCGGAACGCTCTCATCCTGTACGCTTACGATATTTCCAAGCTTCCTGCAGGCATCCAGATCGTATACAATATCCGGATCACGATATCCCTGCAGAAGCACTTTATAAATATGCTGCATTCCCTTTGCTGCCATCCGCATCCGCACTGTCTCCTGAAATGCCAGGTTGGTCGGACATTCTTTCGTATCCAGCTCAAGTGGGATATACTCTCTGCACGCCCACGGCACAAACGAAATACTCAGCTTGCCTTCGTTATATTCCCCTTCAATAAAGCCATGAGGACCGATATCATTCTGGTCGATCGGCTCTAACGCCCCGGCATACGCCATACGGTCCGGCTCTATCATCTCCGGTCTGTGGATATGTCCAAGTGCAATATAGTCAAAGCCCGACAGAAGCAGCTTTTTGCGGTCGATCGGAATATGCTTTGCATCTCCGCCGTGCCCGAGCAGAATGGAAAAACCGGCCTTTTTCTCCGGCTGCAGATCATTATATTTCGGCTCTTTGATCTCCCTTGTATGGTAACTTAATCCATACACTTCCGTATCCAGATCCTCAAACACGACACTTTCACATTCCTTGCCCCGGAGGCAGGTCACATTCTCACTCCACGGAAAATCCAGATAGTACGAGTCTACTTTCAGGTAATCATGGTTTCCTATGATAAACACGACTTTTGTTTTTTTCAGCGTGGAAAACAGATAGTTGACTTCTTTGAGCTCGCGCATCAGTGGCTGTCTGTGAAACAGATCTCCTGCAATCAGCAGCAGATCCACTTCCTCTCGATCTGCCTTTGCCACAACACTGCGAAAGCTCTCCCAGATCTCGCTTCTGCGTTCTTCACTCCACGCAAAACCGGCATCCGGGATCGCTCCCAGGTGTGTATCTGCTATATGAAAAAACTTCACGATACTACTCCTTTTCTTTAGTCCTCTTCTTTGCGGTTGAAGAATCCTTCCTGACCAAGCTCAGATGCCTTTCTGGAGCGGTCTTTAAACTGCAGTTCCGGATTTTTGATGCTGACTCTCGTCTGAGCCGGTACGGAAGATGTGATAAATGCATTACTTCCGATCACCGCTCCGGTGCCGATCACGGTCTCTCCGCCAAGGATCGATGCTCCGGAATATACGGTTACGTTGTCTTCCAGGGTCGGATGACGTTTCACACCGCGAAGGCTCTGTCCTCCTCTGGTGGAAAGTGCACCAAGTGTCACACCCTGATAAATCTTGACATATTTTCCGATCACCGTGGTCTCACCGACCACAACACCGGTACCGTGGTCGATAAAAAAATATTCTCCGATCGATGCTCCCGGATGGATGTCGATCCCAGTCAGGCTGTGTGCATGTTCGGTCATCATACGCGGGATCAGCGGCACACCGAGCAGATAGAGTTCATGTGCAATACGATTGACTGTGATCGCATACATACCCGGATAAGAAAAGATGACTTCATCGGTGTTAAACGCAGCCGGATCGCCCTCGTATCCTGCCTGGACATCGGTCGCCAGCACATCACGCAGCTTCGGGATCTTCTCCAGAAAACGATGCGTGATCTCTCTTGCACTTTCCATCAAGGTCTCTTTATCCGCCTCACGGTACTTGCTGCTGTGCGGCAGTGCCATCATGACCTGCTTGGTCAGGTTATACTCTATGTTTTCCAGAAGTTCTCCGACATGATATTCGATCGAATCTTTTCGAAGATTTTTTATCTCAAAATAGCCCGGAAAAAGGATCTTGCGAATCATTTCCAGAAGGTCGTTGACACTCTCACTGTTGATCCGGCTGCGGCAGTCGATGTTTTGAATGACCGGATATTTATCATAACTTTCCAGAACAGCATTTACAAGATCTTTGATTTCTCCATATTTTTGCATACGATTTCTCCTTCTTTCACTTCCTAGATAGTAAGGATGTTGGTGTCAAAAGTCCCCAACTATGATGCCTGCGGATTGTTCCGTGCGTCGCACTCCCACAATCCTGGCATCATAGTAAGAGTATAACAGAGTTTTCCCCTCAAGGCAATCTGAACCGTAATTATAATTCATTTCCCCAGTCTACGATGGTTCCGTCGTTTGCATTGATCGTAAGCAGACTGTCTGTCCGTTCCTGTCTCAGGTAACACTGCACCCAGAGATCATCTGCATCTGCCAGCAGCTGTTCCGTCTGCGGACTGCTGTAAGTACCGATAAAATCCCAGACCGGGATGATCTGCTCTTTTTTCTTTTTTCCGTCTTTGTCTTCGGTTTCGATCCTGCGGTATCCAAGCCGGATCGTCTGAATGGTTGCGGAAACCTCCAGACCGTTGCCTGAGAGCATCTCGAGAATATACTGTTTGGTGATCGATTTCTGAAAGACCTGCAGAATATCTGAAAACGGAAGCAGGAAAACTCCTCCGCCCTCATTTTCTTCTACGATACATGGGTTGATCCAGGTCACTTCTGCAAGACCTTCATCATCAAAGGTAATATAAAAGCTTTCGGCTTCCCGGCTCGGTTTCCAGTTTTCCGTCCCTGATCCTGTTCCGTCGTATCCCTCTCCCTCGTTTTCCGTGGAAGCCATATCCAGATTGCCGCCCAGTCCGAACAGGATATCCCCTGACAGGCTGTGGTCTGTGCTCTGGTTGATCCGTGCTTCGTCCACCTGCCTTGTATAGTAAAACCTCCAGCCCATTTTCTGCTCCGAGGCTCCGGTATCGCCTGTTTCCGTTTCTTCCCCGGTATTTTCATTCACAGAATCTTCCGTACAGTAAACCGCCCGTGACTGCATAAAATGAAACTCTTCTGCAAGTCCCAGAGTCTGAAGCAGAGCATCTGCTTCTTTTCTCATCCGTTTTCTTCCAACCTTTGTATGCAGAATTTGCCAGCTGTCATCCCTGCTCCACGGTACATATTCACATTCTTCCCTTCTGAGTGAAACACCGGATTCTTTGTAGCCGTCTTCCAGCAGATTCTGCATTTCAAACTGATACGTTTTCTTGCCTGCCACCGCCCAGGAGGCATACGGATCTGTCATCTTCACCATTCCGCTAAGCTCCTGCTGTGCCCGCCAGGGAATCGTATCTCCCTTGTCGTTTTTCAGCGGCTGTCCCTGCGTCAGGATATGGATCCAGCCATTCATATCTTCCTGCGTGAAATAGCGTGTCTTTGCCTTGTAGATCTTCATGCTGTTTCCCTGCGGGAGATAAACACTCGCCTGAAGATCCACATGAATCTTACCTTCTTCCACACTCAGCATACAGGGACTCGCTGCCTGTACCTGTTCTGCTACGCTGACATTCTCCACTGCCTCTGTGCCGGAAGAATAAGAACGGATACTGTCTCCGGTCTCTGTCTCTTTTTCCTTTACAATACAGTCATCTTCCGATGTTTCCATACAACCGGTCAGAAATCCTGCAGCCATCAGGATCATTCCGATCCATACGATCCTTCGTAAGATTCTTTTTTTTGCCCTTTTCATTTTTTCTCCTTACTGTTCTTCCGAAAAGATCACCCGGATCTGCGTACCGACGCCCGGTTTGCTTTTGATCTCCATCTTTGCACCATGAAGCTTCACGATCTGTGTGCAAAGTGCAAGCCCCAGCCCGATCCCGCCTGCTTTTTTGCTTCTGGATTTGTCAACCATATAAAAAGCCTCCGTGATCTTCGGAATCTCTTCTGCCGGGATTCCTCTTCCGTGGTCTTCCACCAGAATGCATGTTCCGACCGCTTCAACATAAATGGTATCACCTTCTTTGGAAGCTTTCATGGCATTATCGATCAGATTCACCAGAAGACTCTCCATCAGATCCATGTCCATGAGCAGAACGGTGTCATCGCTCCTGGTTTCCAGTGTGATCCCCTGTTCTTTCAGATGATACTTCTCAAGCTCCGCCACTTTTCCGATCAGCTGGCTGACCGGATGCTTCTCCATATGGATCGTCTCGTTGTTGTAAAGCTCCAGCAGATTCATCATCTTCCCGGAAAGTCGCTCCAGACGGCGACACTCATTGTTGATGTGCGTCAGTGCCTTTTTCTGCTGTTCTTCGTTGATCCTCACATGCAGAAGCGTATCCGAATAGCCGATAATGGAAGTCATCGGCGTTTTCAGCTCGTGTGCCAGACTGCCAAGAAGCTGTTTCCTTCGCTCAGAAACCTGTGCCAGCTCCTCCATCTGACATTCTATCCGGTCTGCCATCTGATTAAAAGAGACGCTCAGTGCCCCGACCTCGTCATTGGAACGCACACGTACACGGCGGTCCAGCTGTCCCTGGCTGATCGCACCGGCTGTCTCTCTTAAGTCACGCAGCGGTTTTAACATTCTTCGTATCATCCAGAACACCGCATTGATCGCCACCGCAACGATTGCACCCAAAATGATCAGGAACATGCCGATCTGCGTCAGCACATTGTTATAAATCTCCGAAATATCCCGCACCAGCAGAAGCTGATACGATGTATTTTTACTGTCTGAAAGCGGGATCTTCTGTCCGACGATCATCAGATGTCTGCCGTTTTTCTGCTGAAAAGCTGCCACCGGCTCATAGGAATCAAACTGTTCAAGCCGGTTTCCGGTCAGCTCGAAATTCGTGGTATTAGCTGCAAGCTGCCAGTCCTGAAGCAGCATGTAATCTCTGCTGCTGTATCTGCGCAGCAAAAACTGGAGATAAGCTTTCCTTGCGGTGTCGCTCATCTCCTCCGTAGCTGCATTTTCAAGACTCTGTCCCAGTGCATAAGCGGTCGCACGCACCTGTCGTGACGCTGCACTTGATGTCTGCCTGATGTTATAATTTGATGTCTCATACACTGTGATCCCACCGTAAACTACCATGGAGATCAAAAGAATCGCTGCCGTAAGCAGAGATATTTTCTGCCAGAGCTTCATACTACTCCTCCAGTCGATATCCGATCTTCGGAATGGTCTTGATGACATCCGACAGATCCAGTTTCCTGCGAAGCTGTCCGATATGTACATCGATCGTCCTTGTCTCTCCCAGATAATTGCTGCCCCATACTTCATTCAGCATCTGTTCTCTGGTAAATGCCACATTTTTATTCTTTGCCAGTAATACCAGCAGATCATATTCCATCGGCTTCAGACTGACTGTCTGCCCGTTTCTGGTCACTTTATGCTCTGATAAATGGATCTCCAGATCTTTCACCTGTATGATCTCTTTTTGCTTTCCGGTACGCTCCAGCACTTTCTCCACACGCACCAGCAGCTCCAGAACCTCAAACGGTTTGACGATATAATCCTCTGCTCCCGATCTCAGTCCCTTGATCTTGGAATTTACATCTGCCTTAGCCGTGATATAAATGACCGGTATGCCATGTTCTTTCATAACTCCGAGAAGTTCAAAGCCGTCTTTGCCCGGCAGCATAATATCCAGCAGTGCCAGGTCAAAATCCTCCTCTTTCTCCAGTGTTCCCTCAACTTCATTGCCATCCAGAACCGGAACCACTTCGTAGCCGGTCACTTCCAGATTCATACAGATCAGCTCTGAAATCGCCGTATCATCCTCTACCACAAGAATGCGGTTTGCCATAATTCTCTGCCCCCGTACTTCTACATTTTATAACTGCCCGCCATCGGTGCAGTTACCCTGCTTTCATTCTTTCCGGTCATCCTCCGCTTCCAGGCTCTTCAGTTCCCGGCAGAGTCTGGAAATCGGAAGTCCGACCACGTTATAATAATCTCCTTCAATTCTTTCTACGAAAATTCCTGCACGTCCCTGTATTCCATAACTGCCTGCCTTGTCAAACGGCTCCCCGGTGGCAATGTACGCTTCGATCTCCTGATCACTCATCGATGTCATAAAGACATCGGTCCTTTCATGAAATGACCGGATGATCTTTTCATCCCCTTTTTTCTGTAACAGTGTCACGCCCGTATAAACCTGATGCTTCTCTCCCTGAAGCATGGCAAGCATCTGATGTGCATCTTCGGCATCTTTTGGTTTCCCAAGTACTTTGTTTCCTTTGGCAACGATCGTATCTGCCCCGATGATCACAGCATCTCCTGTCACGGCTTCTGCAACTCCCTTTGCTTTTGCAAGTGACAGTTCTTCAACGATCTCTCCCGGTTCTTCTTTTGTGATACATTCTCTGGTACTGCCGATCAGTATCTCAAAATCGATCCCGGCCTGTTCTAAAAGCTCACGCCTTCTCGGCGAAGCGGATGCAAGTACAATTCTCATACAGTCCTCCTGTCGCGGTGCTGCCTGCGGCAACCCAAAAGAACCACCCCTCGCTATTACTATAACAAAGAGCGGTTCTTAAAATCTTCTAATTTTTGTAAACAAAATGTAATTTCCGTTAGCGGATTACCTTAATCCATCCTTCCGGTGCTTCCAGACGACCCATCTGGATACCGGTCAGTGTCTCATACAGTTTTTTGGTAACCGGTCCCATCTCTGTCATACCGCTTGGCATGCAAATTTCTTTGCCGTGATCTACGATCTTTCCAACCGGTGAGATAACAGCGGCTGTTCCGCAAAGTCCACATTCTGCGAAATCTTTTACTTCATCGAAGCAAACTTCTCTTTCTTCTACTTCCAGTCCCAGATATTCTTTTGCAACATAAACAAGAGAACGGCGTGTGATAGAAGGCAGAATACTGTCTGACTTCGGAGTTACGACCTTGTTGTCTTTTGTAACGAACAGGAAGTTTGCTCCGCCTGTCTCTTCTACTTTGGTTCTTGTAGCCGGATCCAGATACATGTTCTCGTCAAATCCCTGACGGTGTGCATCCATGATCGCATGCAGGCTCATGGCATAGTTCAGACCTGCTTTGATATGTCCGGTTCCTCTTGGTGCTGCACGGTCGAAATCGCTGACACGGATCGTGATCGGCTTTACGCCGCCCTTGAAGTACGGTCCGACCGGTGTACAAAATGCACGGAACTGGTATTCATCAGCCGGTTTTACACCGATAACTGCATTTGTTCCGAACATGTACGGGCGGATATATAAAGTAGCACCTGATCCGTATGGCGGTACATAATCTGCATTGGCTTCTACCAGTTTTACGATTGCATCTACGAAACGATCTTTCGGGAATACAGGCATTTCCAGTCTTTTTGCGGAATTCTCCATACGCTCTGCGTTGAGGTCCGGGCGGAATACAACGATGCGTCCGTCTTCTGTTGTATATGCTTTCATACCTTCGAATACCGTCTGTGCATACTGCAATACACAGGCACACTCACTGATTGTAACCATGTCATCGGTACTTAATGTACCCTCATCCCAGGCACCGTTTTTAAAATTTGATACATAGCGATAGTCTGTTTTTACATAGCCAAATCCAAGATTTGACCAGTCAATATTTTTTCCCATGTTATCCTCCTGACGCCTTACCTGCTGCTTTTTCAATCCATAAATACTGGTACAACAGTCTGACAAAATATTTTTGATATGTTTCTAAGTATAATACTTTTTTCTGTGATGCACAAGCATATTTCCTGCAATTTTTAGCAAATTCATGCAAAAACTGCAAGAATCAGGTCCGTTTGATAAATTTACTGCGGCAGGAAGGACAGGTGATCTCGATTTTTCCCTTCCCTCTCGGGACACGGATTTTCTGTCTGCAATGCGGACAGCGGTAGATTTTGTGTGTTTTGGAATCGCTGATCACACTTTTGTCCCCTTTGCAGAACCGGACAACCTTCTCTTTTGTGTCCATATACATACGCTCTTCTTCGCATCGTTTCCGGATATTTTTGGAAAACATGCGGTAATACATCCAGATCAGCAGAATCCAGCTGACATAGTTCAGTGCCGATGCCCGCAGCAGACCGGAAAGCAGGATGCATACCAGTGCTCCCACCAGTAAAAACCTGGAAAAATGGTCGATTCCATATCTGCCCTGCATAAATTTTTCAAATTTCTGTCTCATACTATACCCTTTCTTCTGACCCGGCCTTTCTTTTAACCTTATCTTTCTCTTTCTTTTACACCTCTCTGATCCGCCTGAGGCTATATCAGAAAACGCAATGGGCCATACGTGATTTTTGTTTCTTGACTCATCTTAATACTCCGCCCGCAGAAATTCAATAAACTGGCTATTAAATAATTGTAAAGTTGCATCCCTTTCTTAACATCGTAAAGCCGAGTGCATGTGAGACGTCTCACTGCTGCTCCAATATTTCTCCAAAGTTCCGCCGAAGTCTCTTGCCAGTGTTCGTATGTTTTGTTATAATGCAGTTAGTTTTGTCAAACTATGTCGCCCGATCGGGCGACGGAATGGAGTTTTGTATGAAAGTAAAACATATGACGTTTCTGGCAATGTACACGACCATTGCCCTGACGATTTTTGTGGTGGAGGCAATGCTGCCGCCGCTCGCCCCGATCCCCGGGATCAAGCTGGGACTTGCCAATGTCGTTACGCTGTGGCTTCTGTATTATGCTACCTGGAAGGATGCTCTGTGCGTACTTCTGATGCGTATCCTGATCGCCAGCATGGTGACCGGGCAGATGGTATCCTTCTCCTACAGCCTGTGCGGCGGTCTGTTCTGTTTCGTGGCCATGGCACTGCTCTTTCGGCTGCTCGGGAAAAAGCACATCCCTTTTATCAGTGTGATCGGTGCCCTTTTCCATAACCTCGGTCAGATCTGTATCGCCATGGTGATCCTTCGCTCGGCAAGTATTCTTGTTTATCTGCCGATGCTGACCATCAGCGGAATTCTCACCGGAGCATTCACCGGACTGTGTGCATGGTTTGCATCCAGAAGGCTTCGAAAAGACCAGGTGTGGTTTATCCGCTGATTCATGGCTTTCAGAGACATACATGCCTGGATATCCTGAACTGCTGTAACAAAAACAGAGTCCCAAAAACGGGACTCTGTTTTTGTTTTGCAGCTTTTCATCCTGGATGATGCCTGCGAATCGCCCTGACACAAAGGACAATTGCATCCTTATTTTGTTTTCTTATAAGATGCCTTCTTTACGCCTGCTTTTTTCAGAGCTTTTTTCAGCTTGTTCAGCTGTGATTTTTTCATCTTCTTCGGTACTTTCACCGTTACTTTTGATTTTCCGGACTTGAATGCATTCTTTCCAACGCCCGGTGCTTTGATTCCCTTGAAGGTGATCGTTGCCAGTTTCTTGCATTTGTAGAAGCTGCTCTTGCCAATGCTCTTGACATTTGCTCCGATCACAACGCTCTTCAGTCTGGATGCATTTTTGAATACATTGTTTGCAACTGCGGTTACTTTAAAGGTGTATCCGTCAATGGTCACCGTTGCCGGAATCGTTACAGTCTTGACCGTTTTCTTCAGAAGCTTGCTTACTGTTACCGTACCATTCTTAGCATCTGATTTTGTTACTTTGAATGCCAGTTTGCCGTCAGCACTCTTATGAACAGATCCTTTTGCCGGAACTTTCTTCGGTACATCTGGTTTTTCTGTCTCCGGAGCCTTTGTCTCGGTCTGCGGAGCTTTTGTTTCTGTTTCGCTGTCCGGTTCTTTGGTCTCTAGCTCGTTATCCTTTGCCTTTACGTTGATCTCAACCGTTGCTTTCACATCCGGTCTTGCCGCACTGCTTACGGTAATCACTGCTTTTCCTGCTGCCTTTGCGGTTACCACACCTGCATCACTGACTTCTGCGACTGCTTTATCACTGGATTCATATTTCAGATCTTTGCTGTCTGTAGTATCTTCCGGAGTGATCACTGCGGTCAGTTTTGCAGTTTCGCCGACTTTCAGTTCGCTCTTGTCTGCTTTTACAGAAACTCCTGTGATTGGTTTTTCCACAACCGGTTCACCGTTTACTTTTACTGCGATTTCTGCATATACATCGCTGTCTTTTACAGAAACTTTGATTTTGGTCTCACCGGCTTTAACTGCTGTTACATTGCCTTTGTCATCTACCGTTGCTATGGTTTCATCTTCGGATGCAAAGGTAAGCTCGCCTTTTGCATAATATGGTGCGATTGCTGCACTTACCTGTGCACCTTCTTCTTCTTTCAGTTCCAGTGCATCTGTCGAAACATGTACACCCGTTGCAGACATATCGATGTTATTGTATTTATACTCATCGAAGTCATACCACAGTACCGTCTTTTCATTATCTGCTTTGTAAGTTCCGTTATCCAGATCATCTTTGCTCAGTGCTGCTGAGTAAACGCGGATGTTCTTCAGATATCCGGAAGAAAGACGTTGTGTCTCCGGACAATATCCGATACCAAGCGGATAGGTCGTTGTAGCTACGCTTCCCACATTCTGTGTGGTTACCATTTCTTTTCCTTCTACATAAACAGAAATATTGTTTCCATCGTAAACTGCTGCTACATGCAGCCACTGATTCATTTCTTCTGAAGTAAGAGGAACCTGTACGATCTTCCAGCTTCCATTCGTATTCTTGATAAAGAAGTACACCGTCTGCTCAGAAACACGGAATGCCGCACTGCTGTCACCTTTTGATGCGATCATATTGTAGTCAGAACCATTGTATCCTACATTATTCGGATTAAATACAGCTTCAATTGTAAAGGCTTTATTTCCCCCGATCAGACTGTTGAAGGTTTCATCTGCTGTTTCTCCGGTTACATCTGCATACCCTTTCAGACTAATTTCGCCGTCTTTTTCTGCAATATTTGCTGTAGCTGCTGCACTGATATCCATATCATAATGATTTGCACTCTTGTCTTGTACAACAACCGCTGCATCTTCCGTCTCTGCAAATTTCTTTGCCAGTGCGATTGCCTCCTGCAGTTTCTGATAACGGAGTTCACCTACCAGAGCCTTACCTTCTTCTGCCAGTGCATTGTAAGATACGAGCATGTTCTGAAGTTCTGTTGCATCACTGGCTCTCTGTACATAAAGTTCATCAATTTCATCAATCTTAACATTCAGTTCTTCTGCTGCTGCTTTGATGATATCATCCTCAGAAACAGATGCTACGGTGCGGTATGCACGTGTTACATCCATCGGATCGCTGTCTTTTGTGGTATATGGTACCATGGTGTACTCATAAGTATAAGCTTTGTTATTTGGAAGCAGGTATGCGGAAAGTGTATCCGCTCCGCAGCTCTTGTTTCCGGTTCCCTGTGAACGATAGTTTACTGTCAGGATCGTGGAATCCAGTTTGGTCAGTTCATATGGATGCTGTGCCTGATCCAGATCATCTACTGTGAAATGCAGGGCAGATGCTTCTACGGTATCCGTTGCTGCGATCGCCATTGCACCGTTTGCAGATGGGTTGGTTACGGTAAACCATTTTACTCCGGTGATCGTGCCGGTATCCTGTGTATCCAGGTACGGATAGAACATTCCGGATACGGTGTTGGTATATCTTCCAACCGTTGCGAAATCTTCTCTGTCCCACATGGACTCTACCGGACCGTTACCATACCATTCTACGTTTTCATATCCTTCCGGCAGTTCCATAACGGTACCGATACGGACGTAACGTCCAAGGCTCGTGCCGGTTGCATCTACGGTTGCGTCTACCGTCACTGCACCGCTTCCATCTACGGTATAAACCATCGTCTGCTGCAGGTTTGCCTGACTTGCACTTGCCAGTGTGACGCTGATCGTCTTCTGTCCTGCATCGTTTGTTCCAACTGTAATATCAGAAGCCGTTACATTTTTGTTGACATTCTTCCAGTTGCCGTCATAGTTGCCGTTATCGTTGTTCAGCAGACCTCTCCAGTAATTCGGAACCGGGCCGCTTGTCAGCAGTGTTTCGTTTTTGTATTTATAGTTTTTCAGTGTTCCGGTTGCTTTCTCTACTTCGAAGCTGAAGTCTGTACCGGAAACTTTGATCACATCTTCTTCACTCTGATCTACAGTTACGTTTGTATCGACTGTCGGCTCTACTTTTGTGACTTCTGCCGGAACCTGGAACTGCTCGTAAGCAACTTCATGTCCTGCTTTTGCCCACAGTGTATCTTCTTTGAGCTGTACAGACAGATTCAGATAGTATTCTGCTCCTGCTTTCTTCTCTTCCGGCATGGATGCACGATAAGGAACTTTGATGTCTCCGCTCTCTCTGCCTGCGATGTTGGTATCTTCCGCTGAAAGTTTACCGGAGCCAATCTCTTTTCCGTCTTCCGTCAGTGTCCATGTCACGTCAAAATCATTCAGATTCAGGAAGTTATTTTCATTGTAAACGTCGATGGTCTCGCCGAGCAGCTTGCTGTCATCTGCGGTAAACCATACGCTCTGATACTGATATTTTACTTCATAAAGTTCCGGCTGAACATCCCTGTCCGGAGATACCAGACCGTTTACACAGAAGGAGTTGTCGTTCGGGCTTTCGCCGGAGTCTCCGCCGTATCCATAGAAGTTGCCTTTGATTTCATCTGAATACAGGTTTGTATGAGCATCGGTATCTGCATAGTAATCATACGGTTTGGAAGATTCATCAACGGTCAGGCCCGAAAAATCTGCCCACAGAAGAACATCTTCGGATTTCTCTGTGATTGTCGGTGTTGTGCTGTTCTGAGCATTGATCTCCTCCAGGGACAGTGCTCTGTTGTAAACACGTCCGATAGAAATTTCACCGTCAAAGGTTCTGCCGTTGTCGGCACTGCATCCTACTCCGAGTGCTACGCTGCTGGATGCAATGGTTGTATTTCCGTTTCCGCTTCCGATCAGCTCACCATCACAGTAGATCTTGATCGCACCTTTATCATATGTTGCAACAACCTGATGCCATTTTCCTACCCAGTCTGCCGGTTTTACTGCTGTTACAGAATTCCAGCTATTATTATAGTAAGCAAAGAACTCCAGATTCTTGTCGCTGTTTGTCTTTAATGCAAACTGGTAATCACCTTTTGCCATCAGGACTTTATCTGATCCGTCAGATGCCGGTTTACAGATCACTTCTACGGTAAAGCTCTTGCCGCTTCCGGAGAGTGCTTCGTTGTATTTGTCACTGTCGAACAGTGCATAACCGTTTGCACTCTTGCTGGTCAGTGCTGCGCTGTCCGGATTTTCATTAACAGAATTGATGCTTGCAGATCCTACCACGCCGTCTTTCTTTTCTGTTACAACGTAAGACTGTGGCAGATTATCAAGACTTAAGATTCTGGACTGGTCAACCCAATCCCAGATGAATCCGCCGAGCATATTGTCAGAAGAACGGATTGCATCCCAGTATTCTTTCAGGTTACCTACGGCATTACCCATCGCATGGTCATACTCGCACAGAACATACGGCATATTTGCAGATGCTCTGGAATACAGCGTGTCAACGCTCGGATACATGTTGCTTCGCATATCGGTTCCATTGTTTCCATCGGAAGATTCAGAATGAACCGGTCTTGTGCTGTCGTTGTTCTTGAAGTACCAGATCAGGTCATAGAACATACCGTTTGCATAAGAAGCACTGCTGCTGTAGTGGTTCTCATTTCCGGTCGACCACATAACGATGGCAGTGCGGTTTTTCAGTCTGTTGAATGCGGTAACCGTACGATCCATTGCCAGGTTCTTGAAGTTTACCTGTTTTTCTCCCTGATCCATCAGTGCATGAGATTCCAGGTTGGTCTCACCCATCACGTAAATACCGTATTTATCACACAGATAATACAGATACTCGTCGTTGCTGTAGTGAGAGGTACGCAGTGCATTTAAGTTGTACTGTTTCATCAGTTTGATATCTTCTTCCTGTGTCTCATGCGGTACATATTTGCCGTATTCCGGATCGGTATCATGACGGTTTGTACCTTTGAGCAGAAGCTGTTTACCGTTGATCGTGATCGGTTTGTACTCAGAATCGGTTGTGATACGATTACCATTTGTATCTACTTCTGATTTTGTAAACTCGATCTCACGAAATCCAAGCTGCTGGGAAACGCTTCCCATGTAGGTGCCTGTCTTGGAATCGTACAGGGACAGAACCATCGTATACAGATTCGGTGTCTCAGCAGACCACAGTTCCGGTGAAAGAACCAGTTTGCTGCCAGCTGCCGAAACACTGCCATCGTTATCACCGTCTGCTACTGGAACGGTATCCAGATCCATCGTCATATCGTTGACAAACATCTTTCCGTCCTGATCATAAAGACGTACATCCACTTTATAACCTTCTGCTGCTGCCTTGGAAGCATTTGCTACGGTTACATTCAGCTTCATCGTTGCATTTTCGTAGTTCTCATCGAGATCTGTCTCTACTTTATAGTCCTGGATATGTACCAGCGGTGCAGAATACAGGTATACATCACGGAAAATACCGCCATCATAAAACATATCCTGATCTTCCATCCAGGTACCGTCACAGAATTTGTGAACTTCAACTGCCAGAAGGTTATCGCTTCCGTCTGTTGTCAGATAATCGGTAATATCAAAGCTATGTGGACTGTAGCTGTCCTCGCTGTATCCTACTTCTTTGCCATTTACATATACATAATAGGAAGATTCTACGCCCTGGAAGGAAAGATAAACTCTTCCGTTTGCTGCCTTCATGTCATCGGTCACCTTAAAAGTCTTGCGGTAAAGACCTACCGGGTTATAATTTGCCGGTGCATTCGGGGCACTGACATTACTGTCATATTTTGACTGCCAAGGCATAGTTACATTGGTATAGATAGAAAAATCAAATCCCTGTCTCGTCCAGCTGCAAGGAAGCTGCAGATTTGTTTTCCAGTCGTTCGTCGTTGCTTTGTAGTCGGTCTTATAGAAATTTTTGTATGCATCACCCTGTGCGAGTGCCTGGTTCTGTAACACAACAAGTGACCAGTCTGCCTGATCCTTCCCTGTTAAGAACTGTACATATTTTGACGCTGCTTTGTCGTAATCTTTTGCACCTTTGATTGCTTTGTCTACGCTGTCATACACCACATTGGTCGTTGCAAAAGTGCTTGCCTGTTCTGTGTTGATGCCATATACATCTGCTGCTTTGACCTGATTGCCATCCACATCGGTATAGGTTTCTCCAGTCCATTCTTTGTGCGTGAATTTTGTTTTGTCCACGTCGGATGTTACTTTTGCGGCCTGATTTGGGACAGCTGTTTTTGTCCACGGGTCGGTGTAGCTGGCATTGGTGTTGGACTTACTGTCTGCCTGCGTCTGCAGTGCAGACTCGGATGCTGCTTCAGCTGCAGGTGCTGCACTTACTGCCTGTCCTGCGATCATGGAAGCCGCCAGGGAAAATGCCATAACTTTTCTCCACTTCATACTTCTTGCTCCTTTCTTTTTTGCACCTTTCGAAGCTGTTGTACACAACTTCCCGTTGGTACATGCTAACAAAAATTTCAGTCCGATTTTACCGGACTCTTGATAGAATTTTACCACATTATTCATATTTTGTACATAGTATTTTCATAGGTTTTGCGATATTTTACCGATCTTTTCACTAAACGCTTCACCGTTTTTCAATATTTTGCACAAAAAGAGAGGGGCGTTTTTGTTGCACTTTTTTTTCACGGTTTGTAAAATGCCAGGCTAACACAATAACAATCAAATTTGGAAATGAACAATATAATTTTTTTGTAAAACAGAACCCCATGATGATTTAAAAAAATTGAATGTGCAAATGAACGAATTCCCCGAAGGGCACGTAAAAGTGCCTTCCCTGGAATTGTTCATTTTGCACATTGCCAAACGTTTTTGACTTGCCAGAGGCATTCAGATGCGGGATTCACCTCATATTTGATGTACCAAAAAAGTCGAGCAGAAAAACTGGATGTGAAACAGAAACAGCCGTATCATCGCAAAACAAATCGCTCTGACGGTAGCAAGGCTTCCGTCGTTCCGTTTGTGTCTAGTTTCCGCCGCCGAGCGGTGTCTGAGCAGCGAAGCTGCGAGTTCCAGCGAACGGCGGATCATAAACGACACAAACGGAACAGGAAACGAAGCGTGTCAGGAGATTGTTTTGGAGGGTGTAAAAATTCTTGTGTCTATGGAAAGTAAATCTTTATGATAAGAAATAGATATGTAAAATTTTGCTGTCGAATTAATGATTATGCGGCTGTCGAATATATCTTTGTACTTACAGTATTGCCATGTAGGAAAATTA
>QWCN01001441.1_pt1 | contig 38818 bp, 36 predicted proteins | sample 1972711 | NCBI WGS metagenome assembly QWCN01 (sample SAMN09866707, study PRJNA288562) | Human gut metagenome isolate term1_stool, whole genome shotgun sequencing... | isolation source: gut | host: Homo sapiens | place: USA: California
GCAGGATAATATGGATATATCAAATAATCAAAAGAACGAGAAACATTACAGAGAATAATTCCTAAACAAAAAGCGTTAGTCTTTGTAGAGTTTGAATGATTGCATAGGTTCAAAAAAGCCCGTAAACACTGGAATTTTTGAGCCTTGATGCCCCTCGTGGCAACGATTTGGCAACATTTTTTCATTATTCATAAAAAGAGAGCTAACTGATTTTGATTAGTCAGTTAGCTCTCTTTTCCTTTTTATTATTATTTTGTGCAACAAACGGCCTCTCCCGTGGCCTACAAGTGAAAGGGTCAAAAGAGGTCCTGGGGCGGCACCTTCACATAGTTCTGGGCTTTGTCAAACTCCGGATAGTGGTAGCGCCACTTGTCATAGTCCTCTTTGGAGATTTCACCCGCCTCTAGCATGGCAGCGGCCTGCTGCCAGGAACAGAGCATCTCGTGCAGCCGGGCGGCGTCCTTGCTCTTCCGCACATCAACCTTCAAGCAGACTTCTCCATCCATCTCGCTGATCTTGAGCCCGTAGTTGTCCTCCAGGGTAAACAGAGTGTGCATGAGTCCCACATAGGAGTCTATGTCCGGGACAGAGAGCGCATGGGGCGAGACATCCAGTACCTGGGCCAGGGCGGCAGTCAGGTCCGCTTTGGGGGTTCTTGATCCTGTTTCATACTGCGCCAGGCGCACGTCGGCGGACTTTTCCGGGAAGCCCAGCGCCATACCGAGATATTTCTGAGTCATCCCCCGCAGGAGACGGAAAAAGTGAATCCGTTCGCCAATCGCCATATCATCAACTCCAATCGTTGGTTGTCCTTAGGAAAAGTGTAGCAGAAATGCTTAGTAAAGTCAAGAGAATCCTAAACAATTTTATTTAATTTATTTTGCTTGTTCCGATTGACACAAGCTATTTTGCTTAGTATAATGACAATAGGCTAAGCATAATAGCTTAGAATCAATAAATAAAAAAGAACTGCCGCAATTCCCGGTTATACAGCACGGGAAAAAGTGGCGGACGAAAGTGAGGAGGCATTTATGGGACACAACATCCATCCGCAGCAGCCATCAATGAGGAAAGGAAGGTATTTTCAATGCAGGCACAAAACTTTATGCGCGTGGAGGAAGTGGCCCAGGAGCTGGGTATCTCCAAGTCCCACGCTTACAAGGTGATCCACCAGCTCAACGCCGAACTCCGGGGCAAGGGCTATCTGACCATCGCCGGGCGGGTCAACCGGAACTTTTTCATGGAGAAGTTTTGCTACGGCAAGACGGGAAAGGAGGGCTAATCATGGCAGTCTACAAGGAAGAAAAGACCAACACCTGGCGGGCGGTCTACCGCTACACCGACTGGAACGGCGAACGCAAGCAGACCCAGAAGCGGGGCTTCAAGACCAAGCGGGAGGCACAGGCATGGGAGCGGGAACAGCTCAATAAGACCAGCGCCGATCTGGACATGACCTTTAAGAGCTTCGTGGACCTCTACACGGCGGATATGAAGACCCGGCTCAAGGAAAACACCTGGGCCACTAAGGACCATATTATCCGTACCAAGCTGTTGCCCTACTTCGGCAGGCTGAAGATGTGCAACATTACTGCCCAGCAGATCATCACCTGGCAAAACGAGATGCTGAATCACAAGGACGAGAACGGTAAACCCTACTCGCCTGTGTACCTCAAGACGGTCCATAACCAACTCAGCGCCATCTTCAACCACGCGGTTCGGTACTACAACCTCCGGGAGAATCCCTGCAAGAAGGCAGGCAGCATGGGCAAAAAGAAAAATCGGGAGATGATGTTCTGGACCAAGGAGCAGTACCTGAAATTTGCCGAGGTGATGATGGACAAGCCTATGTCCTTCTATGCCTTTGAGATGCTCTACTGGTGCGGTATCCGAGAGGGGGAGCTGCTGGCCCTGACCCCAGCAGACTTTGACTTTGAGAAGCGCACCGTCACCATCAATAAGTCCTATCAGCGGCTGAACGGTCAAGATCTGATTACCGTCCCCAAAACCGAAAAGAGCAATCGGGTCATCACCATGCCGCAATTTCTGGCCGAGGAAATCCAGGATTACATCAAAATGCTCTACGGCATCGGGCCGGATGACCGGATGTTTACCGTCACCAAAAGCTATCTCCATAGGGAGATGGACCGGGGAGCCAAAGAAGCGGGGGTGCCGCGCATCAGAATCCACGATATTCGTCATAGCGCGGTCTCGCTTTTGATCGACATGGGGTTCTCTGCCACGGCCATCGCGGACCGGGTAGGTCACGAGAGCATCGACATCACTTACAACTATGCGCACCTGTTTCCGTCCAAGCAGGCGGAAATGGCGGATAAACTCAACATAGAAAGGGGCAATTAAAGATGTCAGCAAAGAATTTAGACAAGCACAACCGTTGGAGGAACAAGAGCGTGGCTTTCCGGGTCTCCCCAGAGGAGGACGAGCAGCTGGAAATCTTCGTCAAGCTGTCCGGTCTGACAAAGCAGGACTACATCACCCGGCGGTTGCTGGAACGGGATGTAGTGGTCCAAGGAAACCCCAGGGTCTACAAGGCCCTGCGGGACCAGTTGGCCGCTGTGCTGGACGAGCTGCGCCGGATCGAAGCCGGACAGGGCGTAAACGATGAGCTGCTGGACACCATCCGTATGCTCGCCACCATTATGAACGGGATGCAGGAGGACTTTGCCTATGACCGATGATAAAAAGAAAATGACCGCCCATGGTTCATCTGTTGGCACAGATGACGGGCAGTCAATCTCTCAAAATTCCAAGACCACTATACCAGACCCGGACGAAAAAAGCAATTCCCCGGAAAGAGATTTGGAGGAACTTTACCGGAAAATGCGCCGCATGAGCGACCCGGCCTATCTGCATACTGTGACCCTGGACGAACTGATGGACAATGTGTTCGAGGGTAAGTCCGCGGTGATTGAGAACCTGCTCTATACAGGAGCGTACATCCTTGCCGGAGCGCCTAAAATCGGCAAGTCCTTCCTGGTGGCGCAGATCGCCCACCATGTCAGTACCGGACAGGATTTGTGGGGCTACAAAGTCCACCAGGGAACCGTGCTCTATCTTGCCCTAGAAGATGACGAGAGCCGCTTACAGCGCCGGATGTTCCGAATGTTCGGAGTGGAGGGGACAAGCTCCCTCCACTTCGCCACCAACGCTAAGATGATCGGCAGCGGCCTGGATGAACAGCTGGAAAAGTTCATTCGGGAACACAGTGATACCAAGCTGATTATCGTGGATACCCTACAAAAAGTCCGTGAGGTGGTGAATGATAGTTACAGCTACTCCAGCGACTATGAGGTAATCGGCAAGCTAAAGCAATTTGCTGATCGGTATGGCGTCTGCGTTCTGATCGTCCACCACACCAGAAAGCAGCCTGCGGGAGACAGCTTTGAGAAGATTTCCGGTACCACTGGACTGTCGGGCTGTGCGGATGGAGCACTCATCATGCAGAAAGAAAAACGAACCGACGGAAAGGCTACACTGGAAATCAGTGGACGGGATCAGCCGGATCAGCGGCTGTATCTGAGCAAAGACCAAGAGAGCCTAGTTTGGGTGCTTGACCATGCAGAGAATGAGCTTTGGAAACAGCCTCCAGACCTGGTACTGGAAGCCGTAGCAAAAATCGTATCTGCTGACAACCGGGAATGGGAAGGCAGTCCCACCGAGCTGGCCCAGGCGATTCAAACGGATATGGCGGTAAATCGGCTCACCAAACATCTGAATGTGAATGCCAGCCGTCTGCTGGAAGAACATCAAGTGAGGTACGAGAACAAAACCAAACATGCTGGACGGCGTATCCGGCTGACCTGCATGATGGTGGAAGCACCTGCGTTTGAAGTAATCGAGTAAAGCGCGACGCTCGCAACGGTCGCGACGGTGTTTTGAGGGGTACTCCCAGCACCGTTGCGACCGTCGCAACCGTCGCGGAAAGGAAAAAATGGGGTTGTATTTTTGCCACCCCTATCCTCCCAGGGCTACACTGTTTCACGGTAGCCCCAAAGGCTATAAGGGGGTCAGGATTTGTTACACCCTTCCCCAAAGGGGTACGGCGTTTTGGCGTATTCCTCAGAAGTGTTCGGAGAACGCGTAGCCACAGAATGAAATCCTGTGTTCAAAAGGGGGCTTGGGGGGCATTGCCCTCAACAAGCAGACGGCAGGCAATGTGAGTGTGTATTAACACTCGCATTGCTTGCCGGATTTATGTGTGGCTATCCACACGCATTGCTTGCCTATATCTAAAACGACCGAAACGGCCCTTGTGCCGCTGCGGAAAACTAACAAAAATTTAAGCATTGGGAGGTAACGAGTATGAGAAAAATTTTGCCTTGTGAGTTTAACCTGGATACCGCCTGCGTGGAGCTGCGTATGGATGACGGAACGCTGCTCTCCATCGACTGCACCGCCGTGGAGAACGAGGTGGCCAACAGTATGTACCAGCGGTCAGAGCTGGACTGGCTAATCTACAACGATCCGCTGGCCTATGCTGAGTTGATTTTGAAGGGTGACCCGGAACTATATCTAAGGGCTGTGACAGAGAAAATTCCACGAGATTGAGGGCTTGTAAATTTCGACTTCTTGCAATATAATAAAATTGAGTTGTTGTAAGTAGGAGGGATCGCTGTGCTTGACTATCTGACTGTGAAAGAAGCTGGAGAAAAGTGGAATATATCTGGCCGCATGGTAACGGTGTATTGCAACAACGGAAAGATTAAAGGCGCGGTGAAAAAAGGCAATCTATGGTTAATTCCAGTAGACGCCGAAAAACCTCTGGACGGAAGGACGATTGCAGCAAGGAAAGCGAGGGGTGAACATGAACAAAAAACAAATGTCTGAACAGGACATTAGAACAAAGTATATTACCCCTGCAATTCTGGCTGCCGGCTGGGATCGCGACTTGCAGATCAGGGAGGAAGTTTCCTTCACAAAAGGCAAGATTACAGTACGCAGAAAAATTGTGAAGCGTGGAGAGCAAAAACGCGCAGATTATATTTTGTATTGGAAACCAAACATCCCACTGGCAATCGTGGAGGCAAAAGACAATAACCACAATATTGCGGATGGCATGGAGCAGGCTCTAAACTATGCCGAGATTTTAGATATCCCTTTTGTGTTTACATCTAACGGCGATGGATTTTCTTTTTATGACAAGACGGCTGAGCATAATGTTCAGATAGAATTGGCCTTAGATCAGTTCCCTTCGCCGGAAGAATTGTGGGCTCGTTACAAAAAATTTAAGGGTATCACAGATGCAAGTGAAAAAGTTGTAGCGCAGGATTATTACTACAATCCCAATGACGATAGAAAACCCCGATACTATCAATGTAACGCGATTAACCGGGCTGTTGAAGCGGTTGCCAGTGGGCAAAATCGGTTGTTGCTGACGATGGCAACCGGTACTGGTAAGACCTATACAGCGTTTCAGATTGTTTATAGACTTTGGAAATCTCGGACGAAAAAACGAATTTTATTTTTGGCGGATCGGAATGTACTTGTGGATGACCCCATGCGTAAAGATTTTAAGTTCTTTAACGCTGATAGCAATAATCGGAAAATGACTAAGATCCGCGACAAGAAAGTAGACAAGGCTTATGAGGTCTATTTTGCAATTTACCAGGGGGTAACAGGGCAAGTAGGCTTTGCTGATACATATAAAGAGTTTTCTCCAGACTTTTTTGATTTGATTATCGTAGACGAGTGCCATCGTGGCAGCGCAAAAGACGATTCTGCTTGGAGAAAAATTCTGGAATACTTTAAGAACGCTACGCAGATTGGTATGACGGCCACCCCCAAAGAGACGAAGGACACCTCCAATATTGAGTATTTCGGAGAACCGATCTATACCTATACTCTGCGTCAGGGTATTGAAGACGGTTTCCTTGCGCCATATAAAGTTGTTCGTGTGGGAATTGATAAGGATTTGGAAGGTTACCGTCCAACAAAAGGTAAAAGGGACAAGTATGGAATTGAGATTGAAGATCGAGAATATAATATTAAGGATTATGACAAAAATCTGGTTCTTGAAAAGCGCACAGAACTTGTGGCGAAACGAGTATCTGACTTCTTGAAGAAAAACAATTCTCGCTTTGCTAAGACGATCTTTTTCTGTGTAGATATCGACCATGCTGCCCGTATGGCCCAGGCCCTTAGAAACGAAAATGGAGACCTGGTAAGGCAGAATCCTAAGTATGTAGTGCAGATGACCAGTGGCAGTGAGGGCGTCAAAGAGCTGGAAAACTTTATGACCGCAGATGAAGCCTATCCTGTATTGGTGACTACAAGCAAATTACTGACAACAGGTGTAGATGCCGATACTGTAAAATTCATTGTTTTGGATAGCAATATCAACAGCATGACGGAATTCAAACAGATTATTGGTCGCGGAACAAGAATCAACGAAGAGCATGACAAGCTTTATTTCACTATTATTGACTTCCGTAATGTGACCAAGTTATTTGCTGATAAGGATTTTGACGGCGATCCGGTGAAAGTCAAAGAAACCGATGGTGAAATTCCTACAGAAGAAACGGAAGATACACCAACCGAGGATATTCCACAGGATGAGGTGCCAAAGGAAGAGGGACAGGAGATCCCGCCGGATGTTACCTTCGATCCGGATGATGATACTCCCAAACGGGTAAAATACTATGTTAATGATGTGCCTGTGTCCATTATCAATGAACGGGTACAATATTTGGACGCAGACGGCAAGTTAATTACTGAAAGCCTTGTAGATTACACCAGAAAGAATATCCGTAAGGAGTATGCCACACTGGACGAGTTTTTGCAGCGGTGGAACAGTGCACAGAAGAAAACGGCCATTGTTGAGGAACTGGAGCAAAAGGGTATCTTCTTTGAAGAACTACGGGAAGAAATCTCTAAGGATTTGGACCCCTTCGACCTTATTTGCCACATTGCTTTTGATATGCCGCCGCTGACACGAAAAGAGCGGGCCAACAATGTGAAAAAGCGTGGTTATTTTGGAAAATACAACGAGGTTGCAAAGCAGGTCTTAGAAGCGTTGCTGGACAAATATGCAGACGAAGGACTGGCCAATCTCGAAAGCATGGAGATTTTGAAAGTACCTGATGTTGCTCGATTTGGCACGCCGGTCGAAATACTGAAGTGCTTTGGCAATAAGAAAAAATTTATGGAAGCTATTGCAGAACTGGAAAATGAATTATATGTAGCGTAAGGGAGAACGGCATGGAAATAAAAGATATTATCAATATTGTGGCGATTGTTCTGTCGCCTATAATTGCTGTTGTAGTGACGATCTTTTTGCAGAACAGATCAGATAAAAAGAAAGAAAAAATAGCCATAATTAAGTCTTTACTGAGTACAGGACATTATCTGTATAGTGACGAAATAATTCGCTCCTATAATTTGATTGACATTGCCTTTAAAGATGATAAAGATGTTCGTGCAAAGTGGAAATTGTATTATGAGGCACTTTGCAACGAATCTTTACAATATCAAGTAAGACTGGATAAGAAGCTTGACTTAATTTTGGCAATGTGTAAGTCGGTAAATTATAAAAATATTACCGCACAGGATTTGCAGAGAGTATATGTTCCTAAGGGATTCGCTGAGGATGGCGAAAAGCAGCGAAAATATACAGATATGCAATATCAAGGTATGGAACTGCTAATGCAGATGCTTCAAAAGCAAGCAGGAGAAATGGGGAATAAGTAATGAGTATCTCAGCTACAATCAAATCAGTGCAGGATATCATGCGGCAGGATGCCGGTGTAGATGGTGACGCACAGAGAATATCACAGCTTGTGTGGATGTTGTTCCTGAAGGTGTTTGACTCCAAGGAAAAGGAGTGGGACGCATTATCGGATGACTACGCCTATATTATACCTGATGGCTTGCGCTGGTCAGATTGGGCTGAAGATGACGAAGGTATTACCGGCGATGAACTGATCGACTTCGTAAACAATACGCTGTTCAAGACTTTTAAGGATTGGCAGTTGACAGAAGCCAGTGATCCGAAAGCAGTCTTAGTGAAGTCTCTGTTTGAGGATAGCTATAACTACATGAAGTCTGGAACACTGATGCGCAGCGTCATCAATAAACTCAACGAGATCGACTTTGACAAGGCTTCTGACCGTCATTTATTCAACGACATTTACGAGAATATCCTGAAGGACTTGCAGAGTGCCGGAAATTCCGGCGAATATTATACCCCTCGTCCCGTTACCCAATTCATGGTGGACATGGTTAATCCGCAACTTGGCGAGCAGGTGCTGGATTTTGCCTGCGGCACTGGCGGTTTCCTTGTCTGTGCGCTGGAGCATTTGCGCAAGCAGGTCCATAACATTGATGATGAAAAGCAACTTCAGAAGTCTATTTTGGGTGTAGAGAAAAAGCCTCTTCCTCATATGCTCTGTACCACAAATTTGATTCTGCACAATATCGATAATCCGCAAATTAAGCATGATAACTCGTTAGGTTATCCGGTTAAAGATATTAAGCCCAAAGACAAGGTTGACATTATCTTGACCAATCCTCCTTTTGGCGGAATCGAAGAGGACGGAATTGAGGACAATTTTCCTGCAAATTATAAGACAAAGGAAACAGCGGACTTGTTTTTAGTACTGCTGATGTACAAACTGAATCAGACCGGCAGAGCGGCAATTGTTCTTCCAGACGGCTTTTTATTCGGTGAAGGTGTCAAAACTGCAATTAAAGAAAAATTGCTTAGCGAGTTTAACCTTCATACGATTGTTCGGCTTCCCAATGGAGTTTTTGCTCCATATACCGGCATTACCACAAATTTGCTCTTCCTGGAGCGTGGAACAACTCAGGAAATCTGGTTTTATGAACACCAGCTCCCGGAAGGGTATAAGAACTACACAAAGACAAAGCCAATTAAGTTAGAAGAGTTTGAAGCGGAAAAAGCATGGTGGAATGCCCGAAAAGAAACAGACTGTGCGTGGAAAGTTAGTATCGATGAGGTTAAGGCTCGAGGGTATAATCTTGACTTCAAAAATCCTTCTACGCAGTTAGAGCAAAGCATCCCTTCTCTGGAAGAGGTAATTAGAAAATCATCCGATTGTCTCACCAGGAGCAGACAAATTCTGTTGGAAATAGAGGAGTTGTTAAAATGAAAAAGCTATCTTTTCCAACAGTGAAATTGGGAAACTTTATTTGTGAAGTAAAAGAAAAAGTAAAAAACTCAGGCATTTCTCAAGATGATTTTACTGTTTATGGAGTGACAAACACAGATGGTATTACTGTTACAAATAACAAAGCAAGTGATGATTTGGGCAATTATACCGTTTTAAGAGAAAATCAGTTCGCCTATAATCCGTATCGAGTAAATGTCGGTTCCATTGGTTTATCTTTACCAGGTACTTTTGGGGCTGTAAGTCCTGCCTATGTTGTGTTTGAAACCAACGGACAGATTAGCAATGAGTTTTTGCTGTATTACTTAAAAAGCTCGTTGGGAATCAATTTAATCAAATGGTATGGGGATCGTGGCGGTGTGCGTTCTGCATTGCGGTTTTCCGATCTGAAAAAGATTGATTTTCCCGATATTACCTTGGAGCAGCAAAATAAGCTTCTGATAAAAATTAAAAAGCTCGATGAATTGCTCTGTGAACTGTATAAAAACTTGTCTGACGATAAGATCGAAATCCTTCGTCAATCTATCTTGCAGCAAGCGGTAGAAGGTAAGCTCTGTGAGCAGGACCCCAATGATGAGCCAGCCAGTGTGCTGCTTGATAAAATTAAAGCTGAAAAAGATCGCTTAATTGCCGAGAAAAAGATCAAAAAGCAAAAGCCACTACCTCCCATCAGCGAAGAGGAGAAACCATTTGCGCTGCCGAAAGGCTGGGAGTGGTGCAGGTTAGGAGAAATTTGCCAATTCGTTGGCGGATTTGCATATAAGAGCAATCGATACTCAAAGAGGAGTAGTAATCTCATTATTAGACTTGGAAATGTGAAAAATGATAGATTGCTTACAGAAATAAATCCGGTATATATTGATGATGTCTACGCTAATGAAACTGACCAGTATAAGATAAATATTGATGACATCTTGGTAACGATGACCGGAACTCGAGGAAAACGAGATTATTTCTATTCGCATTGTATAACCGCTGATGATTTGTCTTCCTATAATTTGTTTTTAAATCAGCGTGTAGGGTGTCTTAGAAGTATTGCACTTATCCTTCCAGCATATCTTGTCAAATTTTTAAAAAGCCAAACAATTTTGGACTACATTTTTGCTACAGAAACAGGAACGGCAAATCAGGGCAATATTGGATCAGGAAATATAATGATGATACCATTGCCGATTGCTCCTCTGAAGGAGCAGAGAAGGATTGTTGAAAAAATTGATGCATTGTTTTTGCTGTGTGATGAATTTGAGCATAATATTTCTGAGGCTCAAAGATTTTCCACACAACTTATGGAAGCAGTCTTACAAGAAGCGTTTAGCGTACAAGAAACTGCGAAACCTGCACAGGTTATCGAGTTCCATTTGGATCGAACAACTCCTGAAACTGAATTGTTGGCAGCTGCCCGTGGTAAGATCCGGGAGGACACCTGGGGGCATCTTTGCAAACGAGCCCTAGAGATTGTTGGCGAGGAAAGCTGATGGACTGGAGACGCAAACGACAAATCAGGAATTTAGTCGATGGAATTTTGGAGTTAAATACCCTGCATCGTCCACCAATAGAGCTAATTCCTGCTATAATGAAACAGCGGAGGATCGTATTCGAGGAACGAGATGAGGATGATGAAGATTTCTGCGGCGTATATATGGTGGTGAAGCAGGCAAGAATCATCTTTGTCAATGCCAATCTTCGAACATCCCGCAAACACTTTACCATTGCCCATGAGTTGGGCCATCATTACTTAGGCCACCCATTACAAAACGGCGCTATTATCTGTGATAGTGATAGCGTTTTTGGGAAAAATAAGCCGGAACAGGAAAAAGAAGCAGACTATTTTGCAGCCTGCTTCCTGATGCCGGAAAATATGATCAAACGAAAACGGACAGAGTTTTTTAATCATTGTCCAAAGCAGACGACGCTGTTCCTGGAAGATCAGCAGCTGGAACAGCAGCATCAATTGCAGCGATATTTGAGCGACTACTTTCAGGTATCAATGGAGGCTATGGGATATCGCTTAGACGAATTAAAGCTGGTTTAGCACCAGTGATAGAGGAGGACACACTATGAAGCTAACTTTGAAAAACATTGGCAAAATAGGGACAGCTTCAGTTGAGATCAACGGCATAACAGTAATTGCCGGTGAAAATAACACCGGCAAAAGCACGGTTGGCCGCGCTCTTTTTGCAGTGTTTAACAGTTTTTGTAATGTTCAAAAGCAAATTGAAAACGAGCGAGTCGATAGTGTAGAGAATTTGCTTGATCGGATGTATATGAATGCCAGCGCAAGATTTGCAAGGATTGCGAATACTGCCGATGTTGCGAGAACAATTGTTGCTCATATCGATGAGTATAGACAAATCGAACTTCCTGATATGCAGAAAAGTATTATAGATTTGCTTTCGCAATATGATGATGGGAAAATTGAATCTTTTGATGAAAATATGGTTGCGGACACGGTTTTTCGCATTAAAGATGTGCTGAATGTATCAGATGTTGATTTTCTCAAGTCTGTACTTGAGCGAAAGCTTGACGCGGAATTTAATGAACAAGTTTGCAACATATTTTCCGAAGATGATGGTGAAATTCAGCTCCAGATTAAGGATGCCGTCATCACGGTTTCCGTTGAAAATGAAGGAGCGGTAGATATTCAGAATCCGGGCAATATCTCACTTCACACAGAAGTAGTTTACATTGACGATCCGTTTGTGCTGGATGATTTAAGAATGTTCTATCGGCGTATGCCAGGAGCTTCTTCAGATCACCGATATCATTTGCGTACCAAACTGTTTTGGCCGGATTCTGAAGCAAATGTTTTTGACGAAATCATTGCCAAAGATAAGCTTAATAGCATTTATGAAAAAATATCCTCTGTTTGTAGCGGTGATGTCATCCGGAGCAAGCGATCTGTAACGGGGTATCAAAGAAAAGGTAGCGACAAGGTATTGAATGTTCGAAATTTGTCTACCGGACTTAAAACTTTCGTTATCTTAAAGATGTTGCTTACGAGCGGTGTGATCGAGCGTAATGGTACAATTATCTTAGATGAGCCGGAAATTCATCTGCACCCAGAATGGCAACTCCTGTTTGCTGAATTGATTGTATTGATTCAGAAAGAGTTTGGAGTTCATGTTCTCCTAAATACGCATAGTCCATATTTCCTGAATGCCATTGAAGTTTATACGGTAAAATATGGCGTAGACGATAAATGTAAATACTATTTAGCATTTTCAAAAGATGATATTTCCAACATTGAAGAGGTCACGGATAATATTGAGGCTATTTACAGTAAATTAGCTAGACCTCTGCAAGATTTAGAAAATGAAAGGGGTCAGCTATGATTAAATTAGAATTATACCCGATTCTCTTGGATAATAGAGAATCACTTAGAGAAACCTCAAAAGATGATAGTGACCCGAATGACATTCAATACATGACATCTTCAGAAACAGAAGTTGTAAATTTTGATTTGGTTAAGAGGCATTATGTAAATGGGTTTGGCCTTTCAGAAGATGCCATAACATCAGTCGATGCGATTGTGCCACTTGAGGATAGAATATTATTCGTCGAATTTAAAAACGGACAGGTTAATAATCGCAACATTAAGGATAAAGCGCGAGACAGCTTGTTGGTTTTTCTTGAGATTATTGGGGAAAATATAGCTTTTTCTCGCAGCAATATCGATTTTATTGTGGTTTACAATCTCGAAAAGAATCCTTTACCAAGGCAAGTTCAAAAAGGGCAGTTGCAAGAAACTCCATCAAGAGTTTCTATAGCTGATCACTTTATGGGAAAAGCCAGAAAAGAATTTATCTGCTTTGACTTGGAACGGTATGAGAGGCTATATTATAGAAACATTCATACATATTCCAAGGAAAGATTTGGAGAATATTTGCAGGCCTTGAAACTTGGCTGATAACCGAATTATGAAAATTGATTCTATAGCGAGCGAAGCAGATATACAATTGTTGCATGGTATGAAGGTGATGGCCTCTACTGCTGGCAACACCATGGCAACAAAAAATCAGATAGCCTCTGCTATCTGAATAATGGAAATAATGCTAATACTATGAGCTAAATCCTATAAGCAAATCTGTTTAGGAAACTTCTGACAGGAGCGAGTTCGAATAAAACTTAAATTTGTATTGTTCGTAATTTTACTGGGATAATAAAACCCCGCCTGGTGAGAGCAGATGCTTTCTAGGGCGGGATTTTTATTGCGAAGAGGAAGAACGGTTGCATGAGTCAAAACTCGTTGAAAAGAAACAAGTAAATATGCTATACTATTTTCTGAATAAATTTCTGGAAGTGTCAAGATGCAGATTACCGATTATGTGGAGGAAGATCTTTTAGATAAATTTGAATTCTATAATTACAATCACGCTCTTGAAATCATCACACAAGCTTTTCCTAGTGAATGGAATGAAGTCATCGAATGTCTGAGAAAACTTGATATTACTACAAGTGACTTGCGTGAATCTGGTGGTAATGAAACTAAAATTCCAAAGAAGTTTGACGACGTGCTCTATCCATACGGTTGGAGAGAGGTTCGCATCTCGGGCGATTTGCATATTAAGTTCTATCCTAGGCAGGCTGATCAAAGAGGACGTTTTTCAAACGTTCCTTTCGAGGAACGTGTAACCGAGAATTATATTGACGGTCATAATATTGATTTCCTTAAAGGATGTATTGCGTTTGATCTGGAATGGAACAGCAAGGATCAAACCTTTGACAGAGACCTGCTCGCGATGCGCACATACTATGATTGTGATATTGTGAGTGCTGGTATTATCGTTACCCGTTCTCAAGAGTTGAATGATGTATTTAAGACAGTATACGATTTTGATAAGAACTCTGGGACTTGGAAGCCTATTATGCGCAAATATGGTGCAAGCACCACTTGGATGGGAAAACTGCTGTATCGTTTGGAGTCACGCCGCAATGGCGGATGTCCTATTCTAGCGATTGGAATTAAGAAAAAATGTGTATCAGACTGGAAGGAGGGCTATGTGGATGAGCACGCTACAAGAAACATCTGAAAATCTTCTCTCATTCTGCGGTGATAAGCACTATTCAACAATTTATGCTGACCCACCATGGCGATTTCAAAACCGCACTGGCAAGGTGGCTCCGGAAAATAGAAAACTGAACCGGTATGAAACGATGTCTCTTGAAGATATTAAAGCGTTGCCTGTCGAACAGGTTGCTGCTGCAAAAAGCCATCTTTATCTGTGGGTGCCCAATGCACTCCTGCCTGATGGGCTGGCTGTTATGAAGGCGTGGGGGTTTAATTATAAGGGGAATATTATCTGGGAAAAAGTCCGCAAAGACGGCGGCCCTGATGGACGAGGTGTCGGCTTCTATTTCCGTAATGTGACTGAAATTCTGCTTTTCGGTGTTAGAGGAGATAATTTTCGAACACTGGCTCCGGCTCGTTCACAGGTTAACCTTATTCGAACGCAAAAGCGTGAGCACTCTAGGAAGCCTGACGAGATTATCCCAATCATTGAAAGTTGCTCTCCGGGGCCGTTCATTGAACTGTTTGCACGAGGCGACCGCGAAGGATGGGATATGTGGGGAAACCAAGCCACCGCAGATTACGAGCCGACTTGGAACACATATAAAAACCACACCACGCAACAAATAGATGTAGAATAACAATTGAAAAAAGCGGATGTGCTGCTTGGTAGCGACACATCCGCTTTTAGATTTCCAAGAAAATATTCGCAACATGAAATCAAAAACTGATGCAAATAAAATGCAAAATGGATGCACAAAAGCGTTGCGTGTCAAATTATGATATGCTATAATAAATATAATGACTTGGAGGAGATGAATGATGACACTTGAGGGATTTAAGCCTTTTAATTTCAACGAAGGTGCTCCGTATGTATCGATCACAAATAACGGTGTGACGTTCAACAGATCTGTCGTGATGAAATTGAACTATCCAGAGCAAGTTGTCCTACTGATTGACAGCAAAACTCAACGGATTGCTATCCAAGTCTGTACGCCAGACACACCAAACGCTGCTCCTTTTTATAAGAAAAAGAAGCACAATGTGATTTCTGTCCGCTGGAATGGTCGTGACCTTTTGAACACTATTCAGGCCATGATGGGATGGAATCTGTCAAAAGGTGGATTCCGTGCTGCAGGAACACTTCTGAAAGAGGAGCATGCTATGCTGTTTGATCTCAACGTTGCGGCTGAACTCAATTAACTGGTTGTCTGTCTGCTTCAAGGCAGAATGACATAAAGAAAAGGCTTATCTGAGTTGCCGCTCAGATAAGCCCTTGCTTGCAAAGAAAGTCAGGTCAAACCGCCTATACTTTCCAGAAACAGATTAAGTATAACGATCTGATCTTCCTTTTGCAAGCGAATTCGAGATTTGTTCGAAAAAAATCTTGCTTGAGGAGGTGTTATGCCTATGAGCTATTTCCTTGACGAATTCGTAGAGTACATCTACACTGCAGTTATCACGCCTAAGAATGGTAAGCATATCTACGCAAGTCAGTAAGGCCTAAAGGCGTTCCGCATTTCTGTAAAATTCAGTAAGTAACTGAAATTCAACCAAAGGATGTTGGCGGTTTCATCCTTTCCTCTTTAGAAAGGATGTTTTTATGCAAAAAGGTAAAAATCAGCATGTGACTCCCCATCCCAATGGTGGATGGCAAGTCAAAGGTGAAGGAAACTCCCGAGCAACTGCAAGGACTCAAACTCAAGCTGAAGCGATTAAGATTGCTCGGGGCATTTCGCGCAATCAAGAATCGGAGTTGGTTATTCACAGGCCGAATGGGCAGATCCGAGATAAGGATTCACACGGGCATGATCCGTTCCCGCCAGAAGGATGATTTCCCTTAACCGGTGATGCTATTAACGAAAAACAGAAACAGATTAGGGCTGGAGATGTTTGCCTTATTGGGTTCGCCAATGACAGAACCATGACAACGGAAAATACGATACACCGTATTTGGGGATAATCTAAATAATCCCGATACGCCGCGCGAAACGACACATACAAAATCGTTTAAGTCAGCGTTTCAGGGAACGGGTTCGAATAATTTACTCCAAAGGGCCTTTCAGAGAGCCGTGTGTTTTCTGAAAGGCCCTTTTTGATGAAGTTGCTAAAATTCAGGCGCAAACCAACACCCCAAAAAGAGGGAGGATAATCCAGTGAAGGACGACCATCGAGAAGAGCGAACCGCACACTACCATCTTCCCGGCCTGTTTGAGTTTTACGAGCTGTACCGCGTGTTTTTGCCGCTGTATCGGGAGCACCGGGAGTACTTTTACAGCTGGTGCGACATCGGGTCCATTTACGGCGCACCGGCCGGCTGCCTTTGGGGCGGCGGCCGGGTGAGCGATGGGGAGGCAGACCCCCGGCAGGTTCTGGCCCTGATGCAGGAATACGGCATTTCGGCCCGGCTGACCTTCAGCAACTCTCTGTTGCAGCCGGAGCATCTGGCGGACAGGAAATGCAATGCCCTCTGCACCCTGCTGGAGGCCCAGGAAGAGCCGCAGAACGGAGTGATCGTCCATTCAGATCTGCTGCTGAACTACTTGCAGGAGCGTGATCCGAATCTTTATCTGGTCTCTTCCACCACAAAGGTGCTGACGGAGTTTGCGCAGCTGCGGCGCGAGCTGGAACGGGAGGAGTTTCGCTATGTGGTGCCGGATTTCCGCCTGAACCGGGCCTTTGATGCCCTTTCCACCCTGAGCGGGCCGCAGAAGGCCAAGGTGGAGTTCCTGTGCAACGAGTGCTGCTGGTTCGGCTGTAAGGACCGGAAGCGCTGCTACGAAGCCATCAGCCGGAAAAATCTGGGGCTGCCCGGGCCGGAGCACCGCTGCGCTGCGCCCAACGCAGGGCAGGGGTACCGTTTTTCTGCGGCGATGGAAAACCCCGGCTTCATCGGGCTGGAAGATATCCAGAACACCTACCTGCCGATGGGCTTTTCCAATTTCAAAATCGAGGGCCGCGGGCTGGGCAGCGCGCTGATTCTGGAATTCCTGCTTTACTACATGACCCGGCCGGAGTGCCAGCTGAAGGTGCGCGAGGCCATTTATCTGGACAACATGCTGGACCTGTTCTGAGAAAGGCCGGCGGGGCTGCGGGGCAGGCCCCGAAACGTTGACTTTGGGTCAAAAGGGGAGTAGGATGACGGTACAAGCGCGGACTGCGCGCGAAACGGCAAGCAGGGGAGGAACAGAAAATGCCAGAATTGAGCGACCGGGTGGCGACCTTTACGGATTCCGTGATCCGCCGGATGACCCGGATCAGCAACCGATATGGGGCGGTCAACCTGTCTCAGGGGTTCCCGGATTTTGACCCGCCCAAGGAAATTACAGACGCGCTGGCCCGTGCCGCCAAAGAGGGGCCGCACCAGTATTCCATCACCTTTGGCGCGCAGAACTTCCGGGAGGCGGTGGCGGAAAAGCAGGGGAAGGCCATCGGCCGGGCCATTGACCCGGACAAGGAGATCGTGGTGACCTGCGGCAGCACCGAAGCCATGATGTGCGCCATGATGACCATCTGCAATCCGGGTGACCGGGTGATGGTGTTCTCGCCCTTCTATGAAAATTACGGGGCGGATGCCGTTCTCTCCGGGGCAAAGCCCATCTACATTCCGCTGGTGCCTCCGGACTATCACTTTGACCTGAACCAGGTGGAGCAGGGCTTCCGGGATGGGGCGAAGGCCCTTATTCTGTGCAACCCCTCTAACCCCTGCGGCAAGGTGTTTACCCGGGACGAGCTGCTGGCCATCGGCCGACTGGCCCTGAAATACGATGCTTTTGTGGTGACGGATGAGGTGTATGAGCATCTGGTGTATGCCCCTGCAAAACACATCTGCATGGCGTCGCTGCCCGGAATGTTTGACCACACCATCACCTGCAACTCGCTCTCGAAAACCTATTCCATCACCGGCTGGCGGCTGGGCTATCTCATCGGGCCGGAGCGTGTGGTGGAAGCAGCCAAAAAGGTACACGACTTTCTGACGGTGGGGGCGGCGGCCCCTCTGCAGGAGGCTGCGGTGGTGGGGCTGCGCTTCCCGGAGCAGTACTATCAGGACCTGCTGGCGCTCTACATCCGGAAGAGGGACTACTTCCTGGCCGGGCTGGACAAGATCGGCCTGAAGCACAACGTGCCCGCGGGAACCTACTTTGTGCTGGTGGACATTCAGGAGTTTTTGGATCTGCCGCAGTTCCGAGGGTACACCGATCTGGAGTTCTGCGAATGGATGATCCGGAACATCGGGGTGGCGGCGGTGCCCGGCTCCAGCTTCTTCAAGGAGGACGTGAACCATCTGATCCGCTTCCACTTTGCACGCCAGCAGGAGGCGCTGGATGAGGCGCTGAAGCGCCTGCAGAAGCTGGCGGAGCTGCTGCCCGGCAAAAGCACATCCTGTTGAAATCTGCCTGCGGAAACGCGCAGGAATAGAAGTAGGAATAGAAAAGGAAATGGAATCATGAAATCAACTGCGAGAAGTCTGACCGAGGGGCCTCTGGCCAGGCAGATTCTCATCGTCAGTCTGCCGCTGGCACTCTCGAATCTGCTTCAGGTGCTGTTCAACATGTCCGACGTGGCGGTTGTGGGGCGCTTTGCCGGTTCCACGGCGCTGGGCGCGGTTGGCTCCACCAGCATTTTTGTCACTCTGTTCACCGGGTTCCTCATTGGCTTGGGCAACGGCATCAATGTGCTGGTGGCCCGGTTTTATGGGGCGCGCAACGCCGAAAGCGTGCACAAAACGGTGCATTCGGCGCTGCTGGTCAGCCTGTTGGCTGGTGTGCTGCTGCTGGTGGTGGGCTTGTTCGGTTCTCCGGCGCTGCTGCGGCTGCTGAACACCAAAGAGGACCTTCTGCCTGGGGCTATTCTTTACCTGCGGGTGTACTTTTTGGGGATGCCGGCGCTGGCGCTGTACAACTACGGCAACGCAGTGTTCAGTGCCATTGGCGAAACCCAGAAGCCCCTGCGCTATCTCTCGTTCGCGGGTGTGCTGAACATTCTGCTGAACCTGTTTTTTGTGATCGTATGCAGGCTGGACGTGGCAGGCGTGGCCCTGGCCAGTACCATTGCACAATGTGTATCGGCGGGGCTGATTCTGCGCGCTCTGACCCGTGTGCAGGACAGCTACGCGCTACACCTGCGGGAGGTGCGCTTTGACCCGATCATGACCCGGCGGGTCCTCATGCTGGGCCTCCCGGCGGGATTCCAGAATGCCATTTTCGCCATTGCCAACCTGTTTATTCAGGCGGGCGTGAACAGCTTTGATTCGCTGATGGTGAAGGGCAACTCGGCGGCCGCCAACGCCGATGCGCTGATCTACGATGCCATGGCGGCGTTTTACATGGCCTGTGCCAGCTTTATGAGCCAGAACTATGGCGCAGGCAAGGTCGACCGGGTGAAAAAGAGCTACCTCATCAGCCTGGCCTACTCCTTCGGGGTGGGGCTGGTGCTGGGCGGTACGCTGATGCCGTTCGGCCGGGAATTCTTGGCGCTGTTCACCACGGAGCCGGCCGTCATCGACGCGGGCATGAAGCGGGTGAGCGTGATGGCGATGGCCTACTGCATCTCCGCCTTTATGGACTGCACCATTGCAGCATCTCGCGGGCTGGGCAAAACCGTGGTGCCCACCATCATTGTGGTCATGGGCTCCTGCGTGTTCCGGGTGGTGTGGGTGTACACGATCTTTGCGCAGATCCATACGATCCCGTCGCTGTATCTGCTGTACCCCTGTTCCTGGGCGCTGACGGCGGTGGCCGAGATGGTGTATTTTGTGGGCAGCTATAAGAAATGTATGGCGGTGTTCCGCAAAAGCGCGGCCTGAGCCTTGTGCACGTGCGCACTGAAAACCGCATGGCGCTACCGTGCTGCGCCCGGCAGAAGCGCTTGACCGGAAAAAAGAATTCTGCGACTGTGCGTTTTCCTGGGAAATGGAGGACGGCGCCCATGGCGTGAGCGAGGGCAAAACCCTGCCCGCCGTACCCACTCCGCCCCAAAAGCAATCCCCAAAAGAGGAATGCACGGCGGAAAACGCGGCCCGCATTCCCTGCCGGCGGGTGGGGGGTACGTATCGGGTGCAGTTTGAGCGCTGAGAAAAAACGAAGAAGGCGTCAGGCGGTTCCTGACAAATCCGGTATGAAGAGGATTTGTGAAGCGCACCGCAGGGCTGCAACAAAACAACAAAACACACCGCCCAAATGGAAGCGGGGGAGACCCCTTGCCGATGTTTGGGCGGTGTGTTTTTGTTTGTTTGAGGGGGCACAGCGACAATGGGGGGACGGCTTACAGCCAGGGCTCGCTGCTCAGCAGTTGAATCATGCCCTGCATCTGCGGGGAGATCCACTTTTCACGATGGGCGGCCACCGTGACGGTGAGGGGAACGGGGGGGAGATCACATTCGATCACCTTCAGGTTGCCGTGGCGCAGATCGTGCCGCACGGCGAACTCCGGCAGAAACGAAAGCCCGCCGCTGTATTTCAGCACGTCCACAATGCCGTGGGTGCTCTTCAGGCGGATGCTCTCCTGCAGATTCAGCCCGCGGGTCTGGAACAGGCGCCGCAGCTGACGGTGATAGATGCCGTCGCCCTCGGGCATCACAAAGCGCTCCTGTGACAACCGGGCAGCGGTAACCGCCCCCTCCTGGCAGAGGGGGTGCTTGGGGTTGGCCACAAATATGGTGTTGGCGCGGTGCTCGAACAGGGAAACCAGCTCCTGCGTGGTGCTGCTCTCGGCAAAATAGGATCCCAGGTCCAGCTTGTTGTGGGCCAGAAGGTCCACGATCTCCACCGAGGAGCCGGTGGAGAAATCCAGCACCACATTGGGCATGAGCGCCTGGTATTTGGGAATGAGCTTCAGGAAGTCGGAAAAGAACAGCGACTCCACCAGCCCAATGCGCAGAGTGCCGGTCAGTTCGGCGGGGTCAACGCTGAGGGCGTGCATCTCCTGGGCGGTGCTGTACATACGGCGGGCCAGCGGCAGAAAGGATTCCCCGAAGGCTGTCAGCGCGATGGAACGATTAAAACGATCGAACAGCGGCTTGCCCAATTCTTCCTCCAGCTGCTGAATCTGCATGGTGACGGTGGACTGGGCATAGCCCAGAGAATCGGCTGCCTTGGAAAAATTCCGAAGCTCTGCGGCGCGTAGGAACGTGAAAATTGTACGCAATTCCATGAAAAAACCTCACTTCAAAAATATTGAACTATATGATAGAAACTATCTATTTTACAAATGGATAAAGCCGTGGTATAGTCAAATCAGCAAAAGGAAGTGAACATAATCCACTACAAACTGGATTATATCACAACCGAAACAAAAAGAAATGCATCCGCAAAAAAGAAAACAAAAAACAAAGCAATAGGAGGACACCAATATGAGTAAGATGGAATACCTGAAGGATATGCCCATTGCCGTTCTGGGCGGCGGCGCCGTCGGCAAGACCTGCGCAGCGGATATGGCTTTGGCCGGGCGTTCGGTTCGCCTGTACGATGCGATGCCCTTCGCAGCCACCTCCCTGAAGGACGTGGACAAGACCGGCATTCTGCTGGACGGCACACAGCGCAATAAGTACTGCTTCGAGCGGTCCGGCCGGGCCCACTTTGACCTGGTTACCACCGACATCGCCGAGGCAGTCAAGGGCGCGGGCCTGATCGTGGTTGCCTGCGGTTCCTGGGGCCATGAGCCCATCTTCCGCGCTCTGATTCCCCACCTGGAGGACGATCAGGTCATCCACATTTTCACCGACAATTTTGCCTGCCTGCTGCTGCGCCGTCTGATGCGCGAGATGGGCTGTACCAAGAAGGTCATCGTGGGCGGCTGGTCGTCCGCCCCTTACGGCACCCGCATCGAGAGCATTGGCAAGTTCCAGTTCCCCCATGTGGGCGCGAAGTACCGTGCCATCACCCTGCGCGGCGCGGCCCTGCCCATGACCGACACCGACGACTTCCTGGAGTCCTCCAAATATCTGCCTTGTATGGACGCGGTGACCCAGGGCGATGGCCCCTCCAAGGCCAACACCGTGCTGGACGTGGACTTCGCCAACTTGAACCCGGTCATTCATGTGCCGGCCACCATCCTGGGCGTTTCCACCATGGAGAACTGGGGCGTGATCTTCTGCGGCCACGATAAGACCACCTACTCCATGTATTCGCACGGACTGTGCCCCTCCATCTGCGAGGTACAGTACCAGTTCTACAATGAAGAGATCGCCCTGGCCAAGGCCATTGGCGTGGGCTGCCCCAGTTACAAGTACGAGATGTTCTTCTCCCGCCGCAGTTTGCTGACGCAGGAGTACATGGGCCTGGACGAGAACGGCAACGACAACGTGGTTTTCCCGCTGGATCAGCCTTCCAACGAGGGCAACACCGGCCCCAACAGCATCCATCACCGCTACCTGACCGAGGACGTGCCCATCGGCTGCAAGGTCTACCACGATCTGGGCGTGCAGTACGGCGTTCCCACCCCCATCATCGACTCCATGATTACTCTGGGCGGTTCCTTCCACAAGAAGAACTTCTTCGTGGAAAGCAAGTACACGCTGGCCTACCTGGGCATTGACGGTATGCCCAAGGAGGAGCTGCTGGCCTACCTGAACGACGGAGTTTACAACCGCTGAGCCGCATTTTCCGCCCACGAACAGAAAAAGTGCCCTGGGCGCGTCTTTTGAAAGCATTCGCCCGGGGCCTTTTTGTCGGGGCAGAAGCGCAGGATTTGAACAATTAAAAATTAAGCGAGGCTCTTTTTCACCATTATGCAAATGATTGTTGAAATAAGAACGCAGATAAACCCCATAGAAATAGGAAAAGAAAGGAATCCACCATGACTGCATTTGATCTATTGATCGATTTCGCGATCATGTCTCTGCTGCTGGTCGTCGCTCAGTTTCTGCGTGCACACATCAAGCCCATCCAGAAATTGCTGCTTCCTTCTTCCGTTGTAGCGGGCCTGATCGGCCTGGTTCTGGGGCCTCAGTGCCTGAACCTTCTGCCACTTTCCAGCCACGCCTCCAGTTATTCCGGTGTGCTGATCGTCATACTGTTCTCCTCGCTGTTCATCGGCATTGAGTCCATGGGCAGTTTCAAGCAGACCATGAAGGAAGCGGGCGATACCTTCTTGCTGAACTCGGCCGTGTACTTCGGCCAGTATGCCTTTGCACTGCTGCTGGGCGGCGCGTTTATGGCAGCCTTCTTCCCGCAGGTGAACATCGGCTTTTCGCTGCTGATGCCCGGCGGCTTCATCGGCGGCCACGGCACGGCGGCCACCTTCGGCGCATCCTTTGAAGAGCTGTGCGGCTGGGACGAGGCCCTGACCATCGGCCAGACCTTTGCCACCATCGGCATTCTCTCCGGCGTGATTCTGGGTGCGCTGTGCATCAACGTGGCCACCAAGAAGGGTGCTACCCGCCTGATCTCCGAAGCCAGCCAGCTGCCGGACAGCATGCTCACCGGTCTGGTGCCCAAGGACGAGCAGGAATCCGTTGGCCGCGCCACCGTTCACTCCATGTCTCTGGACCCGCTTGCCTGGCACCTGGCGCTGGTTCTCATTGCGGCGGGCGGCGGCTACGTCATCACCACCTGGCTGAACAGCCTGGTTCCCGGCCTGAGCGTGCCCACCTTCTCCGTTGGTATGCTGTGCGGCGTGGTTGTGCAGTTCGTTCTGAAGCTGCTCAAGCTGACCGATCATGTGGATCGCGACATCGTTTCCAAAGTCGGCAACTCCACCACCGATTATCTGGTGGGCTTCGCCGTGGCTTCCATCAAGCTGTCGGTCGTTGTGAAGTACGCGGTGCCTCTGGTAGTGCTGTCCCTCATCGGCCTGGCCTTTGTGTTCGGTTACCTGCTGCTGGTCAGCCGCAAGCTGTTCCACAACTTCTGGTTTGAGCGCGGCATCTTCATCTTCGGCTGGTCCACCGGTGTGGCGGCCATCGGCGTTACCCTGCTGCGTGTGGTTGACCCTCAGCTGCGCAGCAAGGCCCTGGAAAGACTACGGCATGGCCTACGTGTTTATATCCTTCATTGAGATCGGCTTGATTGCCGTGATGCCCAGCCTGGTGGTAAACGGCCACGGTTACGCAACCGGCGCGGTGTGCCTGGTGATCTTTGCCCTGCTGTTGATCATCTGCGCCCGCATTTACGGTGTGTTCAAGGGCAAGTGCAGCGACCTGCGCCCTGGTGAAGCCGAGATCATCGCCCAGGCCAAGAAGGCCAAAGCGGCGAAGTAAGCTACGGAGGAAACGACGATGAAATTTATCACGGATTACAAGCTGGAAAATTTTATCCTGAACACCCAATGGGAAGACCTGCCCGAAGAGGTGCAAAAGCGCGCGGTGGTGTGCGGCATTGACTTGACCATTGCTCTTTTGCTGGGCAGCAAGGGCCAGCAGTTCCAGGCGGGCCTGCGCATGGCGCGCGAACACTACAAAGAAGGCAAGGTGCCCGTGGTGGGCAGCCCGGAGACCTTCGGCATTCTGGGGGCCTCGGTGGCCATGTCCCACGCTTCCAACTCCTTTGACATTGACGACGGCCACAACATGATTAAGGGCCACCCCGGCACCTCGTTTGTGGGCGGCGTGCTGGCCGCGGCACTGGAGCAGGGCGTGACCTACAAAGAGTACCTGACCACCTTGGTGGTGTGCTATGAGGCGGCTGTGCGCTGCGGACTTGCCATCCAGGACTTCTACAAGTTCATGCACAGCACCGGCACCTACGGCGCGTTCGGCACGGCCGCCGGCATGGGCCGCCTGCTGGGCTTCACCAAAGAGCAGCTGAACAACGCCCTCTCCATTGCGGAGTTCCACGCGCCGCTCACCCCGGCGATGCGCTCGGTTCATTACCCCTCCATGAACAAGGACGGCGTGCCCTTCGGCGTGCTGGTGGGCGCAGAGGCTGCCCTGGAAACTCTGGCGGGCAGCACCGGCCGCGGTTACACGCTGGAGCTGCCGGAGTACCAGCATCTGCTGGAAACGCTGGGCAGCACCTACGAGATCATGAACCTGTACTTCAAGCCCTATACCTGCTGCCGGTGGGCCCATCAGCCCATCACCGCCTGCATTGACTTGGCGAAGGAGTACGGCTACGCGCCGACGGACGTCAAGCATGTGTATGTGCATACCTTTGACTCGGCGGCCCAGCTGAGCAAGATCGTGCCGCACACGGCGGACGAGGCCCAGTACAACATTGCATGGCCGGTGGCCTGCTCCATCGTGCACGGCGATGTGGGCCTGCCCCAGGTGCTGGAATCCGGGCTGGACGACCCCGCCGTTCTGGCCATGATGGAACGGCTGACCTTTGATGTGGACCCGGAGATGGAGGCGCAGTTCCCCGCCAAGCGGCTGGCCTGGGTGGAAATCCACCTGGCGGACGGACGAGTGCTCAAATCCAGGGTGTATGCAGCCCCCGGCGAGCACACCGACCATGTGGACCTGCCCTGGATGGAGAAAAAGTTCCGGCTGCGCACGGCCCCGGTTCTCGGCAAAGAAAAGCAGGATGACCTGCTGCATCTGCTGGAAAATGGCCTGGGCCAAACGGTCAACGACATCGTAGCGGCCATCAACTGCTGAATGATGACCTCAATCGTTCTTCCTTCACGTTCCTGGACGTTTCTCGCACAAAAACGCACACCCCGCCGAAAGAGGGGACCCCACTGTCAGGTCCCGCTCTTTCGGCGGGGGCGTTTTGCGTTGTATGCGCTTTTTTCGTCTGCGCGGTTATGCCCGGCCGGCCCGGCGGCACAATTCCCGGTATACTTGGGCCAGGCGGGGATAGGCGTACTCCAGAAAGCCTTTATAGGCACCGCAGAAACGGTTCACGCCGGTGGCTTCGTCCCGGTTGCGGCGGCAGCCGTTGCGGCACAGCGGGTACCAGCGGCAGGCGCGGCAAATGAAAGGCACCGGCAGCGATGCTTCGAGAAAGCCCAAAGCCCGGCGCTGCTGTTCCAGCTGTGCCAGCGAGTCGGTGCAGATGCTGCCCAGTTTCCACTTGTCCAGCACGTAGAAGTCACAGGGGTAAACGCTGCCATCGGCCTCCACCACCAGGTGGGGGGCGCAGTGCCCCTGCATAGAGCAGCTCTCCGGCGTTTGCCCCGCAAGCACCATCAGCAGATTTTCAAAGTAGCGGTTGTAGGTGGGCTTCCCGGCCTGAAAATCCTGATACCAGGCGTCAAAGGTGGCCTTGAGAAACTGGGCATACCGCTCCGGCGTGAGGGAATAGGGCTGGCCGCCGGGGGCTTCGTCCAGCGGGTCGAGACATTCGATGAACTGCTGATAGCCGAACCCGTTTTTTCGGAAAAAGTTGGCGATCTTCTGCCCGCTGCGGGCTGAAAGCCCGGTGGCCACCGTGAGAATGTTGAACTCCACGCCGTGCTGCTCCAAGAGTTTGGCGGCCGCCATCACCCTGTCAAAGGTGCCCTTCCCGGCGGGGTCCAGCCGGTAGCGGTCGTGAATCTCCCGTGGGCCGTCCAAGGAAAGGCCGACCAGAACGCGGTTCTCTGCCAGCCAGCGGCACCAGGCTTCGTCCAGCAGGGTGCCGTTGGTCTGAATGGCGTAGCGGAACTGCACCCCGCGGGGGTTGGGCTGTTTGGCGGCATAGCGGGAAAGCCGCTGGTAGAATTCCACCCCCATCAGGGTGGGTTCGCCGCCTTGAAAGGCCAGCGTGCATACGCCTTCGCCCTCCCGCAGGCAGAAATCAACGAGGCTGTGCATGGTGGAGTCGCTCATAAAACCAAAGGTGGGGAACTGGCGCTTCTGGGCTTCATCGGCGTAAAAGCAATAGGTGCAGCGCAGGTTGCAGCTGCCGGAGGCAGGTTTGATGAGCAGGGAAAGAGGCGGCATGGGCAGAGCACTCCTTATCATAGATATCAAATATTAAAACGAAAGCCGTGGCAGTTTGGAGCCGCAGGGAATGTACCGCCGGCGGCGCAGTGTCTGACACTATTGTACCGCAGCCGGCCGGCCGGGGCAAGCAGAGACGAAGAAAGGGCGAACCCGGCGGAAAAAGCTGCGTCATGCGCCAAAGTGACAGAACTGCTAGAAAAATGTGGAAAGACGAAAAAAGCGGACGAAAATGCCCGTGAGAAGAAAAAGAAAAAACTTGAGGATGATTGTACAAACGAGAAAACACGGAAGAGAAACAAGCATAAAAAACGATGATACGTAAGTTGAAGATTGTTAAAAGATTATCTTTTCACAGTTTGGAGAAACAATTTGCATTATTTTTTGTTGCACATTGACAAAAAAAGCTCCGGGAAGTAAAATGGACAAAGAACAATCAAGGCAATTCAGAGGGGGCCTGACCGCTCCGATGCGCCGGAAAGGAAGCAGCATCATGGCAAAGAGAAAGAACGTGCTCCTCATCCTGTCGGATCAGCAGCGGCTGGATACGGTCAGTGCCTACGGCATGAACAACATCTGCAAAACGCCGCACATTGACCAGCTGGCCGCCGAGGGCATGAAGTTCACCAATGCCTACACCAGTTCCGCCATTTGCGCCCCCTCTCGGGCCAGCGTGATGACTGGCCTGTACGCCCACAAGCACGGTGTGATCGACAACTTCACCGACATCAAGGAGGGCACCCCCCTTCTGGGGGACTGCATGCACGACGCAGGGTATTACTGCGGCTATGCAGGCAAGTGGCATGTTTCGCCCACCCTGCCGCCGGAGGGTTGCGGCTTTGACGACGGCAAGCCGTTTATGGGCTATGCCTTCCCGGGCAGCGGCGTATTCCCCCATCTGGTGTTCAACCAGCCGCCGGACAATGTGCCCAACTACTACGAGGAATACCTGAAGGAGAACGGCTTCGAGAATGTGGACGTCTCCCACGGATTTTTGGGCGACAACCCCAACCTTCAGATCCAGGAGATGTTCTGCAAGCACGAAGGCCCGGTGGAGAGCACCATCGAGTACTTTGTGGCCCACGAGACCAACCGCCTGATCGACAAGGCAAAGGAGGAGGACAAGCCCTTCTTCATCTGGGCCAACTTCTGGGGGCCGCACAGCCCCAGCATTGTGCCGGAGCCTTACTATTCCATGTACAACCCGGAGGACATCCCTGAGCATCCCAGCTACTGCGACGACCTGCTGGATAAGCCCTACGGCTATTATCTCAGCGAGAAGATGTGGGGCCTGGGCGATTATGGCTGGAAGGGCTTCCAGGAGATCGCGGCCCGCTATTACGGCCACTGCACCATGATCGACGACATGGTTGGCCTGATCGTGGATAAGCTCAAAGCCGAGGGCCTGTACGACGATACCATTATCATTTACAGTGCAGACCATGGCGACTGCCTGGGCGCCCATAAGCTCATCGAAAAAGGCGCGTTTACCTTTGACGAGATCTACCACATTCCCATGGTGGTGAAGGGCGCGGGCACCAAGGACAACGACAGCTTTGTGTACCTGCAGGAAATGATGCCCACCATCCTGGATGTGGCCGGGGTGAAGCCCCCGAAGCCGGTGGACGGTGAGAGCATTCTGCCCCTGATGATGGGGGAAGCCGAGAGCAACGGCCGCACCGAGATCTACGGCGAGTACCACAACCACTTCTATGTGGCGCGCCAGCGCATGGTGCGCGACCATGACTATCAGCTGACCTTCAATGAGAGCGAGCGCGGCGAGCTTTACGATTTGAAGAAGGACCCCTATCAGCTGCACAATGTGTGTTATGACCCGGCCTATGCCGACGTGAAAAAGAAGTATCTGGAAATCATGTCCCGCTACATGAAGGAAACAAAGGACCCCGCCGGTACCTGGTTCCACCGGATCAAGGATTTCTATTGAAAAGGCGGTAAAAAATGAACGAAAAGAAAAAGAGCGACAGCGTTGCCCGCGCGGGCAACCACATTTTCATTCCGGATTGGGGTTGGCTGATCCTGTCCGGTCTGGCGGCTTTGGTGTTGTGGTACTTCCTGTCCGTCAACGACAAAACCGGCCGAAGCTTCCCCTTTGTGCCCTACATCATCGAAGCCGTCAAAACGGTGGTCAAGCGCGGAATCCTCTTGGAGGACTTCTCCAGCAGTATGATCTCGGTGGTTCTGGGCTTCGCCCTCGGCTTTGTAACGGCCGTGCCCATTGCATTCCTGATGGCCTGGTATAAGCCTGTGCGCTACATCATTGAACCCTGGATTCAGTTTATCCGCAACATTCCCCCTCTGGCCTATGTGCCTCTGGTGGTTATCTCGGCCGGCGTTGGCCGCCGCCCCCAGGTCATCGTGATCTGGCTGGCTACCTTCCTGATTATGACGGTGACCATCTATCAGGGCGTGCGCAATGTGGACGAGACCCTCATCAAGGCGGCTCGTGTGCTGGGTGCCAAGGATAAGGACATTTTTGTGAAGGTTGTGTTCCCCGCAACCACGCCCTTCATTCTTACCGCCGTTCGTCTGGGCGTGTCGGTTGCCCTGACCACCCTGATCGCCGCCGAGTCCACCGGCGCAACCGCCGGTATGGGCATGCGCATCCGCTCGTTCAGTAACAGCTTTGAAGTGGCCCCCATGCTGCTTTACATCATTCTGATCGGCATCATCGGCATCACGTCCGAGAAGATCATCAAAACATTAGAAAGGAAGCTCACGGGATGGCAGGAGAAGAGAGAAGTGTAAAGGTCAAAATTGACCATGTGGAGAAGATTTACGAAGGCCGCAATGGCAAGATGATCGCTCTGAACGGCGTGGATTTTGAAATCAAGGAAAACGAGTTCATCTGTGTGGTCGGTCCTTCCGGCTGCGGTAAATCCACCCTGCTGAACATCATTGCCGGCCTGCTGGAGCCTACTTCCGGCGCGGTTTATGTGGACGGCAAAAAGGTTGAGGGCACCGGCATCGAGCGCGGTGTCGTGTTCCAGCAGTATGCGCTGTTCCCCTGGCTGACGGTGCTTCAGAACGTTATGTTCGGCCTGAAGCTGAAGGGTATGCCGGACGCCCAGGCCAAAGAGATCGCCATGAAGTACATCAAAATGGTGCAGCTGGAGGAATTTGTTCACAGCTACCCGAAGGAACTGTCCGGCGGTATGAAGCAGCGCGTGGCCATCGCCCGTGCCTATGCCGTTCAGCCTGAAGTGCTGCTGATGGACGAGCCGTTCGGCGCGCTGGATGCCCAGACCCGCACCCAGCTGCAGTCGGAACTGATTCACACCTGGCAGGAGGAGAAAAAGACCTGCTTCTTCATCACCCACGATGTGGAAGAGGCCATCATTCTTGCCAATAAGGTCATCATCATGAGCGCGCGCCCCGGCCGCATCAAGAAAGTGGTGGACATTGACCTGCCTTACCCCCGCACCCAGGAGATGAAGATGGAAAAGCCCTTCCTGGATCTGAAGGCTTACATCTGGGGCGAGGTGTACAAGGAGTACCTGGAGGTACGCAAGTAAGAGCCGCATCAGGCGCGCGCGGGCGTTTGGAACAAAAACCGGTTGGCTCTCACTGGCCGGGCGTGTGGATGAGCTGTTCGGCCGCAGCTGCCTGATTTGGATATTAAGGAGGAAAAACAATGAAAAAGAAACTGATGGCATTATTCCTGGCGGGCGCCATGACCCTGTCGCTGGCTGCCTGCGGCGGGTCCGCTTCTTCTTCCGCCGCCGCATCGTCCGAAGCTGCTTCCAGCGGGGCTGCCTCTTCCGAGGCTGCTTCCTCCGCCGAGGAGCCCATCACCCTGCGCATTGCCTATATGCCCAACTACGGCAGCCTGTGGTCCCTGACCACTGCCATGAACAAGGGCTACTTTGACGAGGCCGGCATCAACGTTGAGCTGACCGAGTTCCAGGACGGCCCCAGCATCATCGCCGCCATGGAGTCCGGCTCCATTGACATGGGCTACATCGGCCAGGGCGCACACAAGCTGTGCATCCAGGGCAACGCCAAGATCTTCGCTCTGTCTCACGTCTCCAACGGTGACGCCGTCATCGGCGGCCCCGAAGTGAAGACCCTGGAAGACCTGAAGGGCAAGAAGGTTGGTTATTCTTCCGGCACCTCCAGCGAGGACATCCTGAAGAATGCTCTGGAGAAGGCCGGCCTGACCATGAATGACATCACTGCCGTGGATATGGACGCTTCCAACATCGTGACCGCGATGCTGTCCGGCGGCGTGGATGCCTGCGCTACCTGGTCTCCCAACAGCCTGAAGATCCTGGAAGAGGGTAAGGACCTGACCAAGCTGTGCGACAACACCACCTTCTCCGACAAGACCGTTTCTCTGGCCAGCTGGATCGTCACTCCTTCCTACGCGGAAGCCAATGCTGACAAGATCCTGCGCTTCACCAAGGCTCTGTTCAAGGCCATGGATTACGCCGCTGACGACAACTACGAAGAGGTTGCCGGTTACGTGGCCGCCCAGACCAAGACCGACGAGGCTTCTGTGTACGATCAGCGCGGCGATGCCGATTGGCTGACCGGCGAAGAGGTTTCCCGCGGCGCAGCCGATGGCACCGTTGAGAAGTACTACGAGATTCAGCAGCAGAACTTCATCGCTGCCGGTGCTGTGGAGGGTGAAGTGCCCGTGAGCGATTACGTCATGCTGGACAACATGATCGAGGCCGGCAAGTAATTTGCCGAATGGCTCGAACCCAACTCTTGCATAAAAAGGGGCGCGGCAGTTTGCCGCGTCCCTTTTGGCATATTTTATACATCGTTTGCACAAATGATACGGTGCAGCCGCCCGGCGGCTGCACCGTGTTTTGAATCGGCTTATCTTCTAACGCAAAAAGCAGGTTGACCAATGTGTGTGATATGACTTTGGCACCAAGAAAATCGGCGCGGAAAGCCGTTCTTCTTTCCGCGCCGGGCGTTTGCAATTCGATGAAAGATGTTTGGAAGGCGGGCAGCGGGTGGCCGAATCAGTTCTGCGCAACCAGCAGCCGGTCCAATTCGTCCAGCATTTCCGGCGTGGTGGCCCAGCTGGTGGCAAAGCGTACCACGGTGTGGGAATCATCGGGCTTTCCCCAGCGGCTATATCGAACAAGCTTGGCCAAACGCTCCGCCTCGGCGTCCTCCAGAAGAAGGAACTGCTGATTGGTGGGGCTGTCCAGCCACAGCCGGTACCCCTTGGCCAGAAAGCGCCGCTTCATCTCCATGGCCCGTTCGACGGCGCGGCGGCCCAGCTGAAAATACAGCCCGTCGGTAAACAGCACATCGAACTGGATGCCCAGCAGCCGGCCCTTGGCGTTCAGCGCGCCATGCTGCTTGATGCGGGCGGTTATCCGGGCGGGCGGCTGCTGACAGAACACCAGCGCCTCGCCGCACAGTGCGCCCACCTTGGTGCCGCCGATGTACAGCACATCGCACAGCCGGGCAATTTCCGGCAGGGTCAGGTCGGTTTCGGGGGCTTCCAGCCCATAGGCCAGGCGCGCACCGTCCAGATACAGAGGAATGCGGTACTGGCGGCAGACGGTGGCGATGTCGGTCAGCTCCTGCCTGGTGTACAGGGTGCCGTACTCTGTGGGGTGCGAGAGATACACCATGCCGGGGGCAACCATGTGCTCGCAGCTGGCATCGTCCCAGAAGGTGCGTAGCAGGTCGGCCAGATCCTGCGCCTGCAGTTTGCCGTTGTGGGCGGGCAGGGGCATTACCTTGTGGCCGGTGTATTCAATGGCACCGGCCTCGTGGGTGTTCACATGGCCGGTCTCGGCGGCCACCACGCCCTCGGTGGGGTGCAGCAGCAGGTCAACGGCCAGCTGATTGGTCTGGGTGCCGCCGGTGATGAAAAACACCTGGGCCTGCGGGGCCTGGCAGGCCGCCCTGATCTTTTCGGCGGCTTCGGCGCAGTAATGGTCGGCTCCGTAGCCGGGCAGCTGCTCCGGATTGGTGCGGGTAAGCGCCTCCAGAATGCGGGGGTGGCAGCCCTCGCTGTAATCGTTTTCAAAAGAAAGCATGGGAACCTCTTTCTGGCCATGGCGGCCGGGTGGTTTGTGGGGGATTCTGCAAAAAATGCTGTCAGGCAAACTATAACACCGCCAAGCCCTTTGCGTCAATCAAAGGCGGAAGAGTGGAAGGTTTGCCGCGGCGTTGCAGCGCGTGGTATACTGGAACACAGAGACCGGGCTGCGCACCATGGGCGGCCCGGGAAGGGAGGGGAGACAATGGAATACCTGGATGTAGTGGACGAAACCGGCTGCCCCACCGGGCAGACGGTGGAGCGCAGCGTGGCCCACGCGCAGGGCATCCGGCACCGCACCGCCCATGTGTGGCTGGTGCGCCGGCGGGCGGGCCGCCTGCAGGTGCTTTTGCAGAAGCGCAGCGAGAACAAGGACTCGAACCCCGGAAAATACGACATTTCCAGTGCCGGGCACATCCCGGCGGGGGTGGAATGGAAGCCCTCGGCCCTGCGGGAGCTTCAGGAGGAGCTGGGCGTAAACGCGCGGGAGGAGCAGCTGCATTACTGCGGCCAGCGCCGGTTCTTTCATCAGGCGGTTTTTCACGGCAAGCCGTTTCTGGACCGCCAGGTGAGCAACGTTTACCTGCTTTGGCTGGACTGGGACGAGAAAAAATTCACCCTGCAGAAGGAGGAGGTCAGCGAGGTGCGCTGGCTGGATTTTGAGGCCTGCCTGCAGGACGTAAAGGCAGGGACGATTCCCAACTGCATTGCCCCGGAGGAGCTGGAGCTGGTGCAGCAGGCGGCCGGCGCGACCTGAAAAACAGGGGAAATACAGAATGAAACCGCAGGGCTGCTGTGCCCAGCGGTGCTGCGGAACGGGAAACAACGGTTCCCGGAGAGGAGAAAACAATGTGGTTTGACGATGCGGTGGTGTACCAGATCTATCCCTTGGGGCTGTGCGGGGCCCCGCTGTACAACGATGACCAGCCCAGCCATCGGATTCTGCGCCTGCTGGACTGGGTGGAGCACATCAAGGCGCTGGGGGCAGATACGGTGCTGCTGAACCCGGTGTGCGAGAGCGACCGGCACGGCTACGACACCCGGGATTACAACAAAATTGACAGCCGCCTGGGCACCGAAGAGGACTTTGTCCAGGTGTGCCGGGCGTTCCATGCGGCGGGTCTGAAGGTGATGCTGGATGGTGTGTTCAACCATGTGGGGCGCGGCTTCTGGGCGTTTCGGGATGTGCAGGAAAAGAAGTGGGACAGCCCCTATAAAAACTGGTTCCACCTGAGCTTTGACGGAGACACCGAGTACCACGACGGCTTCTGGTATGAGGGCTGGGAGGGGCACAACGAGCTGGTCAAGCTGAACCTGTGGGAACCCGCCGTTGTGCAGCACCAGTTTGAGGCCATCCGTCGCTGGGTGCAGGCCTATGACATTGACGGTCTGCGCCTGGATGTGGCGTACTGCCTGCCGCCGGAGTATCTGCGCCAGCTGCGCGCCTTCACGGGCGGCCTGAAGCCGGAGTTTGTGCTGATGGGCGAGACCCTGCATGGCGATTACAACCGCTGGATGGGGCCGGAGCTGTGTCATTCCGTCACAAATTATGAGTGCTACAAGGGGCTGTATTCCAGCTTCAACTGCATGAACCTGTTTGAGATCGGCCACAGCCTGGCCAGGCAGTTCGGGCCGGAGCCCTGGACCCTGTACAAGGGGGCGCACCTGCTGAGCTTTTTGGACAACCACGACGTGCCCCGCATTGCCACCCGCCTGAACGACCCGGATCATCTGAGGCCGGCCTGGGGCCTTTTGTTCGGAATGCCCGGCGTGCCTGCCGTGTACTACGGCAGCGAGTGGGGCATTCAGGGGGATAAGGGCAACCTGGACACCGACCTGCGGCCTGCCTTGGAAAAGCCGGAGCAGAACGCATTGACCGGCTGGATCGCGAAGCTGGCCGCCGCCCACAAAGCCAGCACTGCCCTGCGCTGGGGCAGCTATCGAAACGTACACCTTACCAACCGGCAGATCATCTTCGAGCGCTGCGTGGAAGGCGAGCGTGTGCTGGTGGCTGTAAACGCGGACTACGCGCCCTATATGGCCCATTTCGACGCCGGGGCCGGCCGGGCGGTGGACCTGATCACCGGAGAGCCCCACGATTTTGGCGGCGGCAGCCTGCTGCCGCCGTGCAGCACCGCCTTCTGGCGGGTGCTGCCCTGAAACCTTCAAAAAAAGCAAACAGGCTGCTGCCCCGCCGGGCAGCAGCCTGTTTTTGCGTGCTTTGTAGAGAAATCAGCCGAAGAAGCCTTTTTCAATGGTCTTTTCAAACCAGGTGGGGGTGATGGTCTCCAGCTTCAGAGGATAGGCCACCAAGCGGTTCATCAGGCCCACCAGGTCGCACAGATAATCCACGTCAATGCCGTCAATGGCGGGCACCAGCCAGCCGTACATGTCCAGCATGCCGCAGCGGCTGGCCGTCACCACCATTTCCCGTTCCATCTCCGCCGTGTGCATCACATCGGGGGTGCGCAGCAGGTAGGCGGTCATGGCGATCATGGCATATACGCCCCAATCGGAAACGGTGGCGGTAAGCAGATTGTCCGCCGCCACGGCGCTTTCAATGCCGCCGCCACAGCCGCAGGTGCACTGACCTTTGCCCATGTAGGGCACGTACTGATGCAGGTGCTCCTTCAAAGCGCCCATGCCCAGCTCGTTGCCCAAATCGCCCACAGCCAGGTTCCAAACGCCCAGCTGCTGGCACTTTACGAACAGAATGTCCGACTTGGCCTCAATGGCGGTGGTGTTTTTGCCAACGGCGTTGTGGTACTGGCCCAGTTCGTTGGCACCGGGAGCCTCAATGGCGATGCAGGCGGCCGGCCTGCCCTTGGCCAGAATGGCATCGGCACAGGCCTCGGCTTCCTCGGCGTTTTTGGTGAACACCTCCATGCCCACGCTGAAGGGCATGGCAAGTGCTTCTTCCACGGAATGATACAGGTGCAGCCCGGCCACCGGAGCCATCTGCTCCACGGCGTGCACGCAGTCCTGCGGAACCACCAGCACGGGCTTGGCCCCGAAGGCCTTGACCAGCGCACGGGCCAGCAGCACCGAGGAGACAATGCCGTCCATCTCGGCCTTTTTGTGGGGCAGCAGCACAAATCCGGTGAGGATGTACACCAGGTCGCCCTCGTGAATGTGTTCAACCAGCCCTTTGGCCGCGTGCAGAGACACCGGCTCGCCGCACAAATCACGGCAGCCCTTGTACAGAATGCGGCATACGCCGTAGCCGCGGGGGTCCAGGTTCATCAGCTGATCAAGATTTTCGCCCAGATTCAGGGCGGTGAGTTCCTGTTGCGTCATCATTCCAATTTCCTTATCCTTTTCTTTTATGCATGAGCAGAGTCATTTCTTACACACAAGGCGGCCGCACCATTTGCAGGACGGTACGGCCGTGGTCTGTCATTATCATACATGGATTGGTCCGAAAAGTAAAGAAGTTTTGTGATGTATAGATGGAAACGAAAGAGATAAAAAAGAGAAAAATGATCCGATAAAAAACTTTGAAAAAACAGTTGACAAAGGCAGAAAAAGCGTGTTATAATCTCAACTGTTGACGGCACACAGCCGAGCAACACGCCTCATGCGGATGTGGCGGAATTGGCAGACGCGCTAGATTCAGGTTCTAGTGACAGCAAAAAAGCTGCAGAACATTCGTTCTGTAGCTTTTTTGTTTGTGGAGGAGCCGGTGTTTGTCGGCTGGCTGGTTGAGGTGAGAGAAGTGACCGAGGCAGAGAGCCGACCGGACATTGACCCCGTGCATTTTTAGAGACATAGATTTTAGAGGCGGAGAAAAGATAGGAAAATTTGCTTGACTTTTGGCCCCTTCCGTGATATAGTCTATAAATGTCAAAGGAATTTATGGGCCTGTAGCTCAGTTGGGAGAGCGCTGCGTTCGCATCGCAGAGGTCAAGGGTTCGAATCCCTCCAGGTCCACCAACTAAGGTTGCTGAAAAAGATGCAACCCCTGAAACCCTTGCTGCGGCAAGGGTTTCAGTCGTTTCAGAGGACAAAATCGAGCACCAGACGAGATGGAGATGCAAAAGGCCATTTTGTGATGTGGGGTGATTCGAACCTCTGAGCAAAGAGAAAACAGCGAGAGAAGCCCCCGCTGGCAGTTCAAATCGAACGGCCAAGGGGGGCCTCTCTCTTTGTATTGCGCGGCTGTTTCAGTTGGTGGTATTGCTTGCTTTGTCCTTGGTTCCTTTGCCCTTGGTTCCTTGGTAATAGCTTTCTGCCATGGTTTTGGAAAAGCCCCAGGTACAGCACACTTTGAAAGAGCGGGTCAAGTCCGCGCCGAAAAAGTTGATCCGCAGGGGGCTGGATGACGGCACAGAGCGCCTGCGGGGCCAGCTGCGGGATGTTGCCCAGCACGGCCAGCGGGATGACTTCGGCGGTGACCAGCTGGGCGACGCCGAGGTGAGTGGCGTCAAACGGGCAGAGCAGCTGGCCGAGCGTCTGCTTGGGAAGCGAAAGAAAGGTGCGGCACACAACCCAGATACAGGTCCAAACGGGCATTCTGGCCGTCATGATCCGCAAGGAGCGGCAAAGCCAAGAGATGACGGTATTCTGCCTCCAAGGGACCGTCTTCATGGGAGGGAAGCGAGAGATCCGCTCCAGGCGCAGAGTGCAGTCAGAGGCCACCCCCAGCCGCAGTCCGCACTTCAAAAGCCTCAAAAAAGAAGCATTAAGACCAAGGACGCCTATCTGAAGATACAAGCTGACCCCGCACCTGCTACACCGCCCAGTGCGTTGCAGCAGGGGAAAGCGTCCTTTGTACAAGAGCGCCAGGGTACCCTTCTCCGCAGCGGGAAACTGGATCGGCGCTTGCCCGCAGGAGAGGACGTTCCCTCCGCAGCTCCTCCCTCGGGAAAACGGCCACAAGGTATGGACATCCACAAACAGCCACGGCAGGTGTCAGGGCAGGCGGGCGGTTCTCGTGTGCAGTCCAAGCCTCACAGGGAGACCCCCAGACAGGCAATGGGCGGTACCGCCAAAACAGCAGTGAAAGAACGGGGCGCGCCGGTCAAGCAAGCTGCCCATCCCGTAAAAAGTAATTCTCGGTGCTATATAGGGCAGGATCCAACGCTTTTGTTGTCTCCTGCCCCATATTTGTTATATCTGTTGTGTAATTAAAATTCCAAATTATGACCGTCTTTTTTAGAAAATAGGTGGACCAGCCCCATATTTGTTATATCTGTTGTGTAATTAAAATTCCAAATTATGACCGTCTTTTTTAGAAAATAGGTGGACCACATTTCCACCAAAAATAAACGAAATGGAAGTGCCACTTTCCGAAGGGATATACTGGGCTCCATCCATACCCGAGGTCTGGGCAACAATAATGCTATCCCGACCATTGATATCCACATGAAGATGGACCGCACTCCCCATCATCTCTGAGACTTCTACCTTGCCATGCACCCCATGTTCACCATTCTCCAACAGCATAATGTGCTCAGGCCGGACACCGAGAATAATCTCTTGGGGGGGTACACTAGCTTGATACAACCTTTCTTGTTTCTCGACGGTAGGCACTACTCGAATACCGCCCATCAAAACAGAATATACGCCGTCTTCATCCCTCTTCAACTCCGCATCGTAGAAGTTCATCTGTGGGACCCCTATAAAACCTGCTACAAAGAGGTTGACCGGGTGATCGAAAACCTCTTGAGGTGTTCCAATTTGCTGGATAACACCGTCTTTCATGATAACAATGCGGTCACCTAAGGTCATTGCCTCGGTCTGATCGTGGGTAACATAGATGAATGTGGCATTGATACGCTGGCGTAGCTTGATGATCTCAGCGCGCATCTGGTTACGCAACTTGGCATCCA
>QWCN01001356.1_pt1 | contig 38766 bp, 47 predicted proteins | sample 1972711 | NCBI WGS metagenome assembly QWCN01 (sample SAMN09866707, study PRJNA288562) | Human gut metagenome isolate term1_stool, whole genome shotgun sequencing... | isolation source: gut | host: Homo sapiens | place: USA: California
ATACCGCCAAGCTCAATAACATGTTCACTGCGCCGCGAAAACGTTACTTCCCGGATTTCGTCCGATGCGTTTATCTTGATTTTAATCATTGCATATCCTCGTTTTCACAGTCAATTCCGTTCCTATTCGGTTCATATTTTTACCCATGTAATTTGTTTAGCGCCGTTTATTTGTACGCCCAAAAACGCCTCGCTGCCGGCACCAACGCCCACATAGTATGTGTCCGAATAAAAACTTCCCGGCCAGCTTCCGCCACTAAGTCGGATAAAACCGCCATAATCAACAGGCACCGTATTTCCTTTGCTTTTTTCTGCATAAAAACTACCTGACTTTATCGAGCCGATAGCATTTTTTATGGATTTAACCGCTTCGGCGCTGGCGACTTTTTTTGACAAGTCCGTGCTTGCCATAATCTCTTCTAACGTCAGTGCGTCGGATTGATTGACTTTATCGTCCTTTAGCTGATTAACTGTCTCCTCATCCGCCGCGCCGATGTTCTCCCTCGCCTGCGTCTTTTGCGCATCATTAAGCGTCTGCGCCGTATACAGCACCGCTTCCTGCGGCGCATCCCTGCCGGGGTCGCCCTTCTCCCCCTTCTCGCCCTTTGCACCGGGATCGCCTTTCTCTCCTTTCTCTCCCTTTGCGCCGGGCTCACCCCGAAGCGACGCTTTCTGCTCATCCGTCAGGCTTTCAAAAGTCACCTCGCCGTCCTTGCCCTTCGGCCCTTGCGGGCCGGTGGCTCCGGTCTCGCCCCGCGGCCCTTGCGGCCCGATTGCACCCGTTTCACCCTTCGGCCCTTGCGAGCCGGTCGCGCCCGTTTCACCCTTCGGCCCTTGCGGGCCGGTCGCGCCCGTTTCACCCTGCGGTCCCTGTGCGCCGGTGTCGCCTTTCTCGCCTTTCGGGCCTTGCGCGCCGACAAATTCCCCGTTGTCGAGCTTCTTTTGCACGTCGTTTGCAACCTTCTGCGCACCGCTCTGATCGTGTCCGTGCTGTCCTCCATCACCCGTATCACGCAGCCGTAAAGCGGGATCTGCGTTTGCCCGTCCTCGTCCATCAGCGACAGGATAATCGACACGTCGCCCCGCTCTGCGTAACCGGTCTTCGGCAGCGTCACAGATACCACGTTGGCCTGCACACTGCCCACCTGCTTTTGCAGGCTTGCGCGTCCCGGCAGGATCATGCTCAGCCACGGCTGCATCCCGGTCAGATCGGCGGGCTTGCCGCCGTCCAGAACCACGATCACAAAATCGTGCGCCTGACGGCTCGAAAGCGTCGCCAGCGCCCTCAGCCGTTCCACCGGCGGCGAATCCTCCTGCAGATCGACTGCGCGGCGAATCTTCCATCCGTCCATCTTCTCCTCCTCAATACTGTCTGCCCGTCTGGCAGGATATAAAAACCTGCGCGCTCCAGCTCGCGCGAATGTGTGCCAGTCCCTGCGCGTTTCCGCTCTGGGGCTTCGGGCGCACGGCAAAGCTGTGGAATGTTCCCCGGCTGATTCTCCCGTCTGCGTCCGTGGAAAGATACGGTGCAATATCGACGACGCCATTTTCAAAGGCGCTGCCCGGCACCTCTTTCCCGTCAACCTCGACCGTGTATGCGCTCGTCATCGGCCCGGAATAGATGCCGTATTCAATCCCATGCAGGTGCTCCGGAATGGTCACGTCATGCGCATGCGCCGGAATGTTTACGCTGTGCCGATGTTCCGGCAGATTGAGCGTCTGAGATGGAACCAGCAGGCTGATATTCATCTCGTGGTAGTGCGAAAATTCATGCCGATGAATCATGCCGTGCCGGTGGCCGCCGAGGCCGTGCGTGTGGCTGTCAAAGCTGTGCCAGTGACCCATGCCGTGGCTGTGCGCGCCGGTGCTGGTCGTGCTGCCCGCGCCGTTGTAGCTTGTATACCCCGTCTTGCCGACGGAAACGCCGTCAAAAGTGTGCCGGTGCGTGTTGTTGGAGCCATGAGAGTGCTTTCCCGCTTCGTCCGTCGAGGTCATCGCGCCGCCTTCGTTTCGGCTGACGCCGGTATTTCCGCCTCCTCCGGAACCGGTCGAGCCGCTCGCGCCGTCCGTCTCCGACATGTTGTCGCCGCCGGACGTTTTCGCAAAGCCCGTATGCGCGTCGACCGCCCCATCCTGCATGGGCGAACCCGTCATCTTCACCTCGGATACCGTGCGCTTCTCGACGGTCAGCGTCGCGCCGCCTCCTGCCTCGCTGGTCTGCGTACCGCCTCCGCTGGCCTGCGTCGTTGTCACCGTCCCGCCGCCGCCCTTTGCGCCCTTGCTGTCCGCCCGAAAGCTCGACAACGTGACCTTCAGCATGATGGCGTTGATATGTACCATGTCGTCCGGGATGTAGATATCGCCCTCGGCGGGCGTTTCCGCGTCGGCGTTCTGTTCGATGCCGCCGGAATAAAATGTCGTGCTGCCCTGCCCGTAGAGCTGCTCGATGCGCGAGATTCTTTGCAACTGAGCGATGACGGAAGCCACGTCCGCGCTGCGGTTGGCGATAGTCAGCTTCGCGTTCCAAGGCTCTGTGATGGGCTTGGGATAGTGGATTTCCCGCACCCGCGCACGAATCGTCAGTTCATAATCGAGGTAGATGATTCGAGCCATGCGTCCCGCGTAAAAAGCATCCATCTTCTCGCCTGTCAGGATTGATATATCTTTACAGGTTATACTATAACTGACATGGGGATTGCAGCACAGCTCAAGCGCCGCGTGCCCTTGCGCCAGTAGCGTCGCCGCGTCGGTGATGGTCGTGTCCACATACGGCTTGCTGACCACGCCCCAGAGTGCCTGCGTCGGGCTGTCGATGTACGCCATACCGCCGTTCACGCTCTTGATGTTCAGCTGGTTCACGCCCTCACCATAGCCCAGCGGATAGAGCCGTGTCGCAAAGTTCGTGTCGAGGACTTCCTCGGTGATTTCCTCCATGTTTCGGCTGTACCGCAGCTCCGTCGCGTCGGTATCGTCCGCCTGCACGACGTTCAGCGTCCACGGGTAGCTCGTTGTGTCCGTCGTCATCAGTGCATCTGGGATCGGCTCAATCAGCTTGAGCAGCGCCGAAAGCAGTCCTTCGCTCGCAAAGCTGTACTCGTAGAGCGTCGCAAAGTCGCAGCGCCCGAGCTTCCAGCGCGCTGTCTGCTGGCACGCCAGCACCTGCCGGATACAGCTTTCCAATGGCTGCCCGTTGCCGCCGATCTGCATGTAGGTCGGCGTGATATCGTCCGAAAGCGTGCAAAGCACCTGATCGCATTTGAGCTTCTTCGTGCCTGCCCTGCCGTATACGCCCTTGGGAATCTCCGTCACGCGGAACAGGTCAATTCGTTTGCCTGCCGCGTCGAAGATTTCCACGAACTGACGATAGCCGAACGAGCCGATATCTTTCGTCGGCACGGTCACGGTCACGCAGGAAAGCGGCGTGTCCTTGAGCTTCAGATCGCTGATCTCCGCCGTCCGCAGCTCACCCGTGCATCTTAGATTCAGGTCGTAGATTTTTGGGTATCTCATAGGTATCTGCCCCTCGCCGTCAGATGGACGCTGCACGCCTTTTCCGTTTTGACCGTCACCGCGTTCCTGCCCGGCGACAGCAGCAGGTCGTCGTCGCTGTCCGTCGTCCGCATCGCCATCGCCGAGCGTGTGCCGCCGTCCACGCCCTCGATTTCCAGCAGCAGGATATCCTCCTGCGCATACCGCGCGACCAGCGTTTCGCCCGCCGTCATCCCCAGCCCCGTAAAATTAAACCGGCAGGTCGGCGTTTCCACCGTCGCCGTGTTCATCGTGCCGGATGCACATGTGACACGGAACGCGAGCATGGTTTCGGCGTTCCCCTGAACGCCGAGCGCCGCGCTTTTTGCCGCGTTGGCGCTCGTCTGAACCGTCACGCCGTCCTCGCTGACGGCGTAGGCGAACGGCTGGCAGGTGAACGCGATTGCCGCCTCACCGCTTGCCCAGTCGTCATCCGTCAGCGACGAAGCGTCGCTGACCTCCGCGATGAAATACCGATCCGGCAGCGCGTCCAGAATCAGCTTGCCGCGCCCGTCCGTCCCGCAGAGCCACGCCGTCACATCGCTCGCGCGCCGGAGCAGCTCGTCGGTCGGGATGGGCGTATCGTCGCCCGATGTATTCAGGAAATAGAGTTTGCCCTTGAGCCGCTTGGTGCTGAACGTCCGCCCCTTCCAGCGCAGCGTGCCGTGCCGCCCGCCGATGCTTGTCTGCGGGATGCTCTGCGCCGGAATGAACGGATAGGCGGACGGCAGAAACGTCACATCAAAATCGTCGCAGTGTTTCCCGTTGAAGGAAAACAGCGGACTTTCTCCCTGTGCAATCACAACCCCCTCAGCTCCTCTCTGACCCGTTCGCCCAGCTCGGAAATGATCTCCTGTTTCTCCTGTTCGCTCCTGACGTGCCAGTCGCCCGTCACGTTGATGGTCACCGTCACAGTTCGTCCGCCGCCTCCGCCCGGATTCCATGGCGCATCCGGCCAGCCGGTATCTATGCCGGAAAGCGCGCCCGTCATGGTATCCACCATGCTCGCGCGCACTTCTTCCAGCGGGCCCAGCGCGTCGTCCTCGCGGCTGAGTACGCCCTCTCCGATGCCTCCCGGAATCCACGCGCCGACCTCGTCGGCAAACACGCCGGAGGGCGAATGGATGCGCAGCGCGTTCTTCGTCCGGCTGACCGCTGTGCGCGCCATCTGCACCATCTGGCTGTACAGCTCGCCCGACGTGCTTCGCACGCCTGCAGTGATGCCGCGCACCATGTTCACGCCGATGTCATAGCCTTGGGTATACGACAGTGCCGCGCCCGCCTTAGCAGCTGCATTGTCCGCCGTCGTCTGCATCTGCACGTTTAGGATGGGACCCGCCACGGCGACCGCCGAGCAGATGCCGCCCACGAAGCTGTTCGCAATGGTCTTGCCCGCGTCCGCCGTCAGGGTATCGGTCGCCGTCGTCACCGCATTGTCGCCGAGCGTCTGCACACCCAGCGTCAGGATCGGGTTCTGGTTGGCGATTCCCGTCACCATGCCGCCGACCCACGTTTCCGTAATGGTCGTGCCGCTCTCCGCCGTCAGCGTCTGCGCCGCCGCCGTCATCGCCGAGCTTGCCGCGTTGGTCGCCGCCGTCGTGACCGCTGCGCTGCCCTCGGTGAGACCGGTTTCCATGCCGGTCGTCAAATTGCCGCCGCTGGTCTTGGCGTCGCCCTTCGCCTTTTCCTCGTCGCCGCCGCCAAACCAGCCGGTGATGGTATCCCAGATGCCGCTTCCGAGCTTTGCCAGCCCGTCGATTGCACCGCTGATGCCGCTGGAGATCGTACTGCCGACGCCGCCCCAGTCAATGCCGGAGATCGCCGTCTTTGCGGCTTCAAAGCCGGAGGACAGCCACGCGCCCGCTGTGTCCAGCACCGTTCCAACGCCCGTCTGAATGGCCGTTCCGACCTCGCCCCAGTTTAGGCCGCCGATATAGGTCTTGGCGGCTTCAAATCCCGCGTACAGCCAGCTGCCCGCCGCATCCAGCACCGTTCCAACGCCCGTCTGGATAGCCGTTCCGACTTCGCTCCACGGCAGCCCCTCGGCGGCACTCTTGCCAAGCCCAAACAGGCTCGAAAGCCAGCTGCCCGCCGCGTCGAGCACGCCGGTCACGCCGTTCCATATTGCCGTGCCGATGGCACTCCAATCCACATCGGCAATGGCCGAATCCTTGCCCAGCCCGAACAGCCCGGACAGGAAACTGCCTGCCATGTCCAGCACGCCGGTCACGCCGTTCCATATCGCCGTGCCGATATCCGCCCAGCTGATTTCGCTCGCCGCCGTCTTGCCCGCCTCAAACAGGCTTTTCAGCCAGCCGCCCGCCGTGTCCAGAATCGACTGGATGCCATTGTGGATGGACGTGCCCAGTTCGCCCCAATTCACGCCCTTCGCCGCCGTCCAGCCTGCCGTGAAGATGTTCTTGAGCCATTCGCCCGCCGCGTCGAGCGCGCCCGTTACGCCGGAAAGAATCGACATTCCCAGCGCCGTCCAGTCATAGCCGGAAATGACCGCCGCCGCGTTGTCCCAGCTCTGTTTCAGCCCTTCTCCGTCGAACAACGCCCCCAAGAACGTGCCGACCGCATCCGTGACCGTGGTCAGTACGTCGCCCACCGCTGAAATGGCGGTCTTAATGCCGTCAATCGCGCCGAGTACCTTGCCCGCCGCTTCTTCGCCGAAAGCAGCCGTCAGACCGGCAGAAAACGCTGCCGTGAAGCCTGCGCCGCTTTCCAGCGCCGCGCCGAAAGCCGTCACGCCGTCGCCCAGCTTGGCGACCATGCCCTGCAAAGCGTCGCTGTGCGTATACGCCAGCGCAGCCGCCGCGCCCAGCCCGACCACGAGCGGGTTCACGCCGGAGAGCAGCGTCAGCACCTTGCCGCCGCTCAGCAGCAGGGGGCCCGCCGCAGCCGCCATCGCGCCGATGCGGAAAATGGTATTCTTCGTGCCGTCGTCCAGCGCGTTGAACTTGCCGATCAGGTCGGTAACGCCCTGCACCACGCCGCGCGCGGCAGGCATCAGCCAGTCGGACAGCGCAATCGCCATATCCTGCGCGCCGCTTTCGAGGATCGCCAGATCGCCCTTGAGGTTGTCGCCCATCGTGGCAGCCATATCTTCTGCCGCGCCGCCGCAGGCATACATGCCCTCGGTCATCGCGTCCAGCGCGTCGGGTCCCTGCTTGAGCGTCGCCAGAATACCCTTGAGCGACTCGTCGCCGAAGATCGCGCCCAGCGCCGCGTCGCGCTGGCTGGCGGTCATGCTGCTGGTCGCCTTGTCGATATCGCGGATGATCGCGGCATACGAGCGATAGCTTCCGTCCGCATTGGTCAGCGCGACTTTGGTTTTGCCGATAGCGATTGCGCCGTTCTTGGCGTTCTTCTTCATGTCGCGCAGCATCGCGTTGAGCGTCGTGCCGCCCTGACTGCCCTTGATGCCCGCGTTCGCCAGCACGCCCATCGCTGCCGCAGTATCTTGCAGCGTCATACCGAAGGCGTCCGCCGTCGGCGCGGCGTACTTCATCGCCTCGCCCAGCCCTTCGACGGTTGTGTTGCTGTTCGCCTGCGCATAGGCAAAAACGTCAGCTGCCTCGCCTGCGCGCTCCGCCGCCATACCGAACGGCGTCATCGTGTCGGTCACGATATCCGAGGCTTTCGCCAGATCCATGTTGGCGGCAGCCGCCAGATTCAATACGCCCGGAATACCGGCAATGACCTGCGCATCGTCCCAGCCTGCCAGCGCCATATAACCCATCGCGTCGGCAGCTTCGCTGGCGCTGAATTTGGTCGTCGCGCCCATCTCGCGCGCCGTATCGCGCAGCGCGTCCATCTGTGCCTGCGACAAGTTCAGCGACGACATCAAGCCGTAGACGTTCGACATGCTCGCATCAAAATTCATGCCGACCTGTAAAGCCGCCTGCCCCACGTCGAGCAGTTTGCCCGTGATGTGCATGGTCAGCGCGCGTCCTGCCGTTTCCGCCGCTGCGCCGATGGAACCCAGCGCGTCCGCCACACCGCCGGAGGCAAAGCCGGAGAGCTGCTCGCCCGCCATGTCGATGGCACTGTTGAAGCTGGACATGTCCAAATCCATGTACGCCATGATCGTACCCGCGCTGATACTCGTGCCCATTCGGCTCACCTCCTTTGCAGCCTGAATCCGCTTTTTTGGCAATCAAAAAAGGTCTTTGGAAATGACCGTCTCGCTTCGGTCATCTCCAAAAACCTTGGAAAGAAAAAGCTGACGGAGCGCCCGCTCCGTCAGTGTGTCAGCCCATCAGCCGACGAATCATCTCCGCCGCCTCGGCGTTGGTCGTCGCGTTCTGCCTGCCCTTCTGCTTTTCCAGCCGCGCCGGTCTGCCAAAGTCCGGCTCGCGCTTTTCTCGTGCCTGCTGAATCATAAAAAGACAGGTTTCGTCGAGGCAGAACGCCGCGTACTCGTCCTCAATCCCCATCAGGCTGCTGGGGCGCTGCTTGTACGTCGTCGCCAGATGGATCAGGCTGACGATTTGCGGGCTGAGAACGAAAGGCTTCCAGCACTTTTGCCCCCTTGATGGCGTACAGATAGATTTGATCCGCCTGTTCTTCGGTCAGGTCAAGTCCTGCCGCTTTCAGCTGCTCCATCGTCGGCTCGGCGAGTGCTTCCTCGACGACAAGACGCATAACCTTCGCCGTTTCCTCAAAAGTCGCGTTTGCGCGGCTCTTGTTCAGTCCTTCGTAGAGCTTCTGCGCCGCCGCAATCAGCGGGTTGGGAATTTTGCCCGCGCGAATCATACCCGTCAGGCTGGCGCGCTTGAGCCTTGCCACAAACGGCTGCTCCTCTGTCCAGCCCGGCAGCGTGACGATCTCGCCGTTCGCCGCCTTTTCCAGCGCGGCAAGGTTGGTGATGTGCGTGTCCTTTTTTGTGGATGCCATATGAAAACCTCCTTTTGTTGGTTAGCCCCATTATAGGGCTTTATTCGTTTGCTGTCCTTTGACGCAGTTCTTAGGTCGGCAGTTCGTCCAGCGGCGTGATGGCGATGGGCGATTCGCCGATCTTCGGTCTGCTCTTGAGCTTATACTCCGGCGCGAAAAAGTCGCCGTCCTTGATCTCGATATCGGCGGGCGCACCCTTACAGTGTTCGCAGGTGAATTTCAAATAACCCGTCGTCTCTCCGTCGCCGTCCTTCTCCTCGGTATAGATGTTGACCGTGAACGGCGTTCGGTTCACCACCTCGCCCATCTTCGGACCCGTGTATCCTTCAAACTTGCCCTCCGCGCCGGTCGTACTCACGCCGCCGTCCACCAGCGCAAACACAGGCGGACTCATAACCATATCCTTCATGGTCAGGTCATAGCCCTTCGTCAAGTCCTCCGTCTTGAGCTGCGCCAGCAGCCTGTTCAATTTGCGCAGCTCTTTTTCTTCGCCTTCCGAGACAAAGGCTTCCAGCTTCATCTCGTTGGCGGTATCGACCACATAGGTCTTGGGCGTGTTTTCCTCCGTCACCAGCTCCACGCGGGCGACGTTCGCCAGCGGAATCTGCACAATTTTCTCGTTTGCCATACTTCCTCCTAGCGGTCTGAGACCGCGTTCACTTCCGCCGCAGCTTACCAACTCAAAAAGTTTTGCGCACGCGGGCAGACTTTGTACGATTTCCTATGATAAAATCGCGCGCAGCGCCTGATACTCCAGCGATTGGCTGCGTGCGTCAAAATCTTCTTCCAGCATCTCGATGCCCTCGTTGCCCGTCGGTCGAAGCTGGCTTTTCAGCTCGCGCATGATCCGCCTGACCTCCGCCACGAAAGCGGGCAGGTCGCCGCCCACGCGCGGCACAAAGCAATAGAGCGTCACCGTCCGATAACCGATTCCCGCCGCGCCGGACATACCGCGCGCGTATGCGCCGCCTCCTCGGACGACCACATACGGCGCACGGCACTTGCCGGTCGCCACGCCGGGCTTATAGGTCAAAATGCCGGATGCGGTCAAGTGTTCCATTGCCCGCTGGCATGCGTCCATCTATCTGACCACCTTCCGCAAGTCGTCCATGATTTTCTGTTCGTTCGCCTGCACGGTCGCCCAGAGAATCGCGAACCTGCCTTCATGCCCCAGCTCCAGATACGCGCTGTATTCCATGTTTCCGGATACGCCCATGCGCAGCTTTTTGCCCTGCCAGCCGGAGTAGCCGGTGATGGTCTGGCGCGCAAGCCCCGTCCTGTCCGTCCATCCGGCGTTGCGCTTAGCTTCTCCCTCCATGCGCGCCGCCGCGTTCTGCCCGACCTTCTCGGCGGCGAACATGCTGCGTTGCTTGATGGCGGACATATTCGCGAGAAAATCCTTCGCGTCAATTTTCAATCCCATCCGGCTCGCCCTCTTTCAGCACCACGTCGCAGAGGATGCCCATCTGCACGTCGGCGCGCAGCACCGTGTACCATCTGCCCGCGATGTTCAGCCCGTCGCCCTCCTGCAAGCTCCGCGCCGTATCGCCGAGGGCACAGCACAACCTCGGCGCGTCCATCCGGGCGATTACGCCGGGAATATCCACCAGCACATTGGCGGTCTGACCGCGCTCATAACGCACGCCGTACACGCAGCCGATCTTCTGCGCGCCGCCTATCGGCACGCCGTTCGCGTCCCGCTGCACGCGCCAAACCGGCACGCAGACCGCGCCATACGCCGCCAGCGCGTGCCGAAACGTCGCTTCCGCCTGCCGCATTGCAAAGCCGCTCATCATGTGCCGTCCGCCCTTCCTGCCGGTTTCGTCCCGTTCGGGCGCACGCTCCGCGCTCTGCCCAGCCAGTAGGCACGCTGATCCGGCAGCTCCGTGCCGCCCGACAGCCGCACCGCCGAGTTCTCTGCTTTGCGGATCAGCACGTCATACGCCGCGCGGCGCACGTCGCCCTCGTGCAGCTCCAGCAGCATCGCAAGCTGCGCATCCGTATACATCCGGGCGGATGCGGGCGGCGACATACAGCCGCAGCCCGTTTCCGTATCCCCGCCCGGCGTGTCAAGCTCCTCAGTCAGCAGCTTGAGCCGTTCAAGGTCAGTCATGCTTTTCACCTCGTCTGCAAAAACGTCCGGCTTTGTGCGCTTCCGGCTTCACGGGGGGGCTTATCGCTCGCCCCCGTGTCCCCTTCTCTGTCATTAGGCCTCACGTTTCAATTTTGCACGGAATCCCCACACAGGCAGCCCGTTTGCAGGCTTCCAGCAGGAACGCCTGTACATCCGCCTGCACGTCTTCGCTGTTTCCCCGCACATAGTCCGCGTCCAGCACGTCCACGTTCAGGCTGAGCGACGTGGCGCTGTACGTCGCATGCAGCATCACCTTCTGGTTATTGCTCGCGTCGCGGATATCCGCGTTCAGGCTGATGCTTTCCCTTGTTTTCAGCATTCATCAGCCCTCCCCGTCCAGCGTCGCATCCTTCGCCGCAAGGCTCACGCGGAAGCCGTCGAGCTTATTCTTCGGAATCCAGAGTTCATGGAACTTGCGATAGTCAAGGTGCCACGCGCGCGCCTTCTGCCATGTCTCCGGAGTGAACAGGCGCATCTTATCGGTCTTGGAAACCGCAATCGGCGCACTGCGCGGGCAGATGATCCAGTTGATTGCCTGTGCGCCCTCCGCCTTGGCATAGCCGCCCTTGTCCGCCTTGTTGATGGTGATGCGGCTGTTCATGCGCGCGGTCGGCGCGGGCAGGATCGGCACCTCGTCGATCACCTTCACGCGGGTTTCAATTTCGCCGCGCTTGAAGTTGGTTACGTCGAGCTTCTTGGCAATTTCCGTGCTCGTGGAGAGCATCGTGGCAATCGTGCTGGAGAGGATCACGACCAGCGGCACGTCGCTGCCCACCGCGTCGCGCACGCCGCCGATATCGGTCTGCAATTCCTTGTAGACCGAATTGGCCGCCGCCGTATACGCGCTTCTGCGCTCCTTGCCGACCAGCGCGACGATCTTGCTCAGGCGGTAAGCGTCCACCTCCGGCACAACCTTCGTGCGCTGGAACTCGCCCGCCAGCATACTCATCAGGTCATACACGCCGCTTTCGTCCACGTCCATCTCGTCCACGGTGAAGCCGGTGCCGCGATCCTGCGTCAGCTTCTCTGTCTGATAGACCAGCGTCACGTCGCCATCCGCAAAACCGTTCTGTCGGTCGTAATCCTTGAGGCCGTCCATCGTGATCGACGGAATCTTGATCTCGTCGCCGCCGCTGTACTTAACGGGACCCGCGTTCCCTTCCATAAAGCCGGTCACCGCGCCCTGAATCATTGCCTCGTCCAGCGTTTTCTGAATCAGGTCAACCTTTGCAATGTTGTTCGCCATCTTCTTTTCCTCTCTTTCTTAGCTTAGCAAGCGCCCATGATGTTCGCCCGAATCTTTGCGTCGAGCGCGTCCTCTGCGCCGCCGTTTCTGCGGGCAAAGTTGCCCGTGCTGCCCGTACCCGTGCCGCCGCGCAGCTCCGGCACGGCTTCCAGCACCTTGGCAACCGCCGCGTCGAGCTTGTCCTGCGCATCCGCCGCGTCAAGGTCGATGCCCTCCGTATCGCACATGCGCAGCACATACGGGATGCGTTCCTTCGGCACGCCCGCCAGCGCCGCAGCCGTTCGAAGTTCCGCCTGAACCGCGCGCGCGTTCGCTGTCACAACACGCGCCGCGAGGTCGTCCGCCTTGTCGTCCTTCTTGGGTTCATCCTTCGGGACAGGCTGCTCCTTGCCAGCGGGTGCAGCCGTCTGCGCTGCTTTCGCCGCAGCGTCCCCGGTCTGCTCGGTCTTTCCGGGCTGCTGATCATCATGCTGCTCCCGCTCGTTTTCAGCGTCGGTAGCGGGTGCGCCATCCGGCACGCCGTCAGGGGCAAAACAAAACATGCGAAAGGGGTTAAACATTTTTCTCGTCCTCCTGTCAAAATTTTTGGTATGTAAAAAGCGCGCCCTTGCGGGTGCGCTCAGTAATTTTTGATTTTTCAGTACAATGCTTCGGGATTTTCTTCGACCGTGATAAAGTTGCTGGCAGGCTTTCCTTCCTTCAAACACCTTTCGAGCAACGCATTATAAAACTCGTCCGTCTGCTGCTCCACGGGCATCTGCATGCGCGGCGGTAATTCTTCCGCGCCAAACCGCATAATGTACTGCATAAACAGGTTATTCGCTTCCATCCTCGCCGCCTCCTTCGCTTGTTTTGATTGCATCTTCAAATTTCTGGTATGCTGTCGGGAAATATTTCTTGAAGGTTTCCAGCCGCTCGCCCTTCATAAACTTGGCTTCAAACATGTGCGCCATCGCTTCAACGGACGGCTTCTGATATTTCCAATATTCTTTGGAATGTCCCCAGCCGCCCTGCACGGTATTTTTCGTCAGACCGCCCACGATATCGGAAATAGAGCTTTTCATGTGCATGTCATCATACAAGTCCATGTTTAGCATCATCCGCTGATCTGAGGTCAAACGAGACAATCCATGAAACTCGCCCAGCCCCTTCTGTTCAAGCAGCCGTTTGGCATACGCCGTATAATCCGCGCGAAGTGTCTTATCCAAATCGCCGATCTGTTCGCGCAGGCTCGGATAACCGAACGTCTGCCAATCAAACATGTGTCCTGTTTCATGAAAGAACGTGACCAGATTCGTTTCCAGTTTCAGCCGGCTTTCCTTCGGTCCCAGCTTGGACAAATCCAAATAAACCTTTTGCTCGGATGGCATATAGTATGCCGTTCCTCCCTGATAAGCAAAGTCGCCTTGAATCATGTACGCATTTCTGTTCCAGAACTCCAGCTCGTCATCATCCAGCTTGCCGAGCTGGTTCAAAATCGCCTTGCGGTTCTTTTCGCTGATACTCTGCGCCCACGGAAGCGCGCCAATCTTGGAAAGAATCTGTTCGCGCCGCCCGCCGGTTGCAGTTGAGCTGTTATCCAGCTTCATTGTACCACGGGCATCCAGTCGGGTCAAGGCAGGTTTTCCGGCTTTCCATTCGCCGAACGCCGCATCCAGCTCCGCATCCTCGCCGCCGTCCACCCACGCGCCGAGCCGATCCGCCACGTCCGAAAGCTCCGGCACGACCTGCCACGTCGCGCAAAGGCACTGCGCGTGCGGCATGGGTACGTCGTCAATCGGGAAGTTTCCGCGCCCCAGCCCTTCGTCGTGGCTGGCGTATGCGTCGCAGATATCCTCTCCGAATCGTGCGACCTGCCGCTCGTAGTGGCTGGGGCTGAGCTGCCAGTGCATCGCTTTACAAAACGGGTTTGCCTTCGCCGCCGCCATGTTCGCCGCCCAGTATGCGTGGTTAATCGCCGTGCGCGCCAATCTTTGCGCGTTGTAGTCGATCTGCCGGTCAAAGGGGATATCCGGGTAAAGCGTCAGCCAGCTGACCGGCATTTTCGCTTTCGGGCTGACATACGCCTCCAAGTCCTGCGCGATTTGCAGCGCGCTGCGATGCTGGGCGATCCCCTGCGTCAGAATGTCCTCAATGCTGCCTTGCAGCTGGTCGGTGCGGTTCCATATCCGGCGCGACAGGCTTTTCCCGTCGCGGTACATCCGCCCGTCGATCAACATCCGCAGCGCCGCGTCCGGCGTGCGGGAAAATGTGCCGGTAAAGCTCCCGTCCACGCCGACCATCGCCAGCGCGTCATTGAGCCACCCTTCCACCGTATCACCCGGAAGCCCTGCCGACTTTCGCATGCCGGAGAGAATTGTGCCGCCCAGTTCGCCGCGCATCTGCTCGATGCGCTTTTCAAGGGCTTTCTGGTAATCCGTCACCCAGCGCTCAGTCAGCGTTCCCGCCTTGGTCGTTTCCGCCCGCTTTGCCAAATCGCGCGCCGCCTGCGTGTAGATGCCCTGAATCTTCTTGCCGGTGATGTCGATGTTCTTCAGATGCGCCGCGCGGGCGGCAGCCATGCGCGCTTCAAAGTCCTTGTAGGTCATTCCCTGCGCCATGCTGCCGCTCGCTCCTTTCCTTTTGCGCGTTTGTCGCGTTTAACGCGCGTTTTCAGCGCGTCCGCGGCTTTCCGCGTGGGATTTTAGCCCCGCGCACCATCGGGCGTTACAGGGCGTTTTTTCGGGCAATCAAAAAACGCCCCGTTTGGAGCGTTTCTGCGATTTGATTGTCTTTTAGCGGAGACTCGGCAAAAGCCAGAGTTCATCCACATAATCGCCCATTTTCGTAGGCAAAACTGTCCCGGCTTTAATCTTTTCGATAAGGTCTTTGGACACCGTAAAGCTGATGACCTTGCTCTCGCTGCCATCCTGCATATCTGCAACCGCCCAATATTGAATCTCGTCGTACTGGTCTCCGCCGCCATCCTTGATGAAATTGACAACCGTGTAATAGTTCTGATTAACCGTCATCTTCTTGGTTGCGCTTGACGTAATCTTGTACTTGAGCACGCAGATACCATCCGTCTCCGTCAAATCCAGCAGCTCGCCATAGTCATTGAAGCCTTTCTTGTTTTCCGGCTCAGCGGTTGGTTCAGCCGTTGCTTCCGGCATTTGCGTCGGTTCGACCTCCGCCCTTTCCGGCGCGTCCGCCGTATTGCCGTCCACCACAAGCTCTGTAAAGCTCAGCCCCTCCGCATCCTCAAACACGGCGTGTACCGTATGCGTGGTTTTCTGTTTTTCCAGCTTGGCTGTAAACGAGCCGTCAATCGTGTAAACCGTGCGCTCGCGTTTCACGTCAAAACCGAAAAGCGGCCCGCTGATGGTCTGCCCCGGATACATTTCTTCCAGCGCGCTGCTCAACAAGCCTTTCGCTTCCTTGGCTTTCTCCGATCCGGTCGTCGTTTGCTCCTTGTAGTAGGCGTTGGCCTCATCTGCAAGCGCCTTGACTTCCTCAAGGGTCATGCTCTCATAATCCACCTGAGCCGGTTCGGCCACCGCCACACTCCCCACGCACAACAGTGCGGCTACCCCGGCCGCAATCGCAATCTTCCGCATGATCTTCGCCCTCCTTGGAACGCATTTTATTACCAACAGTATATCATCATTCCAATTTGGATTCAACCATTTCCGCGCGGATTCCATCTTCAAACCCATCGTCCAGCATTTTCTGCTCGCTGACAATCTGCGCAAGTTCGGAATCGCTGTCCTCATTGGGATGCCACTTGCGCATATAGCACTTCCGGCTGCGCGCCTGCTGGCTGACCTCCTGCAGGTCAAGCGTCCGTTCCGCGTCCTCGTCGTCTGCGATGGGGTAACGATGGTCGATGCTCACGGTAAAGTCAAGCGCGGGCAGGCTGTCCGTTCCATAAGCGCCCGCCATCTTCACCAGCGCCTGCACCATCCAGCGAAGCGCCGCATCCCACTCGTTCCACTTTTCCTCGCACCTCGTCGTCAGCTCCCAGTACAGCGCTTTCATTGCCTTGCCGGATGCCGCGAAGCCCTTGAGCTGTTCAAGGGACACATTCGGCACGGACAGCAGGCTGTACATGTCGTTCTTGTCCCGGTTCAGCGCGTTCTCGATGCGTTCATTATAGGAAAACTGCGCTTCAAGGATTTTCGCATCGACCTGATGGTCACTGCTGGGGTCTGTCTGCGCGTCGATGATTGCGCCCGGCGCGATCTTCACCCTGTCCATCGTTTCCTGATTCGCATCACGGAAAACCCGTTGTGGAAACATGTTGAATTTCAGCGCGTCGCGGTCGTCGCTTTTCAGCCGGTTATAGTCGTCCTGATTGTCCCAGAGGCGCTCCACGTCGCTCTTGCCCGTCATGTCGCCGGTCAGGCCGTCGTTGATGACGACATAGACCGGAATGAAGTCAAGCCCCGTGTCCTCGTCGCTGTGGGTCTCGCTGATCGTCCGTCCCGTGCCGTCATACAGCCCCTCGGTCAGATAGCAGCGCCCGTCCCGCAGCTCGTACTTCTGCCGCCAGATTCGCTGCTTGAGCCTGTCCTCGCTCTCGTTGGTATGATAAAAGAAGATGACCTTCGTCCGCCTGTCCACGTCCTCCGGATCGGTATCGTAAACAAATTCAAGGCTGGGGCGAAACTGAATCCCCAGCCTGCCGCCGCGCTTGCCCGTCAGCTTCAACGCAACGCGCTTGCCAATGAAGCAGTCCTTCGCCGCGTCCAGCAGCTTCTTGCTCCACTTCTGCTCTTCCAGCAGCGCGGTCAGCCAACTGCCGATGACGTCTGCGTTCGCCTGCGCCGCCTGATTGTCCTTTTCCTTGGGGACGATGCGCAGCTCAGGCTCCACGCCCATCATATAGCGCGCTTCCTTGCCGATCAGCTCCGCGATGATGTTCGTCACTTTGACGGTCGGCGTGTAGTCCAGCCCATTGGTATTGACCTGCCACCGCTGCCCATCGCCGTCGTACAGGCTGTAAAGCCGGATGATGTCGTTAATATCCCGCGTCACCTGCTGTCCGAGCAGTCCGGCAAGCTCCTGCTTGATCCAGTCCGTGCTTCCAATCTGATAAGGCTGCATCAGCGCCTCGCCCCCTTTCCGCTCACGTTGCTCGTGCGCCTGCTCCTGTAAATATGCTCGCGGTTGCCATACGCTACCGCATCGATGCTGTGGTCGTCGCCGTCCGGGTATCGCTCGACCAGCGCGCCACCCTTGTCCCGCGCGTACTCATACGCGGCGAACTCGCGCGCCGCATTCGGACATGTTATCGGGTCGATGACGATCTGGTCGAGGTCGCGCAGCCAGTCATAACCCGTCTGCCGCGAGTTCTTGCCCTTCGTTACGCCGGTAATGTTGATGCCGTAGTCCGTCCGCAAATCGACGATGACCTGCTTTGCCGCGTTGTCCGCGCGGATCAGCTCGCCGTGGCGCGCAATCTTCCTGCATGCCGCCGCGATCTGCTTGGTCGTCATCTCGTTTTGATAGACTTCCTCATAGATGTACAGCGTCCGCAGCTCGCCCGCCTCGTAGTAGGTCTTTTCAATCGCGTTGGGATCGACATATCCGAAGTCCATTCCGACGTTCGATTTCAGCTCGAATCGCAGCCTGTCCTCCTTGGCAATCGGCTTGATGCGCAGCGCCTTGAAAACCGCGCCGCCCTCGCCGGTCGCAATGCCCAGATAGGTATGCTCATACGCGCGCGGGTTGCGCACTTTCAGCTCCTCCGCGCGCTTGAGAAAAGTCGGTCCGAGCCATGCGGCAGGGACCATCGTATAGTCGCTGTGATGAACAAAAACGCTCTTGCCGGGGTCTATTGCCCACTTGTTCACCCAGTTATTTGCGCTTTTCGGCGGGTTATAGGTGCAGACACAGAGTGCCGCCTTGCCGCCGCGAATCGCGGAATCCAGCACGTTCTCAATTTCGCCCTCGCCTGCAAACTCGTCGAGCTCTTCAAACCAGACGTATTTGAAATATTTCCCGAACGGCAGCTTGATGGATTTGATTTTCTTCGGCTCGTCCAAGCCCTTGAAAACAATCTTCTGCCCTGTCCGCTCGTTGACGATCTCCATCGGGCTGACGGTCACTCTCCAGTGGTCGCCCAGACCCAGCACGTCCATCGCCCACTGCATCTGCTCAAAGACACTGCCGCGCAATGTATCTCCGACCTTGCGCAGCACCAGCGCGCAGGCGTCCTCGTCATGCTCCAGTCCCGCGCTGATGCCGAGGCTTGCCGTCGAGGACTTCATGCTGCCGCGTCCGCCGCCCAAGAGCGCCTTGGTATATTCGCCGGTGCTATCGAGCAACAGGCTTAGAACCTCGTCAAAGCACCGCGCCGTATTTTCATGCAGACGGCGGTCGATGGCTTCCAGTTCCCCTTCCGGGCGTTTGGTCTTGCCGATCAGCTTCTCCAGCACGTTTTCCCGCTTCGCCATCTTCTCACCGCCTTTCGTTTTGTGACATTGAACGCGCGCACGGGCTGAGCCCGTTTTCACCTCCGCCAAACGTCCGCGCACATTGCCGTTTAAGCGCACGCGACCGATATTTGGCAAAGAAAAGAGGCAGTACGCCGCGTCCTGCGCACTGCCCAAGCAAGGAGGTTTTCCAGACCGCCGCGCGGGTCATGCCCCGCTTTGGCGGATGAAGCCCGAAGCATTTCGGGCATAGCTTCGCCCTCCGGCGCTCGAATCGAGGCTGGCTGGCTTTGTCGGAGTACCGTCCGACCCGTCTGTTCGGGCTTTCCGGCGTGGGGAATCCTCGACCCGCCGCCTTTCAGCCCTGCCTGTTCGCTTTCGGCTTCGTGCCGAAAACTTTCAATTCAAATAAAATTTTCTTCGGATGTGCCTCCGGCCTCAGGCCGGAATGTCGCGTGCATCGTCACTTCGCGCATGCCGCCCGGCAGGTCAAGCGCGACCGTAATCACGCCCTGCCTCGCGTCTGCGCAGGTGATCGTATGCGTCACTTCCAGCAGCGGTCCGCCGACCACTTCGGTCACGCCGTTTTGCCGGACTACCTGCGTCCCCTGTACGCCGTGCCAGTATAGCGCCATGACCGCCGTCATCTGCTCCTCCGGGATTGCCTCGTAAGGTTCGCCGAGGATGCGCAGCACGCCGCGCAAATGCCGCAGTCTCTGCCACATATCAGCGTTCATAACGCAGCCAACGAACACATAGCCCGGCATAAGGATGCGCTCGCGCTCCTGCCCGCGTGTCGTGTAATGCTCGACCGGCAGCAGGCTGTCCGCGTCGCCCAGTCCGTAAACCGCCAGTGCCACGTCGCGCTCCTCGCCGGTGCGCACATGCAGCGCGAACCACTCGCGCCCCTGATGATCTCTGTATTCACGTTTCACTGGCTTCCACCACCTTTTCCGCCGCCGTCAGGCTGGCTTCTTCAAGCTGCTTAAGCAGCTCCGGGTTATGCCGCACCTGCTCGGTAAGCTCCGCCATCAGCGCGCGGCGCACGGTTTCCACGTCCTTCGCGTAGGCACGCACCATGCGCTCCTTATAGACGGCGTTGCGCTGGTTCTTGAGCACCAGCTCGATCAGCTTGGGCAGGGGGATTTCCCCGTAGTCCTCCGCCGATGCGTCCGAAAGCACCTGAATCAGGTTGTCCATGACCAGCGCGTTCGCCGCGTCGGAAAGCTCAAGTCCCCGATGTTCCTGCATCGCTGTAATAATCGCGTTCGCGTTTTCGCGGGCGTATTGCAGCCGCATCGCCGCCCGCCCTGTGCGCTGGGCATATCGCCCGATGGCGCTTTTGCTGATGGGGTAGCCGCTGTCCGTCGCCCAGTCCGCAATCTCCTTGTAGCTGACAGTCTTATCCAGCAGCATGCTTTCGATCTGAACACGGATGTCGTCCGGCAGCTCGTCCATGCGGCTGACGATCCGCGTGCGCTCCCGCTTGCGTCCCATCTCTTACTGGCGCATCGGGTCGCCGAAAGCCACGCCCTCGTCGTCGAGCGTGCCTTCCATCAGGTCGATGCCTTTCGCGGTCAGGCGGACGAGCGCCTCCCTCGGCGGGTCCTGCACGAGGCTGAGAACCTCGTCGCCCAGATAGACCTTGACATAGCCCTTGTCCGCCAGATAGTAAATGTGCGAGCCAATCTCGTTCGCCGCCTGCGGGTCGTCCTGCATGAGCGCATATTCCAGCGTCCTTTGCATGACCGCCGCGCGCGGATTGCCAAACAGCAGCGTCAGCACCGCGCCGCGCGCGCACTTGCGTCTGGCAATCGCCATCTTATCCATCCCCATCTCACTTTTCCTCCCTTTTCATAAGCAGCGTGATGATCTGATCCAGCTTCTGCGTCTGCTGTGCGCTTGAACGGATGAAGTCCTCGCGCAGCGTATAGAGGAAGGGCATCTGATTGATCGTGTTATTCAGCTTGTCCTCCACCTCGGTGATGCGCTTGTCCTGTTCCTTGTCCCGCGTATCCTTCTTATCCATGCCGCGCTTGACGAAGAACGTGAGCGCGCTAATCAGCAAACCGACGGCTCCCGTAACCGCCCAGAACACATATTCCTCCACTCTTTCCACCCCAATCAAAAAAGCCGCAGCCTTTCGGTTGCAGCCATTGTAGCATAGTTTTTCGCGCCAGTCCTTTGACGTACTTATTACACGCACGTGTTAGAGATTTTGGGGTTCAGCCGTCAAAAAGACTGGTCTGCCCTCGGATTTCCCCGCGTTCGTCAATCGACGCGATGCGCTTGACCCAGCTTTCACTGACGTCATATTTGAGTGCCAGTGCCCGCGTATTCGTTCCGTCATATTCCTGTCGGATGCGGCGGTCGCGGATGTTTCGCAGCAGGCTGTCCAGCTTGGGAACATAAATGATCATGCCGCTGTATGATTCAACCAGCGTCAGCATGCTCTCCGTGCCCAGCAGCTCCGCCAGATCAAGCATTGTCGCGTTTGTAATGTCCTCCGGCTTCACGTCGTGCGCCCAGCTTGGAATCATCCGCCGCCCTCCTTTACGCCTTGCGTTCCGCCCGGTCGCCGTCGCGCATCGCAGTCAGCCCGTCGATGACGACGCTTGCCTGTTGCGGCGTGAGGAACCGCACGTCGTCCGCCTTGCACATGCGCCGGATGTACCCGCGCAGGCGCTCCGGCTGGTCGTTCCAGCCCAACTCGCAGGTCAGCCGGAATATCTTCCGCTGCTGGGCTTCCGTCGCCCGCCCCGCGCCGCCGCCCGTCCTGACGACCGGCTGACCGCAGCGCGTTTTCAGCTCCTCAATCATCCGCCCGGCTTCCCTGCCGGACAGGGTGCGCAAGCTGTCCGTGCCGCTGATACGGTACGCCATGCCGTGCAAATCCTCCATGCCCATCCCCAGCTTCCGGCTCAACGCAAAGATGGCTTTAAGCTGGGCACTCGTTACTTTCAGCGCCATACCCGCCGCCTCCTTATTGCTGCCCCAGCGCTTCTTCATCCACGTCATAGCCGAAAACATCCTCGACCTCCAGCTTCGCGCCGACCTCGGCAATCTCGCCCGCGCTGTATTTTTTCAGCGCCTCCTTGTCGATCTTCGGCTCCGGGTAGACCACGCACTCCTTCATCCCTCGCCGCAGCAGTTCTGCGATGATGGTCTTGATCTTCTCCACGCCGCGCGGCAGGGTCAGGCGGGTGCTCTGTCTGAACCCGACCTTGCCAAACGTGAGCGTCCGGCTCTTGGCTTTGCCGAGGTCTGCCCGGTGCAGCATCGCGAACTCGCGCAGCGCCTGTTCGAGCATCGCAATGTGATCCTTGATGGGTCTGCCCTTCGCTTCCGCGTCCGCCTTGGCATCGGCGATGCGCTCGTTCAGCATGTTTTCGATGGCTGCCAAATCGCGCCGGTTCTCTCCGATCTGCCGCAGCGCGTCGTCCGCCTGCTGCCAGTTTTCCAGTTGGAGCGCGCAGGTCACTTTCCTTCTTGCCATGTTGTGCCTCACTTTCTAAGTCGTAAATCCTCCCCGTAAAAGCGGATTGCCGTCGTGCGGGATACGTCCATCAATCGGGATGCGACGCGCTGCTCGTACATGCCCTCCATCCTTTCCGGGTTCAGGTTTGTGCTGATAATGGTGTGTCGGTCGTTCATGTTCCGCTCGTTGATGACCTGAAACAGATAGCCGCTCGTGTTCTTCGTCTGCAGCTCCGTTCCCAAGTCATCAATAAAGAGCAGGTCGCAGTCCATCACGCCCTCCACTGCGCGCGCTTCGCTTCCGTCGAACTGATTCTTACGCATGATTTCGCAGAGCCTGTACGCCGTCACCCGGCGCACCAGATAGGCGCGTTCCATGATGCGCTGCGCGATGCAGTCCGCCACGAAGGTCTTGCCCAGTCCCGCCGCGCCGAAAAAAATCAGATTCGGCTTTTCGTTGTCCGGGAAATCCTCCGCGTATCTCTGCGCCGACCGCAGAATCAGCCGCATGTGGTCGCGCTGACTGCGCTTTTCGCCGGGTATCGAAACATCCGGAAAAACATTCAGGTCGAATTGCTCGAAACTATGCTTACCCAGCCCGCCCTTGTGTTCTCCGGCGTTCTCCGCGTCCATGATTCGCTGCTTTATGCAGGCACACAGCTCATGCACCGGCTCCCCGACATAGCCGGTATCCCGGCAGATCGGGCAGCGGTAGATGGGCTGCAGGTAGTCCTCCGGGTATCCGGCTTTCGTCAGCTCGGCGCGTATCTTCCCGTTCAGCTCTCGCATTCCGGTTTGCAGGATCTCCGCGTCCACGGCACGCCCTTGCAGCGCCGTGCGGATGGAGCCGGTCAGACGGTCGCGCCGCTCGTCCAGCAGCACCGCGATAGCCGGGAAGCCCTGACGAATCTCCCGCTCGCGCCGCTGCCCTTCCCGCTGGTTCTCCGTTCGGATGTTCTCACATTCCCCCAGCAGACGCTTGATTGTGCTCGATGTATCCATGTTCACCTCCTTGACCATAAGCGCCGCGCCTCCACGCGGGAGGCGCACCCGGCTTGCACGGGTCATAGCTTATCTTGCGATAAGCCGGGTCTGGCGGTCTGTCGTTCATTGTCCCATCTGCCTCGTCGCTTCCGCCAATGTGCTGCCGTGCGGCTGGAAGCGGAACCCGTATTTCTTGTAAAACTCGGCGGCTCCCAGCTTGAGCCAATCCTTCGCCGCCGCTACGGCGTTCAGCTTGCGCACCATGCGCCCATCGCTGTCGCGGACGATGAGCAGCCCGCCGTTTTGCTTGACCGTCAACATCCTTACACCCCCTTCTTAGCCCTGCAATTTATAGCATTTCGCGCCCGCAAGAATCTCCTGCGTGACCGTGCCGCCAGCCGCCGCTTCAAGGCACATGCCAAAGATTTCAATGAAGTTGCCCATGCCGCCGTGCCGGGTATCGGTCGCGATCAGCGTCAGCTCTGCCGCCACGCGCGGCTCCACGTCGTACTGCGCGAGGATGGCGCGCACTTCGTCGGGCTTGATGCCGGTCAGCTTGATTTCGTACTTACGTCGGTAAAGCTGGGACAGATTCGACCGCCCGCTGCCGTGGGTCAGGATTTCCTCCAGCCTCGGCGGTCCAACCAGCACGATGGGCGTGTTCGTTTCGTCCCAGAGCTGGCGGATAATCTCAAATTTCTTCACATCCCATCCGTACAAATGGTCCGCTTCGTCGAAAATCAGCATCGCGTCGCGGTTCGCCGCCAGTTCGCGCTGGATGCGGCGCACCCGCTCGTCGTTGCTCCCGCTGGCGCTCACGCCGATGCTCTCCGCGATGCTGTCCAGCAGGTCGCGCATCCGCATCGTAGAGCGGCAGACGATGACATGCACATCCGGCACGCGCTTGGCGAACTCGCGGATGACCGTCGTTTTGCCGATGCCCGGATATCCGACCATGACGCACATCTTCCGGTTGTCCCGCGTCCATTCCAGCAAGCCAAGTGCCTCGGTGAACTCGTGGGTCTGGTACAGCTCGATACTGCGCTTGAAGGTCTGCGGCGCGGGTGCGGGCGTTTCCTCAACCGCGCCCGTTTCGATGGCTTCTTCCTGTGCCTGACGCTCGATGTCGCTGACCCAATCCTCCAACATCTTCTGCTGCTCCGGCTTGATGCGGATGTTGCCGTTGGCGAACATGCTGATCATGCTGCGGCTTACACCGGTCGCCGCGCTGATCTGCGCGAAGTTGTAGCGGTAGGTCGTCCCACCGATGACCACGCCCTTATCCCGCAGGGCATTGATGCGTTCTTCCAGCGACGGCGCGCGCTGCGCCAGAATCTCTCTCGCTTCCATCTGTGTTTCCTCCTTGCTTACTCGTTGGATGCCCGATTGTCCCGCGCTCTGCGCAGGCGGGTAAATGTCACCACATCGCCGACCGTTACGCCGCGCATACCTTCGCGCATCCCGGCTTCGTACCCGTCGCACCAGCTTGCTTCAAGCTGGCGCTTCAATTCAAGGCGGTTCAGGCAGTCCGTCTTGTTGTCCAGCTCAAGGCGCATCGCTTCGTTGTAGCGTCTCGCCGCATCCATGTTCCGCGCCGCAATCCTGCGCTCGCTGTCCTGTACGCCCTTGAGCGACCTGTAATAGCTGACGATCAGGCCGCCGCCCGCCGTCATGCCTGCGCCAAACAGCGCAATCCCCATCAACGCATCCATGTGAAAACCTCCTTTGTTCAGCTAAAGCTGTGAGCGCCGCACCCCTTGCGGGGTGCACCCGGCTTGCACGGGTCGTAGTCTGCCGCTGCCTGTGGCAGAACACAGGCAGACGATAGACCGGGCCTTGGGCTTTGCTGGTGTGTCACAAATCGACACGCCTCGAAATGTCCTTGATGATCGCCAGATTGCTGTCTCCAGTGACATCAACTTTTCGAGTCCAGCCATCGTCATAGCAAATCGTTACAATTTCCATGCCGCCCTCACTTTCTGCGCTGTACATCAGATGATCGACACCGATATTTGCCTCTACCATACACGCCGAAAGTGTTCCTTCGACAAATTCCTTCTTTTTCTCAAAAATCATAACCACTTGATTTCCTCCTACTTGTGACACTTAACGCGCGCTTCTTTTCAGCAGCTTTTCGCCGTTCGCGGCAATCATGCTGCGCACCGCGTTTTCGCCTGCGGATGCAGCCTTGCGCCGCCCTGCCGCCTTGTCTGCGACCTGCTGCTTGGCTTTGCCCGCCCGCGCCGCTTCCAGCGACGTGACCGTCGCCATGCGCTGACGCTGTTCGTCAATCTCTTCGGCGTATGCCTCGCGGGTAATCCGTTTCGTGGATTGCCGGATATACGCCAGCCTGTCCGTGACCTTGCGCTGCTGCCGCTTCTGGTCTGCCATGTGCGCCGCCACCCTTTCCTCGTCCGGGTCGATCAGCGCCATCAGCTCGACCGGCTCCGCCTCGCACATGAAATGTCCGCCGCTGAAAACCGATACGCTGGGGTTGTAGCCCCGGTTGTAATAAATCGTGACCTGCTCCCTGATGATATCCGCCATTTCGGGATGCCAGAAAAGCTGGTTGTTGAGCCGCACGCCCTGCGTCGTGACCACGCGCTTCGCGCTCTGGCTCTTGAAGATCGCCATCGTCGCCCAGTCCGGCGTATCCGCCCGCGCTTTTTCCGCTTGGCGGTACCGCTGATCGGGCGAAAGCCCGTCCTCGCCGATGTGGTTTTCGTACTTGGGCAGCAGTTTCTCCGCGAAGCACTTGGCAAAGGTCTCAAAGGTCATCAGCTCGCCGCGTTCCTTCATCCTGCGGAGGATGCGCCCGTTATCTTCCGGCCTTTCTTCCGGCGAATCGCCGCACCAGCCGGGAAACTCGCGGACAAAATCTTCCAGAGTGCCGAAGGCGCGTTCCACGTCCTTCGACCAGCCGCGATACGGCAGCGCATGGTGTACGCCCACGCCCAGCGTCCGAAGCAAGCCTTCCTTTTCGGAAAATTCAGCGTTCAGGCAGCCCAGATCGCTTTCCACCAGCGTTTCGCCCTCGAACCGATGGCTGCGGTAATCCTTGCCGTTGTCGATGTAGATGTAGCGCGGCAGGCCATGAACGTCGCTGCCCTTCGTATACACCGCCGCGCGGCAAAAGCTGTCCGCCACCGTGTCGCTGTTCGGTTCCAGCGTCAGCTCCCAGCCCACAATCCGCCGTGAGCAGGCGTCCATCCACGCCGTCATCCACGGGCGCACCAGATTGTCGTTTTCATCCAGCACAAACAGGTCGAGCTTGTGGTGATCGCCAAACCAAACTTCATTGACCAGCGTCGGCTTGCTTCGCTTGGTTTTCTGCATGTAGGCAGCTTCCCAAGCCCGCTTGCCGTAACGGGCGAAGGTCATCTGTGCCTTATCCATCGTTTCCACGATGCGGTTGACCGCATGGCGATTCGCCGGAATCATCATTGAGCCGCTTGCCATGGTGCAGATCGGGTATTTCTCCCTGTCTGCCGTTTTGAGCGCCCGCCGCGCGTCCGATCCGTCGCAGTACACGCAGCAGTTGCAGGCATTTTCGCCGTATTCCGCTGCCCGCTCCCGCAAGCGCTCCAGCACCAGCGTCTGCGGAAACTTCCGATTGTCGCACATCTGCGCCTCGATGAAGTCCCGCGCCAGCTGGCAGCACGTCCGGCTCTGCCCCTTATCCCTGCGCTCCACCTTGTCCATGATCGCCGCCAGCCCGCGCTCCTTGTATGCTGCGTGCCAACGCCGCAGCGTCCGGCTCGTCACGCCCAGCGTCCCCGCCAGCGCGTCCATCGCCGCCGTCCTGCCCCGCTCGCCGCTGTTCAGGATGCCGTCCAGCGCCATGACCGCCTGCTGGCGATTTGCCAGCTCGGTCAGCCCTTCCTCGCCGAAGGCTTCCTTGTACGTTGCAAGGTCTGCGGCAGAAACTTGGGTGGATAGCCCGCTCTGGCTTTCGTACCAGAGGAGCCGTCCTTGGGTATCGAGCTGCTGAAGCACTTCGCTGACGGGAATCATGTTGCTCATGCCGCAGTTACCGCCGCCCTGACTAACCTTTTGCATTTCTGCTTTGAGGTTTCCAGCCTTAATCTGGCGCTGAATTGTTGATTTACTAACCCTCAACAGTCTTGAAGCTGTTGTTGTACTAATGCGTTGTTCCATCGTCACACCGCCTCATCAAGTGCTTCAAGCACTCTGGCTATGCTAACGCCTAACCCTTTAGCCAATCCCTTTACGACGACTACGCTCGGATTCTTCTTTTCGCCGCGTTCCAAAGCCCCAATGTAAGGCTGTGTAACTCCCGCACGAGAAGCAAGTTCCGCTTGAGTAAGGCGCTTTGCTTTTCGCAAATCTCGGAGTTTCATTTCATCGCCTCCCTGAATAAAACAGTCAGTTTTATTTTCTGACACAATTATAGCTGTTCCAGTTCTACTTGTCAATAAAAAAATAAAAGCTCATAGCTCTATTTTTTTCTCTTGATTTTTGGTCTAAGGGGGTTCATAATAATCCTGACAGTTCTATTTTGTGGAGGTAAATATGTACGAAATAGGCTCCTACCTTCGAGCGGCGCTGAAACAGCGAGGCATGACTCAGAAGGAACTTGCCGATGCTTTAGGTATGACGAAAGAACATATAAGCACGATTTGCCTAAATAAAAGGCGTCCTTCTCTTGATGCACTAGAAAAAATCTGCACGATTCTCGGTATGTCGTTTTCAGAGTTCTTTTCAGAGCCAAATAGCACACACTCCACAACTTTATCTGACAACGAATATTCCCTTCTTTGCGATTACCGTCGCCTAGAAGATTACGAACGGCAAGCTGTTTCTGCACTAACGGGATCGTTGCGCGCTGGGCATCATTCCGCCCAGCAGCAGCAAAGCTCCAGCTCCTATAAGCGAGAAGTCAACGGTCTTGCAGCTGCTGGTTCTCCGCTTTATTCGACCGTCGATGACGAAAGTGTTACTGTCCCGCAAAAGTATATTGATTCTCAGCGGTATATCATCATTAAAGCAAAGGGCGACAGCATGGTGCCGCTGATCCAGAATGGCGATTATGTCATTGCAGAAATAGATAGCACACCTTGTCAGGGCGAGCTTTCACTTGTTCGGGTCGAAAGCTCTGGATATGAAGATGAATATACCATTAAGAAATTCTATCGGTATGATGATGAAGTGGAGCTTCACTCTATCAATACGAATTACAGCCCTATGTTCTACCCTCTCAGCGAGATAAAAGCTGCCCAGAAAATTGTTTATATCATCCACCAATCAAGAAATGAATAATTTCTTGCATCCGTGAATATTTATTCATTTCTCGATTTCCAATCAATCTTTTCGCGCTTTATGGCGCGTTTTTTTTATTATTCCTTGATTTTTCGTCGTTTTCATTGCTGCACCCAGCCTGCGCCCACGCACCCACCCCTCCGCTCAAACGCCCGCTTGATACTGCCTGCCGCTTTTCCTTTACCTGTACAACAAAAAACGCGCGTTTAACGCCGTTTGACGCTCGGCGTTCAAAACCGCCAAAAACAGAAAAAAGCAGCCGTTTCCGACTGCTCTCCGCTCCCATGTGACACAGAACGCGCGCATGGTTGTTTTTATATATTTATTTTATATTTATCTCTTTGAGTTCCGATAATACCACGGTTTTCCCGTTCTATCCCGCGTTATCCCGTTCTTTCCCATATACGCCCCTTTTGTGACATGGAATGTGCTCCTCCACAAAAAATCCTTTTAGGAACTAAAGGGCGCTTATGTCAACAAGCTGAACGAAGGGTCTCGCTCTGCCGGGACCCTTCGTGACGTGTATGCGGTTTTTCGCTTCGGATGGGCTTAGCCGTCGCTGCGGTCGATGTATTCGGTGTGCAGCAGCTTATGCGCCAGATGGCCGTTCGGCTCGCCCAGGAACTCCGCGTAGAGCTTCTGGATATCCGGGTTTTCGTGGGACTTGCGGATCGTCTTGGCTTCATCCTCGGCATACAGCCCCGCCGCGCGCGCCGCGCGTGGATCGACGTCCATGCGCTTGTACGCCGAAACGATCGGCTGGCCGCCGCCGTTGACGCAGCCGCCCGGGCAGGCCATGACCTCCACGAACGCATAGCTCGCGTCGCCCGCCTTGATGCGCTGAATCAGCTCCTTCGCCGCGCCGGTGCTGTTGGCCACGGCCACCTTCAGCTCCTTGCCGCCCAGCGTGAAGGTCGCTTCCTTGATGCCCGCCAGCCCGCGAACCTCGTGGTATTCCACGTTCTCCACGGAGCGGTTTTCCAGCACGTCGGCGGCGGTACGCAGCGCCGCCTCCATCACGCCGCCGGTCACGCCGAAGATCGGCGCCGCGCCGGTGGACTGCGCCACCAGCTCGTCAAAGCATTCCTCATCCGGCAGGCGCGCGAAGTCGATGCGCGCGTCGCGAATCATGCGCGCCAGCTCGCGCGTGGTGAGGGAGACGTCCACGGCGCGCATGCCGTTGACGACCATCTCCGGGCGCTGGGCTTCAAACTTCTTGGAGGTGCACGGCATCACCGCGACGACCACGATGTTCGCCGGGTCGATGCCGGTCTTTTCGGCGTAGTAGGTCTTGATGATCGCGCCTTCCATCTCCATCGGGGATTTGCAGGTGGACATGTTGGGGATCATCTCCGGGAAGTGGTGCTCCAGATACTTGACCCATCCCGGCGAGCAGGAGGTGAACATCGGCAGCACGCCGCCGTTCCGGATGCGGCCCAGCAGCTCGGTCGCTTCCTCCATGATGGTCAGATCCGCGCCGAAATCGGTGTCAAACACCTTGTCAAAGCCCAGACGGCGCAGCGCCTGCGTCATCTTTCCGGTGACGCGGGTGCCGATGGGCAGGCCGAATTCCTCGCCCAGCGCCACGCGGACGGCCGGAGCGGGCTGCACGACGACGAACTTCTCTGGGTCGGAGAGCGCATCCCAAACCTTGTCCGTGTCGTCGCGCTCGCGCAGCGCGCCGACCGGGCAGGCGTTGATGCACTGGCCGCAGAACACGCAGTCCGTCTCCAGCATGGTCTTTCCGAACGCCGGGGCGATCACGGTCTTAAAGCCGCGGTTCACCGCGCCGATCGCGCCGATCTTCTGCACATTGCGGCAGACGGCCACGCAGCGGCGGCACAGGATGCACTTGTTCGGGTCGCGAACGATGGACGGGGAGAAATTATCCAGCGGATAGTGGATGTTTTCGCCCTCGAAGCGGTTCTCGTCCACGCCCAGCTCCTTCGCCAGATCCTGAAGCTCGCAGTTCTGGCTGCGCACGCAGGAGAGGCACTTGCGCTCGTGGTTGGAGAGGATCAGCTCCAGCACGGCTCTGCGCGCTTGGCGCACCTGCGGGGTGTTCGTCTTGACGACCATGCCCTCAGATACGGGCATCACGCAGGCCGCCGCCAGCGAACGCGCGCCGACGTCCACCACGCACATGCGGCAGGCGCCGATCTCGTTGATGTCCTTGAGCCAGCAGAGGGTCGGGATCTTGATACCGGCAGCATGCGCCGCCTTGAGAACGGTGGTGCCTTCCTCCACGGAAACCGGCACACCGTCGATAGTCAAATGAACCATTGCCATGTTGCTTTTTCACTCCTTCGGCTTTATCAGGAACGGGAAATCGCGCCGAACTTGCACTTCTCCATGCAAACGCCGCACTTGAGGCACTTCGTGGTGTCGATGCGGTGCGCCTCGCGAACGGTGCCGCTGATGCAGCCGGCCGGGCAGCCGCGCGCGCACAGCGTGCAGCCCCTGCACTTCGCCGGGTCGATCTGATAGGTCACCAGCTTCTTGCAGTGGCCGGCCGGGCAGCGCTTCTCATAGATGTGCGCTTCGTATTCGTGGCGGAAATACTTGAGGGTGGAAAGCACCGGGTTCGGCGCGGTCTGTCCCAGACCGCACAGCGCCGTCGCCTTGATGGCCTTGGCCAGCTCTTCAAGCTTCTCAATGTCGCCGTCCTCGCCGCGGCCATCGACGATGCGTTCGAGGATTTCCAGCATGCGCTTGGTGCCGATGCGGCACGGCGCGCACTTGCCGCAGGATTCATCCACGGTAAAATCGAGGAAGAAACGCGCGATATCGACCATGCAGGTATCCTCGTCCATGACGATCATGCCGCCGGAGCCCATCATCGAGCCGATGGCGGTCAGGTTGTCATAGTCGATCTGCACGTCCAGCTGGCTGGCCGGGATGCAGCCGCCGGAGGGGCCGCCCGTCTGCGCCGCCTTGAACTTTTTGCCGTTCGGGCAGCCGCCGCCGATGTCGTAGATGATCTCGCGCAGCGTGGTGCCCATCGGCACCTCCACCAGACCGGTGTTGCTGATCTTGCCGCCCAGCGCGAACACCTTGGTGCCCTTCGATTTTTCCGTGCCTATCGAAGCGAACCATTCCCAGCCGTTGTTGATGATCTGCGGCACGTTGGCGTAGGTCTCTACGTTGTTGAGGATGGTCGGCTTTTCGAACAGACCCTTGACCGCCGGGAACGGCGGACGCGGACGCGGCTCGCCGCGCTTGCCCTCGATGGAGGTCATCAGCGCCGTTTCTTCGCCGCAGACGAACGCGCCTGCGCCCAGACGAACGTCCACATCAAAGCAGAAATCCGTACCGAAGATGTTTTTGCCCAACAGGCCGTATTCGCGCGCCTGACGGATGGCGATTTGCAGGCGCTTGACCGCGATGGGGTATTCCGCGCGGCAGTAGATGTAGCCCTGATCCGCGCCGATGGCGTAGGCGGCGATGGCCATCGCCTCGATGACCACGTGCGGATCGCCTTCCAGTATGGAGCGATCCATGAACGCGCCGGGGTCGCCCTCGTCGGCGTTGCAGCAGACGTATTTCTTATCCGACTGAGAAGCGGCGGCAAATTTCCACTTCATGCCGGTGGGGAAGCCCGCGCCGCCGCGGCCGCGCAGGCCGGATTTGAGCATCACGTCGATGACCTCCTGCGGGGTCATTTCGGTGAGCACCTTGCCCAGCGCCTTGTAGCCGTCAAAAGCGATATATTCATCGATGTTCTCCGGGTCGATCACGCCGCAGTTGCGCAGCGCGACGCGGCGCTGCTTTTTGTAAAAATCTACGCTGTCCAGCGACTTGACCTTGTTGTCCTCGTCCACCGCTTCCTTGTACAGCAGTTCCTTGACCACGCGGCCCTTGACGAGGTGCTCGTCCACGATGCGCGTCACGTTTTCCACCGTCATGCGGGCATAGAACGCGCCCTCCGGGTAGACGATGACGACAGGACCGGCTTCGCACATGCCGAAGCAGCCCGTGCGCACGACCTTGATTTCCTTTTCCAGCCCTTTTTCGGCAATCTGCCGTTCAAACTCCCTGATGATCTCGCCGGAAGCGCTAGACGAACAATTCGTGCCTCCGCAGACCATCACATGCGAGCGAATCAGATCCATACGATGCTCCTCCTCTCACCGACCGGCTTATCCCTGCGCGCCGATGGTGTATTCTTCTACGGGTCTGCCGTTGACGATGTGATCGTTGACCACGCGGGCGACCTTTTCCGGCGTCATGTGAACGTAGGTCACCTTCTCCTGACCCTTGACATAGACCTCGACAATCGGTTCCAGACGGCAGACGCCCACGCAGCCGGTCTGGGAAACCGTCGCATTCTCGATTCCGCGGCGCTTGAGCTCCTCGATGAACTCCAGCATGACCGGGCGCGCGCCGGCGGCGATGCCGCAGGTCGCCATGCCCACAACGATGCGGGTGTCGATGTTGTCACCCTTTCTCAGGCTGACCTGCTCCAGCATTTTGGCGCGGATGGCCGCCAGCTCCTCCAGCGATTTCATAAAAACACACCTCCGTGCAATTCGTCAATGTTCTGCTTCAGGCAATCCCTGATCCACGCGCTGATTTCGGGATGATCCAGCGGGATGGGCGCGACGGCCTCCCGAACCTCCCTCGTATCCAGCGCGAATGTCTTTCCGTCATAATCCAGCGCGAAGCGGAAATCCGTCGTCGGGTTCATCAGCACCAGCGTATACAGCACGCCCGGCACGTCGCCCATGGGCGGCCTGTCGATGTGAGAAAGTCCGAACGTCACGCGCACGGTCGTCCCCTCGCCCGGTTTGGATGCGATGGACATTTCGCCGCCCGTGGCCTGCGCCGTCATCTTGAGCAGCGGCAGCCCCAGCCCGACCTTGCGCGTTTTGCGCGTGGTGGTGAAGGGATCGCACACCGCCCTGACCATATCCTCACTCATGCCGCAGCCGTCGTCGATGAACGCCAGCGAAACGGTATCCTGCGCGCGGCTGACGGAGATGTCGATCTCCACCAGCGACGCGCCGGCCGCAATGGAATTTTGGGCAATATCCAGAATATTGTCCGCCAGTTCCCGCATCATGGCCGCTCGCCTCAGCTGCGATACTTGGCGATGATGCCCGGAATCTCATCCGGGGTCAGACGGCCGTAAACGTCCTCGTTGATCATCATCACCGGCGCCAGTCCGCACGCGCCGAGGCAGCGGGTGGCGTTCAGGGTAAACAGTCCGTCCGGCGTGGTGTGCCCGGCCTGTATGCCCAGCACCTCCTCCAGCTTATCCAGCACCTTCCTGCTGCCCTTGACGTAGCAGGCCGTGCCCATGCACACGCTGATGGTGTACTGCCCCTTCGGCTCCAGGTTGAACTGCGCGTAGAACGTGGCCACGCCGTAGACGTCGCTGACCGGAATATCCATTTCCTTGGCGATGTACTTCTGCACATCCTCCGGCAGATAGCCAAAGATGTCCTGCGCCCGCTGCATAATCGGCATCAGCGCGCCCGGTTCGTCTCTGAGCTCGTCGATCACCCGTTGCAGTGCCTCGACCCTTTCTTTTTCAAGAGACATGTCGCATAAACCCCTTTCGATTTGAATTGAAGTTGCCTATTTCCAAAACGATGCATTATATCATACGCGCCCGCCGTCAGCCGCACCTGTGCGCGCCCTCCGGCGAACCGCGCAGAATAATCTGAAATAAAACCGATGAAACCCGCTCAATCGGGCTGCGTCCGCCCCGCAATCGCGTCAAACACCGCGTCCACGCTGCGCGTCTCTGCTTCCAGCGCGAACTCCCGCTCCAGCATCTGCTCCAGGCTGTGCGCGTCCGACGAGCGGAGCAGCCGATACCCGGTCACATCCGCCGTCAGCGGAGCAGCCGGGCTGACCTCCAGCGCATCGTAGTGAACGCCCTGCGGCAGAAAGCCCAGCGCGCCCAGCACGCCGCTGCTCCCCCGGTTGATGTGCGCGGGCACGCACAGCCCGCCCGCCTCGCGGATGCGCGCGGCGCAGACCTCAAACGGCAGGTCGAGCGCGCCGATGAGCAGCCGCTCCTCCACGTCGATTTCCTCGTCCCGCTCGTTCATCACCTGCTGGCGGCCAAAAAATCGCTCGTTGTTGGGCGTGGGCGCAAGATGCGCGTAAATGGCTTCCCCGAACGCCATGCACGCCTGCACGGTGCGGAAGTAGCACAGCATGTGCGCCTCCTCCCGCGTGGTCAGCTCCATGCCCGGCAGCAGCAGCACGTTCATCCTGTCCGCCGCGGCCTTGACCGCGGGCAGATTGCGCGCGCTGTTGTGGTCGCATACCGCGATCACGTCCAGCCCTTTGATGAACGCCATGCCCGCAATGTTGTTGGGGGTCATCAGCGCGTCGCCGCAGGGCGAGAGGCAGGAGTGAATGTGCAGGTCGCAGAACAGGCGCTCCATCATTCCTTCCGGGCGGGCGGCACGCCGTTGGCCGCCAGCAGCGCCGCCAGCTCAAACGCCGTCTGCCCGCTCGAAAGCAGGATCACGTCCTCCTGCCGCGCCTTGTCCACAATCGCCGCCTCGACGGGCAGGCCTTCCGGAAACACGACGCAGGCAAAATCCATCAGCGCCGCCACGGCGATCACGTTCATGTGCGTCTGCACCGTGATCCACGCCATATCCGCCTGCCCGCGCCCCATGACGTGGCTGAGCAGGTCGCAGGTGTAGCCGCAGGCAATCTCTCTGTCCTCGTATTCGCCCGTCAGGCAGGTCGCCCCGCACAGGCGTTCAAGCTCCGAAACCCTCATGTGCTGCCTCCTCCATCGTCGTCCGCGCCGCCGTCGGGCGCTTCGCTCGGCTCGCTTCGGCTGAGCTCGTCGTGAAGCCGACGCAGCCGCGCCATGTCCTCGCCGGTGGTGTAGCGCGTGCTGGTGCCCAGCGTGAGCATCTCCGCCGCCAGCGAATTGATTCGGTCGTTGAGGCGGAACACGCAGTTCAGCTCGTTTGCGTAGCCGTTGACGATATCTTCCGCCAGCGCCCGGCACGAGGGCGAACCGCAGGAGCCGCAGTCCAGCCCCGGCAGTCCCCTCGTCAGCCGCTCGATGCGCTCCTCGCGCTCGATGCGTTCCTTCATCGTGCCGCTGAGCTGCAAGGCGTCGCTCGGCTCAATCGGCCGGGTCATGCGCAGCGTCTGCACCGCGTCTTCAAAGATTTCCCGGCGCTGCACCGTCTTTTGCAGGGTGCGGTTCATCACGCTGCGCAGGCGGTTTTTCGCCACAAAGCTGTTTTCCACCGTCAGCGGCCCGCCGAGGCAGCCGTTGACGCAGGCCAGCCCTTCAAAATAGGTCAGATTGCGGAAGCGCGCGTCTTCGATCGCCTCCAGCACGTTGATGACGTTGTCGATGCCGTCCACGCACAGCGAGCTCTTGATGCCCACGGCTTCCACCTCGCCGCCCGGTATCGCCCACTTGATGCCCACGACGCTGGCGCGGTCGATTTCCAGCGGGCTGAAGCCCTGCTTCATCGCCGCGCGCATCTGCGCGTATACGTCCTTGATGGCGATAACGCCGTCCACATGGGATTTTTCCTGCCCGACGGGCGATTTCACCGCCGTCATCTTCGCCGCGCAGGGGGTGATGAAGAACACGCCCACATCGGCCTTATCCACGCCGTGCTTCTGCGCGTATTCCTCCTTGGCGATCTTCGCGGCGGCCTCCATGGGGGAGACGAAGTCGATCACGTTATCCAGCAGCGCCGGAAAGCTGACCTGAATCAGCCGCAGAATCGCCGGACAGGCAGAGGAAATCACCGGCTTGGGGCGATCCTCCTCGCGCATGGCGCGGCTGATCGCGTAGGAGACGATTTCCGCCGCGCGCGCCACCTCAAACACATCCACAAAGCCCAGCCGAAACAGCGACGCGATGATCGGCTCCGGCTGATGCACGCCCTGAAACTGCGCATACAGCGTCGGCGCGGGCAGCGCGATGGGGTACTTGAAGCGCTTGATGCTCTCCAGCGGATCGGTCACGGCCACCTTCGCGTGGTTGGCGCAGACCTTGATGCACTCGCCGCAGTCGATGCAGCGCTCGTTCAGGATGGACGCGCGATTGTTTCGGATGCGGATGGCCTCCGTCGGACACCGCTTCAAACAGGTCGTGCAGCCCTTGCATTTGTCCATATCCAGCCGCACGGAATGATAGTAATGCTGCAATGCCATTCTCCTCCCGACGCATGCCCCGGGAACGGGCTTGTCATATGTCAAAAGTCATGGTGATATGCGTGCCCACGCCCACAGCGGAGACGATGTCAAATCCGTCCGCGTTGCGCTTCATGTTCGGCAGACCCATGCCCGCGCCGAAGCCCATGTTGCGCACCTCGTTGGTGGCCGTGGACCAGCCCTCGGTCATCGCCTTGTCGATATCCGGGATGCCGGGGCCGACGTCGCTGGCGCGCACCGTGATCCGATCCTCGGCGATTTCAAAGTCGATCTGCCCGCCGTCGGAGTGGATCACCAGATTGATCTCCGCCTCGTATGTGCAAACGGATACGCGGCGCATCACGGCGGCGGGAACGCCAAGCCGCTTCATGTGCCGCTTGATGCGGGCCGAAACATCGCCTGCCGCCGTCATATCGTCCGCCTGAACCGGATAGCTCTCCTGAATGACCATCGTTTCACCCCAGCTCCACCGGCCTCAGGCCGGCTGTATACAGTCTTGCACAGGCTTCAAACATCGTGTACGGCGTTTTCAGCATCGGCAGGTCGATCTCCCGCGCCAGCGCCAGCGCGTCGGCCAGCGGCTCCTTGCTGCGCACGAAAACCACGCACGGCACATCCAGCATTTCGCAGGTGCGCACGCATTGGCCGTTCACCAAGCCGGTGAGCAGCAGCGTATCCTCCGTCACGCAGGCCAGCACGTCGCTCATCATGTCGGACGCGAAGGCCGTGCGAAGCACCCGATCGCCTTCCTCCTCGCAGCACAGCCATGTTGCGTCGAGCGTCTCGGCAATTTCCCGTATGGTCATCGCGTTTTTTCCTCCCGCCGTGCTATGTAAAAAATGCATAAGAATAAACCATATGCTTATTATACTTTATATTATACCATCTGTCTACGGCTTTCACAAGGAATTATTTTTGTCAATCCTGCAACAATTCGGGGTCATAATTGTGAAACGGACGTGTGGAGACGGTTGTTTGGGTCAGGTTCGGAAGACCGTAAACGGTTTGACATAATAATGGAGCCGAATTCCGGATTCGCCCATTGACTGTCCCCATCAAAAATCGGCTGTTCGCCGCAAAATCACCTCTGTTTTTTATACAATTTATACCCAGCACGCCTTTACAGCGTTCTGTTTTTGTGTTATTCTTTGATAGAACGAACGGTTAGTCAACCAATAAAAACGATCAGCCAATAAACACGAGGATGATATGAGAGAACGAGACGAACAAGCCTTTCAGAGAAAAAAGGCGGAAATTATGGAAGCCTGCTTCAACTGCTACGCGGAAAACGGCCTGACCGGAACGGGGATTCAGGCGCTGGCGGACGCATGCGGCCTGTCCAAGGCCAGCCTGTATACCTATTTCGACACACTGGACGATCTGATCGTGCAATCCACCGCCTACTGCATGAGCAAGGTGGAGGACGATTTCATGCGGCTCGCCCCCACCAGCCCGCAGGATATTCAACGGTTCATCGACGAGGTGCCCTATTGGACGGCAAAGCGTCACGGCAAAAAATACCGGCTGATGTATCAGGTCTACACGCACCCCAAATACATCGAGCACGGCAAGCGATTTTTTGCCGGGGTGACCGAACGCTATTCCGCGTATGCCCGGCAGATGGAGCCGCACCTCGGCATCCCCTGCGAGGTGCTCACGCCCCTGATCTTCATCTTTGTCCGCGCGGCGGTGCATTACGCGCTGTTTGAGGACGAGTATTATTTGAAAAGCCAGATGGACGTTTTGAAACTGAGCGTTTCGCTGCTCAGCAAACAATATCGGAAAGAAGGACAGCCATGAAAAAACGAGGATGGATCGCGCTGCTGTGCGGCCTGCTAGCGGTTTGCCCCGCGCTGGCGGAGCAGACCGACGGGGTTGTGCGGGTCGGCGAGGTGACCTACGATGTGCAGACGGTGCAAAACTCCCTGAACGCCGGTTACCAGCTCTACGAATCTTCGGGCATCAGCCTGAGCGCCGCCCAAAAGCAACAGTTGGCCGACAGCGTGCTGGAGCGCTTTGTGGGGCTGGGCGTGCTGGAAAATCAGCTTCGCAAGGAAGGGCAGGCGGAGATCGACGAGCAGACCCGGCAGGCGCTGGACGAGCAGGCGCGGCAGACCTACGAGGCAGCCTGGCAGCAGATGGCCGAGGCGATTCGGTCTGGAACGCCCGACGCAACCGACGAGCAGATCAGCGCCTTTCTGACCCATATGGGCTACACGCTGGACGCATACCGGCAGGAGGCGGAGCTGACGCTGAAAAACCAGCGGACGGCCGCAGAAATAAGTCTTCACGAGCTATGAAAACAACCGCCAAATTACCTTTACCCATTGGTGTGTCCGATTTCAAGGAATTGGTTTCGGGATACTATTATGTGGATAAGACCCTGATGCTCAAGGAGTTTATCGATTCCAAGCCCAAGGTTTCTCTTTTTACCCGTCCAAGACGCTTCGGAAAAACATTGGCAATGGATATGCTGAAAACCTTCTTCGAGGTTAGCGACACGGATACCTCCAAGTATTTCAAGAATAAAAAGATTTGGAGCTGCGGCGAGGAGTACCGTCGTGAGCAAGGAAAATACCCGGTCATCTTCGTTACCTTTAAGGATATTAAGTTTGCAACATGGGAACAGACCTATACGGCGAT
>QWCN01001321.1_pt1 | contig 38646 bp, 34 predicted proteins | sample 1972711 | NCBI WGS metagenome assembly QWCN01 (sample SAMN09866707, study PRJNA288562) | Human gut metagenome isolate term1_stool, whole genome shotgun sequencing... | isolation source: gut | host: Homo sapiens | place: USA: California
GTCTTGCGATACAGATGGAAAGCTATTCCGAAAACCTGATCTGGGCTACGATCACGCCCGGCGGACGAGGACTCGACAGGCACGAGCCGATAAACTCCCTGATAAATTCCGTTCCCGACGCCAAGAAGGTATATCTCACCGACTGCGAGAAGCCGTGGAACGAAGATGTCGTCCGCTACAACGAAGCGGCGGCAAAGCTGATGCGAAGCCGCGGCATCCGCGTAAATGATCTGTATTCCGAACTTGCCGAAGACACCGACCGCTACATAAGCGGAGACGGCATCCACCCGACCGAGGAAGGATACGAACGTCTTGCAAACGCGGTCGCGCGTGAAATAAAGGCGTTTTTCTGACCGCCGCACGTCGCATACTGTTTTCACGCACATGTACACATATGTAATTTATTGAAAGGTTTTGCGGAAGCATCCGCGTCGGTCACATGGTATTTTCAAGTCTCGAATTTATTTTCGTATTTCTCGCATCCGTGCTCGCGGTCTATTACCTCGTGCCGCCGAAGGCGCGCAACATCGTGCTTCTCCTGTTCAGCCTTGTATTCTACGGCTGGGGCGAGCCCGTTTATGTATTTCTGATGATTGCGACGATAACCGTCGATTACATCTGCGGCTACATCATCGGGCGCGATCTCGATTCAAAGCCGAAGCGGGCGAAGGTCACGCTTATCATCTCGATCGTGATAAATCTTGCGCTTCTCGGCGTATTCAAGTATTACGATTTCTTTGCCGGGACGCTCAATTCGCTGCTCGGCAGGGGAGTTTTCCCCACGCTCGGGCTGACGCTGCCGATCGGAATATCGTTCTACACGTTCCAGGCGCTCTCCTACGTCATCGACGTATACCGCCGCGACGCGCGCGTTCAGAAGAACATCGCCGCATTCGGCACATACGTTACGCTCTTTCCGCAGCTTATCGCGGGACCGATCGTCCGCTACGCCGACGTTGACGATCAGCTGCGCGAGCGCACGCATTCGCTGACGCTTTTCGCCTCCGGATGCCGCACGTTCATATGCGGACTTGCGAAAAAGATCCTCCTTGCAAACGCCGCCGGCGCAATGTGGAATTCGCTTTCCGCCGCCGTGGAGCCGGACGCGCTCGGCGCGTGGCTCGCCATCGTATTCTACACCTTCCAGATATACTTTGATTTCTCCGGATACTCCGACATGGCGATCGGTCTCGGAAAAATGTTCGGGTTCTCGTTCCGCGAAAACTTCTACTACCCCTACGTTTCCGAAAGCATCACCGAATTCTGGCGAAGATGGCACATCTCCCTTTCGACATGGTTCCGCGAATACGTCTACATCCCGCTCGGCGGAAACCGCCGGGGCGTCGGAAGAACGTACTTCAATCTGTTCTGCGTATGGCTTCTGACGGGACTGTGGCACGGTGCAAGCTGGAACTTCGTCCTCTGGGGACTCTACTATTTCGCGCTTCTTGTAATAGAAAAGACCTTCCTTCTGCGCCTGCTTGAACGCGCGCCGAAATTTCTCCGCCATATCTACTCAATGGCGGCGGTCATATTCGGCTGGCTGCTGTTCGTGATCGAGGATGTTTCCTCGATCGGGGCTTACCTGTCACGCATGTTCGGCGGCACCGGGGTATTTGCAACGCAGATCACCGTATATGAGCTTGTGCGCAATCTCGTGTTCCTCGCGATACTAATTCTCGCATCCACTCCCGCGCCGAAAAAGCTTTGGTACAAACTGTACTCAAAGGGTACGCCATGGAGGATCGTGCAGTCCGTCGTGTGCGCGATCGCGTTTGTCCTCTGCACAGCATACCTCGTGGATTCGTCATACAACCCGTTTCTGTACTTCAGATTCTGAGAAAGGAGTGATTCAATATGTTAAAGCACGATGAAGCCGATCTCGTCGCCGAAAAATATCTCAATATGCAGCTTGAAGCGAAGGACCGCCCGGGCGATCTGACCGTGACCCTCGCCATCCTCATCATCATCGCCGCTCTTGCCGCCGCGTTTTGGATAATCCCCGACCGCGCCTCCTCCGAAGAGGAAAACCGTGTGCTCGCGCAGTTCCCCGAATTCTCGCCGGAATCGCTGGAATCGGGAAAGTTCACCTCCGATTTTGCGTCGTACATGGCGGATCAGTTCCCGATGCGCGACACCTTCGTCGGCATAAAAGCGGCGGCGGAGATATCCATGCTGAAGCTTGAGAACAACTCCGTAATGCTCGCGCCCGGAGACACCCTCGCGGAGCGCTTTGACACCGTGAACACCGACAACGTAAAGGCGAACACCGACGCAATAAACGCTTTCTGCGGCACGCTGAACAGCCGCGGCGTCACCGCGCGATTTGCGCTCCTGCCGCGGTCGATGGATATTTTCGATATCCCGGTATACGGTCGCGGCGCGTCCGAGAGAGAATGGCAAAGCGTGCGCGATATCGCCGGAGACGGCATGATCGATATGCGCAGCGTATTCGACGCGCACAGCGGCGAATACATCTACTACCGCACGGATCACCACTACACGGCGCTCGGCGCGTACTACACATATGCTGCGCTCGGCGACAGCCTCGGCTACACGCCGAACTCCGTTGAGCATTACAAACGCACGGAGGCGTCCGACTCCTTCTTCGGCACGACCTACTCAAAATCCGGAATGAAGTGGATCTCCCCCGACACTGTAGAATACTTCCGATGGGACGGAGACGACAAACTCACCGTCACGGTCGCCGAAACGGGAGAGGTGAGAGACGGACTTTACTTTGAAGAACACCTTTCCTCGAAGGACAAATACGCATCGTTCACGGGAGGAAACTTTGCCCGCATCGATATCGCCCGTCCCGGCGAGGTGCGCGAAAAGCTCCTTATCGTCAAGGACAGCTTCGCGCACGCACTCGTGCCGTTTCTCGCGGAGCATTTCGACATCACGATGATCGACACAAGATACTACAAACGACCCGTTATAAAGCTTGCGGAGGACGAGGGCTTCTCCCGCGTGCTCGTGCTGTGCAATCTCGACACGCTCTCGTCGGCAAAGCCGTTTGAGATACTGCGCATGGGTCTGAAATAACCTTTCTCAGCCCGAGGCGGAAAACGCATCGGGCTGTTCTTTCTTTCACGAAAAAGCGTGTGTTTTTACCTCTTGGCACGAAAATCCGACCTGTCGGCAAAAACCTCTTTACAAAAGAAATTCTTTCGGTTATACTTGAATTGTAAGATAAAGCAAGACAGCATTTTATAAGACGGCTCCGGCTGATACTGCGGCTCCGTCCCGAAACGGTGGGGAGTAAGATGAAACTTCGGATCGAGATCATGGATGAAAAAGAAATCAGCGAAGGCGCCGAAGAAGAGCTTGTACTGCGCTGCCGTTTCCCCGACGAGAGGATAATGCAGCTTCAGCGCTCGCTTGCCGCGATGATCGGTGCGGGCGGTGAGATCTGTCTGCGTCTCGAGGACGAGGAATTCTTCGTTCCGTACGGCGAGGTCCTCTTCTTCGAAACGGACGGTGCGCGCACCGCGGCGCATACGGCGAAGGCGATGTACTACACCGAGCTTCGTCTGTGCGAGCTTGCGGACATCCTCCCCTACAGCTTCATCCGAGTTTCGAGGTCGTGCATCGTCAATTCCGCCGCAGTAAGCTCGATCACGCGGAACGTAACGGGATCAAGCGAGATCCGCTTTCGCGGCGGCAAAAAAACATATGTCTCAAGAAAATTCTACAAGGATCTGATCGAAAGGATCAGGGAAACGAGGTTACGGTAATGAAAAAATTTGCAGACTGCGAGGTTAAAGTAATGAAAAAATTTGCAGGTTCAAGCATCTTCTGGGGCGTGGTGCTCATATGCACAGCCGTGCTCCTGATATTCAATTCACTCGGCATCAGCGTCGGATATCTCGACGGCGGCGGACTTCCCGTAGTGCGCATCGTGCTCGGCGTGCTATGTGCGGCATGGCTCATAACGGAGATCGTCAAGCTCCGCTTTGCAAGGATATTCTTCCCGCTCGCGTTCATCCTCCTGCTCTTTGAAGGAGAGCTCGCGTCAATGCTCCATGTGCCCGGCAAGGACATATATTCCTCATGGACGATCCTTCTCTGCGCCGCACTGCTGACCGCCGGGGTCTCTCTTCTCACGCACGGCAGAAACCGTCACTTCAAAATCGGCAAGGACGACGGCACGCTGAATGTCGAGTTCTCCGACAAAACAGAGGAGCGGGACAACGAAACGGCAGAGCACGACGACGGCGGCGATATCACCTGCCATCTCTCAAGCGTGACAAAATACATCGACTGCACGAACTTCACAAAGAAACAGATAAACTGCGACAAGGGAAGCGTGGAGATATTCTTCGAAAACACCGACCGCTACACGGGCGGCGGCGAGCTTGTGATTGCAAACAACATGGGCTCCGTCGAGATCCATATCCCCGAAGATTGGTACACAGTCGGCGATATCATAAACAGCCTCGGCTCTGTCGAGCTGCCCCGAATGACCGAAAAATCGGTCAAGCCTCTTCGCATCAGCGGAGCAAACAATGTCGGCTCCGTGGAAATATCCCGATAAACGAAAGACGCGCCGCGCAAACGACAGACGTTTGCGCGGCGCTTTTTTATTCGGCAGCCTCGACGCTGCGGCGCTCGGTGACAAAATAGTAAATTATACAGAGTATTATACTGAGCAGCGTCGCAAGAGGGGACGCAAATCCGATCCGGAGCATCGTGACTCCGGTGCGGCGGCTCATGAAATACGAAAACGGAATACGGACGAGAAATGCGGCGGCGATACCTTGGATCATGACGAAAAGCGTCTTTCCGCAGCCGTTGAAATAGCCCATGAAGCAGAACAGTATGCAAACGAGCAGACAGTCGATCGCATACGATTTCATGTATTCCGCGCACGCCGCGACGACCTCGCCGTCGTTTGAGAAAACCGCGGCAAGTATATCTCCGCGAAAGAACGAAAACACGAACATCGCAACGCCGAACACAAGGGATATCCCCATCGCGCAAAGCATGGCGCGTCGGGCGCGCTGCACCTTGCCCGCTCCGATATTCTGCGCGACGAAGGCGGACACCGACGACATGAAGGCTATCGGAATCAGCATGATAAACACGACGATCTTTTCGCCGACGCCGATCGCCGCCGATTCGATAAGTCCGAGAGAATTTATGATTGCCGTTATTATCAGAAACGACACGCTTGTAAGAGCGTCCTGAAGCGCAATCGGCGAGCCGAGGCGAAGGATCGTCACCGTGTCGGAGGGATTGAATCTTATATTCTTCACCGAGAACGGGAACGGCAATCCCCGGCGGCGGAGTATTATAAGTCCGATCACGACGCTCACCGCCTGCGCCGCCGCTGTCGCAATCGCCGCGCCCGTCGCGCCGAGACCGCACGGACCGACAAGGACAAGATCGCCGACGATATTCACCACGCACGCAATGGCAACAAACACAAGCGGCATCTTCGAATCTCCGAGACCTCGCAGTATACCGCTTATCACGTTATACGCAACGATAAAGACAATTCCCGCCGAACACACCGCAACGTACCGCACGGTCGAGGAAAACGCCTCCTCCGGCGCGTTCATCAGATGCGCAAACGGGCGCGCAAGCAAGAGCATGAGAACGGTCAGCACCGCCGCAAGTGCGACAAAAAGCAGCACCGACGTTCCGACCGCGCGTGCGGCCTTCTCGGGCTTGCCCTGACCGATCCGCTGACCGATCAGCACGGTCGTCCCCATGGTCAGCCCGGTCACGATACCCGTGACGGTCTGCATGATCTGACTGCCGGTGGCGACCGCCGAAACCTGGGCCGTCGCCGAAATTCCTCCGGCGGCACCCGAGCCGAACTGTCCGACGACGAGCAGATCGACCGCGCCGTACAGCGCCTGCAAAAGGATCGCAAGAAGTATCGGCACCGTAAATTTGAGAAGAGGGGACGCGATCTTTCCCTCGGTAAAGTTGGCTTCCTTCATATATTGTATATCCCGCCGCCGGGCTCCTTTTAGATTATCGGTCATGCGAACATAAAAAAGCCGCATAAAATACCGGGCGCTCCCGACATCTTATCCGACCGTTGCAAAAGCGTTTACAAGTCCTCCGATGACCTTATAAAAGTATATCACATGATATGTGCACTGTCAACACCTTCGCCGCGCGTTTTTCGGCAAAAGGAATACGGAGCAGATCAAGAGTGTGCTCCGGAAGGTATTGATTCCGGAAAGCCGAAAAAAATCGGGCATTCGCCTGCAAGGTATCGGTGAAAAAACGCAGCACGCTTTCCCGTGCACAAACCGTCGGACGTTTCTGCACAGAAATCGCCCGATGTGCGGATCAAAGTGAAAAGCTGCGGAGAACGGTGCTCTCCGCAGCTTTTAATTTCAGTCGGACACAAGAACCTTATCCCAAAGACTTTCGTAGTACGATCTTACATCTTCGGGAAGGTCATGGAAGTATTCGCACTTCGGCATATCTTCCTTCGCGGGATAAAGGTACTCGTTTCCTTTGAGGGAATACTCGTCGTTGTCGATAACCGCGGTGTTCGGCGATGCATAGCGGATGTACTCCGCGTTGGCAAGCGCGACCTCGGGTTCAAGGAGGAAGTTGATATACATCATCGCGGCATCGTAGTTCTGACCGCCCTTCGGGACGCAGACCGAATCCACAAAGATATTCACGCCCTCATCCGGATATACAAATCCGAGGTCGGGGTTCACCTCCGCCATGGTGAGGTAGTCTCCGGCATAGTAAGCGGCGACGGCGGCGTTTCCCTGCTCCATTTTGTTGAACACTTCGTCGTTTACTCTCGCCTGAAGTACGGCATTCTGCTCGGTAAGCTTCGCGGCGGCTTTGTCCCAATCGGCGGTATCGTTCGAGTTTATGTCAAGGCCGAGGAGGAACTGCGCAATGCCGAATGCGTCGCGGGGGTTGTTGAAGGTGAGAATGTCGTCGGCATACTTTGAATCCCACATGATGTTCCAGCTCGTGGGCTCGCCTTCGACCATGGTTTTGTTGTAGATCAGACCGACCATGCCGACATTATAGGGAACGGAATATTCGTTGTTCTCGTCGAAATAGAGATCCTTGTATTCGTCGGAGATGTACTTGTAATTGTCGAGCTTCGAGAAATCAAGCTTTTCGAGCATTCCTTCATTCTTGAGGCGCTCGATCATGTAATCCGAGGGGATGATTATGTCGTAAGCGACAGCGCCGCTTTTAAGCTTGGAGTACATCGCCTCGTTATTGTCGTAATAGCTGTAATTGACCTTGATCCCGGTGAGTTTTTCGAATTCCTTGTTGACATCGAAGGAATCCTCGGATCCGTCGGATATGTATTCGCCCCAGTTGAAGACGTTAAGCGTCGTACCCTCGAGGTCGCGCGAATATGTTCCGGTATATACTTTATCTCCGCTGTTTCCTTTTCCGGAGGAGCAGCCGAAAAGCGTAACGGCAAGTGAAGCGGCACAGACAAGTGCGAGAATTTTTTTCATTTAATGTATCCTTTCCTTGAAGAATTATTTGTGAGGGGCGCGGTGCGACTTTTTCTCGGCCTTGAACTGCATGAGATTTATGCACACAAGCAGCATGAGCACCGTGACGAAAATTATGGTGGAAAGCGCGTACATATCGGGCTTAACCGTTTTTTTCGTCATCGCGTATATCTTGAGCGGCAGAGTTACGAAATCCGCGCCCGTTGTATAGTAGCTTATCACGAAATCGTCGATCGAAAGCGTGAACGCCATGAGGAATCCCGAAAGGATTCCGGGAGAAATCGCGGGGAGCACCACCTTGAAGAATGCCTGCATCTCGGTCGCGCCGAGATCGAGCGCCGCCTCGGAAAGATGACGGTCGGTCTGCGCAAGCTTCGGCAGGACGTTGAGTATAACGTAGGGGAGGTTGAAGGTGATGTGCGCGATAAGTATTGTCGCAAAGCTGAGAGAATTGCGCGTGCCGATGAAGCGTCCGATAAATACGAAAAGCAGCATGAGCGACACGCCCGTGACGATATCCGGATTCATCATCGGGATATTGGTAACGGTCATCACGGAGCTTTTGAAGGCGCCGCGTCTCATCTTGAATATCGCCACGGCTGCCGCAGTGCCGAGAAGCGTTGCGATAACGGCGGAGGTAAGCGCGAGGATAAGCGTGTTCTGAAGCGCCCTGACCGTCTCGCCGGAGGAGAAAAGCTCGGTATACCATTTGAGCGAAAAGCCCTCGAAAACCGATGTCGATCTCGACGAATTGAACGAGAAGAACACCATCACGAAAAGCGGCGCGTAGATAAACAGGAACACAAGCGCGGCAAAAATCTTACCGAGAAGCTTCATCATACCACCAGCCTTTCCGCATCATCGGAGGCAAAGCGGTTCATTATCGCCATGCTTATCAGTATCATCACCATAAGCACAAGTGATATCGACGCCCCGAGGTTGTAGTTGTACTGCTGCTGTATCTGACGCTCTATCGCGTCTCCGATCAGCATGATCTTTCCGCCGCCGAGCTTCTGCGAAATATAGAAGGTGCTGACGGACGGCACGAACACCATCGTTATACCCGATATCACGCCGGGCATCGAAAGCGGAATGACAAGCGTGCGAAGCCGCTGAAAAGCGTTCGCGCCGAGGTCGTCCGCCGCCTCGAGCAGCGTTATGTCGAGCTTTGACATGACCGTATATATCGGCAGGATCATATACGGGAGGTAGTTGTACACCATTCCGAGTATGACCGCGCCGGGGGTGCCGATCATCTTGAGCGGCTCAATCCCGAAACCGGCGAGCACATTATTTATTATGCCGTTTCGCTCGAGGATGTTCATCCACGAATACGTTCTGATGAGAAGATTCATCCACATCGGAAGCATGACAAGAAGCATCATCATACGCTGAGTATTCGCGCCGAAGCGGCTGAGCGCATATGCGAACGGATACGCGATAACGAGCGTTATCACGGTTGCGATCACCGAATACCACACGGAGATTATGAAGGTGTCCTTATAATCCGCGAGCGCGGTTATGTTGGAAAGCGAAAACGCTCCGCTGCGGTCGGTAAAAGCGTAGTACACGACTATGAAGAGCGGGACCACGATAAAGATCGCCGCCCATACGATATACGGCGCGGAGAGAAGGCGCGCTCTGAGAGAAGTTTTTTTCAATCCTGCGCCTCCGGATTCTCGCCGTCGGGATCTTCGTCATCCTCGGGCTCTTCTTCAAGGTCGCTCAGGTGTTCTATCTCATCGCTGTACGAGCTGTAGTCGCCGAACATTCCGCTGTACTTCGACTTCTTCATTATATGTATGGCGTCGGGCTCGACGAACAGGCGGACGTTTTCGCCCTCTTTATGCTCGTCGGTCGTCTGTATCATCCACTTGAAGCCCTGAACATCGACGATTATCTCAAAATGGACTCCGCGGAACGTCACCGAGGTTATCGTTCCCGTAAGCTGACCCGCGTCGTCCGGCACGATGTCCACGTCCTCGGGGCGTATCACCACATCGACAGCCTCGCCCTGCGCAAATCCCGAATCGAGACATTCGAACTCCCGTCCGGCAAAGCGCACGCAGTAATCGCGCAGCATTCTTCCGTCGATAATGTTCGACTCTCCGATAAAATCCGCGACAAACGCATTCTGCGGCTCGTTGTATATGTCGGTCGGCTTGCCGATCTGCTGAACCGTACCCTCGTTCATGACGACGACGGTGTCGGACATCGACAGCGCCTCCTCCTGATCGTGCGTAACGTAGATGAAGGTTATGCCGAGTTTTTTCTGCATATTCTTCAGCTCGTTCTGCATATCCTTTCTCAGCTTGAGGTCGAGCGCCGCGAGCGGCTCGTCGAGGAGAAGCACCTTCGGCTGATTTATGAGCGCTCGGGCGATCGCCACACGCTGCTGCTGACCGCCGGACAGGCGCGTCACGCTGCGATTTTCGAATCCCGACAGATTCACGAGGCGGAGCATCTCCGTAACGCGCTCCTTTATCTCATCCTTCGGTACCTTCTTAAGCTTCAGTCCGAACGCAATGTTTTCGTATACGTTGTAGTTCGGAAAAAGCGCGTACCTCTGGAAGATCGTGTTGACGGGACGCTTGTACGGGGGGAGACCCGCGACGCTTTTTCCGTCAAAAAAAACTTCGCCTGACTGAGGTTGTATAAATCCCGCGATAACTCTCAGCGTGGTGGTCTTGCCGCAGCCGGACGAGCCGAGCAAAGTAACGAATTCACCGTCGCCGATCGAAAGATTAAGCCGGTCGAGCACGCGCTCGCCGTCGAATTCAACCGTAATGTCCCGAAGTTCAATAACATTATTCAATTTTTTATCCCCCTTTGCGGAAAAAGACTACGTTGAGCCAAAGCTCTGCCCAGTCCCACAAACGGCTAACCACAACCCCCGCAAAGGGTTTTTACAAAACGGAAAGCATCCGATTGCAGTTATGGTTTCACAGACCTTTCGGTCACGGCTTCTGTTCGAAACTGCCGCTTGTGTATATTCGTACAGGCGCACGAATTTTAAGACGATATCGTATTGATTATACATATTTATTCGCCGATTGTCAATATTATTCGAATTATTTTGCATTTTTGTGAAAGTTCCATATACGGAAGCGGAAAAATCGAAGAAAACTCACGATAATTATGCCGTGTTGACGTTTTTTCGTCCTGCATGGGCAAAATTTCCGCCGTCATGATCGGAAGAAGAGACGGCGGAAATCGAAAATCGGGGACGAAAATATCCCGGAGCTCGCAAAAGCGCGCTCCGGGAACAAAGTTTTCGTATTTTCGCTTATCGTTTTTTCCGCCGTATGATATTCCACGCGCGCATGGTCAGCGATACCGGCAGGATCCGCGTGAACAAGTGCTGCATATGCGACAGCGATCCGCAGACGCAGACGCGCTTACCGCGGTCGCAGAAGCGGAGCGCTTTTCTGACGACAGATCGGCTCTCCGACATTCCGGGAAAGAAATTCACGCTCGAGGTGTCGGTCTTCTCCGCATTTCCGATGAATTCGGTCCTCACCCATCCGGGGCAGAGCGCAGTCACGGTAATACCCCGGTCGGCAAGCTCGAAGGAAAGCGCTTCGGAAAACGACAGCACAAACGCTTTCGTGGCGGCGTATATATTGAGATACGGCAGCGGCTGAAACGCCGCGACCGACGCGATCTCGATGATCTTTGAGCCGCGGTCCATGTACCCGATGCAAGTATACGTCAGGCGCACAAGGGACGTGCAGTTGAGCACGATCATTCTTTCGCTTTCGTCATCATCGACCTCGGCGAACGATCCGAATCTGCCGTACCCGGCGGCGCATACGAGATATCCGACACGCGGCTTCTCCGCTTCAAGCAGCTCCTCTATCTTACCGAGGGATTCCCTCTCCGTGAGGTCGAGCGCAAGCACGCGCACCGGAGTTTTCACCTCGCGCGCAAGCTCACAAAGCGCGCCCTCTCTCCGCGCGATCGCCCATATCTCGTCAAATCCGTAAGCGTCAAGCTCACGCACGAAGTCCTTGCCCATCCCGGAGCTTGCCCCGGTCACTATCGCAATATTCATCCTTCACCCGCATATTTATCGGGAATCGGGCGCGTATCCGCTCCGCCGGGAAGCTCTCCCCTCACGCCGAGCCAATTCGTCCGCGCCTCATCCTCGAGATTATCCGATATTGACACTCTCATCTGATAAATGGTAGCTATCGAGCTTATGTTGTATTTATACTTTTTCATGCGTGAAATAAGCAGATCGTATTTTTCCGAAAGCTCCTTAAGGCGCGCGGTATCACCGTCGTCATACGCCTTGAAATACTCCGAGCAGCAGATTCCGTAATAGATGCTCACGCTGAGCGTCTCGCAGCTTCTCTGCTGCTCCGCGCTGCCGGCAAGCTCGATCGCGCGTTCGATCAGCGCTTCCATTGTTGCAAACAAAAATTGCGTCATATGATTTTAACACACATTATATACCAAGTCAACAGAATTTGGTTTTTTTGTGAGACACCGCGGACATACATACCGGAGAGCCGCAGTTCCCCGGTATGCGGGGTTGCAGCACTACACCTGTTTAACGCTTCTTAAAGCGCCGTATCTCGTCGCGCAGGAAGGAAAGCGCGTCGCTGAGTCCGCCCGCCTCATCGATCAGTCCGCAGGAGACCGCCTCGATCCCGTCGATCAGCGATCCCGTATCGGTTGCGATCTGGTCGGTCGCAAGAAGGTATTCCCTGAATTTTTCCTCGGTGATCCCCGAATGCTTGGTGACGAATTTGATGATCCTGTCCTGCATTCTCTCGAAATAGTAGTAGGTCTGCGGCACGCCGATCACGGTTCCGCTCATTCTGACCGGGTGTATCGTCATCGTCGCGGACGGAACAATGAACGAGCGGCGCGCGCTGACCGCAAGCGGCACGCCGATCGAGTGACCGCCGCCGAGGACGAGCGACACCGTGGGCTTCGACATGCTTGCGACCATTTCCGCGATCGCAAGTCCCGCCTCCACGTCACCGCCCATCGTATTCAGCACCATGAGCATCCCGTCGATATCGTCGCTCTCCTCGACCGACACGAGCAGCGGAATTATATGCTCGTATTTCGTCGCCTTGGAGCCGTCCGTCACCGTGTAATGTCCCTCGATCTGACCGATTATCGTCAGGCAGTGTACGCTTTCGCCGTCGCGCCGCGACACGACCGAGCCGCTCTTCATTATATATTCAAGCTGCTCGTTCTCCGCGCTCCGTTCGTCCTTCGTCTCGGATGCGTTCTCGCCGCTCTCCGTGAATCTCGTTTCCTCCATAAAGACCTCCGTATCCCGTTTTCTATATTATCGGAATAGAGCGTGGTTTTTATTCGGAAAATCCGGCGAAATATCGGAAATCGTAAGTTTTGCGGCGATTGGGCGGCTTCGAACGGCAGGCGGATTTTCGCCGCCCGGTGCATCCGATGCGAAAAATGCAGATATACCGAAAAAGCGCCGCCGCGCACGTCCGAGCAGATGTGCGCACCTCTCCGGTGCGGCGAAATCGGGGAAACGCAGAAATGCGTGCGGCATCCGCGGGCGAGTGAGCGCGGATGCGCTCACTCACCGCAAAAAGCGGCGGCGGATATTGAAAAACGGCGCAAAAAGTGATATTATATAGAACGGTGTCCGCAATGCACTGCGGAACTCGCGCGGGGCGCGGGAAAGGCATATCATGAAGAAAATACGAATCACCGGAGAGGGCGCATACGTCCTCGGTCAAATATTCCTCGCGTGGGGAGCCGCGCTGATCACCGCCGCGAATTTCGGCGTTTCGATGGTCGTCGCGCCCGCGTATCTCATCTCGGAGAAGATCCCGTTTCTCACGTTCGGAATGTCGGAATACATATTTCAGGCATTTCTGCTCGCGGTGTTCTGCGCCGTCGTCGGAAGATTCCGCGTGAAGTACCTGCTGTCGTTCGTGACCGCCTTCATTTACGGCAACCTCCTCGATCTCGACCTGTTTATCCTTTCGCTCGGCGGAAATTATGTTTTCGGCGTGAGAGTACTGCTTTTCGGCGCCGGGGTTGTCACCACGGCGATCGGTGTCGCGTTTTTCTTCAACACATATCTTCCGCTCGGAGTGTATGAGCTGTTCGTAAAGGGACTGTGCGACCGCTTTTCGCTCGACATCGGCAAAACGAAGATCGCCTACGACTGCTCGAGCCTCGCCGTCGCGTGCGTTATGTCGGTCGCGTTTTTCGGGCTGTGGCCGCTTCGCGGTATCGGGCTCGGCACACTGATATGCGCGCTGCTGAACGGCGTCGTGATCTCCGCGTTTTCAAAGCTCTTCACGTCGAAATTCGATTTTACCCCGTTGTGGAACTGCCCCGCATGGATGAAATAAACGAAAGGCACTGCCAAGGCAGTGCCTTTCGTTTATTTTCAGTTTGACTCCTCATTCTTCGAGCGGATCATGTTGAGGTAGTAGTTGTGCGTGTAGATATCCGCCGAGAAATAGGTCTTTCTTCCGTCCGAAACGAAGAAGTAGTATCCGTTCTTGCTCGGATTGAGAGCGGCAAGCATTGCCGTCGCGCTGGGGTTCGATATCGGTCCGGGCGGAAGCCCCTCGTGGATATAGGTGTTGTACGGGAGGTCGCGGTCCATATCAGCCGCCGTCACCTTCTTCGGGCGTTCGCCGAGCTCGTGCGCGATCTGATACACGACGGTCGCATCGCTCTCGAGCCTCGGGTACTGCGCCGGATTGTTAAGGCGGTTCCAGAATACCTCGGATATCTTGAAGTAGTCCGCGCTTGTACCCGCCTCTTTCTCGATCATGGATGCGAGAGTGACGATATCGTCGACCGTCATTCCCTTTTCAACGGTCATCTTGCGGTAATCGTCGGTGAACACCTGCGCGAAGCGGTAGAGCATCTTGTTTATAACGGTCTCCGGCTTTGATGCGTTATAGAATTCGTAGGTGTCCGGGAAGAGGTATCCGTCGAGGCGGTATATCCGATCCTTTGAATAACCGACCGTCTCGAGATCGTCAAGGAACCAATAGTCGAAATCGTAATTGTTTATGACTTCGACGTACCCTTCGCGTGTTCCGATTCCCTTTTCGACGAGAAGATCAATTATTTCGTCGGTCGTATATCCCTCGGGGATCGTAATGCGGCTCGTTCCGCTCGGTTTCTTCTCCTTGAAGGACGCAAGGATATCCTCATAGTCCGTGGAGGGCTTGAGCTTATATGTTCCCGCAAGGAACTGTCCGTTGTCATGCTTGTATCCGGCAAACCACTTGAACACGGACGGATATTTTATGATCCCGTTCGACGAAAGCACGTCGGCAACCGTATCGAGGTCTGCATTTTCGGGGATCACGATCTCTATCTCATCCTCGGATTTGACGAAGGCGAACACGTCGTTTCCGACCATTATCACGGCAAGGGATATTCCCACCGAGACGATCAGCACGCAGACAAGGTATATCGCCGCTTTTATGAGGCTTATCACCGCGTTGCTGCTCTCGGCTCCGAGACGTTCGCGGAACGAGGGGCTGAGCCCTTTTTTCTTCTTTTCGCGCTTTTCTCCGCTGCCGTTCGCAGCATTTTCCGCTCCCGTCATCGGAACAACGCGAGTTCCGCCGATGGTCTCTCCGTCGTCGGTGCGGGGTCTGAGCACCGACGCGCGGCGAGGTGAAGATGTTGACGGTAAAGATACGCGGTCATCAACGTCAGTCGACGGTCTCTGCGAAATGTCGGCAAATGAGCTCCGCGGATTCGCGTTCGGGCGGAGTGCCGAAGCACGGCGTGCCGGATGCTCCGCAGGATTTACGTTTTTTCCCTCCGCAGACTCGGAGGAGGATGACGGCGGAGCTGCCCGTCCCGCGGGATTTGCATGTCCGACCGCTCCAGACGACATCAACCGTGAATCACCGTTCACCGAATCCGGGCGAGTGCTGCGGGGCGCGCCGTTTGCGTTTTTCACGTCCGCTCCCTGTGCGGGTCTTGCCGGAGATGCGGAACGCGGCGCGGCAGCGGGATTTTCGTTTCCCGCGCGATCCGCCGCACGCGGAGGCGTACTGCGCGGCACGGTTCGTCTTATATTTCCTTCCGCGATAGGACGCGCGGACCGATCACCCTGAACGGTGCGCTGCTCCTGCTCCGCGCGTGCGGCGGACTGATGCGGTACGGTGCGGTGCGGACTCTGCGCGTCGACCATCTGCTGTCTGTGATCGGGACTTTGCGAGGGAATCTCCCTTGTGCGGCGAGGTGCGGCTTCGGTTCGGTCCGCGCGCGGCGCCGTTCCCGGAATACGCCTTCCCTCCGATGCGCCCGGCTCACGGGAGGCGGCATTTCTTCCGATGCCTTCCGATGCACTGCGCTCTCCCGCAGAAGATGCGGGAGGAACCGCGCGGCGCGCCGGAGGGGGAGTGTGCCCCTCATCCGATGCGGGTATATTTCTGTTGTTCGGGTTTATTTCCATCGGTATTTCCTTTCGCTTGGTCTGCGGATAATCTCAGGATATCGCGCCCATTATTATGTAGAGCGCGCAGAGTGCGAGAAACGGCGGTGAAAAGACAGCCGCGATCGGGCTCAAGCGTTTTTTCTTTTCCGTGCGGTAGGAGGAATCGGCGTCCGTCGCCCCGTAGTAGGAATATATTCTCTCGGCCTGACCGAGGCATATTATCAGAAAGACCGCGAGAAGCACGGAAAGTGCGAATATGAACATAACCGCACCCTGTCGGTGGATTATTCTGTAGCAAAGCTCCTCACCGAGCATTGAAAACGTGTTGAACGCCGCGTGTACTATCATGGCGGCGAAAAGCGATTTTGTCACATAAAGTATGAGTGCGAGGCAAAGTCCGGCAAAGAGATATACCGGAAGCCTTACAAAGCTGAAGTGCGACATTGCGAAGGTGAGCGACGAGAACAGCACTGCGGCGGCGACTCCCACGCTCTCGTACTCGGCGATAATTATTCCGCGGAACAGAAATTCCTCGCATAACGCCGGGAGGATCGCAAACGCAACTATCGCATACACCCCGCCGAGCACGCTCCCGGAGGATGCGGACATATACGACTGTGCGGACGATGTGTACGAATCCGGAAAAAGCGAAAGCATGAGATAATTGAGCAGCACCGACGAAAGTATCATAACGACGGCGGCGCTGACCGTGAAAAGCACATGGCGCTGCTTCGGCAGCCGCAGGCGAAGCTTTTTTGTGTATCCGTCCGAGCGTAGCTTCATGAATATAAGGGACGGAACGGCAAACACGGCAAGCTGCAAAAGCGAAACGGAAACATACGGGTCGTTCCCCTCGCCGAACGCATTCTGCGGAATCAGCCGTATCATCGCGCAGAGCAGAAACACCGCCGTAAGCAGTATCGGCGCCGCAACCGTCGGTTTAGTTTTCACTCGTCATCCTCACACCCTTCTCGGTAATAAGAATATCAACCTTCACATCAAATCTTCCGCGCGGGACTGCGGGAATTATGCAGTCGCTGTAAACCACGCCCGCGCTGCATCCGCTGAATCCCGAAAGGTATCTGTCGTAAAACCCCTTCCCGTATCCGATGCGGTATCCGCGCCGATCGTAAACTATACCGGGGATCAGACACAGCGCGCTTTCCCCCATGCGATCCGGCTCATACAGCGCCGCACACGCATGCGGCTCCGAGATCCCGTACGCTCCCGGCGAAAGCTCGCCGAGATCCTTTATCTCGCGGTATTCCATGGTGCAGCTGAGCGTATCGCATTTCGGAAAGAACACACGCTTTCCGAGGGAGAGCGCTCTGCGCGCGACTTCGGTCACGTCGATCTCCTCCGGCTGCGGCGCGTACATCAGCACATACTCCGCAAATCGGAAGCTGACCATAGACAGCACGGCGTTTACAAGGGATGTGTCGCGCTCTTTTCTCTCTCCGGGGCTCATGCTCCTCCGTTTTTCGCGGAAAAGCGAGCGTATCTCGTTCTTCTGCTGCTTCACGGAAGGAGACGGCGTCATGCGAGTATCTTCTCCCGCATTTCCTTTGCCGCGCTTTCTCCCTTTATCGCGTCAACAAGCTCGAGCGAAAACTCAGTTGCCGCACCCATCGCGCGTCCGGTTATTATCTCCCCGTCGCGTATAACGTCGCAGTCGTAATACTGCGCGCCCTCGAGCCTGTCCTCGAATCCGGGGAAGCAGGTCGCCATCTTTCCGCGCAGCATTCCGCGAATGCCGAGAATGTACGGCGCCGCGCATATCGCCGCGATGAACGCTCCGCAGTCCTTCGCCGCCGAAATGTACTTTTCGACAACAGACGATGCATTCAGATTGTCGGCTCCCGGCATTCCTCCGGGAAGAACGACCGCTTCGATATCCGCGCGGGAGAGCGCGTCCTCGGCTTCGCTTTCAGTGATATCCGCCTCAACGGAGATCCCGTGAGAGCCCGTGACGGTCTTGCCGGTCACGCCTACCGAAGTCACTGAAACTCCGGCGCGGCGGAGAATATCGATCGGGGTCAGAGCCTCGATCTCCTCGAAGCCGTCCGCAAGAAATACATATACCATAATATGACCTGCCTTTCTTTATACCGCATCACAGCGAATCAAAGTTCCATAAACATATCAACGGTAATCTCACCTGGTCGAAAGCCTCCGAAGCAGGCGAAAAGCGCCTTTTCCTTTTCCGCCGGGAAAATAATTCTTCCCATATTATATATAGGCGCATCGCCGCCGTCAAAGGAGCAGTGTGTGTGATCGAAAGTCGTGTCCGGCTCCGGTTCGCATGATTCCCCGTCGACATAAGGACCGTGCGCCGCCTGCCCGACCTGCGCCGCAGTCCGATCCTCATCGGAGGCACCGAAATCACCGTCCGCATGAGCCGCATCACAGAAGATATTGCCTGTGCTACCGACTTCGGGAGACTTCCCGTCCCCGGTGACTTGCGGAGTGGTTTCTGCGCCTATTTCACCACGAGCGGAAATGTTTGCTTGCAAGGACATTTCCGCGAGGCCGTCAATATCGAGGTCGCGCGAATGCGCGAAAGGGGCATTCGCCCCGGTGTTTGCCTCCCCGGCAAACACCTCCGAAGATATTATACCACGCTTCGCGCCGTAACATCTGCGAATTTCCAAAATATTTATGCTTTTTTTACTATTTGGCTCAAAAATAACGTATCCGTCCGGCTCTGCATTGTTTCCGCCCGCCCGCGTATAGCATATTCCGCCGTCCGCGTATTCCTCAAGCGAAAGCCGGAACAGCGCTTTCCCCTTCATCGGCGACGCCTGCGGCGATGAAAGATACAGCGAATACAGCCTGTCGAAATCTCCGTCGAACGCTGTCGGACGGAGCGCGGCGAAATCCTCAATCCCGACGGCGGTGCGCACGCCGCCGCATCCGGGCGTCCCCGAAAGCCCCGGAACGCAGACATCAAATCCGAGCTTTTCATACATCGGGAAATATTCGCGCCGCGCGGGAACGAGAAACGCAAACGACCTTCCACGGCTTCGGAGTATTCCGAGAACGGCGGTGAGAAGAGTGCGCATCACACCCATGCCGCGGTATCTGCGGCGGGTACACACCGCATAGATGTATGCGCCGCGCGCGCCGTTCAGCGAAACGGTAAAGGTGCAGAGCATTCCGGCACAGTGCGAATTTTCTGCGTCATCCTCATCGGCGCGCGTGTTTTCCTCATCGGGGAAGTTTTCTCCGCCGCGATCCGAAGGTGCGGACTTCTCCGCGGCCGCGCGATCATCAATCGAAGCCGTGAATATCCCCGAGGATGCGGAAAGAATGTGCCCGATCTCACTGCGGCTGTCGCCGAAGGCTTCGTGCCAGATTTCGTAAACGCTTTCGGGAAAATCTCGCGGCGTGAACTCTCTGACCGATATCCGGCACATATCAGAGAACTCCGCGTACCGCCTCGGCTATCGCCTTGTGCATCGCCTCGCGGGAAATTATGCTGCCTTCGCCGTCAACGCACGAAAGCATCGTCCAGCCGCACTTTTCTCCGACATACCTTGCCGCCTCATAGCAGCGGAACAGATAATCCGCATCCGCCTCGTGGATATCTTTTTTCGCTCCCGTCTCGCGGCATCGCTTCTCTATCAGCGCGATCGCGGATTCGGGCGGATTCATCAGGCATATGACAAGATCGGGCTTGGGAAGGGCGACCTTTTCAAACTCAAGCTCCCACAGCCAATCGAGAAACGAATCCCATCTGTCGCGCGGAAGCTTTGACAGCTGATGATATGCATTCGCCGTCGTGTAGCGGTTGGCGATCATCACGGTGTCAGCCGTGAATTCCTTTTCCCATTTCGCTTTCCACGAAACTATTCTGTCGGCGCAGAAAAGCACCGACGCCGCATACGGATTCACATCGTCCGAGCTCTTTCCGAGTTCGCCGCCGAGGTACATCCGCACAGGCGCACTTCCCTCGCTTTCGTAATCGGGAAAGCTCATCGTGCGAACCCGGTACCCCTCCCTCTCGAGAGCTTCGGAAAGAAGCAGACTCTGCGTTCCCTTGCCGCTTCCGTCAAGTCCTTCTATTGCAATAAGCTTTGGCATTTCAAACCTCCGCCGCCTCTCCGTCCGGATCGGCGTACATTTTACCTCATTTCGTCATCACGCATGACCATCTCCATAAACTGCTCCTTGGAGATAAGCACCTCCCGCGGCTTCTGCCCGTCGGGTGCGCTGACATAGCCGAGCTGCTCCATGCGGTCGATCAGCTTCGCCGCACGTCCGTAGCCGAGCGAGAGTCTGCGCTGAATCAGGGATGTCGATATCTTCTGGCTTTCCACCGCAAGCTCGAGAGCCGCGCGGAGCATCGGATCCTCATCCTCTCCGCCCTCTCCGGGAAGAGCCTGCGCCGCAAGCCCCTTCTTGTCCGACGCGCACTTCTGCGCTTCGCGTTCGATCTCCGCGCTGATCTCGTCGCTGTACGACACCTCACCGTCGGTCTCGCCCTTTATGAAATCGACGATCTTTTCGACCTCCTGCTCGGAGACGAACGCGCCCTGAACTCGCGTCGGCTTCTGCGCGCCGACGGGGTTGAACAGCATATCGCCCCGTCCGAGAAGCTTTTCGGCACCGCCGCGGTCGATTATCGTTCTCGAGTCCGTCTGAGACGCGACCGTGCAGGCGATACGCGACGGGATATTCGCTTTGATAAGTCCCGTGATGACATCGACCGACGGACGCTGCGTTCCTATGATAAGGTGCATTCCCGCCGCGCGCGCCTTCTGCGCAAGGCGGCATATCGAGCTTTCGACCGCGTCCTTTGCGGTCATCATAAGATCGGCAAGCTCGTCTATGATTATGACGATCTGCGGCATCTTTTCCCGCGTTCCGTCGTTCTCCGCCACGCGGTTGTATCCCGCAATATCCCTCATGCCGACCTCCTCGATAAGAGAGAAGCGGCGCTCCATCTCATTGACCGCCCACGAAAGCGATCCGGCAGCCTTCTTCGGATCGGACACAACGGGGACAAGAAGATGCGGCAATGCGTTGTACATGCTGAACTCAACCTTTTTCGGATCGATGAGTATGAGCTTTACCTCGTCGGGCGTCGCCTTATAGAGAAGGCTGACTATAACGCAGTTTATGCAAACCGACTTACCCATGCCTGTCGCGCCCGCGATGAGAAGATGCGGCATCTTTGCTATATCGAAAAATACACCGTGTCCGGCGACGTCCTCGCCGAGAGCCACGTTGATCTTGCTCTTATTATTTGCAAATTCCGCGCTGTCTATAAGACTTCGCAGGTAAACGGTGCTTCTCGTCTTGTTCGGCACCTCGATTCCGACGGCGCTCTTGCCTGGAATCGGTGCTTCTATACGCACGCTGCCCGGAGCGGCAAGCGAAAGCGATATATCATCCACAAGATTCGCAATCGTTCTGACGCGCGTTCCGGATTCGGGGGACAGCTCGTAGCGCGTTACCGTCGGACCGTGCGAGGAATCCTGTATAGTCGCCTTGACGTTGAAGCTTGCGAGTGCCTCCGTCAGGCGGCGCGCGTTCTCCTCCATCTCGCGCTTTATATTCGGGTCGCGTTTGCCGGGATCCTCCGCGAGCATCTCGATCGGCGGGAATTTGTAAAGTGCGTCTCCGGGGTACAGATCAGTCGTCACACCTTCGCCCGCATCCTCGCCGCCGTCCGGCGGAACCGTTTCGTTATCGATGGGGATCTCGGTGATATGCCTGCGTTCGACCTCAAGCTCAACCTGCGCGGACGGTGCGGACTGCGCGTCCGACGGACCGTACATGCTGTTGAGCCGGCGGACAAGCTCCTCGTCACTGCTTTCGGAGAACACCTCGCTCAGGTCAATCTCTCCGCCGTTCTCCTGCGCCGATGCGCCGATGCTCTCGGTCAGCGCCCCTCCGCCTTCTTCATTTTCTTTATTTTCATCCGCGCGCGAAGTTTTGTCTGCCGCATCCGACGCTTCTCCGACGTGCTCATCGCCCGCCGAAGGGGCTCCTTCGTCTCCGACATCGGTCATCTCGACGCGGCTTCCCTCAAAAAGCTTCTCCTTCTCCGCCGCCTCATATGCCGCGGGATCGACAAACGGCTTCGCACCGAGTTCATCCTCCGGATCAAGCTCCGTATCCATCGGGCGGCGTTTTTTCTTCTCATCATTCGCAGTAGATTCGGTCTGAATCAAAAGCTGCTCGGGCTTGTACTTGCCGTATCCGACAACGCCCGCTGCGCGCTCGGCGCGGCGAAGCTCTTCCGCCTGACGCGCACGCTCTTCACGCATATCGAGCTGCTTGAGCCTTGCAAGGCGCACACGGTATGCGATCTTCTCGTAAAGCGCCTTCGGTGTTATCCCGAAAAGAAGCGGAATGAGAATCAGCAGCGCGCCGACCAGTATTATCACCATGCATATGTTGAGCCCGCGCCAAAGAAGCTCCCCCGGAAGCGAACCGACGACACCGCCGCCGACGTGCGCGATCCCGCCTTCGTAATGCTCCTTCACGGATAGCGTGTGCGCGCCGCCGAATGCGACATGGCACAGCATCGATGTCAGGACATGCACCGCCGTGCATATCACCGCGCGCTTTCCGAGCACGCGCTTTTCGACGAGCCGGCGGTAAAACACGCCGAACATGAAAAGATACACGGGTATCAGGTACGCGCAGCGTGCAAAAAGTCCGAAAAGCACGCGAGCGGCGGCACGTCCGACTACGCCCGAATTCTCGCCGGAAATAAGCGATATTGCGACAACTATCGCAAGTATCACGAGAACGACGGGCATGATGAAAAGCGAAAGCGAAGCATCGCTTTTTCCCGAATCCCTCTTATTCGCGGCGGTGCTTTTTCCTTTGCCGTTTCCCTTGGGTACTGCTCTGTATTTTCCCGACTTATTCTGCGAGGTCTTTTTCTGACCCATCTTACATCCCTCATAATCAGTATTTTATTTAAGGCAATGCGTGTGAGATCGACTTAAAAGCCGATATCCAAAGCTCCGTCGATCCGTCTTGCCGACTATCACGCAAGCGAAATAAATCGCACCATACCTGCGCTCCGCCGATCACACCGAAGCACGGCGGTCGGTGCTATGTATTCATGCGGCAGTCCGTCGGATCGCCGGACAAGTTAAAATTGCCCGAAAACCGCCGGGTTTGCACGGCGGCATAAATATCCGTATACATTATATCACAAAAGGACAAAATAAGCAAGCATATAAAATATGGGGGAAAAGGGTGGGAAAATGAGAAAATGCACCTCAGGTGCGCTCGCCGCGCTCGGCGGATTTGCAAGCGGCGTTTTCGGCGCGCTCGGCGGGATCGTGCTGAACCGCATCACGGCAAAAGTGAATCCGAAGAAGGGCGGCGACGCGATCCGCGACAACTACGCCTGCACCCTTTTCATAATGATCGCGGTATCCGCGGTGTCAGCCGCCGTATACGCGCTTCGGGGAGAATACAGCGATTTCTCCGAGCTGCCGACGGTGCTCGCCGCAGGCTGCGCGGGCGGGATCTCGGGAGGCGTCCTGTGCGACAGGGTGAACACGATCGTTCTGAAGGGAGCGTTCGCCGCGATCACAATATGGGCGGGGATACGGATGCTTATGTGACGCAGCGGAATTTTGAAAAGAAAGGAGCAGATTCGGAATGATCGGTATTGCGGTATATTTTGCGCTCGGCGCCGCCTGCGGAATGGGGATCGGATCAGCCGGACTGCTCGTAACATATCTCGTCATAGCGAAGGGGATGAATCAGGGCGACGCGCGGCTTGTCAATCTCATTTTCTTCATATGCTCCGGGCTTGCGGCGGCTGCGGTCCATCTCCGACGGCGGAAAGTGGACAAAGCGCTGTTTCTCCGCCTGATGATCCCCGCCGTATCGGGAGGAGCGGTCGGCGCGCTCTGCGGCAAGTACATCCCGTCGTCCGCGCTCCGTCCGGCATTCGGGATGCTTCTAATCATCGCGGGCGCGGACTCGCTCATAAAGCTTATCGCGCAGGCTCTCTCCCGCCTCCGCGCAAAGCGCGGAAAAGATTCCCCGGAAGAATAAAATTGTTTCAAAAAGATTGACAATTATATAATATAATGATATATTAGTATTAATCTATCGTATAAGTTCTGTTATCTGTTCCTGTTTTCCGCCGATTTATCCAACGCAAAGCACGAAAGGTAAGGTGAATTTATGAAAAGAATATGCGCGTTGTTTCTCGGTCTGATACTTCTCCTGTCGGCATTATCGTCATGTGCCGCGCGCCCCGAAAAGCACTACTCCGACAAGATCTCCGTTTCCTCCTCGGATGCCGAGGACTGTGCCGTCTGGCTGACAGATCGCCTCGGAGAATCACTCCGCGACCGCGTTTACATATCGGTCGGAGACAGTGCGGGATTCGACATGTCCTCATTTGAGAACGACGGCTACATATTGAAGCGCGACGGGAACGGGATCGTCATCGCCGCCAAAACATCCGTCGGCGCCGACATCGCCGTGCGCAAATACGCAAACGCCGTCGATCTCGGAAAGGGCACGGATTTCAACATCACCTATCACGAAGGCTACCGTATCAAGAAGCTGACGCTTGCGGGACGCGACATTTCGGAATACACCGTGGTGTATCCCGAAAGCGATCCCGAATTAAGGAGCAGCGCAAACAGCTACATGCAGTATGCCGCCGCCGATCTTCAAAGGCTTATCGCCAAAGCCTGCGGAGCGAGCCTTGCGCTCGTCTGCGGAGAGTCCGACGCGTCACCGCGCATCGAGCTTCGCCGTTCCGAGGAGCTCGGGCTTCACGGCTACCGCTACTTTTTCGAAGGGGATTCGCTCATCATCGAAGGCGGCTCCGAGGACGGATGCCTGAACGGCGTTTACCGCTTCCTCGAAAACGAATGCGGCTGGGAAAGCCTCTCCGGCGGCGAGAGCCTGCTCCACGAAGCGGAGTACATCGACGTTCCCGCCGATACCGAAAGCTGCGCTGTCCCCGCATTTGATTACTTTCGCATGGCGAACTCCGCCGTATTCGAGGATTTTGAGACGGACCGATCGGTGTCCACTCATCCTTACGGCATCATCTCATACGCAAATCACAGCGACCTCATCGAAGGCAATCCGTCGGTGCAGATATGCTACACAAACGAAAACAAATTCATGAACGTGTGCGACAATGTTGAGGCATTTATCAGGCTATGGGTCTCCGCCGGACTGACGGTCGGCAAGGATCTTCTCGATATCAACCTCGGGCAGAGCGACAACGGAACTTACTGCCGCTGCGCCGACTGCATGAAAGTGATCAAGGAAGAAGGCTCCGTGTCGGGAGTCGTGATCCGCTGGATGAACGCACTTGCGGAAAATATGGAGGAACGCGATCCCGAATACGCAAAGCTCAAATACAAATGCTTCGCATATTTCGGAAGCCAGATTCCGTGTAAAACCCACCCCGCCGAAAATGTGTGGGTCACGTTCGCAATGGATTGGTGCTGCGTAAAGCACACCCTGACCGGCGGAGACTGCCGCAACCGCTTCCCCGTCCGCGCGGTGACCGAACAGCCGACGATATGCAATGACGATTTCGCGCGCTGGGTCCGCGAATGGTGCGATATGTCCGACAACATCTACATATGGTTCTACACCCTCGAATGCCACCTTCAGCGCTTCTCCGTATTCGATATATTATACGACAATGTAAGGTACTTCCGCGACTGCGGCGTGAAAGGGCTGATGTGGGAGCATGACGACAGCGGCTTCGGCTTTATGCGGCTTGATTTCCAGCTCGTGTATGAGCTTATATGGAATACCGACATGACCCGCGGCGAATTCGACGCGCTCAAGGATCATCTGTTCGAAAGGGAATACGGCGACGGGTACACATACATTCTCGAGTACATCGATATTCTGCAGCAGGCGCAGCTTCGTTCCGACGTGTGCTGGGATTCGTGGGCATGGGAGGACTACAACGGCTACGGATACGCAAAGCCGAACGGTTACTATATGCGCGACGACAAATATTATGCCGACAACTTCGATCTTTCGGCAGAGCTTCTCGAACGTGCCGTCACTTTGGCGGGAAGCGCCCGTCAGGAGGATCGCGCGAAGAGAATGACGGTTCATATGTACTACGAAGGATGCTATTCAAGCTACTTCCGCGCCCTCGACGAGGGGAACGCCGCCGAGATCGGCAAGATAAAAGAGCGTTACAGCCTCATGATCGACAGGATCATCGAAGCATACAAAAACAAAGGAACGCCCAGATATCTCGGGTATATCGGCGAGGACGATGTAACGGTGTTCTCGCTTTCAGAGGTCAAATTCCCGAAAACCATAGAGGAAATGAGCGAAAGCTGGGCGAGGGATTATCTCCCCAAAGGAAGAAGATAGAACCGATCGAATATTACGAAAAGCGAACCGCCGGGCGGTTCGCTTTTTCTTTCGCCAAAACCAAACTGCCGACGGTTTCGGAAGAAGCCCTTGCTTCCTCCCGCCGTCGGCAGCTGTTTGCCTAAGCTATTGCCTCAGCTGTTGACCAGCTTGCGTATGAGCATGATCACGTCAGCCATGCCGTATTTTCCGTCGCCGTTCATATCGGACGCATTTCCGTAGATCGGCTCATTCCAACCGAGCGTCGCTCTGATAAGGGTAACGCAGTCCTTCATATCAACAACGCTGTCCTTGTTCACGTCGCCCATAAGCTCAGCCGGAGTGTCGCAGCAGAAGTTGATTATCACATCCGTGCGGCGTCCCTTCATATTCCATATCTGCTCGTCGATCTCTTCATCGACAACATCGATCTGCTTAAGATCGGGGAAGCTGTCCGAATGGAAATTATACGAATACCCTTCCGGTTTGCTGAAGCTTGTGCCCGATTCGCATCTTATCTTCTCGATTCTGCGCCAGCAATCTATCTTAATCGAAATATTTCCGCTGAATATGATCTCGTTTATCTCGTAGTCCTCGATATCATCTGGCTTTATCATTCCCAAGCTGCCGTCGATTCTTATGCTGCAAACGCCTTTTTTCGGGTAGGTGATAATTACGTCTTTGCCACGAAGGCTACTTTTTTCATTTATCTGGAATCCTCTTCCGGGTTCCAACACAATTTTTCTGAGATCGGAAGCGCTCTGGAAAGCATTGTCGTATACCGTCGTGGTTACGGCCGAAAGCGAGATTTCTTCAACTCCGCCGAAAACACAAATAAGCTTACTTTTATCGTAGCTGTACAGAGCGCCGCCGGATACCACATAATTTGTATTCCCCGGAGCCACGACAATTTTCTTTATATTCTCGCAATTATAGAAAGCGTCAGGTTCACCGAGGCTCTTCAGGCTTGCCGGAAGGTATATCTCTTCAACCCCCGAACCCGAGAAAAAGTCCGCGATAATATTTTCAAATCCTTCTGAAACGATTACTTTTTTCAGTGAAGAACATCCCAAGAACAAATTCGGAAGTTCAATATTCTTCCCTCCCTCCAAAATCACCACAGTATGCAGCTTTTTACAGTTATAAAACCATGTATATGAATAATCAAAGTAAGGCGCAGAAAAACCTATTGAGCTAAAATCTTTCGGCAAGGTAACGCTCTCAAGGGCTGATTCTCCGAACGCTTTGACACCTATGGTGTTAACGTTTTCAGGAATAACAAGGTTTTTAAGTCCGGTGCCGTAAAAGGAATAGTACTCCAACCTTATAGAATTTTTCGGGAATTTCACTTCGGTAAGGTTCTCGGTATGCTGAAACGCCGCTGTTCCGACAAAAGTCACTCCATCTTCTATGACTATGGATTTTATCTCGTTTCTTATGTCATACCATTCGGGGAAAGTCACAACGTATTCTTCATCATGACACGAACTCATTTCCCAAATGTACTGTTTATCGTCAAATGTATAATCGTACATGGAACCCGTGCCGGAGATCACAAGCTCCCCGGTGGCTCCGTTAAATTTATATGTCAAATCTTTTCCGCATTTTCCGCTTCTCGTCGAAGCCGCAGACGACGGAACAACGCCAAGGGACAGTGCCAATGACAACAGAATTAAAACGGATATAATTTTTTTCATAAACATAACCCCTTTCGCGGTTTGATTTGCATTTTTATGATATCATACGATTCTCAATTTGTAAAGCCTTTTTTGCGAAATATTTATTTTTTGTTTTATGTTGACAAATTACCGAAGTTATGGTGCACGGATATGAATTCTCTGCGGCTAAAGACTTTGCAACAAGATCCGTATTGCCGTTTGTGGAACTGTAATTTTTATATCATCTTTTCTGCCGTCGGCGGTTCTTTCGGGATCTTTCCCGCTGAGCCGTCGGCGGTTTTATTCTCTCTTCATAATGTAATACGACCGAAACACGCAAAATGCTGCACTTTTCAAAAAGTTTTTTTATTTTTTCAAAAAATCTTTCGGGCGGCATGGTCGGTCGTCCGGTTGGCGGGCATATATTGGTACTCGGATCGACGCTCATGTCGGCATTTCTGCCGGTGCTTGGACCGGCAAGCATATCGATATTCGGGTCGGCAGTCCTGTCGGCGGGTATAGCGACACTTAAATCGACAACCCTATCGACGGTTCGGGGCGACGCGGTGCGCGCCGATGCGCGCGTAAAAAAGGGCTGCCGCATGAGCGACAGCCCTTTTCCGATTCTTCGAAACAATGTAAATTCAGCGGAGCCGAACTTATTTAATCTCGACTTCTGCGCCTGCCTCGACGAGCTTAGCCTTGATAGCCTCAGCGTCCTCTTTGGAAGCGCCTTCCTTGATTGCCTTAGGAGCGCTCTCAACGAGGTCCTTAGCTTCCTTAAGTCCGAGACCGGTGATCTCACGAACTACCTTGATAACGTTGAGCTTCTTGTCGCCTGCGCCTGCAAGGATTACGTCGAACTCGGTCTTCTCCTCTGCTGCTGCTGCGGGAGCTGCGCCTGCTGCTGCAACTGCTACGGGAGCTGCGGATACGCCGAACTCCTCTTCGATAGCCTTAACAAGGTCGGAAAGCTCAAGTATGGTGAGCGCTTTGATTTCATCAAGAATCTGAGTGGTCTTTTCGGTTGCCATGTTCTGTACCTCCAAATAAAATTAAATAATGTTTTTGTAGTTGTTTGCCGCTTGATTACTCAGCTGCGGCTTCCTCTGCTGCTGCGGGTGCTTCTTCTGCCGCGCCCTCGCCGTTCTTGTCCACGACCGCCTGAAGAGCGACTGCAAGACCGGAGATGGGTGACTGGAGAGAACCGAGCATCTTCGCAATGAGAACTTCCTTCGGCGGGATGTCTGCGAGCTCCTTTACGGTAGCCTCGTCCACAACTGCGCCGTCAAGGAATCCTGCGCGGAGAGTAAAGGTTTCGATCTTCTCGGCGTATTCCTTGAGGATCTTTGCGGGAGCGATCGGGTCGTCGTAGCTGATCGCAACGGCATTCATACCCTCGAGATGCTCCTTCATAGCCTCAAATCCCGCTTTGTCGCAGGCACGTCCGATAAGGCTGTTCTTTATTACGGTGTACTCAACGCCGGCAGCGCGCATAGCGGCGCGGAGCTTGGTGTCGTCTTCTACCGTGATACCCTGATACTGTACGAGTATTCCGGATACCGCACGGCCGAATTTTTCAGCGAGTGCGTCAACTGCGGCAGCCTTCTGTTCCAATACTTTCTGACTGGGCATTCGTTTTTTCCTCCTTACTGAAATTTGTGACAGAGGAAAGAAAAAGCTCTCTTTCCGAGCCGGAAGAGAGCGTAACTGACTTATGAGTTCGTTTTCGTCTCCTCGGCAGGAAAGCTTTCGCTTTTACCGTAACCTGCTGTCTTCGGATTAGCTCATATATGATATCACATATTTTCCTCTGTGTCAATGCTTTTTTCAAAAAAATCTCGGGCAGCGAAATTTCGCGGACAAAGTGCGGCTGCCGACTGCGGCTTCATCCGTTTTTCGGCGGTGCTGCAGAACGGCACAGGCGATCGCCGTATACGCCCGAGCGCGATAACCGAAACTGCCGCGCGGTGCGCGGGCGGCGTATCTTTGTCCGTGCCCCCGAGCGTGCCGCGCGGCAGACGGCGCGCGGGCTTATTTTCCCGCCGCCGCTTTGTATTTTTCTATACATATGACAAGATTCCGCTCAAACTTATCCGCATCCGGGCGGTATTTGAGAAATCCGTCCATGTACCCTTTCCACGAATCCGGGCACTCGACGTCGAGTGTGTTTTCACTCATCATCGAAAAGTATCCTTCGCTGTCCGTCGCCGTAAAGAGGTATCCGCCGGATTCGGTCATCTGTATCTGCGGCATATACGGGTTCACCGGGATATAATAAACTCCGTCGTAGGATTCGATCCGTTTAAGCGCAATAAGATACGTTCTTCCGATACGCATGAGCTGCATATCATCCCTGCAGTAATTCGGACGACCGTTACTTTTTTTCTCAAAAAGGATTATCTTTATCGGCGAACATATCGTGTCGCTGTAAAGAAGCCTGTCAACATCGGCGGTATAGACGAGTCTTTCATTGTAGAGATCGTAAGCGTAGTCCCTTACCGTCACGCGGACAAGCACATCGGCATCCGCAAGCGATGCTTCGCGCGACTTTGTGATGTCGTATTTTGATTTTTCCGGAGAAGCGCAGGGCGCCCCGTCGGTGTCCGGCTTAACACCGAAGCTTTTCGACCAGTCGAATTCCGGGCTCGGGGTGAGTCCGAGATTATCCAGATTCGCGCAAAGCCGCTGAGGCGGCTCGTCGAAATGAGGATCGGAACTGCTTTCGTCGGAGCCGGCGGTGCCGTCCGTTTTTTCGGATTCCGCTTGAGGCGGCTCGGAAGAGGCGGTATCGGCGGTGGTCACCGGCTCCGTCACCGTATCGGATTCCGACGGAGAAACCGGAGCCGTCGGTGCAGCGGTATCAGACGTATCCTTCGTGTCGGGCTGCGCTTTCGTCTGAGATTCATCCCCGGTCTGCGGCGCGTCCGCCGTATCACACGAGGTATCCGGATCGGAGGGAACGCTTTCCGTCACGGGAGGCGTTACGGTCGCCGCGGGAGATGAGGCGGTCTCGTTTGCGAGGATATCGGACGGAGTATCGCCGCCTCCTCTGCCGTTCATCGTATATATGACAAGGGACACGGAAAGTACGAGCACCGCCGCCGTCGCCGCGAATGCGGCATATTTTATTTTGAATCCGCGCTTGGACGCGGCGGGAAGGGCAGCGCGATGTGCATCGCCGGCATTCTCCGCCGCTTTTCTTCTCAGCTCATCCGCATCGAGTTCCGGAACGTCGAGCGCGTCCGTCCTTGCGCGATACAGTTCTTCAAACTTCAATTTCCACGCCCTCCTTTTCCAAAATCTTTTTGATGCGTCGGCGGCTGCGCGCAAGCGACGATCTGACGCTTCCTTCGCCGATGCCGACAACGGAAGCTATCTCCGCCGTGCGGTAGCCTTCGTAATAATACAGGTGAACGATCTCTCTCGCCTCCGGCTTCAGCTCGGCAAGCGCTCTTTCAAGCGCTCCGAAGTCCGGCGCGCCGTCGTCCCGACGTTCGGCAAAGCGCTCGAGCGTCTCTCCGTTATCGTCGGACGCGGTGTTCTTTCTCACATAAGTTTTGAACTGATCCTTCGCGCAGTTGACCGTCACGCGGATGAACCACGCATGCTCATGCTCGGGAGATTCAAATTCCGGCGCGCTTCTTATGTATCTGAGAAAGACCTCCTGAAGGACATCCTCCGCATCCTCTCTGTTCTGCAAACGTGAATATGCAAGTCGGTATACCGCGGCTTTCTGCCGTTCTATAACTTCTTCCGGTGTCTGTTCGGCGATCATTCGCTTACCTCTGTTCAATATATAATACTGTTTTTTCTTCGATTACGCTGCACTTTTCCGAAAAAATTTTTCAGGAATATTGTCACCCGTTCCGGCTTTCAACGAAAACTCCGATATCGCGCATGAAATCGCAGAGAGCCTCCTCGAACCGAACGCCGAAGCGCGGCGCGCTTCCCGCCGCGGCGGTAAGACGGATGCTTTTTGTCGTAAAGCGCACCGCCGCCGCTGCCGCGGCGTTCATGCTCATGCCGCGCACATATGCCGCGACGAGTGCGGAGGCGAACACATCCCCCGTGCCGTGATAAAATCCGGGGATTCTCTCGTCGGCGAAATATCCGTAATCCCCGCCCCGTTCGAGATACGCCGCGCCTATCTTCCCGTCCTCGTACGATACACCCGACAGCATCGCCGCCTTCGGACCGAGCTCACACAGCGCGCCGAGCGTTTCTTTTATATATTCCTCTCCGTAGCCCGATTCGCGGTATTCTCCGCCGAGCAGGAACGCCGCCTCGGTGAGATTCGGAGTGATCACGTCCGCCTCCGCGCAAAGCGAGCGCATCTCGGAGACGAACGCCATATCGAAATTCGCATAAAGCCGTCCGGCATCCGCCATGACGGGATCGACAAACACGGTTTTCCCCTCTCCGCCGAAGGTATCGATTATCGAGCGAACGAGCGATATCTGCTTTGCCGAGCCGAGGTAGCCCGTGTATATCGCGTCGAACCCGATACCGAAACTGCGCCAATGCTCGCATATCGGCTCGATATCGTCGGTGAGATCGCGGAAGGTGTACCCGGTAAACTCCCCGGTGTGCGTCGAAAGCACCGCCGTCGGGATAACCGCACATTCAAGCTCGGCGGCTGAAATTATCGGGATCGCAACTGTCAGCGAGCACTTTCCGATGCAGGAGATATCATGTATTGCAAGGACACGTTTCTGTCTGTTCATTGAAGAGCCTTTCTTTGATGCTTTGATTCCTTCACCGTCTTGTTATATATCCAATGCGCTTTGCGCTCGATCTTCTGAATATAAAGAATGATGAAAGAAGCAGTACGGCGGAGATCGCCGCACACACGCCCGCATACGATCCGGGAAAGCCGTTTTTCGGGCAGAAGCCGTAGAGCGGCGAAAGCGTGAGCGACGAGATTATCACCGCGCTTCTGTAGGAGGCGGCAAACCATATCGACGAAACGAACGATGCGCTCCAGAATACAAACGAGCCGAGCGCGAGCCTCGATGCCGAGCGGTAAGCGGCAAGCACAAGTATGCTCGCCCAGCCGAGGACGTATATGACCGACAGGATCAGCATGGTATTCTCCGCACCGACCTGCGCCCTGCCGTTCAGGTATCCGATAAACGCTTCGGCGAACGGATCGAACAGGCAAAGGCTTCCCGCAAGCGTGAGCACGAACGGCGACATGGACATAAGGATCACTCGGGAGCGCACTCTGAAAAGACGTGCGGTGAAGAAAATGCACACCGCGGCGAACACCGCCGAGATTATTATGACCGCGACGCAGAAGGCGTTGATGTTTTCGCTCCCGGAATCGATGAATCCGAAAAACGGCATGAAAGCGAACGCCGCCGGAGCGGTGAGATATTTATATAGGAAGGTTTCCGCGATGCCGCTCGACGTGATGAGCGCGGTCGCCGAAACCGCGATCACCATGATCCAATAAACGAGCGAGGCGATAAGCGGGGTGCGAGTCTTAGACCGCACGCCGAGATATACGAGCCCTCCCCAGGTAAGAATGTAAAGTATCGGAATGTAAATGTGTCTCCCCGACGATATCGATACCGCCGCATAGCTCCAGACCGTAAATGCGCAGACGGTGAGTGCGACCGTCATAACCCAGATGAGCTTTTTCATGGAGATATTCCTTTCTTTATCCTTTCGTTACGAAATAATGTGTATTCCTTTCGTTTTTCCGTTTATCCTCACGCTACACCGGGCGCGGCGTTCTGCGCAGATCATCATCCACCGGACGTGCCGCGCGGTCTCAGTCTCCGCCGCCGAGCCACCTTTCGTAGTAGAACAGATACTGCTGGGCAACCCCCGCGTATTCTCCGAATCGGCGGTAGTCAAGCCCGTCGGGGAAACGCTTTTCCATGATCCTCTTCATCCAGACGTCAATCGGGAACGCATCCTTCCTCCCGAATCCGAAGAGGAGTACGCACGCGGACACCTTCGGTCCGACACCCTTTATCTTTCTCAGCTCGGCATCCGCATCCTCATACTGCCGCAGCCCGGCGACCTTTTCAAGATCGGTCTCGCCCGACACCACACGCCGTGCGGCATCATATATGTACGGGGCGCGGAATCCGCAGCGAAGCTCAAACAGCCCTTCCTCCCCCGCGCCGAGGATCGCCTCGGGCGTCGGGAAAGAGTATCTGCCGCCGCCTATATCCTCGCCGTACCTTTCGCAAAGTGCGGCGATTATCTTCTTTATTCTCGGAATGTTGTTGTTCTGCGAAATTATAAACGAGATCAGCGTCTCCCACGGGTCCTGACGCAGTATCCTTATCCCCGCTCCGTGATCGACGGCGCTGTTCATAAACGCGCGGTCCCTTTCGCTCCCGAGAGACGTGCGTATTTTTCCGTCTATCGCGCCGTAGTCCTCGTCCAGCGAAAGAAAGTGAGTCCAGAACAGCCTGTCTGCGCCGTCGGTGATCTCAAGCCCGCCGTCCGTGCGGTGAAAGCGCGCGTAATTCCCGAAGGCGACACCTTCGAAGCATTCCTCCTCGCCGGGAACGGGGTCAAAGCGGAAGCACTGACCGCAGTCAAACGTCTTTGACACGGAAAAGTTTCCGACATCCTCTATTATCATAAGAAAAACACCTCCGTTTGCGGGATACGCGCATGCGGCACTTGAAATTTGCGCGGCGATAATGTATACTGTATACTGAAAATGTGCTCGGACGCTCCGCACGTCCGGAAAGGAAAAGTGCATGGAACAGATTTATACGATCCCGGTAAACGAGGCGTTCGAAAAATGCGCCTCCGGGAACATCGATACGAACGTAAGTGAATGCCGATGCCCGTTCTGCGAGCTTTACGGCAAATACGAGGCGGATGAGATCGATCTCATCCTCGGAGCAGCGATGATGGAGCCGGATATACGGAAAAAGACGAACGAGAAGGGCTTTTGCCGTCCTCATTTCGACATGATGTTCAGATACGGAAAGAAGCTGCCGCTTGCGCTGATCCTCGAATCCCATCTCGATGAGGTGAGGTCGAAGGTGACCTCCGGCTCTCTTTTCGCATCGGCTTCCGCGGCGCGCAGCGCAAAAAAGCTTAACGCGCTCGGCGAAAGCTGCTACATATGCGATCGCCTCAACTACAATTTCGACCGTTCCGTCGAATGTGCGGTCATGCTTTGGCAGAGCGATATGGAATTCCGCCGCAAGTTTGCGATGAGCCCGTATTTCTGTCTGCCGCACTACACCGCGTTCGTCACGGCAGCGCGGGAGCGCATGTCGAAGAAAGAATTTTCGTCATTTTTCGCGGATATATCTCACATAGAGTCACGGTATTTCGACAAGCTCTCCTCCGACGTGTCGCTCTTCGTGAAGAAGTTCGACTACAGATACGAAAACGAGCCGTGGGGCGATTCCAGAGACAGCACGGAGCGCGCGATAAAATTCCTGACAGCGGACATCCACCGCGACAGCACCGAAAAGAAGCCGTCGGGCGGTCTGACCTGACGCACCGTCCGCGCAGTGCGGTCAATATCAAAATTCACGACGGGGTTGGCACAAAATGCCAACCCCCGCGCATTATCTGCGCTCCTTCTGCGCCGCCTGATTGCGGCTGTCGGGGCGCTTTTTCTTTTTTTCAAGATTTCCGGAAGATGCGATAAGCACCGCAAGCAGCACAAGCCCTACGGTGAAGAAGATCTCCGCACCGATGATAAACATCATTATAACGTTATCGGTTGCGATGAACGAAAGAAGACTTGAACGCCCTCTCAGGTACACGATCACCGAGATCAGGCACAGGACAGCAAGGATTCCCGCCGTTACGCGGAACGATGTCTTTTCTCCGAGATATTTCATAATCGGGTTCTCCGTATTCCTGCGGCTTATCGCTATATATCCGCCGAGCTTTTCACCGACGGTTCCTCCCTGAAGTCTGACCGCCTCGCCGAGCACGGTTATGCGGCGCTTGTTCTTTTTCATTACCGTATCGAGGTGATCCGAAAGGAACAGATCGAGTATGCTGTCTCCCGCATCGTAAAGCGCGCTTTTCTCGTTCGGATGATTTCCCGACGCCTCGCACATCACGCACATAAAGATTACGCACGCCGTGACCTTGTACAAGATATCGTCCGGCGTCTGCTCGATTATCTCGTCGTCCTCGTCGTATTCCGGCTCGCTCGATTCGATTATCGCAAACAGCTTTTCCTCTATGTCGCGGCGCACGATCTTGCCGAGCTCAAGGTACGACTGAACGAGCGCGCCCGCCGCGATTCCGCGCAGATCACCGTCGCGGCTTCCCATCGGAATGGTCACGCTGAGATTATCTCTTACCGCACGGCGCGCATCCCCCCGAAGCGAGAAGACTATGCTGAGCGCGTCCTCAAATCTGGATTTATCCATGAGCGAGCTTATCCTTGTGCAAAGCGCCATCACATCCTGCTCGCTGAAGCTCTGCTTCTGTGCGCCGCTCTGCGCGTCGGCACGGCGCGCCGCATCGCGCGGAAAACGAGCGTTTCCGTTCTGTGCGTTCTGCGCACGTCCGGCGTTCTCTTTACCCGCGCCGTTCTGCTTTCCGAAAAGCCCGTCTACAAGAACGTCGTCGGTCGTCTCCGTCCGCGCTCCGCCGTCATATGAGGAAGCGGCGGTATCATCGGGCTCAAAATTTTTATCCGTATTATCAATCATCGAAAATGCCTCCCTTTTCGCTTTCTCGGGCTGCAGCGCAGCCCTCCGACATAAGCGCAGTTATCTGCGCCGTCCGTTCTGCTTCGGCTGCTTGCCCTTGCCGTACATCGCGCGGCGGAAAATGCTCGCTATGACCGCAAATACCGAAATAATAACGGGAACTCCCATAAAGAAGGCTATCGCCTCAAGCGGAGTCGTGAATCCTTTTTTTCCGCCCGAAATGTTCGCCGCGGTATCGCTCTCCGTACCGCTTTCGGTCGCGCTTTCGGTCGCGCTTTCGGTATCGGTCGGGCTCTCCGTGCTTTCGGAATCCCTGTCCGTCGTCACCCTTCCCGAGGTCTGCGAGCTTGTACCGGGATTCGGACGCGGTGCCTGAGTCGTCGTGTCCTCGGGTTCCGCCATCGTCGTATCCGGCTCTATCGTCGCAGGCTCCTTTGTCGTGGTATCCGGCTTCTCAGTAGTCGTATCCGGTTTTTTCGTCGTCGTATCGTCTTTTTTCGAGGTGTCCGGCTTCTTTGACGTGTCCGGGGGATTTGTTGTTGTATCGGGTGGAGTTGCGGTCGTGTCCGGAGGCTCAGTCGTATCCGTTGCGGGAGCATCCGTCGTTACCGCCGGGAGATCCGTCTCCGGCGGATCTCCCGGGGCGGCGGCAGACACGGAATATACAGCCGCAGACGACGCGATCAGGACTGCCGAAATAAGTACCGAAATTCTGTGATTCATACGAAAAAATTTCCTTTCTCCGTTCAAAGCTTCCGCACGGATTTTTCAAAGCTGCGCGGAAGAAGTATTTTGAAGAGTGAAGAAGCGGCGTTCACGGTGATCATACGGTTCCGACCGCCGCCTGCGTTATAATGTACGTAATTAAGAAATGCCTTTATAATTATAGCCCGATACAGACGCTTTTTCTGCAGTATAATGTTAAATCTGCGCGGCGGCGCGCACAAACGCCTGCGCCCGGCGGCAAACATGCCGCCCGCGGTATTATATGCTCGGCTGAGCGGGTTTTATTCCTCCGCGATCTCCTCGGTTACGAAATACCGCTTTCTGATATGAAGGAAGAACACCGTGCAGGTGATAACGGACACGATCTCGGCTGCGGGGAACGCAAACCACACCGTTCCGACATCGCCGGTGAGTGAAAAGATAAACGCAAGGGGAAGAAGCACCGCGATCTGGCGTATGAGGGATATGCACATGCTCTTGAAGCCGTGTCCGAGGGATTGGAGCACGGCGGATACCACGATACCGTATCCCGCGAACACATACGAAAGCGATATTATGCGCAGTGCGCGGCAGCCGACGGTGAGCATTTCTTCATCGGCGTTGAAGAGAAGCAGCAGCTTATCGGGAATGACCTGAAAGACGACAAGTCCGACGATCATCACCGCGACCGCATATATTACGGAAAGGCGCACGGTCTTTTTCATGCGATCGGGGCGCTGTGCTCCGTAGTTGAACGCAACTATCGGGATCATGCCGTTTGTCAGTCCGAACACCGGCATGAAAACGAAGCTCTGAAGCTTGAAGTACGCGCCGAAAACAGAGACGCAAACTGATGAAAATCCGATAAGTATGCGGTTCATTCCGTAAGTCATGACCGAGCCGATCGAGCCCATTATCGACGATGGGATACCGACCGCGAGGATCGTACTTATCGTTCCGATTTCCGGGCGCGCGCCTCTGAAGCGCATTTTCACCTCATGATTCAGGCGGTGATTGAGCACGACCGCAAAGAGCGCGGCGATGCACTGACCGATCACCGTAGCCGCGGCGGCACCCGCAACACCCATCGGCTCAAAGGTGAGTATGTCACCGATGCCGGGAAGGGTTATCTTTCCGAATATGAGGATCGGGTCGAGAACGATGTTGATTATCGCGCCGAGCCCCTGCACAAGCATGGAGAGCACGGTCCTGCCCGTTCCCTGAAGAAGCTTCTCTATGAGAAGCTGAGTGAACAGTCCGAAGGAAAAGACGCAGACGATCCACATATAGTCCCTGCCGTACGAGATGATCGATTCAATATCGGTCTGGCTTCTCATAAATGCCTCGGAGAAGAAAAGTCCGACCGCAAGGAATATGAGATACAGAACAACATAGACATACGCGCC